>OGQV01000079.1_pt1 | contig 109237 bp, 96 predicted proteins | sample 1553311 | NCBI WGS metagenome assembly OGQV01 (sample SAMEA2579976, study PRJEB22360) | human gut metagenome
TTACATATTGTCTATTTTTTTAGTGTTGCACTTGTTATTATAATCTGCCCTCCCTCAGACGAGGGAGCTGTCATTCGTGAATTGCAGAGCAATTCACCTTTTAAAGAATGACTGAAGGAGGGAAAAACTATAAATTAGATGAATTAATCGGTTATTATCTAATTTATCTACATTACATAATCAACCCCACAAACCCTAATTTATCATTCTCACCTTTACCCACAGACAAAATTGAAAAACCCAAATTTACAGAACCGATTTACCATTACCCACAAACGAAATTAAAAAACTAAAAATTACAAACCAAATCACAAAACAAAAGCTCCCGAAATGGGAGCTTTTTTAGTTATAAAGTGATAGGGAATAGTGAAAAGTATCAATAACCCTATTGTCATAACAAGCCCGGAATGACAGGAGCAGGCATTTGGGATTACAAACAGCCTCCACCAAAGGTGCATTTCCCTTAGCAAGGGAATACCTTATAAATAAGGGGAGCCTTTGTTATTAATGCATAATCTGCATTAACTTATTCAAAATTATTACATTTGCATTGTATGTCGGATTGTAAAAGTATTATCCCTTTCGTATAATATAATTGTAAAAATAAAAGAGTGATTTCAGAATTTAAAATTTAAGGAGAATGATTATGCAGTTGTTTAATGATTTTTGTAACTATACCTTGGACGAAAATGGAGTGCTGAACAGTTTTCAGCTTGATTATCCCGAAAACTACAACTTTGGCTATGATGTTGTGGATAAAATGGGGGAGCTTGCACCAAACGACATTGCTATGGAGTGGACAAACCCCGACCATCTTCACAAGACATTTACCTTTGCCGACATAAAAAGACTTAGCAATAAGGCGGCAAATGCCTTTAAAAATCAGGGTGTTAAAAAGGGCGACAGAGTGATTGTAATTCTTAAAAGGAATTATGAATACTGGTACATTGTTCCCGCACTTCACAAGCTGGGCGCTATCGTTATCCCTGCAACAAATATGCTCACCTTTGACGACATCACATACAGAGTTGACACAGCGGATATTCGCTTTGCAGTTTCCACACCTGACGGTGACACAGCGGAAACTTTAGTTAAGGCATCAAAGGAAAGACCGATTCTTGAAAAGGTTTTTGTTGTACGCAGAGATGTGGAGGGCGCTGTTAATTTTACAGATGAAATTGGAAAGGCTGACGACAACTTTGAAAGAGTTGAAACCCTTGCTAAGGAGCCAATGCTCATATACTTTACATCAGGTACAACAGGCTACCCAAAGGCTGTTATGCACGACCACACCTACACACTTTCCCACATAATCACAGCAAAGTTTTGGCAGGATGTAAAGGAAAAAGGACTTCACCTCACAGTTGCGGAAACAGGCTGGGGTAAGGCTTCCTGGGGCAAAATTTACGGTCAATGGCTTTGCGGTTGCGGTGTTATGGTTTACGACTTCGACCATTTCTCACCTGACAAGCTGTTGAGAGTTATGGAAAAGTACAAGGTTACATCTTTCTGCGCACCGCCAACAGTTTACCGCTATTTCATCAAGCGTGGAATGAATAATTACGACCTTTCTTCATTAAAGCACATCACCACAGCAGGCGAGGCACTTAACCCTGTTGTATTCAAAAAGGTTTTTGAGCAGACAGGACTAAGACTTATGGAGGGCTTTGGTCAGACAGAGTCTGTACTAATGCTTGGCAACCTTGTGGGGAGTGAGGAAAAGGTTGGTGCTTTGGGCAAACCAACACCACTTTACAACACGATGATTGTTGACGACAGCGGTAACGAGCTGCCTGCAAACGAGGTTGGCGAAATTGTAGTTGCCCCACAGGAAAATCAGCACGGCATCTTTATGGGCTACTGCGGTGACGAAAAGCTGTACGAAAAGGTTTGGAGAAACGGCGTTTATCACACAGGGGACACAGCCTACAAGGACGAGGACGGATATTACTGGTATGTTGGCAGAATTGACGACCTTATCAAGACAAGAGGCTTTAGAGTAGGACCTTTTGAGATAGAAAATGTACTGATGAAGCACCCTGCTGTTATGGAATGTGCAGTTATCGGTGTACCTGACGAGTCAAGAGGTCAGGCAATCAAGGCAACCGTTCACCTTGCAGAGGGCTACACAGAGAGCAGAGAGCTGAAAAGAGAGCTGAAAACTTTTGTAAACAGCCGAGTAGCCTCCTACAAGCACATTCAGCACCTGGAGTTTATTGACGAAATGCCAAAGACAATCAGCGGAAAAATCAAAAGAACAGACATCAGAGAAATCGACAGAAACAAGATTTGCTAATAAAATGCAGAATTTAGATATAACAAAAGCTCCCATAATGGGAGCTTTTTTGTTTCTTATAGGTAGTAATAAAATTGAAAAATTACTTATCTTTTTTAATCATTCTACCGTTAACAAAGACATATTCACTGTCTTTATTTTCGTCCATAAGTTTCTTTTCTTTTTCAATATCTCTTTCTTTAGGAAGTACAACATATCTGTCATCTTTCTTAGTGAAAGAACCAACTGCCTCTTGCAACGGCTTTGAAATAATGGAAACAACAATGTAAGTATAGAATAGTGGATAAATAAGTGAAACCAAAATACCTGCAATCAGTAGCCATACATTGCTTGTTAGCATAATTGCAAAGAATGCTACAGCAGTAGGTACTGCAACTGCAAGTAAAGTCAGAACACTTCTTAAAATCTTGCCAAATACTAGGATAAATGAATTCTTATACACTTGAAGTAGTTTAATATCATATGTAATGTTCATCATAGGAACATAGAACATTGTTGCCACTAACATTGCACTAAAGAATAAGTATAGTGTAAGCAATGCACTGTAAACTGCACTGACAGAAGCCATTGAATAGTAGTAAAGAATTGCGAAAACTGAAAGTGTAACAATAAGGTAAGTGATTATGCCGTTAATTAAAAATGTTTTCCAATTATCTTTTACAGAAGTTTTAAATGTATCAAGTACATTAATATCTTCCTTTTCAATAGCGATTTTCCTAATTACCATTACAAGTCCGGCATAAAGAGGATAAGCCGGTATAATTCCTAAAAACCAAACTATTACATTTTGAAAACCAGTTAAGTAACCTATCAAACCAAATATAGCAAAGCATATGGTTGAGGGAATAGTATATAAAAGATTAGCAAACATAATTTTTGGAAAATTAGTGAAAAATCTTGCAAAAGCAGAGTTTTTAAAACTTTTCATTCAATCATTCCTTAAAATTTTTTCTTTTTTATAGTACCACAACAGTAGTTGAATTTGCAATAAAAAAATCAAAATTGTTATATTCTCTAAAAGAACAGAATGCCTTAAAAACTTAGTGTTTATCACAAAATAACCGAACAGAATTATTAATAATTTTTGAATATTTTTGAACAATTTGCAAATACGTGTAACAGATTGTAAATTAAATTACATATATTTTATAAAAAAATATTAGTCAAAACTATTGTATTTTTATAAAAAGTGTGTTAAACTGCACTTGTGAGGTTGAGGAGACACTCCTCAAATTCGTCTTCTGATAAGGCGAAAAATTTTTAAGGACAAAGGTGAAAAAAATGAAAAAAGAAACAGTGAAGAGAATCGTAGTTGCCGGCGTGGCAGGGATGATTGCCGCTACTTGTTTTGCCCAACAGGACCAGCTACTTGTTTAGCAGGTTGTAACACTTCTAATTCTAACGATAAGGACAGTAGTGGTGCTAAAGGTCAGGTTTATTATCTAAACTTTAAGCCTGAACAGGATCAGGCTTGGCAGAAGTTAGCTAAGGAATACACAAAGGAAACAGGTGTTAAGGTTAAGGTTCAGACTGCTGCCGAAGGTAAGTATGAAGAAACTCTTACATCTGCAATGGATAAGGACAATGCTCCTACACTATTCCAGGTTAACGGTCCTGTTGGTCTAAAAAACTGGAAAGACTATTGTCTAGATCTTAAAGATTCTGACATTTACAAGCAGTTAACAAGCGATACATTTACACTAAAGGACGGCGACAGTGTACCGGGTATTGCTTATGTTATTGAGTCATATGGTATCATTTACAACAAGACTCTACTTCAGAAGTATTGTGATTCTTCATTTGCTACAGTTAAGAAGATTGAAGACATCAACAGCTTTGATAAGCTAAAGACTGTTGCTGATGAAATCCAGAAGAACAAAGATAAGTTAGGTGTTAAGGGTGCATTCACTTCAGCAGGTATGGATGGCTCATCTGACTGGAGATTTAAGACTCACTTAGCAAATATGCCTATCTACTATGAATACAAGAAAGATAACGTTACTTCTACAGATGCTATCAAGGGTACTTACCTAGATAACTACAAGAAGATTTTCGACCTATATATCACAGATTCAACATGTGCTCCTACTTCTCTTGCTAGCAAGACAGCTACTGACTCAGAAACAGAATTCATTAAGGGTCAGGCAGTATTCTTCCAGAACGGTACTTGGGAATATGACGCTATCAAGAAGGGTGGCATAAAGGACGACGAATTGGGTATGCTACCTATTTACATCGGTGCTGACGGTGAAGAAAATCAGGGTCTATGCACAGGTTCTGAAAACTACTGGTGTGTAAACAACGGCGCTTCTGAAGATGATCAGAAGGCTACTTTAGACTTTATGAACTGGTGTGTAACATCTGACAAGGGTACTTCTGCAATGTCTACCGATATGGGCTTTGTAATCCCATTTAAGGATGCTAAGGAAGCTACAAATCCTCTAGTTAAGATTGCTGACAAGTATGTGGCTGACGGTAAAGAAGCTGTTTCTTGGAACTTTACAACAATGCCTAGTGAAGACTGGAAGGACGGTGTTGGTACAGCTCTAACACAGTATGCTGCCGGTACAGGTAAGTGGGATGACGTTGTTAAGGCTTTCGTTGACGGTTGGAAGACAGAATACGCAAAGGCTAACGGCTAATTTATCCTTTAATTATTAAACTTAGTTAGGGGGCGGATTCGCCCCCTATAATTTTGAATTAAGAAGAAAGGTGAGAAAATGGTAAAGAAACATAAAAAGTATTTTCTGATTTTCGTATTACCAACATTAATTGCCTTTGCTATCGGTTTTATTTATCCCTTCTTTCAGGGCATCTATCTATCATTCTGTAAGTTCCATACAGTAAGTAATGCTAAACTGATTGGTTTTGATAACTATGTAAAAGCATTCCAAAATGAAGCCTTTATGCATTCATTCTGGTTTACAGTTCTATTTGTTATTGTTTCAATAGTTCTCATTAATCTTATTGCTTTTGCAGTTGCATATGTTCTAACCCTTGGTATTAGAGGTTCTAATATTTTTAGAACAGTGTTCTTTGTTCCTAACCTAATTGGTGGTATCATCCTTGGTTACATTTGGAAACTTATTTTTGATGGTATCCTACACAACTATGGTACTAACTTAGCACTTAATAGTACTTATGGTTTTTGGGGACTTGTAATTCTGATGTGTTGGCAACAAGCAGGTTATATGATGATTATTTATATTGCCGGCTTCCAAAGTGTTCCTAGTGACCTTTATGAAGCAGCAAAGATTGACGGTGCTAACAGAAGACAACTTCTTACTAAGGTTACTATTCCTATGATGGCACCATCAATTACAATTTGTACATTCCTAACACTAACAAATTCATTTAAGTTATTTGACCAGAACTTAGCTTTAACTGCCGGTGCTCCTGGTGTTATTACAAGTGGTGGTGTAACCATTAAGCAAACGGAAATGATGGCACTTAATATTTACAACACCTTCTATTCAAATGCTAACTCTCGTGGTGTTGGTCAAGCAGAGGCAGTTATTTTCTTCGTAATTGTTGTTGTAATTGCTCTTGCTCAGCTATACTTCACTAGAAAGAGGGAGGTGCAGCAGTAATGGCAAAGGTTAAACCTAAAGAAAAACAACCTAAGAAAAAGCAAACTTTAGGTATGAAAATTTTGACAGTAGTATTTTCTGTTATTTCAATTTTCTATGTTTCACCACTATTTATTGTTTTGATGAACTCCTTTAAGTTTAAGACAGATATTAGTGACAACCCATTTGCCTTTCCAAATGCCGAAACTTTCTATGGTTTCCAAAACTATATTAAAGGTATGACATTTGGTAACTTCTCTTTCTGGAAAGTTGTTTTAACAAGTTTATTTATCACTATCGGTGGTGTATTACTAATCCTACTTTGTACATCAATGACTGCATGGTATGTTACAAGAGTTAACTCAAAGATTTGTAAGATTATTTACTACTTCTGTGTATTCTCAATGGTTGTACCATTCCAGATGGTTATGTACACTCTTTCAAAGACTGCTGATAAGCTACACCTAAATTCACCTGTTGGTATTTTGGTAGTTTATTTGGGATTTGGTGCAGGTCTTGCAATTTTTATGTTCTCCGGCTTCGTAAAGGGTATTCCTATTGAAGTTGAAGAAGCTGCAAGTGTTGACGGTGCAGGACCTCTAAGAACATATTTCGGTGTTGTTGTTCCTATTATGAAGCCAACAATTATTTCTGTTGGTATTCTGGAAACAATGTGGATTTGGAACGACTACCTACTACCATACCTAATCTTTAGTGGTACAAACTATAGAACAATTCCTATTCATATTCAGTACTTAAACGGTAGTTACGGACAAACGGATATGGGTGCTATTATGTCCCTTATCATTGTAAGTATCTTGCCTATCATCATCTTCTACTTCGCTTGTCAGAAGTATATTATCGAAGGTGTTGTTGCCGGTGCTGTTAAGGGATAATTCTCAAATAATGCTCATTTATAATTATATGTTAATTATAAAATTAACAGTTACAGACCCTCATTTGAGGGTCTGTTTTCCTTTTGTTATTATTTAGTTTTTAGTTATAAATTAGTTTTTATAATTTTGTTTCTGCGTAAAGGTTGGGTAGATAAATTAAGGTTTGTCTTTTAAATTTTGATTGTGAATAAAGGTGAATTTGTTATAAATTTTATTGAGCATAAAAATTTGTAAAATTAACATAGTAAAAGTTATTACTAAAGTGTGGCTAACAGGTGTAGGGTCCAACATCGTTGGACCGTTACAAACTATCCTAAATAAAGGTATTATGTCCTATGCAGATATTATAAATTTATATTCTGTAAATAGGACAATAATCCCATAGGTATCACACTTTTTAACTGGCGAACAGTGTTCGCCCCTACGACTGTAAGCCATAATATACTATAAAAATCAGTATTGTTTATGCTACAAAATATTGTTGTATTATGAATTGCGCAATAACTTGGTATACAAGAGAGAAAGGACATAGTATACACTTTTTATAATTTGCAACATCACCACAAACCCTAATTTATTAATTTTTTCTTAACCTACTGACAAAATTGAAAACCCCTAATTGACAAAAAGATTTATACACTAGGACAAGGAAGAATGAAAAGCAAAATTACAAGGTGTAATTCAAAATATTTAATGTGCAAAAAAATCTCCATCATTGATGGAGATTTTGAAATATACTAAAATATAAATTAAGTGTATATAAAAAGCCCACAAACTTTTAAATTAGTAGGCTTAGTAAAAACTTTATTATATTTTATGCCATTTGGAAGTCACGAATGTAACTGTCAATAGACTTTCTGATAACTTCCTTTGCATCTTCACAACCGTTAATTTCTGTAACAGTAGTAACCTTGTCATTTTCAAGGGTTTTATAAACCTGGAAGAAATGTCTGATTTCTTCAAAATAATGAGTAGGTAGGTCAGAAATATCACTGTAACCGTTGTAGTTAGGGTCATTAACCGGAACTGCAATGATTTTTTCATCATTGTGGTTATCATCAATCATAGTCAGTACACCGATTGGTTTACATTCAACCAGTGTCATAGGCTGAATTGTTTCACTACATAGTACAAGTACATCAAGTGGGTCGCCGTCATCTGCATATGTACGAGGGATAAAGCCATAGTTAGCCGGATAGTGGGTGGATGTAAAAAGCACTCTGTCCAATTTTAGTAATCCTGTTTCTTTGTCTAATTCGTATTTGTTCTTGCCACCCTTAGAAATTTCAATAACTGCATAAAACTTGTCTGTTGTAATTCTTTTTGGGGAAATATCGTGCCAAATATTCATTTATTATCATTCCTTTCCTTATTTGATAACTATATTTTATTTTAAATTTCACCTATTGTCAATACGATTTTACCTATTGACAATACTTTTTCTTACAATTTTGTAATAGAAGTATTTTTGCCTATGTGTTATTATTATTTGGGGTGATTAAATGAATGTTTTTTTACTTGAAGATGATGAGGCTATTGGTATTGGACTAAAGTATTCTCTTGAAAATGAGGGCTATACCGTAACAATTGCAACCAGTGTAAAGTCAGCTTTTGAAATTATAAATAAAGAGAAATTTGCATTATATATTCTTGACTTAACTTTGCCTGATGGAAGTGGTTATGATGTTTGTAAAAAGATAAAGTCAATCGGCGACTTTCCGGTAATTTTCCTTACTGCTTATGATGATGAGGTTAATGTGGTTATGGGTCTTGAACTTGGTGCTGATGACTATATTTCTAAACCATTTAGAGTTAAGGAACTTATTGCAAGAATTAAAAGTGTCCTTAGACGATACAATAGAGAAAGTAAAGGTATCATAAAAATTGGAAATGTACTTATAAATACAAACAAAGCAACAGTTTTCAAGAATGGTCAGGAAGTTATTTTAACTGCTATGGAGTATAAGCTATTCTTAATTTTGCTTAATAATCGTGGTAATATTCTTTCTCGTAATAAACTGTTGGAATATATTTGGGATGTTGAGGGTGATTTTGTAAATGAAAACACTCTTACTGTTTATATTAAAAGATTAAGAGATAAAATTGAGGATGACCCATCAGCCCCTATGATTATCAAGACAATTCGTGGATTAGGATATGTGATTGAAAATGATAAATAAAGATATAAAGATTATTGCTTTAATGGGCTTTTTAGGAACAATAGTTGCAACTGTAGTGACACTATTCTTTAATGTAGTATGTTCTGTAGTTACCTTTTTGTTAGGTGCAATTTTGACCTTAACATTTTATATCGTTACCAAAAAAAGATACAAGAAAATTGCTGATTTAAATAACTACCTTTCACTTGTATGTGCCGGTAATTATATGATTGATATTAAGGATAATACTGAGGGTGAACTGTCTATCCTAAAGAATAATTTGTACAAGGTTATTGTGTTACTTCGCTCAAAGAATGAACTGCTTGAAAAAGACAAAATCTATCTTGCAGATTCTTTAGCCGATATTTCCCATCAGTTAAAAACACCACTAACCTCACTTATGGTTATGGTTGATTTGTTGAAAGATGAAAAGAATATTGATAAGCAAAAGGAGTTTATCTCTATAATAGAAATTCAGATTAGCAAGATAAAATGGTTAGTAGAGAATCTCCTTAAACTTTCAAAGTTAGATGCCGGTACAATTAAGTTTAAGAAAGAAAAAATTGATGTTTTATCGGTAATTACAAAAAGCCTAAGTCCATTCCTTGTACAAATGGAAATGAAGAATATTTCACTTGAAACTACTATTAATGACTTTTCCTTTACAGGTGACTTAAACTGGACAAGTGAGGCAGTGGAAAATATTATAAAAAATTGTATTGAACATACTGCCGATAATGGAAAGCTAAATATAGAAACAGGTGTAACTAATATTTACAGTTACATAAAAATTACTGACAACGGTTGTGGCATTAAGAAAAAGGATTTGCCACATATTTTTGAAAGATTTTATCAAGGAGAAAATTCTTCTAAGGAGAGTGTAGGTATTGGACTTGCACTTGCCAAGATAATTATAGATAATCAAGGTGGCACAATTGATGTTACCAGTGAAGAAAATGTAGGAACAGAATTTATTATTAAATTTAACAAAATGGTTGTGTGACGAATTTGTAATATTAAAGTCACCTTAATGTAAGTTTCCTTTGATATGATATAGTCAAAGTTAGGGAGGAAAATTTATGAACATACTTGAAGTTAAAAATTTATCAAAAATTTACGGAAAAGGTGACACACTTGTAAAAGCAGTTGATGATGTTTCTTTTACTGTTGAGCAAGGTGAGTTTGTTGCAATTATCGGACCATCAGGTTCAGGTAAATCAACTTTGCTACATATAATCGGTGGTGTAGATACACCAACAACCGGTAATGTAATTATTGACGGTACAGATATTACAAAGTTAAAAGAAAGTCCTTTGTCAATTTTCAGAAGAAGACAAATCGGTCTTGTATATCAGTTCTACAACCTAATACCAATTTTAACAGTTGAAGAAAATTTAACTTTGCCACTACTTTTAGATGGCAGAAAGCCTAACAAAGAACAGATTGATTACTTAGTAAGTAACCTTGGCTTAGGTGACAGACTAAAGCACTTGCCAAACCAGCTTTCAGGTGGTCAACAACAGAGAGTTTCAATCGGCAGAGCATTGGCTAACAATCCTGCACTTTTACTTGCCGATGAACCTACAGGTAACCTTGACAGTGAAAACAGTAAGGAAATTGTTGCTTTACTTCGCAAGTTTAACAGAGAGCATAACCAAACAGTAATTATGATTACTCATGACGAAAGAATTGCTCAGTCTGCTGACAGAATTATTGCTATTGAAGATGGTAAGATTGTTAAGGATGAGGTGAGTAAAGGTTGAATATTGTAAGAACATTAACTTTGCGTCACCTAAAAGAAAATAAAGGCAGAACAGTTGTCACTATCTTAGGTATCATTGTTGCAGTTGCAATGATTACAGCAGTATTTGTTGGTATGTCCTCATTACTTAATGTTACAGGACAAGCAATGAGAAATATCACAGGTGACTATGATTTTAGTACTTATACAGAAACAACAGATACACTAAAAATAAAAAATGAAAGTGAACTAAAAAAAGTTGGTTTTGGGTATGATTATGATTATACTATTGTACCACAAAGTAAAGTGAAAAATCCTGAGAATGTTACAACATACTTAAGAACATATGATTCTAACTGCTTGGATATGATTATGACAAGTAAGTTTGAGGGTAAGTTACCTACTAATGAAAATGAAATTCTTGTTCAAAAGTCCTACATTGATGACAATAAACTGTCATGGAAATTAGGGGATAAGATTACCCTTGAAATCGGTAAATATTACGACAAAACAACCAAAGAAGAAAAGTTTGCTGATGAGGCTGTAGTCGGTGATATATTTAAAAAGCATGAAACAAGGGTTGTTACTGTTACCGGTATTATGACAGATGATATTGCAACTCAAATTTATAGTCAAAATATCATATTTGGTCAAAATGGTACTGCCTCTAAGGATAATCTATCCAGTATTGACATTTACGGAAAATTAAAAAATGTTCATATTAACGCAACAAAACAAATTGATAATATTCTAAAAAAATATGGTGTTGCTGATTATTGTAATTTAAATACAGAATATTTGCTAAGCCAAGGTGCATTGGCAATCAATGATATTACAGCTATATTGATTGTATCTATTATAATTATGCTGATAATTATTATTACTGCCTCAGTTATGCTGGTGTATAATGCCTTTTCAATGTCGCTGACAGACAGAATCAGATACTTAGGAATGTTGGCAAGTGTTGGTGCTACCAGAAAGCAGAAGAGAAATTCAGTATATTTTGAAGGTGCTTTCCTAGGAATGATTGCAATTCCTTTAGGTATTTTCTTCGGTATTATCGGTATTTATATTACTTTAAATGTAGTTATAAATAGACTGGCTGATGCCAATGCATTGTCTGGTATGGATAAAATTGATTCTATTTTATCAGTACCGGTTTGGAGTATTATTTCGATAATTGTATTTAGTATTATTACAATCTTTATTTCTGCATATATTCCGGCCAGAAAGTCCTCAAAGATTAGTCCTATTGATGCAATCAGACAGAATGACTCAATTAAGCTAAAGGCAAAAAGTCTAAAGTCATCAAAGTTGATTAGAAAAATCTTTGGTTATGAAGGTGAAATAGCCAACAAAAATCTAAAGAGAAACGGCAAAAAATCAAGATTAATTATTGTTTCACTTACTATTTCTGTTGTACTGTTTATTTCAGTAAACTACTTCTGTAGTATGCTTACAAATCAAGTAGGTGGGTTTGAGAAAGAACCTTATCAGGTAGAAGTTGCAGTTCAATATAGTAATGCAGAAAATCTTGATAAAGCACTTGCTAAGGAAAATAATGTTAAAGATAAGTATTCAATAACTGCTTGTTATATTCAGCAACTAAAGAGTAATAAGGATAAATATCTTGATTATATGAATTCTAAATACAAGAATAAATATAAAGAAGAACTATGTATGCGTTTGCATTTAGTTGATGACAAGTATTTTGATAAACTTTGTAAGGATAATAATATTGATAAAAGTAAGTATTATGGCAAAAATCTATTAGCACTTGCAGTTAACAGTGTTGGTGATAAGTCAGAGGGTGATCCGGTATTTAAAGATAGTGTCAAGAACTATGGTTTGTATTGTGACCAATCAGATTTATATGCCGGTGGTTTTATTGACGATTCTATTTATGAAGATAACTATAAACTGGAAGGTCATATTTTATCAGAAGAAAACAATATTCATATTGGTGACTTTATTAAGTATGATGAGAATGACCCAATGTTCACTATGGATGATAACAGTGAAATCACTATGTTTGCACCAATGACAGAATACTTAAAAGTTACAAATAATAAGCCAAGTAATATGACTATAACTTATGGTTATGTTACTGATGACAGTAAAAAATTAGTTAAAACACTTGAGGATATTTCAGATAATTACGGTGTAGAATATATAAGTAATATTGAGATGCAACAACAGACAACTGATTCTGTTAAGTTTACTATTCAGGTGTTCCTATATGGCTTTATTACACTGATTACTTTGATTACACTGTTTAACATTGTTAACACAATTTCTACAGGTACTGCAATGAGAAAAAGAGAATTTGCAATGCTACGTTCAGTTGGCGTTTCCAAGAAAGGCTTTTACAAAATTGTCTGCTTAGAAAGTTTGTTATATGGTATTAAGGCTTTGATTATCGGTTTACCACTTAGCTTGCTGATTAGCTATGGTATGAATGTTTCATTAGGCTCAGCAGGTTATCCTTTTAGACCTGATATTATGATTTACCTAATTGTAGTTGTTGCAGTATTCTTAATTGTAGGACTTACAATGTTCTATGCAGTTAACAAAATTAAGAAAGGCTCAATAATTGAAGCACTAAAGGAAGATATAGATTAATTATTATAAATGAAAATCTATAAAATGCTATTGTGCTTATTAAAAATTATACAGGCATTTAAAATTAAACCGGTATTAATTTAAATTTAATTGGCTTAAAAATTAAATTTGCATAAAATCAAATTAGCATAAACATAATTAATTAAGCATAAAAATTAAATTAGCTTAAGCAAAATTAGATTGGCTTAAAAATTAAACTAGCTTACAACAATTGATTTGTTTCATTATTCCCAAATCCCCAAACACCCTATGGTAGGAAATACCATAGGGTGTCGCCTTTTGTGTTTGTTTTTGATTGTGGTTTTAATATTTTAGTGTTATAAATTAGTTTTTTAATTCTGATTGTGCAAATCTAAAAATAATTCAACAAAATTGAAAAAATAAAAATACAAAAGAAAAGACCTAACTTTCGTTAGGTCTGATTTAAAAATTAATCTTCTCTATATTCTTTTTTTAGGCAACCGTTTTTGATGATTTTTAGCTTTTTGTTTAAAATCTTAATAGCCTCGTCGGTATCTATATCCATAAACAAAACATCAAAAATTGCATTTTTAGAAATAGACATTAGCATTTCAAATAGAATTCTAATATCTTCCGGAGAATTATCAAAAGAAAATTTCCTTGTGTCTATATTAGGTATAAGTTCATTAAAGTAGGTGATAGACCTTTCACAAATTCTATCAAGAATAGACTTTGCGTTTACAGATACACCGGGTACAAATTTCTGCATTTGGCTTTTTGCTTTAGGTTGGCTAACTTTGGTGAAATGCTGGGACATAACCTCTTCCATTGTAGCGAAAAGGTCGCCTTTGTATTTAACAAGAGTATTTGTAAAACATTCTTTGATGCTATCCATTATTCTATCTGCGAAAATATCGTAAAGGTCACCCTTATCATCAAAATATTGATAAAAACTGCCCCTAGAAATATTTGCCTCTTTAATAATACTGTTGATGCTTATTTTATCAAGTGGCACTCTGTCAAATTCCGTTTTTATGGCCTGGTAAATTCGTTCTCTTTTTGTTTCAGGTAGATTGTAAAATGTCTGCTTAATCATAATATCTTATCTCCTTTAAAAAAGTACTGCAACTTATATGACAACCTGTCATAATAATACTATTTCCATCTGAAAATGTCAAGAAAAATGTTTATATATCAAAGTGCCTACTAATGATTATTTACACATCAACTAATTTAGCGTTTGTGGGTGTGAATTATAACAAAATTTTGGCTTACAGTCGTAGGGGCGAACATTGTTCGCCCGTTAAAAAGTGTGATACCTATGAGATTATTATCCTGTTTACAGATTATAAATTTATAATATCTACAAAGGACGATATACAAATAGAAAGGTTAATTTTCAAACGGGACATCAATGATGTCCCCTACACCTGTGAGTCATAGTTTCATATGTTTTTACGGTATATATTCTCACTATAAATTTTTTCTTTATAGCCAATTAAATTTAAAACAAATTTACCTTTACCCACAGACAAAATTGAAAAACCCAAAATTATCAATCTAAACTTAAGAGTTAACGGTAAAGGGAAAAGAAAGAAGTCAAAACAAATTGCTTTGACTTCTTCTATAACAATATTATAAATTTATCACATATAATTTCTATAACAACATAATAAATCTTTAATAAATAACAACTCTATCACAATATAATTTTTGAAATTATATAACAAAAACGAAAGGCCTTAAAATTGAAATAATAAAATTACTTATCTTCAGCTTCGTTTCTGTTGATAGCATTTAGCACACCTAAGATTGAGCTATAGTTAACATTGTGGTCAATGCCAACACCAAAGATTCTCTTGTTTTCAGGTGTTTCAAGTTCAATGTAAGAAACAGCCTGAGAGTCACTACCTTCACTAATAGCGTGTTGGCTATATGAACGGAATTTATATTGATCAATGCCAATCTTCTTTATAGCGTTGAAGAATGCATCAATAGGACCGTTACCAACACCGGTTGTGTTTCTCTTATCAGTACCGTCAATTACAACAGTACCCTTAAAGTGAACATATTCCTTGCCGTTTTCACTTTCTTCAAAGATACGGCTGTTTTCAATAACATACTTCTGTGGGTGTTCTAGATAGTTATCCTTAAATACTTCAAATAGTTCCTTTGGTACAAGTTCTCTGCCTAGTTCATCACACTTAACCTGAACTAATGCACCAAATTCAGGATGCATTTTCTTTGGTAGTTCATAGCCGAAGTTGTGTTCCATAACATAAGCTGCACCACCCTTACCACTCTGTGAGTTAATACGAATTATAGGCTCATACTGTCTGCCAACATCAGCAGGGTCAATTGGAATATATGGTACTTCCCAGTAGTCTGAGTTAGTGTCCTTGCAGTACTTAACACCTTTGTTGATAGCATCCTGATGGCTACCTGAGAATGCAGTAAATACTAGTTCACCAATATAAGGCTGTCTTTCACCAATCTTCATATTAGTGCATCTTTCAAAGATTTCCTTTAGCTTTGGTAGGTTAGAGAAATCAAGTTCAGGGTTAACACCCTGTGTGTACATATTTAGACCAACAGTAACAATGTCTAAGTTACCTGTTCTTTCGCCGTTGCCGAATAGTGTACCTTCAACTCTCTCAGCACCTGCTAGTAAAGCAAGTTCTGTTGCAGCAACACCTGTACCTCTGTCGTTATGAGGATGAACTGAGATAATAGCACTTTCTCTGTTCTTTAGGTGCTTGATAAAGTATTCAATCTGGTCGGCATATGTGTTAGGTGTACACATTTCTACTGTGTTAGGTAGGTTTAGAATAATAGGATTTTCAGGTGTACATTCAAGTTCGTCCATAACCTTTTCACAGATTTTAACTGCATTGTCCATTTCTGTGCCACTAAAGCTTTCAGGACTGTATTCAAATCTAATATTTGTGTCACCGTCATAGTTGTCTGTTAGTTCTTTAATTAACTTTGCACCTTCAACAGCAATGTCAATGATACCGTCCATATCTTTCTTAAATACAACTTTTCTCTGTAAAGTAGAAGTTGAATTGTAGAAGTGAACAATAACATTCTTAGCACCCTTAATAGCCTCGAATGTCTTTTTGATTAGGTGTTCTCTTGCTTGTACAAGAACCTGAATTGTAACATCATCAGGAATATGGTTTCCTTCAATTAGTTCTCTACAGATTTCATATTCTGTTTCTGATGCTGATGGGAAACCGATTTCAATTTCTTTGAAACCCATATCACATAGTGCATGGAAGAATTCCAGCTTTTCTTCTAGGTTCATAGGGTCAATCAGTGCCTGGTTGCCATCTCTTAGGTCAACACTACACCAAGTTGGAGCTTTTGTAATTACTTTTGTAGGCCATTCTCTGTCCGGTAAATCAATCTGCTTAAAAGGAATATACTTTTTGTATCCTTCTTTCATAGGAAAAACCTCCTTGTCTTTCGTAAAAAATAATACATAAAATACATAAAAAAACGCCCCTAAAAATAGGGACGAACAAATAATCCGTGGTACCACCCAAGTTTAAGCATATGTCACCATATACTCCTTAAGAACTTCCAACAAAGTTCTGACCAATAACGAGGTCTGCCGTCTTGCCCTTATAAGACAAGAAACTCCGGGATGAGTTATACATATAAGTTTTGACGTTGTTTTACACCAACCAACAACTCTCTTTGCTCTAAAACAAATATCTTTTTCCCTTCACAGTTTTTAAGGGTTATTTTTTTGTGTAATACTATTATATTAACGGTGAATAGGAATGTCAAGACTTTTATAAATAATATTCTATCTTTATCTATATTTTTTGTAGTAAAATCCCCTGTATGTTGAAAAGCTACAAAAACCAATAAAATACATTAATATATGTTTTAATATTCTAAATGTTGACATATACAAAAAATAGCAATACAATGTAAACAAATATGTTTTATCAATGTAGTAAAATTATAAATAGTTCAAATATAAAAGTGACCCGGAATTATGTATAAATTTTTTACATAAATCTCAAGTTATATTGACTATTGTTACAATGATGAGATTTTCTGAAAAAATTTTAAAAAATATGTAACCTTTTTTGTACTTGAAAAGTGTTATAAGTAAGAGAGGGTAAAGAAGTTGGAAGAGATATTGGATGTTGAGAGCTTTGTCACCAAAGCTGTTAATGAATATTCCGGTACAATATATAAGGTCGCTTTCCATATTACCTGCAACAAGGATGATGCCTATGATGTGTGTCAGGATGTTTTTCTAAGATTGTTCAACAATTTTGAAAAGATAAAGGACGATGAACACCTAAAGGCGTGGCTTATCCGAGTTGCAGTAAATTGTGCAAAAAGCTATTGTACGAAAGGATTTAAGAAAAATACAGTTCCTATTGATGATGTTAATGAAAATGAGTTAATAGCTAAAAATAAGGAAGATAATACTATAGATAAGGTTCTTAAATTACCGGAAAAGTATCGTGTAGTTATTCATCTTTTCTATTATCAAGAAATGAGTATTGAAGAAATATCCGATACTTTACAGATTGGTAAATCAGCAGTTAAAACAAGATTATCAAGAGGAAGAAAACTGTTAGAAAAAATTATTAGAGAGGAGGAAGCCTTAGGTGGATAAATTTGATTTTGATTTGTACAAAAAACAAACCGATGAAATTGACTTAACAGACAAGCAAAAGCAAGACTTAATCAATAATATACTTGATAAGGAAAAAAGAGAAAACTTAAAAGTTATTGATTTCCCTACAGAAAAACCTAAAGTTTATAAATACAAGAACCTACTGGCTATTGCTGCTGGGTTTGTTATTATTATTTCCATTGCTTTCTTAACAAACCTAGTGCCTGGTTTTCTTTCTTCTCAAAAGATGGATGACTTTTCCCTTGTAAATTCACTTAGTGATAAAGACAAAAAAAGTATTCAAAAGGAAATTGTAGTTGAATTTAAGGACAAAAAGTCCGGTAAAAAACGTGAGGTAGAAAGTAAACCACTTGACCTACAGCTTAAGGGTAAACACATAACAAGTGTTGATGTTTATTCAGCAGGTAATAACTATATTGTGTTAAATAGTTATAGCAGTGGTACTGCTTATGCTGAGGCTAGTACTTCTTATAGCAATATTAATTATAGCGATATTGATTTCTTAGGTTGGATGCCATCAGAAGAAAATATAGATAACCTAAAGGCTTTATCTGCTCAATCAACATCTGATGAGTATTATAAATATATGTATGATACAATTTATATGACAATCTATTTTTCAAATGGTGATACTGTAAAGCAAAAGTTGGTTGTTTCTTATGATGACAACTACAATTACACTATTGAATAAATAAAAAAGAAAATTATAATTTTTTGCTCTGCCTTTGGTGGAGCTTTTTTTGTGCAAAAAAATTCTCAAAATTATGTAACCTTTTGTACATTTGATAAGTGTTATATATGAAAGGATATTTTTTAATACAAGAAAGGATGATAAAAATGAAAAAAACTAACAAAATTATCGCTTTAGTTCTTGCAGTTATTACACTGCTTAGTGTAGTGTGTGTTGTACCTGTTACTGCAAGTGCGAAAGTAACAAATGTAGTTTCTTCTTCAGCTAAATCACCTACAAGTGGTAAGTGGGGGAAGAATGCAAAGTGGAAACTTAATTCAAAGGGTGTGCTTACTATCTCAGGTAAGGGTACATTGAAAATTGAAGAGTTAAGTGAGTCAGTTGCAAGAAAAGTTAAAGAAATCAAAATTAACGATGGTATTACAAAAGTGGATTTTTCAGCATTATTCTTTGTTAATGATGCAAGAAAAGTTACACTAAACAAAACCATCACAAGTATTGACAGAGGGGTATTTAACTATTTTGATAATATTACTTCTGTTAATGTACCTAGTGGTAACAAGAAGTATTCTTCAGTAGCAGGTGTTCTTTATTCAAAGGATAAGAAAAAACTTATTTTCTATCCAAGAGGAAAGAAAGGTACAAAGTACACAATTCCATATGGTACAAAGACAATTGGAAAATACGCATTTGATAAGTCACAATATTTAAAGAGTGTAACAATTCCATCAACAGTTACAAGTATAGAAGAAGGTGCATTTTTCGTTGTGAAAAAATGAAGAAAATCACTATCCCAAGTTCTGTAAAAAGAATGGGAAATCTGGCATATGGTTTCTATGTTACTTATGACGAAGACTTAAATATATACATAGAACCAATAAAAGGATGTACTATTTATGGAAAAGCAGGAAGTGCTGCACATAGATACAGCAGAAACTTTGGCGTTAAGTTTAAGAAAAATTAAGTAGGGAGGTAGTGTGTTATGACAAAGTTAAAAAGAAGTATATCTATACTGTTAATGATTTTAACACTTTCAAGTGTATTTAGTATGAATCTGATAAGTGCCTCAGCAAGTACAAACGGTAATTCTCCTTCATCAGGTTTACTATATGAAGATATAGATATGAGTGATGGAATTAAGTATGTTAAGGTAAATTGGTCATATGACGGTAACGGTACATTGACATTTACAGGCGATGGCAAAGTTATTAACTATTATGATGAACTAAATCCTGATAGCTTGTATAAAGAAATAAAAAGTGTCGGTAAGTATGTAAAGCATATAAAACTTGCAGAAGGTATTACCGGTATTGAACTTCCACTAAAGAATTTACCTAAGATTGAAACTATTGATTTATCAAGTAGTGTTAAATATATTGACACTTATGTTTTTCAAGATTGTAAAACAATAAAGAGTGTGACTTTACCTGAAAAGATAACAAGAATTGATGACAATTCCTTTAATGGTTGTTCTAACTTAATTACTGTAAATCTACCTAGTACACTAAAATCAATTGGTTGGAGAGCATTTAGTGATTGTAAAAAGCTAAAGAATATTACTATTCCTGAAAGTGTAACTAAGATTGATGATAGTGCTTTTTCAGGATGTGAAAGTCTAACTACAATTACACTACCTGAAAAGGTTGATGTAATTTCCAATTGGTTATTTGATGGTTGTAAGAACCTAAAGACTATTAATTATTCAAAGAACCTTCGTGTTATCGGTTCAGGTGCTTTTACAGATTGTAAAAGTCTGGAGTCATTTACATTCCCTTCATATATGAATATTATTCAGAAAGATACTTTTTCAGGTTGTACAAACCTAAAGAAAATTACAATCCCTAAGAATGTTACAAAGATTGCACAAAGTGCCTTTGAAGGCTGTGTTAACCTAACTTCTGTAAAACTTTCAAGTGATACAACTGCAATTGGTACAAAGGCTTTTAAGGATTGTACAGGTTTAACTTCTTTCACTATTCCTAATAAGGTAACTTTAATTAGACAACAAGCCTTTGATGGTTGTAAGAATATAAAGACATTTAACATTTCTAAAAATGTTAATGAAATCGGAAAAAATGTTTTTATCAATTGTACAAATCTAAAGAGTATTAATGTGGATAAAAATAATAAGAAATATGCAACAGTAAACGGTTCTCTTTATAATAAGAAAAAGAATAATCTTATTGCTTATCCCGGTGGCAGAACATCATCATACAAAGTTTCTAAGGGTACTGAGTACATTGGAAATCAGTCCTTTTCCGGTGCTACAGTAAAGAAAGTTGTTCTTCCTAATACAGTAAAGAATATTGGCTATAAAGCATTTGAAAACTGTAAGAACCTTAACAATATCACTATTCCAAGTTCTGTAAGTTTTATTGATGCAAAGGCTTTTGACAACACAAAGTACTACAATACTTCAAAGTATTGGTACAAAGGTCAGCTATATGTTGCTAATTGTGTAGTTGACAGTAAAACAAATATTAAGTCTGCTAACCTAAAGTCCGGTACTAGACTAATTGCAAAAGAGGCTTATTATAACAGAAAAAATCTAAAATCTGTTAAGCTATCTAACAAACTTCAGTATATTAATGACAGAGCATTCCTAAACTGCAACAAGGTTAAAAGTGCAGTATTGCCTAAGTCAATTAAATATGTTGGCAAAAAGGCTATTGGCTACAAAATAACTACTGTTTATGCTGATGTAGATTCTTTCCTTGAATACTATCAAAAAATGATTCTTGCAAGAGATGACTTTACTTTATATGTATATAAAAATACTGCCGGTAATAGATATGCTAAGGGTAATGCATTTAACTATAAGGTAATCAAATAAACTGAATATATTTTATTGCACTTCTGATTTAGCTATGGTTAAGTCAGAAGTGCATTTTTTATAAAGAAAGAAAAATAAATATGGGAATTATATATAAAAATGAAAAAACATTGTAAAAAAATAAAATATATTGTATAATAGTATTGAAAATTTTTATACAAAGGTGGTATTTTATGGAACTAAATAACGAGCCTATCTATAAGGCAAGTCAATCAAAAGTTTCTACAGTAGTTGCCTACCTAATAGGTGCTAAAGAAGATATGTTTAGTTACTATTCAGGTGACAGTATGGACATTATTGAGAAACTAAAGAAAAATGATGATGCAATTATTTTAAGGTCACTATGTAATATTCGTACAAACCTAATGCTACATTACCAATCAACTCAAGAAAGCATTTATTATTTTACAAACCTAGACAGACAAAGCTATTATGAAGAAGATGTAAAAATTCTAAGAAGTAAAGGCATTGATATTGTCAAGGCTAATTGCAAGGTAAATACTTATATTGCAAACATAAACGAACTTATTGCAAACAGAATAAATAATGTTAAGGACTTTTTCCCTGAATGGTTTAAGTGGGAATATATCAGAGAACTTTTTGTAATGCCTAAAGGTCAAAAGGAAGACAGAATTATGGCTGAGTCCAAGAAATTCTCTGCCAACAGAAACAACTATCCTTATCAAAGATATATTTATTGGAGACCTGTTGAAGAGGGTAATATCCTGTTTAATGATGAAAAATTTGCAATGATAATCTATAGACAACATAACGAAGAATTTTCTGATATTTCTAAGGTTACAGATGCAAGTGATGTTATCAAAACCGATATTTATGACTTTATTCAGAATGGCGAAAAAGTTATGATTGTGGTTGATTGTGAAAACAGTGACCCTATTAAACTTGCAAGTACTCTTACTCAGCTAAATGCAGATGAACTTTCCAAAATTTCTAAAATAGAATTATACGATGACAAACATACTTCAAAAGCGTGGAAGTACATCGGTACATTAACCGGCATCCCTGTTGAGCATAATGTAATTGAAAGAGTTAAGGAAGAAAAATCTTTGGTTGATATTAAAATGTCAGTGGGTATCTCAAAGGCTTATTTTCGTGACAATGTGGATTCATTTATTATGCTTTCAAGTGACTCGGATTTTTGGGGTGTTATCTCCTCAATTCCTGATGCAAAGTTCCTTGTTATGGTTGAACAAAGTAAATGTGGACCTGATATTCTAAATGCATTTAAGGATAACGGTACATATTATTGTTATATTGATGACTTTTCTACCGGCAATATTAAGGGCTTTAAGAATGCTATCCTTCGTTCAACTTTAGAAGAAAAAGTAGGTTCTCTTGTAAATATTGATACTAAGGAACTTGTAAACAATATTTTCAGAGAGTTATATATGGAAGTTGATGAAGCAGAGAAAAAGAATTTCTACGATAGATATGTTAAGAAAATGACTCTTGCTATTGATAAAGACGGAATGATGACTATTAAAATTCCTAATTGATTTTTAGATAATCTTTCTTCGTTAATTCTTTTGCCGAATGAAAAATTAGAAATTAAATAAAAACTTATAACTAAAACTTATATTTATACTTACAAATTGATTTATGCGTTTGTAAATTCGAACTATGTGTTTGTAAATTTGACTAATGTATTTGAAAATTAAATTTGTAATCTAAAATTAAACTATAAACTATAATAAATTAACCGACCCACCTAGGGTCGGTTTTTCTATGTATAAATAATTTATATTTGCTTAGCCCAGTTTATAAATTGGGGTTTTAAATTTTGTCTGTGGGTTAAGAACAGTCAGCTAAACAAATTAGGGCTTTTCAATTTTGATTGTGGGTAAAGATAAGCTTGTTATGCAAATTAGGGTTTGTGGTGCTAGAACTTGCCTTGTTATGTGGTAGATATTTAGAATTAGTAGAAACCATCCAGCCTTCCTTGTGTAAAGGAAGGGGGACCACGAAGTGGTGGAAGGATTGTCTAGTAGGCAGTAATAGATAGATAAAATTTAGATAGGAAAACAAAACCTATTATATATCTATCGAATAAAATTGATATAGCAAAAAGTATATACCATAACAATCCCTCAGTCGCTCTTTAAGGGTAAATTGTCATTCTTCCAATTTACGAGCGACAGCTCCCTTTACACAAGGGAGCCTTATTTGCTAAAATTTGTTACTACCTACTTACCCCTACAAAACCTAATTTGTAGTGGGAAATTTCCTCTACACACAAACAAAATTAAAATATCAAAATCACATTATCAAATATTTTTTGCAAAACAAAACCCACTAGTCAACCGAAAGTGGCTTACTAATGGGCTTTTTATGGAGCTGATAATCGGGCTTGAACCGATGACCTCTTCCTTACCATGGAAGTGCTCTACCTACTGAGCTATATCAGCAAATATAAAATTTACATAACAAAAATAATATAACATTAATACAAGAAAAAATCAAGTGTTATTTGATACTTTTATAAAATTTATAAGGTAGTCGGTTATACAAAATAACCAACTACCTTAATTTTACATTAATGGTGAGAATAATCGCAAAACTGCATAATAAATTCTACGGAAGAAACCTACATTCAAGTTTTCTTCTAAAACAATTTGATTGCCGTATTGTTGAGTATCTAGGAAATCCTCTTTAACTTGGCTTATTATTGAGGATTTATAGAACAAACAACCGTTTTCAAAGTGCAAGTAAAGACTTCTAAAGTCAAAGTTTACTGTGCCTACTGTTGCAATTTCATCATCCACTACAACATTTTTGCAATGTACAAAACCTTTTGAATATTCGTAAATTTTGACACCATTGCGAATAAGTGCAGGATAATATGACCTTGTAGCTTGGAAAACTGTCTTTTTGTCCGGTATACCCGGTGTTATGATTCTTACATCAACACCTCTTTTGGCTGCTAAGGTTAATGCTCTTGTCATTTCAGCACTGATTATTAGATACGGTGTTGTAATGTAAATGTACCTTTGAGCCTTGTTGATTATGGATAAATACACATTTTCGGAAGTTGGTTCATCATCAAGTGGTGTGTCACCATAAGGACAAATATAACCGTCACCTTGTGGCATAACAGAAATTTCATCAATATATCTGTCAGGAAAATAAGGGGAAAAGTCCCATTCTGTTCGCCTTAGTGCATTCCATGTGGATAAGAACATTTCTGTTAAATTCCACACAGCGTCACCTTTCAGCATAATACCGTCATCTTTCCAATGACCGAATCGTTCTATTCTGTTAATGTATTCATCAGCTAAATTAATACCACCGGTAAAGCCTGTATGACCGTCAATAACCATAATTTTTCTGTGGTCACGATTGTTAGCTACTGATGAAAGTACAGGTCTAAAGGGATTGAACTTAATGCACTTAATACCGTAACTTTCTAAAGTTTTTGGGTAGTTGTTTGGCAAAAGTGAAATACATCCAACATCATCATAAATCAGTCTAACATCTAAACCACGAGATGCCTTATCCTTTAGAATATCAAGAATACTGTTCCACATATATCCATCGGCAATAATGAAATATTCTAAGAAAATATAGTGCTTTGCATTTCGTAATTCTTCCAGCATAACAGGAAAATTATATTCACCAAGTGGATAGTAACAAACATCACTTTTCTTATATACAGGATAACCCATCCTATCTATGTAACCGAAAATATTTTTCATACATAGGTCTTGCTTTTCAATTTCATAAAGAGTAACACTGCAATCAGGTTTAAACTTCTGAGAATGACTTTCACTTTTATCCATTCTTTTTCGCAAAAATCTACCGGGTCTTTTGCCACCTGCAACAAAATATACCATACCACCAAAGGTAGGCAAAGCAACCATAGGAATAATCCAAGCCATTTTGTAGGCAGTATTTTTGTTGGAATTAATAATAGAAACAATCTGGGAAATTGTGATTAAAATAAAAAATACTCTTACAATTCTAAAAGCAAGTTGGAACTCAAACATTAAAAATAGCAGAAAGACTACTTGAATAAAAATGATAAATCCGATTATGAAAACTCTTGAGAAAATTTTGTTTAGAAATTTCATAAGAACTCCTTAATATCTAATGTTAATCAGTATTATAACAAATAGTGGTTAACTAATCAACAGTAAATAAGCAGAATAAAACCACTGTTTATTGACTATTTTTGTGACTTCACTTATAATGAAAGTAAATTAACTATAAGGGAGTTTATGATGAATCTATCTACAGCAACATCTGTAACCGGTGGTATTCTTCTTGGTATTATCCTACTGGTTATCGGTATTATAATTTGGTTTGTATTTTTAATGCTTAAAAAAAGAAAGAAATCTATTGCACCTAAACACGGTGGTAAGTCCGGTTATGTAGTAGGTGGTATTGGTTTGGCAATTACTGTTGTGTCTTTGATTGCAATGTTAGTTACCGGTACAACAAGTGGTGTGGGTACTATCCTTTCAACTATGAAAAGTGACAGTAAGGCTATTTGTGACGGCAAAATGTATGTGAAAACCGATTTTACTTATAACGGAAACAATGATTATAAGCTATCAAAAGCTGAGGGTGTAATCTCTGGTGCAAGTGATTTGAATACCTTGAAAGGTTATAGCGAATATAAAATTTTAGTATCATTAAATACTAACATTTCCGGTGTTATCTTTGTTGAAGAAGATAGCGAAAGAAGTTTTGAAGAAAAATATACTGATTATGACAACTTTAAGTGTGGTGTAGTATTTGACACTAAGGATAAGAAAATGTCAACTAATGAGTCGGATATAAGCACAAGTCTTTTTGAAAAAGTAATTTCAATGGATAACTACAAGGAAGTTGATAAGGACAAAATCAGCTATGTGGATAAAATTGATACAAAACAAAATTGTACTTTTTGGGGTACAAGTGATGATGAACTGGTAACAAGTCAGGTTAAACTATTCCCTAAGGATAAGAACAAAAAGTATATTAGAGTTGTTGACAGTAAGTACTATGAACTTGATGACAGTTTAACAAAAACTGTTGATAGATACTTTAAGTAATAATTGCTATTAGAAAGAGGCTTTTCATAGCCTCTTTTTTGTTGTATAAATATTATTGCTATGTTAAAGACTTGAATTAAATGGCAATAAGTGATACAATTATAATGTTATTTTATACACTATGAAAACAGAAAGGAAGATTGTAATGGGTATGACAATGACACAGAAAATCTTAGCAGCACATGCAGGACTTTCTGAGGTTAAAGCAGGACAGCTAATCGAGGCAAATTTGGACCTTGTACTTGGTAACGATGTTACTTGTCCGGTTGCTATCAATGTTTTTGAAGAAAATGGTGCAGACTCTGTTTTTGATAACACAAAAATTGCAATGATTATGGACCACTTTACTCCTAACAAGGATATTAAAGCAGCAGAACAGGTAAAGATTTCTCGTCAGTTTGCTGACAAGTATGATATTAAGAATTATAGAGATGTAGGTCAGATGGGTATTGAACATGCCCTACTTCCTGAAATCGGTTTAGTAGGTCCCGGTTCACTATGTATCGGTGCTGACTCTCACACATGTACATATGGTGCTTTAGGTGCTTTCTCAACAGGTGTTGGTTCAACAGATATGTGTGCCGGTATGATTTCCGGTAAGGCTTGGTTTAAAGTTCCATCAGCTATTAAGTTTGAACTTGTTGGTGAACCTCAGGGTTATGTTAGTGGTAAGGATGTTATCCTACACATTATCGGTATGATTGGTGTTGACGGTGCATTATACAAGTCAATGGAATTCTGTGGCGAAGGCATTAAGCATCTAAATATGGATGACAGACTATGTATTGCAAATATGGCTATTGAAGCCGGTGCAAAGAACGGTATCTTCCCTGTTGATGATATTACAAGAGAATACTGTGACGGTAGATTCCAGGGTACTCCTGTAGAATATACTGCTGACGAAGATGCTGAATATGACGAAACATATGTTATTGACCTAGCAACACTTCGTCCAACAGTAGCATTCCCTCACCTACCTGAGAACACAAAGACTGTTGATGAAATCGGTGAAACAGAAGTTAAGATTGACCAGTGTGTTATCGGTTCTTGTACAAATGGTAGACTTAGCGACCTAAGAGCTGCTGCTAATGTACTAAAGGGCAAGAAGATTGCTAAGGGTGTAAGATGTATCATCTTCCCGGGTACTCAGCAGATTTGGAAAGATGCTATGCATGAAGGTCTATTCGATATATTTATTGATGCAGGTGCAGTTGTTTCAACTCCAACTTGTGGCCCTTGTTTAGGTGGTCATATGGGTATTTTGGCTGCCGGTGAAAAGGCTATTTCAACAACAAACAGAAACTTTGTTGGTCGTATGGGTCATGTTGACAGTGAGGTTTACCTTGCTTCTCCTGCAGTAGCTGCAGCATCAGCTGTTAAGGGCTACATTACAGATCCGGAAAAACTTTAATTAGGAGGTTTTATTACTATGAACGCACATGGTACAGTACATAAGTTTGGGGATAATGTAGATACTGATGTTATTATTCCTGCTAGATATTTAAACACTTCTTCTCATAGTGAACTTGCTGCTCACTGTATGGAAGATATTGATAAAGACTTTGTTAAGAATGTAAAGCAAGGTGACATTATGGTTGCCGAAAAGAACTTTGGTTGTGGTTCTTCAAGAGAACATGCTCCAATTGCTATTAAGGCTTCAGGTGTCAGTTGTGTTATTGCATCAACATTTGCAAGAATTTTCTATCGTAATTCTATTAACATCGGTCTTCCAATTCTTGAATGTGAAGAAGCTGCTAAGGATATTAAGGATGGAGATACTGTTTCTGTAAACTTTGACACAGGTGTTATCACTAACGATACAACAGGCAAAACATATCAGGCAGAACCATTCCCTGAATTTATTCAGAATATTATTGCTAAGGGTGGACTTATTAACTCTATTCTTAACAAATAATATATAAAAAGAAAAAAAGAACTGAGGGCAAGAAATGAAGAGAACAATCAGCGTAATTATTTGTGGACTTGTAGTTTTATCTTCACTGTTATTTGCAACAGGTTGTGGCAAAAATGCTTATGATATTGATTTATCTAAGTATGTTCAGTTTGATGGATTTAGTGGTACAGCAACATTAAATTCAAAGGCTGACTATCAAAAGTGCAAAGATGAAAGAGATGAAATTGCAGAAAAAAGAAGTGATATTAGCGATAAAAGTGACAGTAAGTACAAGGAATATTCAGAGAAAATTGCTGAACTTACTGAAACAAAAAATGCTCTAAACAATATCACATTTTCACTGGTTAAAGGTAATGACGGTAAAATCAAAAATGGCGATACTATCACAGTAAAGGCTAAGTATGATGAAGATAAGTTAAAGAACTTTGGTGTAAACATAAAGTCAGATGAATTTTCTTTCAAAGTAAGTGGCCTTGAAGAAAAGAAAATTATTGACCCATTTGATAAGGAACATTTTGAACTAAAAGTCAGTGGCTTAGACGGTGACGGTAGAGTTGAAAATGGCAAGAGTAACGCAAAGATTTACTATCTATTTAACCCATCATACAACCTAAAGAATGGTGACAAGGTTACTGTTGAAGCTACTATGTACGACAATGATGCAGTACTAAAGGATAGCGAAGACAAAGACGGCACTACTGCTAAAAAGGAAATTACAATTTCCGGTTTAGGCACAGTTCCTAAAACACTTGATGGTGTAGATACTTCTGATATTGATGAAATTCTATTTAATAAAGTTAAGAATGATACAGATATTGAAGAAGGTGACACACTAAAGGGTTATGACCTAAATATTAGTGAAAATGATTATATGTTTGCTAAACTTAAAGTTACAAAGTTAGGTGACTATAAGAAGGTAAACGGTATCTATGGTTACAAGGAATATAATGGTGAAAGTGATTGTAGATATGGTGTTGTTTACTCCAGACAGATAACTGCAAAGGTTATTGATACCGGCTATTCTAAGAAAATTAAGAAAGGCTCAACAAAAACATTTACAGTTTATCTAGGTGCTTATGTTAGTGGTGGTTATCTAATGGTTACTGATGATAATAAATTGGCTAAGGCTACTTCTTATTCAATGTATGTATCAACAACCAGTGGAAGTACATATAAGCAAGTTAAAAAGAATATGACTTACGATTCAGAATATAAATATACTGAAGTAAAGTAAAAAATTAACCGATTAGCCCACTAGGGTTAATCGGTTTTTACTTTCTGAAGAAAAAGACTGTTGCATTTTGTACAACAGTCTTTCTTAATACTAAAATTAATTTTATTTATATGGGTGAGAATTTAAATATTCTTCCAAAATGTTACCGGCAATTTTACAAAGTTCGGAACAAGGTCTTTTCTTGTAATATTCATCAGTTCTTTTTTCCGGAACAATACCGTCCTTCTTTACAAGTCCTAAAAGTTCCTTACAAATAATAGAACCGTTAATTTCTTTGTATTTGTCGGCAACTTCATTGATTCTTTGGTACAGTTCTTTCTTAGTCTGAAAGTCCTTTGGGTCGCTATAACCATATAGAATACTTAGCACATATACCATACCGCTGACACAACCACAAACTTCTCTCATTCTGCCCATTCCACCACCAAAGCCTGAAACGGACATTGCCACAACATCACTTGGAATGTTTAGCTCATCGGCAAATGCCATAGCTACTGATTGGGAGCAGTTGTAACCTTCTTTAAACAAGGACTCAGCCTTTTCACCTTTAGTCATTTAAAGCCTCCAGCTGTTTCTCAAATTCAGCAAGTTTCTGCTGAGCTTTCTTTAACTTTTCTTGACCTTCTTCTGAAGTGTCATCCTTGTGCTTTTCAATAACACCTTTCTGAGTTTCAATAAAGTGTTCAAGAACTTTCTTTCTTAAATCAGAAGTTTCTTCATCTTTATATCTGTTTGAAGGTGCTTCTTCTTCTACTTCTTCATTGTCATCATAATCAACTTCTTCACCGTTTCTCTCAACAAGAACATTAGGGTTGTTATGAAGTTCAATATTCTTAGTTGCAACGCCCATAACATCTCTGTTAATAACGAGGTTGATGCCAACAGGGTTAATTGCAATTGCAAATAGATTATCTGTCTTGAAGATACGGTAAACCTCTACAAATGGAAGTTCAATACAAACTTTCTTGTCGTCATCAAGGGATGCATAGTCCTTCATAAGTGGTGTGTTTACAAAGTAATCATATTCCTTGTGGTCTGTTAGTACAGGTAAAATCTTCTGACCTTCAACATTTGTATTTAGGAAAGGATACTTAACCTGCATTTGGTCACCGTCTCTGCTTTGTACGATAGCAGGTACAAGTAGTGTAGCTTTCTGTAGTGCTAAAGTTAGAGGGCTGTTTTCCTGTACTGCAATGTTTTTGTCTTCCTTACGGAACTTTGCAACATGCTGTAGGAAGATTAGTGACTCTATGTAAAGGTCAGGGTTGATAGTTGTTTCACTTTTTTCAGCTTTAAAGATAGTATCTCTTGGGATAACTAGTGGTCTTAGTCTACCATCAGTAAACTGAATGTTCTGGAAACCAAGTCTTTGCATATCTTCAACAAGTGCAATAAAGTCATCACCGGTAATTTCACGAATTTCAACATCAAAATTCTGTTCAGCAAGGTTGCCGATTAAGTAGTCAGCACCACTTGTATCAACAAGTACAATAGCGTCTTTATCGTGTGCATAGAAGTGGCTTGTACCCTGTGAAACTACAATCCACATTTTATCCAGATTTAAGATTTTCTCTAAAGTAAGCATACGGAAATGGATAACATATTCTGTAAACATTTTAAGGTCATCTTCATTGTTGATTTCCTTTGCTTTAGGGATGCAATGTTCTTCCAGATAATCTATAAAGCAGATATTTTCAGCAACGGTTGCATTTTGCATTGCTTCTCTGCCATGGTCATGGTCTTCAAAAAAAGCCTGAATTAGCTCTTGTATTCTTTCGTTACTTATCATTTTATCAATTCCTTTATAGTTGATATGTAAATTATACCATAGGTATTTATTTTTGTAAATGACAATAGTAAGTTTTTACTAAAAATCAGTTGGATTTGTTCTTTCCTTTTATAACTTTGTCAATCATATATAGGATATAACCAAGTGCAATAAAGATAGCAAGTAATACTCCTACCCAACCTAGGAAGCCACTCCAACCTAGCTTTCCTAGGTCTAAGAAAAAGTATGGGTAAATTACAACACCTTTTGCCGGATGTGTAATCAGTGAACTTCTGATAACAATATATGCAACATAAATAAGTGGCATAATTACTGATAATATAGGGTCAACTACCTTTAGTGTGTTTCTCTTGCAGAACAGTAACCAGTCAAGAAAATACATAATAGGCAGTACACAGTGAAGTAGTGTACAAGAAATATCTGTAAAGTATGTATATGGTGTGTGTTCATTTGATAGTAGAATGTTGTACACAAAGAAAGTTACCAAAATCATTATTAAACAGTAAAACCTAAATCGTGGCAATACTGTATCTTTGCCTTTTGCTGAAAAGATTAAGGATATAAACATAACTATTATACAAATATAGTTAGATAAATTTGTGTAAAATACATACCAGTTAATGTTGTATTCCCTATTAAACCAACCTAGGCTTGAGAGGATTCCCACCACACCTAAAGTTACAAAAATTGTGCGAAAAATTACTGCACTTACATTTACATTTTTTCTCATACTTTCCTCCATAGATAGCAAAAGGCTGTCAACGACAGCCTTAAGTAGTTTGTTTGTAATCAGAAAGAATCTTCTTCTGCAATTTCATTTTCAGCATCAGTTGATGGCTGATTGTGGCTGATTGCTTGATTTATCATTTTCTTTCTGTTTTCTGCTCTTACTTCTTCAGCAGTTTTTTCGTGAGTATCTTCACGCTTGATTTCTTTAACAATTACTTTTACAGGAGTTTTCATTTCCTTGTACTCGTTTTCATTGGAACAAGCAACAGTTAGAGAGTCCAGTTCTTCACTGGTGATTTCTTCTTTATTTTCAGGTGACTGATCGGTAATACCATCAGCTATTTCAATATAGCGTCTATGAGCTCTTTCAAGTCTTTCACTGCTTGTTTCAATAACTTGACAGATTAGGTGGTGTTCCTTCTTGTCCTCTTCTGTCATATTTTCATAAAAAGCCTTACCCAGTGTAGTAAAGGCCTGTTCCATAGTTTTGTTTTCTTTCTTCATTATACTGCGAAGACGGTTAAGCTGAGCTTTTTGATGACTTTTTTCTACAACATCTTGTGCTACATCAACAATTGCATTTTTTGCTGAGCATAAACCATCAGTAATTGTTTCTAAAATAGTCATAATAAACCTCCTAGTTTATTTGATAAGTACAATGTACTATAACACTATTAAAACAGATTTTTATAATAAAATCAATAAAATTTTGAAAATTCACTTGCGAATATTTTTCATTTATTATAATATTGTATAGAATAAGGAGGTGGCAATATGCCTAAAACAGTTATAAAAGAGATTATCTGTCCACAATGTAACGCAGTAACTGAGGGAAAATTATATACAAGCATCAATGCCACAAACAATCCTCACCTAAGAAATGAAGTGCTTGAAGAAAAAATCTTTGATTGGACATGTCATGCTTGTGGCCACAAGGCAAGACTTACATATCCATTGCTATATAACGATATGAAAAGAAGATTTATGGTGTATCTGATTCCGGATATTGACCGTTTCCAACTTGCCGATAATGAGCTTGAAGAAGAATTTAAGAATCTAAAGGGTATTAGAAAAAGATTAGCACCTAACTTTAACACATTTAAAGAAAAAATATTTATCTTTGAAAATGGTCTTGACGATATGGCAGTTGAACTAACTAAACTTGCCATTAGTGAAAGTGTTGCCAGAAAATTAAAACTAAGAGAAGTTACCGAAGGGTACTTATCAATGTATGACAGAGAAAGCAACACAATGGGATTTACTTTCTTAACAGGTCTTGACAAAGAACCTTATATTCAGTCAGCTAGGCTTGAAATCTATAGCAAAAGCCTTGCTATTGTTGATGAATTGGCTGAAAAAGATAAGAACTTGATGGGTTTCTTAACTATCGACAGAGAATGGGCAACTAATATTCTTTATAGATATAAAAGATCACGCCAAAGAATAAAAAACAAAAAAGAAAAAGAATAAAAATTATTATTGCAAAAAAGCACTCATTATGGGTGCTTTTATTATTGACTTTTTTCTTTTATAATGAGATAATAAGTACTGTATGAACTTTGCTATGAAGGAGAATAAACTATGGCAAAAGAGATGGCTAAAGCCTACAACCCAAAAGAGGTTGAAGACAAAATATATGACTTTTGGCAGGAGGGCAACTACTTCCACGCAGAAGTAGATAAGGACAAGAAACCTTATACTATTGTTATGCCACCTCCAAATATTACAGGTCAGCTACATATGGGTCATGCCCTAGACAATACTCTACAGGATATTCTTATCCGTTGGAGAAGAATGCAGGGTTATTCTGCACTATGGCTACCCGGTACAGACCATGCCAGTATTGCAACAGAAGCTAAGATTGTTGAAGCAATGCGTAAAGAGGGAATTACTAAAGAAGATTTAGGCAGAGAAAAGTTCCTTGAAAGAGCATGGGAGTGGAAAAAAGAATACGGTGGTAGAATCGTTAGCCAGTTAAAGAAGATGGGTTCTTCTTGTGACTGGGAAAGAGAACGCTTTACAATGGATGAAGGTTGTTCTAAGGCTGTTAAGGAAGTTTTTGTTCGTCTATACAACAAAGGCTTAATTTACAGAGGAGAAAGAATCATCAACTGGTGTCCTCATTGTAAAACATCAATTTCTGACGCAGAAGTTGAATTTGAAGAACAAGCAGGTCATTTCTGGCATCTTCGTTACCCACTAACAGATGGTAGTGGATACCTGGAACTTGCTACAACAAGACCTGAAACATTACTTGGTGATACAGCAGTAGCAGTTAACCCAAGTGATGAAAGATACAAGGATTTAGTAGGCAAAACATTAACACTTCCACTTGTTGGCAGAGAAATTCCAATTATTGCCGATGATTATGTTGATGTTGACTTTGGTACAGGTGTAGTTAAGATTACTCCTGCTCACGACCCTAACGACTTCCAGGTTGGTCTAAGACACAACCTACCTGTTATTAATGTAATGACAGATGACGCTAAGATTGTTGAAGATTATCCAAAGTATGCCGGTATGGATAGATACGAAGCAAGAGAAGCTATTGTTAAAGATCTTGACGAAGGTGGTTTCCTTGTTAAAGTAGAAAAGCATGACCACAATGTTGGTACTTGTTACAGATGTCACAGCACAGTTGAACCAAGAGTTTCTAAGCAATGGTTCGTAAAGATGGATGAACTAGCAGGTCCTGCTATTGAATGTGTTAAGAGTGGTAAAACTAAATTTGTTCCTGAAAGATTTAATAAGATTTATTATCACTGGATGGAAAACATCCGTGACTGGTGTATTTCTCGTCAGTTATGGTGGGGTCACAGAATTCCTGCTTACTATTGTGATGAATGTGGCGAAGTAACAGTTGCAAAGGAAATGCCTGAGAAGTGTCCTAAGTGTGGTTGTACTCACCTACATCAGGATGAAGATACACTTGATACTTGGTTCAGCTCAGCTTTATGGCCTTTCTCAACTTTAGGTTGGCCTGATAAGACACCTGAACTTGACTACTATTTCCCAACTAATACACTTGTTACAGGTTATGACATTATTTTCTTCTGGGTTGCAAGAATGATTTTCAGCTCAGTTGAACAGATGAACAGTCAGCCATTTGATACTGTATTTATTCACGGTATTGTTCGTGATGAAAACGGTGTTAAGATGAGTAAGTCACTTGGTAACGGTATTGACCCACTACTTGTTATTGACCAGTACGGTGCTGATGCTCTAAGAATGTTCCTAGCTACAGGTAACTCACCGGGTAACGATATGAGATATTCCGAAAAGAGAGTTGAGGCATGTCGTAACTTTGCTAATAAGCTATGGAATGCAAGTAGATTTGTTCATATGAACATTGATGATTATGATGTTAAGAATGAACTACCAGCTACTCTTGAAACAGAGGATAAGTGGATTCTTCATACACTAAATAATGTAGCTAAAGAAGTTAACGAAAATCTTGAAAGATTTGAACTTGGTATTGCACTTTCTAAGATTTATGACTTTATTTGGAACAGCTACTGTGACTGGTATATTGAACTTTGTAAGGCTAGACTTCAAAGTGAAGGTGAAACTGCTCAGAATGCTCGTCAGGTACTAATTTATGTTCTTGACAAAATTCTAAAGCTATTACATCCGTTTATGCCATTTATCACAGAAGAAATCTGGCAGACAATTCCTCACGATACAGACGGTAAAACTGTTATGCTCGAAAAGTATCCTGAATATGACCCTAGTCTTGACTTTAAGGCAGAAGCCGAAGAAATGATGAAGGTTATGGAAGCTATTACTGCTATTCGTACTCAGAGAAACGAAATGAATGTTCCACCATCAAAGAAAGCAAAGCTATTTATTGCTACTGCTATTCCTGAAACATTTAGTAACGGTGAACAGTTCTTTAAGAAACTTGCATCAGCAAGTGAAGTTGAAATTAGTGATTCATTTGATATTGACGGTGCAGTTACTGTTGTTACAAGTGATGCAAAAATCTATATTCCAATGGAAGAACTGGTTGACAAAGAAGCTGAACTAAAGCGTCTTAATAAGGAACTAAAGCAGGTTGAAAAAATGCTTGCTCAGGATGAAGGAAAACTTAATAATCCGGGCTTTATGTCTAAAGCACCTGAAAAGGTTATTGAAAAGATTAAAGGTCAAGCAGAAAAGGAAAGAGAAAAAATTGCTCTTATCCATGCTGCTATGGATGCACTAAAATAAACAAATTTGCTCCCTAAAACTAGGGAGCATTTTTTCTTTTTCACAAGAATAGTTACAAAATGCCCCATAAGTTGAAAAAAATATATGTAAATGTTATAATGAAAATTGGTAACATCCTTGTTGTAATAGTAACAAGGACTTAATTTAAAAGACAAATGAATAAATATATTTGAAATTACTTAGAAATTCTAGGAGGAATAACTGTGGGAAAAGTACAGAAGATTTCTATAACACTAACATTAGTTTTGCTTACTGCTTTTCTAATGATTGTGCCTATGACATCAGTTAGTGCCGTTAACTATTTTGATGGTGCTAAGATGATTAAGACAAATGGTTACAAATATTACAGAGCATGGAGTCAAGACCAATTCCCTTGGCACAATACAAAACCCAGTGACGCTTGGGAAAGTGACTGGATGAACCGTTACGGTTGTAGTACAGTTGCAATGGCTAAGATGTTTGTAGAAGCCGGTGTTGCAAACCCTAACTCAGTAAACCCCGGAACTCTAATGACAAAGTACGGTTCACCATCTAAAGGTATCGGTGATGTAGGTATTTATTGGTCAACTTTAGCCGGTCAGTTCGGTATGAGTTGTGTAAGTTTTCAGCAGTACCCATCAGGTTCTTTTTACAGTACTGCTATGAGATACTTTAATGACCCTAATACTCAGTATCACCTACTGCTAAAGGTTGTATCTCCAACAACATCATCACACTATGTACAGATTGACCGTCAGGCTACTGTAAAGCAAAAGACTTTGGTTATTAACGATTCAACTGCTATTTATGACGGTGGTACAAGATACAATACTGCTAATGATTACTATAACGCTTTAGCACTAAAGAAACTTTCATCAACTAATTATACTGCTTGTTATTTCGTAGTATTTAAGAATAACAACACTGTAAAGCTAAAGTCACTTGCTGAAACTAAGTCTACAGCAGTAACACTTTCTTGGTATCCTAACGGTGCTTGTGAAAAGTACACTGTATATAAAAGAAAGGAAGGTGCAACTTCTTGGTCCGGTAAAAGTTTCAAGACATTCTCTTCATCAGCCGGTGAGGGTATTCGTAGTTGTACCGATACATCAGTAACACCGGGTAATACATATGAATATACTGTTAGAGGTTATTATTACGATAATAACGGTAAAGCAGTTTATTTGAAATATAACAAAACAGGTAAGAGTATCAATGTTGAAACCGATGCTCCAAAACTACTAAGTGCAACAAGTGCCGATTATGATACTATTAATGTTAAGTGGCAAGAAGTTAAAGGAGCAACAGGCTATAAGGTTTACCGTAAAAAAGCCGGTGAAAAAGATTTTACTGCACTTGGATTTGTAAAGGGTACTACATATAAAGATGACTCAGCTCAAGTAGGTCAAGAATATTACTATACTGTCAGAGCTTATGTAGGTGAAACTTCAAAGCTAGGTTCATTTGATAAAAACGGTATTAAGGGCGTGGCACTACCAAAGAAACCAACACTAAAAACTGCAGAAAGTGTTGACTTTAATGCAATTAAGGTTACTTGGAAAAAGGTAGATGGAGCTTCCGGCTACTATGTTTACAGAAAAGCTGATGGTGAAAAGTACTTTAAGCAGATTGCTGAAGTAAACAGAAACAAAACTTTCTCATCTACTGACCTTTCAGCTACTACAGGTGTAAAGTATCAATACACAGTAAGAGCATACAGAAACCGTAATGGTAAGCCATATGCCGGTTTATATGATTCAAAGGGTGTCACAGCTACTGCTTGTACTAAAGCCCCTACAATTAAAAGTGGTGTTAGTACAGTAAGTGACAAGTTAAAGCTAACTTGGAGCAAGGTAAACGGTGCAAGTGGCTACAATGTTTATCGTAAACTTGAAAATGATAAAAGCTATAAACTAATAAAAACTATTAACGGCAACGGTAATGTAGAATTTACTGATAGTGGCCTAAAGTGTGGTGTTAAATACTACTACAGAGTTAATGGCTTTAGAACAGTTGATAGCAAAAATTATGAAGGCCGTGGTAGCAAGGATTATTTAGGACTGACAACTCCTGCACAACCTGCACTAAAAAGTGCAAAGAGCCTTGGTTATAACACAATCTCAATTGAATGGACTAAGGTTGAGGGTGCTACCGGATATGATATTTATAGAAAGGCAACCGGTACATATAGCAAGATTGGTACAGTAGATAAACAGTCAACTGTAACATTTAAGGATGAAAAGGCCGTTACCGGTGTTAGATACCAATACACAGTAAGAGCTTTCTATAACAAAAATGGTATTAAGAGAGTAAGTACATATGAAAATTATATTCACGGTACTGCTTATCCAAGTAACCCTAACTTAACTTCCGTAACAAGTGTTGAGTACAACGCTATTGAACTAAAGTGGGACAAGGTTGACGGTGCTAACGGATATAAGATTTACAGAAAATTACCATCAGACAAAAATTATAAAGAACTTATTACTCTTTATGAACAAACAGATAAATACACAGACCAAACAGTAACTTGTGGTACAACTTATCAGTATATTATCAAGTCATTTAGATATGAAAACGGCAAGACATATACAAGTGGTAACAACTCAGCAGTAAGTTGCAAGGCTGTTCCACCGGTTGTAAAGGTAAAGGTTGCTTCAACCGGCTACAATTCATTAAAGGTTAGTTGGGAAAAGGTAAACGGTGCAACAGGTTACAGAATTTACTTTAAGAAAGATAATGCAAAGAAATGGTCAACACTTGCAACATTTGAGAACGGTTCACTTACAAGTTGTGAACATCGTAAATTAACAACAGGTGTTAACTACACATATACAGTTAGAGCTTACTATAAAGACGGTAGCAAGAATATCTGGGGTGACTTTAACCAAACAGGTGTTACTAAGAAACCTGTTACATCAGCACCAAAGCTGGTTTCTGTTACTTCTTCTACTGCTACTAATGTAACCGTTAAGTGGAAAACAGTAAGTGGTGCTAACGGCTACAAGGTAATGCGTAAAGCAGATGGTAGCAAAACATGGTCAACAATTGGCACAACCAACTCTAAGAAACTTTCTTATACAGATAAAAAGGTTACTTGTGGTGTTAAGTATCATTACACAGTCAGAGCATACAGAAATGTTAGCAAGAAACCTGTACTTGGTTCTTACAACTCTAACGGTTTAGAGATTATGACTATTCCTGACAGACCAGTTGTAATGGTAACTTCATCTAACTATAATAAGCTAAATGTTAGTTGGAACAGAAGTAACGGTGCTACAGGCTATAAGGTTTACAGAAAAGTTGTAAACGGTACATATAAGCTAATTAGGAACATTAGTGGTGGTGCTGCAACAGGCTTTACCGATACAGTAGAATGTGGTACAGAGTATTACTACTATGTTACTGCTTATGTAATTAATAATAAGGTTGAGTACGGTAGCCTTGACAGTGAAGCAGTAAAGGGCAAGGCTGTTCCTAAGACTGTAAAGCTAGGTTCACCATCAACTACTAAGGGTCAGGCAAAGATTAATTGGTCAACAGTACCCGGTGCTACAGGCTACTATGTATATAGCAAAACAGGCAACAGTGGTTATAAGCTAATTGCTGATGTTAAGGGTGGCAATGTTAAGAGTTATACAGATAAGAATGTTGTTAGTGGTAAGAAATATACTTACACAGTAAAGGCATATATTATCTGTCCTGCCGGTTATATTTCAGGTGGTTATAACAAAACAGGTGTTACAATTACTGTAAAATAATAAAAATTAAGTGGTGCTTTTCAGCACCACTTTTTTGTATCTAAATAAGGCAAAATTAAAGGACTTGCAGTTAAGCAAGTCCTTTTTTATCTTGATTATTTAATTTTACAAGTTGTTTCAACTTTCTTTGCAACATTATCCATAAAGTCACCACTAAAGTTTTCTACTTCACCTGCATCAACCAGCTTTGCTAAACTTGGGTCAATTGGAAGTTTTGCAAGAACTTCAAGGTTATTTTTCTTTGCAATTTCTTCAATATGGCTTTCGCCGTAAATCTTATGCTCCTTGCCACAATCAGGACACTTAAAGTAACTCATATTCTCTACAATACCAAGGATAGGAATATTCATTATATTTGCCATATTAACGGCTTTTTCTACAATCATAGATACAAGTTCCTGAGGTGAAGTTACGATGATTATACCGTCTACAGGAAGACTTTGGAATACTGTTAGAGGAACATCACCTGTTCCCGGAGGCATATCAACAAACATATAGTCAATATCACTCCAAATAACATCAGTCCAAAACTGTTTAACTGCACCTGCAATTACAGGACCTCTCCATACTACAGGACTTGTTTCGTCAGGTAGCAGTAGGTTAATAGACATAATGTCAATGCCGTCTTTAGTTTTTGCAGGGAAGATACCGTCATCATTACCCTTTGCCTTTTCGTGTATACCAAAAGATTTTGGAATAGAAGGACCGGTAATATCGGCATCAAGAATTGCTGTCTTATAGCCCTTTCTGTTCATTGTAACGGCAAGTGTAGATGTTACAAGGCTCTTGCCTACACCACCTTTGCCGGATACAACACCGATTACCTTTTTTACTGAACTGTATTGATTTAGCTTTTCGATTAAATTTTCCGGTTTCTTACTGTTGCAACTTTCGCCACAACTGGAACAATCGTGAGTACAACCCATTTTATTACCTCTTTTTATTCTTGATTATCTTCAACAGGAGTATCGTCTTCTGTTACTTCCTCATTCTGTTCAAGTTCTTCTGTTTCGTCAGTTTCGTTTTCATCAGTAGCATCAATTTCTTCCATAATGCCACCTTCAACATTGCCTTCTTCTACTTCTTCTCTTTCTACTTCAAAACCACTTAGGAATGTATATGGAATACCATAACCTAGAGCTACACCTGCTAAGCAAACAACAATAGAGCTGTTGCCAAGTGTATCGCCCAGTGGTAGTGTTGGTGCAAGACTTGTAAGTAAAATGTAAAGTGATGGTAGTACCATAATAATTAATGTAACAACACTAAATCTCTTTACAGGTTTACCGTCACCAACTCTTGTTGCATAAAATAGAATTAAGCCAAATACTACTGTTACAAGTGCGTTAATCGCATTTTGTACTGTAGATGTCTGGTTAAGTGTGCTAAAGAAGTATGTGCATACGATAAAAGCAATTACCAAAAAAGCAGATAGGATTAAGTTTATTGTGTTTTTCTTATTCATTATTATTCCCTCCGAAGGATAAAATTTTTGTTAGTTAGTATTATAAAGTATCTATGTGATAGATATATGAATTATTTAATTTTTGCAGTTAAACAGTACCAACCGTTTAAGAACAACTTGTCTGTAATTTCAAAATTCTTTGAAACTGACTCAATAACTTCATCAGCTCTAGTGTCGATAATGCCACTCATAATGTATATAGAGTTCTCTTTCATAAACTCTTTGACACCTTCTGATAGGAACATAATTGCATCTGCTACAATGTTTGCAACAACAATGTCGTATTTGCCGGTAACCTTTTCTGTAAAGTTACCTTCAATAGCAGTGAAACGGTCCGATACATTGTTAAGTTCAGCATTTTCCTTAGCTGTCTTAACAGCAAGACCGTCAATATCAACACCTACTGCCTTCTTTGCACCCAGTAATAAAGATGCAATAGCAAGGATACCACTGCCACAACCAACATCAAGTACAGTAGAATTCTCTGTAACAACCTTTTCAAGTACACCAAGACATAGGCTTGTTGTTTCGTGAGTACCTGTACCAAAGGCAAGACCGGGATCTAGGTTAATTACAATTCTACCTTGTGGGTCATAGTTTTCTCTCCATGTAGGGCGAATCAATAGCTTTTCGCCAATAGGTGTAGGCTGAAAATATTGTTTCCAGTTGTTAAGCCAATCCTCATCGGCACAGTCAAGTGAATCAATAGTAAATTCAATATTAGCTTCCTTTAACTTTTCGGAAATCTGACTGATTGCTTCAAGAGGATTGTCCTCGCAACTAATATACATATGAACCTTAGCTTTAGTCCTATCCTTTTTTAATAAGTCCTCATCAATAAGGTCAATGTGTGCAATTTCTTCAACATCTTGTTCAAGGTTTGTGTAGTCCTCAATATAGATACCATAAGGTACAACCTCATTAGCTATATCGGAAGTAATGTCAACATCCTTGTTGTTTATTGTAACAGTAATTTCTGTCCAATCCATAAAATCACCAATCCTAAAATAATAATACCTTTTAATTTTACTGTATTTCGGCTAAAAATACAAGGGTGTAATCAGTACAAAAAAAGACTGACCTACCAAGTAAGTCAGTCCTAAAAATTACTGAATTGAACTATCTAGGTAACGTTCTAGTTCTTCGTCATCCTTTTTCTTCTTTTCTTTAATAACAAAGAAGGTTGTTACAGTTGCAAGAAGTGCAACAACTGAGGAAACTAAAGCAACAAAGACGCTAACGCTCATTCCACATATCTTTTTCATCTCAAAATACCTCCTAAATATCAAAGTCGATATAATTAGTCTATCTAATGTAGATTATTTTATCACTTTTAATTAAATTAGTCAATAAATCAAGTGAATTTTACAAAAGAAAAAAGCAGAGTTAAAAACTCTGCTTACATTTCATTAAATTAAGCGTTTGCCTTAGTAGCTAAAGATGACTTCATTCTAGCAGCTTTGTTCTTGTGCATAATGTTCTTAGCTGCAGCCTGGTCAATCTTCTTTGTAGCAAGACTAACTGCCTCAGCCTTGTTAGCATCGTTGTTTTCGATTGCTTCATAAGCTTTCTTAACTGTAGTCTTTAGGTTAGACTTAATCATCTTGTTCTGTTCTGTCTTTGTAGCGATAACCTTAACACGCTTTTTAGCTGATTTAATGTTTGGCATTGTCTCACCTCCAAAAAATATTATTAAATCATAACGCAAGGCTTATTGTAGCATTATTATTGCAAAAATGCAAGTGTTTTTTTCAAATTTTTCAAATATATTTTAAAAAATCAACATATTGTGGTGCTATTCTGTAAAACACAAGGATTTGTAGGCAAAAAATAAGAAAAATTACTTTTTCCCGTTCTTTTTGATTCGTAAATACATAAATAGCATAATTAATACAAATACAGCTATAACAACTCTGACAATAATTCCGTAAGTACCTTTTAGTAAGCTAACACTAGGTATTAATGCGTCAATAGTCCACCATATGCCCATAAAAATAAACATAATGGAAGCAACAACTGTAATTGCACCTAATTTATTTTTCTTTCCAAAAGCAAAAGTACCAATGGCAAGTAAGAACCAAAGGATTGCATATAAATAAGGTAAAATGTCACTCATAGTCGAAAAACCTACCTTTCAATTTATATTATATATACATATTTAAATAAAGTAAAGAAAAACTATATTTTTTCAGATATTTTTTTAAAAAAGTATTGACTTTTAGCACTCTCGGTGCTAAAGTAATAACTGTAGTTAGCACTCGGGTGTGTAGAGTGCTAAACAAGAAGAATAAACGGTGAGGCGATTTAAATGGGTCTATCAGACAGAAAAAAGAAAATCCTCTCCTGTGTTGTTGAGTCTTACATTGCTGATGGTGAGGCTGTAGGTTCAAAAACACTTCAAGCTGCTTTAGATTTTGAAGTTTCTTCTGCTACTATTAGAAATGAGATGGCTACCCTTGAGAATGAAGGTTACTTAATTCAACCTCATACTTCAGCCGGTAGAATCCCATCACAAAAAGGTTATCGCTATTATATTGATAACCTAATGGAAAAGACAGAACTTAATCCACGATTTACCCAATATGCAGATTCTTTCTTGAGAAAAAGAGCTGAGTCACCGGAAAGTGTACTGAATGCAGCGTCAACTCTATTAACTGAGTTAACCGGTTTGCCTTCAGTTGCAACAACACCTCCTGAGGGTAATTCAAGAGTCCATAAGCTAAGGTTTGTACAAACAGGCAGATATACCGGTATGGTTGTACTGATAACTTCAACAGGTATGGTTAAGAGCCAGTTATTTAGAACAGAATTTGTTTTAACACCTGATATGCTTAGAGTGTTTGATGAAGCGCTTAACAAATCTTTTGCAGGACTTCCACTAAAAGATATTACAAAGGCTTTTATCCAAACCACTGCTTTAGGTTTTGGTGAACTTTCATTCTTTATGCCAAATGTTCTTTTGGCAATTAGGGACGCAGCAAAAGAAGCCTCTCACATATCGGTAGCTGAAAGTGGAATGACTAAGTTGTTGTTCTTAAATGATTTTGATATTTTTTCAGCAAGAGATATTTTAAAGTTTTTAAGTGACAAAAACAATGTTTCCGAATTACTTACAATGAACACCGGTACAAAGGTTATTATTGGCGAGGAAAGTGGTAAATATGAGCTTTCTAATTCAGGAATTGTTGTTTCTAGATATAACTTAGGTGGTTCAATGGCAGGTGCAGTTGCCGTTATTGGCCCACAAAGAATGAGTTATAAGGACATTGTTTCGGCAACAGAATATGTAGCTGAAAAGTCCGGTGAATTAATAAGTGAACTGCTTGAGGCAGATTAGGAGATGAAATAATGGCTAAAGAAGAAAAGAAGAAAAATTCTAAGGCTCAGGAAGAAACTGTAGAAGCTACAGAAACAGAAACTAAAGCCGAAGAAGCCACAGAAGAAAAAGAGCCTACTGCAGAAGAAAAGCTGACAGAGGAGCTAAAAAAAGAAAAAGAAAAATATATGCGACTTGCAGCTGAGTATGATAATTATCGCAAGCGTACACAACAAGAAAAGTTAGGTATTTATGATGATGCAACAGCAAAGGCAGTTGAACAGTTACTACCAATGGCAGATGCTTTACAAATGGCTTTGCAAAATGCAAAAGATGCACCACAGGAATTTTTGAAAGGTCTTGAGATGATTCAAAACCAGTTCAAAACTTCTATGGATAAGTTAAAGGTTGAGGCCTTTGGTGAAATCGGTGATGAATTTGACCCAAATATTCATAATGCTATTGCTAAGGTAGAAAGTGAAGAAGTTGGAGAAAATCAAATCTCAATGATTTATCAAAAAGGTTTCAAGATTGGTGACAAGATTATCCGTCACGCAATGGTTCAGGTAGCTAATTGTGACTAATTACAATTAACATAAATTAGAAATTAACATTTATATAGTAAATATATTCGGAGGTAATTTATTATGGCAAAGACAATTGGTATTGACTTAGGTACAACAAACTCATGTGTAGCAGTTATTGAAGGTGGCGAACCTGTAGTTATCGCTAATGCAGAAGGTGCAAGAACAACTCCATCAGTTGTTGCTTTCGGTAAAGACGGCGAAAGAATGGTTGGTCAGGTTGCAAAGCGTCAGGCTATTACAAACCCAGAAAAGACTATCTCATCAATTAAGAGAGAAATGGGTACTTCTTATAAAGTAACAATCGACAACAAATCATATACACCACAGGAAGTTTCAGCAATGATTCTTCAGAAGCTAAAGTCAGATGCAGAAGCTTATCTAGGCGAAACAGTAACTCAGGCTGTTATTACAGTTCCTGCTTACTTTACAGATGCTCAGCGTCAGGCAACTAAGGATGCAGGTAAGATTGCAGGTCTTGATGTTAAGAGAATCATCAACGAACCAACAGCTGCTGCTCTTTCATACGGTGTAGATAAAGAAAACGACCAGAAGGTTATGGTTTATGACCTTGGTGGTGGTACATTTGATGTAAGTATCATCGAAATGGGCGATGGTGTTCAGGAAGTTCTAGCTACTGCCGGTAATAACCGTCTTGGTGGTGATGACTTTGACCAGAGAATCATCAACTGGATGGTTCAGGAATTTAAGACTGCTGAGGGTGTTGATTTAACATCTGATAAGATGGCTATGCAGAGACTAAAGGAAGCAGCTGAAAAGGCTAAGATTGAACTTTCAGGTGTTACTCAGGCTGCTATTAACCTACCATTTATTACAGCTACTCAGACAGGTCCTAAGCACCTTGACTTAACTCTATCAAGAGCAAAGTTTGATGAACTAACTGCTGACCTGGTACAGTCAACAATGGGTCCTGTTAAACAGGCTCTAAGCGACTCAGGTCTATCAATTAACGAAATTGATAAGGTTCTTATGGTTGGTGGTTCTTCAAGAATCCCAGCAGTTCAGACAGCTGTTAAGAACTTAATCGGCAAAGAACCATTTAAGGGCATTAACCCTGATGAATGTGTTGCTATCGGTGCAGCTATTCAGGCAGGTGTTCTTGGTGGCGAAGTTGACGGCCTACTACTTCTAGATGTTACTCCACTATCACTAGGTGTTGAAACAATGGGTGGCGTAATGACTAAGATTATCGACAGAAACACAACAATCCCTACAAAGAAGAGCCAGATTTTCTCAACTGCTGCTGATAACCAGACACAGGTTGAAATCAATGTTCTACAGGGTGAAAGAGAATTTGCAAGAGATAATAAGCAGTTAGGTCTATTTGCTCTAACAGGTATCGCTCCTGCAATGCGTGGTGTTCCTCAGATTGAAGTTACTTTTGATATTGATGCTAACGGTATCGTTAATGTATCTGCTAAGGACCTAGGTACAGGTGCAGAACAGAAAATTACAATCAGTAACTCAACATCAATGAGCAAGGACGATATTGATAAGGCTGTTAAGGAAGCTGAACAGTTCGCTGCTGAAGATAAGAAGAGAAGAGAAGCAGTTGACGCTAAGAATGAAGCTGAAAATATGGCTTATCAGGCAGAAAAACTTGTTAACGAAAATGGCGACAAACTAGCAGAAGAAGACAAGACTGCTCTAAATACAAAGGCTCAGGCAGTTAAGGATGCTTGTCAGAAGAACGACGCAGACCTAATCAAGACTGCTAAGGAAGACCTAGAAAAAACATTAATGTCAGTTTCTCAGAAACTATATCAGCAGGCTGCTCCAAACGGTCAGCCTCAGCCTGGTCCAGCTCCTGATATGGGTGGTGCACCAAACAATAACAACGGTGATGACGGCAATGTTTATGATGCAGATTTCAAGGATGTAGATTAATTCGTATTTCCTTTCTCATAATCAAAACACAGAATCGTTGGGTGGCTTTTGCCACCCAACGATATGTGCTGTATTAAAAAAATACTTGAAAGTATAGATTTGTACAGTTATAATTAACTGCAGAAATATGTACTCTCAAAACGAGGTGACTATAAAATGGCAGATAAAAGAGATTACTATGAAGTTCTTGGTATTGATAAAAATGCCTCTGAACAAGATATAAAAAAGGCCTTTAGACAACAAGCAAAAAAATATCACCCTGACTTACATCCCGGTGATAAAGAGGCTGAAGCAAAATTTAAAGAAGTAAACGAAGCATATGAAGTGCTTTCTGACTCAGAAAAGAAAGCAAGATATGACCAATTTGGCCATGCCGGTGTTGACCCTAACTTTGGTGCAGGTGGCCCTGGTGGCAGTCCATTTGGTCAGGATATTGACTTAGGTGATATTTTCAACTCTGTATTCGGAGGCTTTGGTGGCTTTGGTGGAGGTGGCAGAAGAGCCAACCCTAACGCACCAAGAAGAGGTACTGATGTTGAAACAAGTGTATATGTATCATTTGAAGAAGCAGCTAAGGGTGCTAAGAAAAAGATTCAGTACAAGGTTATCTCAACTTGTCCTGAATGTAACGGTACAGGTGCCGCAAAGGGTACCAGTCCAAAGACTTGTACATCTTGTAACGGTTCAGGTAGAGTGACAATTAACCAAAGAACACCTTTCGGTGTGGTTCAAACTCAAAAGGCTTGTGACGCTTGTCATGGTCAAGGTAAAATTGTTGAAAAACCTTGTCACCATTGTGACGGTAAGGGCAGAATTCGTAAGACAAAGTCAGTTGATGTTACAATTCCTGCCGGTATTGCAGACGGTCAGATTCTTAACATTGGTGGTCATGGTAATGACGGTGTTAACGGTGGTCCTGCAGGTGACCTACATGTATTTGTAAATGTTCGTCCTCATGCAGTATTTGAAAGAAGAGGCAATGATGTTTGGTGTGAAATGCCAATTACATTTGCACAGGCAACTTTAGGTGCTGAAGTTACCGTACCTACACTTGACGGTAATGTTAAATATACTGTTCATGAAGGTACCCAGCCTAATGATATTTTCAAACTAAAGGGCAAAGGTATTCCTAACCTAAACGGCAGAGGTCGTGGTGACCAATATGTTAAGGTTACTGTTGAAATTCCTAAGAACCTAAATACAAAGCAAAAGGAACTTATCAAGGAACTTCAAAAGGTAACTACTGATAAGAATTATCAGAAGAGAAAGTCCTTTATGGATAAAATCAAAGATTTGTTTAAAGACTGATTTTTAATATTATATAACAAAACCCATTTCTATTTAGAAATGGGTTTTCTGTTGCCTACTAATCTTCATCAAAAAATGATAATGTAGATTTTTCTTGATTTTTAGTAGGGTTATTTTTATTTTTACTTTTGAAATTATTTGATTTTGTGGTTGATTTTTCAATTTCTTTTTCCACATTTTCTTTTGAGATTGTGGAAAATTCAGTTGAACTTTCTTTAACTTTATTGCTACTTGCAGTGGTAGTTGAGGTGTCAGCATTTAAGTTCCTATTTAATGGTGGAACTTTAACTTTTACAGATACATTAGTTGAGTTATTACTAACCTTTCTAAGTTCTTCATCACTACTGCCACAACCACAGAAAGTTACCAACAACAAAACAACACAAAATAATAATATAAATATTTTCTTCAAATTAATCACCAGTAATAATTATACCGGTAATTGCTGAGAAAATTGTCTAAATCATACCCAGAGAAATATCTTCCAAAATTGTATCAATATTTTCATCATCATGTTCAATTTCTTTGCTGAAAATATATGCTACTTTAATATTATCTTCTGTTGTAAATTCCTCATTTTCAATGAATTTCATCAGTCCAACCATAAAGATTATTCTTGTTGCAATAATAGCAAACCTAACTCTCTGAAATACATTACCGTCATTAGTACCGTACATAATATGTTTGTATAGAAAATAGACTAAAATATTTTCATATTCCTTTTCTCTATCACCTAAATACTCCTCAAATTTTACAATGTCATTTTCGGAATATTCAAGTTCTTCAAGTTGGCTGAGAATTTTAGGCCACTTTTCAGTTACAACATTTAGACTGTTTAATGTGTCGCAATAGTCCCATATTGTTTTGTTATCCTCTGTCATAAAGATTTCATCAACCTTGAATTTCTCCACAAGGTACATTTGTTCTTTACGGATATAGTCAATAATGGCTTTTTCTCTATCACGATATTTTATAGAGTCATCTTGTGCAATTTCTATGCACTTATTTACAATGTGGAAAATTTCATTTTCATATTCATCATTAGATTTGCCTTCAACAATTAACTTCGTCTTTGATTTTTCTCTGACAATTCTGTTTGCTACATAGGGACAAGATAAAGTTCTGCCGGTTACTTCATATGTATCACAAGCAATAGTAAAGTCAGGATATTGCCTACAAGTAAATGCCATATGCTTAGGTCCAATTTGACAGTGCATATCACATAAATTTTCGTCATTTAAAAATGCACATCTGCCATTGTAAACCTTAATCCAATGTTCATCCCCAATGTTATCAATTTGACTTCTTATGTATTCACCGTATGGTGTGTCTAACTTTTGATAATATTCATATGCTTTCTCGTCAACATCAATCTGCCATAATGTGCAACAAGATGAGGGACATTCTCCCATTAAGCACCTAAAATCATCATAATAATCCGGTTTTACAGTTACCATATTTCCTCCAAAGAAAGGTGTGACTTTCTACTATTATTTTAATTAGTGTAAAATATTTCTATAAAAAACATAGCAAAATAAATTTTGCTTGTCAATAATCAGTATAGATAAATTTATTATTTGTAATAATCACTGTACCAAAAATGTCCCACTGAGAGTGATAAGAAGATGTTTATTTATATTTTTTATTGACAATGGCTACATTTGGCTTTAAAATTATACATAGGATACACATAATGAAGGTTATTTCTATGGAAATTAAAGATTTTAGTTGCTGGGAAGAATATAGTGGTAATTCGATGGGAAGCGGTAGAAGTGAGAAAATATGGCTTACTTCCGATGATATGATTGGACTATTTAAGTTTCCCAAACAGGATATAGATGGAAATATAACATATGAACATATATCTGAAAAATTAGCATATGATATAGCAACTCTTTTAGAAATTCCTTGTGCTAAAATTGATATTGGTAAATACGAAGATAGATATGGATCGATGAGTTACTGTATAAATAAGGAGAATGAAGAGTTAAGAGAAGGTATAGCTTTCATTAGCGAAATATATGAAGATTATGATATAGACAAAATGGTTGACCTTCGTAATGGTATTTATTATTCATTAGAAATGATTTTTCCGATTGCCAAAGATCTCGAATGTGAAAGAGAATTTATTCAAATGATTATTTTTGATGCGTTAATAGGCAATACGGATAGGCACCATAGTAATTGGGCAATACTTAAATCTGCTGATTATGGATATAAATTTTCACCTTTATATGATAATGGTTCATCGTTGTGTTGTTATATTAAAGAGTCTGATATAGATAATATATTTAAAGATGTGCGTCGATTTAAAGCTTTAGTTACAACAAAATCAAAATCACGAATAAGAGTTGATAAATCTAAAAAGAAAGAACCTATGTTTACAGAAGTGTTAAAATATCTTTTTAGAAAAGATACATATAGAATTTATTGTGGAGATATTGTAACTAATATTGCGAAACAAATGACAGAAGATAATATTAATAGGATATTAAATAGGTATCCGAATAACTTATTATCAGCTAAACGTAAAAAACTTATTTTGAAATTTCTTCTAGAAAGAGTTAAGATAATAAAAGTGTTGTTTGAAAAGAGAGGTGAAATAGATGTCTAGAAAAAATGGTAAAGATTATTTATTTTTAATTTGGAAACAACCAGAATCAAGAAGACAGTATGTAGTTGGTATTTTGTCGAAAAATGGTGGATTCGAATTTGCCTATGCCGAAGATATAGATGAGGCAAGAAAAAATGGTTTTTCCGGAATTGAGGCATTTAAGGATTTTAATAAAAAATATAAAAGCACAAAGTTATTTCCTGTGTTTAGTAGCAGATTACCTGATAAGAAAAGACGTGGGATTGAGAAAATCTTACAAAAATACAATATGAATGAATATGATGAATATTTGCTTTTGAAAAATAGTGGTGCTAGATTGCCGATTGATACTTTTGAATTTATCGATCCTATTTTTGATGAAGAAGAAATAGTATTAAGGTATTTTTATATAGCAGGAATAAGTCATTATTTACCTTGTGAAAATAATATTTGTGATTTTAGTAATGTTAATATTCATAATGGTGATAAACTTATTTTAAAATTAGAACCAGAAAATTCTAAGGATGAATATGCGGTTGAAATTTATAATGTAGAGGGTGTTAAACTAGGATATATTCCTAGATACTACTCTCGACAAGTAACGGAAAGAATTAATAAAAATAATATAGTAGTTTGTGAGGTATTGGAATTTAATCCTGACGCTAATTGTAGAGAATGTATTAGAATTAAATTGTGTATTAACAAAAATAATAAAACCTAAGTGTATTATCTTATACGCTTAGGTTTTATTTTTATATTATAATGAAATAGAGAAAAAAGAAAAAGCACTAGTTGAGAAACTAGTGCTTTGTTGGATGCAGGGACCGGATTTGAACCAGCGACCTCCGGGTTATGAGCCCGACGAGCTACCAAACTGCTCTACCCTGCGATATTCATAAAAACACGCCAATTCCTTTTGGCGTAAATACAGTATATCAAATCTATATATACTTGTCAAGGGCTATATATAAAAAATATAAAAAACTTTTAAAATTATCGTAAAATTGGTGTTTAAATAAGTTTAAAATGACTTTTGAGTAGATAATTTCTTGTTGTTTAAGTTTTTTAATTTTTAAAATTTGAGTGAAATTTAGAAGAGAATTAAAGAATAAATTTAAAATACTAATATATTATATGAGAATTAATATAAATTAATACATATTAATTGCATTTTTATCTTCACTTTGTTATAATGAAATATAAGTGTTACTACACAATTAATAATGATATTATGGGACAAGGAGTGAGTATTATGTGTAAAAAGTGCGATAAAGAGAAATTTTATATTACAACTGCTATCGCTTACACTTCAAGAAAACCACATATAGGTAACAGTTACGAAATTGTTATGACAGATGCTATTGCAAGATATAAGCGAATGCAGGGCTACGATGTATTCTTCTGTACAGGTACTGACGAACATGGTCAGAAGATTGAAGAATATGCTGAGGCAGCCGGAGTAACTCCTAAGGAATATGTTGATAAGGTTGCCGGAGAAATTAAAGAAATTTGTGATCTATTAAATACAACTTACGATCACTTTATTAGAACAACTGACGAACATCACGAAAAGACAGTTCAAAAGATATTTAAGAAATTATATGACCAAGGTGATATTTATAAGGGCGAATATGAAGGTCTTTACTGTACACCTTGCGAAAGTTTCTGGACAGAAAGCCAGTTAGTTGACGGTAAGTGTCCTGACTGTGGCAGAGAAGTAAAACCTGCTAAGGAAGAAGCATATTTCCTAAAGCTATCTAAGTATCAGAAACAACTAGAGGACTTTATTGAAGAACATCCTAACTTCATTTATCCTGAAAGCCGTAAAAAGGAAATGGTTAATAACTTTATTAAACCGGGTATTCAGGATTTATGTGTTAGCCGTACATCATTTAAGTGGGGTATTCCTGTTGACTTTGACCCTAAGCATGTTATTTATGTATGGATTGATGCACTATCAAACTATATCACTGCTTTAGGTTATGATTGTGGCGAAAATAGCGACAAGTACAGAAAGTACTGGCCTGCTGATGTTCATATTATCGGTAAGGATATTCTAAGATTCCACACAATCTATTGGCCAATTATGCTAATGGCTCTCGGTGAACCACTACCTAAACAGGTATTTGCTCATCCATGGCTACTATTCGGTCAGGACAAAATGAGTAAATCAAGAGGTAATGTTATTTATGCTGATGACCTTGTAAAGCTAATCGGTGTTGATGCAGTTAGATATTACCTACTATCAGAAATGCCTTATGCATCCGATGGTTCTATCACATATGAAACAATCTTTGAAAGATATAACTCTGACCTAGCTAATACAATCGGTAACTTAGTTAACCGTACTATTGCTATGAACAACAAGTATTTTGACGGTGTTATTCAAGAACCAACTGCTGAAGAAGTTCTTGACTTTGAAATCAAGACTGCTTGTACTGATACAGTTAAAAAGGTTGATGAACTACTAACAACATATAGAGTTGCTGATGCACTAGAAACTATTGTAGCTTTAGCAAAGAGATGCAACAAGTACATTGACGAAACAATGCCTTGGGCATTAGCTAAGGATGAAGAAAAGAAAGCAAGACTTGGTACAGTACTTTACAACCTACTTGAAGGTATCAGATATATTGCAATTTTACTTTCACCATTTATGCCTGAAACATCAGACAAGATTATGGAACAGCTAAATTGTGACAATAAGGATTACGATACACTTGATTCATTTGGCACATTAAAGCCGGGTGTAAAGGTTAACAAGGCAGTTCCTCTATTTAACAGACTTGATTCTGAAAAGTTACTTGCTGAAATTCACGCAAAGCAAGAAGAAGCAAAGAAGAACGAAAAGAAAACTGCACCAAAGATTGAAGGCCTTGCACAAATCGGTATTGATGATTTTGCAAAGGTAGAACTTCGTGTTGGTGAAATCAAGGCTTGTGAACCTATTAAGAAGTCTAAGAAGTTATTAAAACTAACAGTATTTGACGGTGAAAAGGACAGAACAGTTGCCTCAGGTATTTCTCCTTATTATAAGCCTGATGAACTTGTTGGCAAGAAGATTGTTCTTGTTGCTAACCTAAAACCTGCAAAACTTTGTGGCGTTGAAAGCAACGGTATGATTCTTGCTGCAAGTACCGGTGATGATGTAAAGGTTATCTTCCTAGATAATGAAATTCCTGCAGGTAACAAAATTTCTTAATTTTACTTAAAGTATTAGAGGTTAGTTCTTCTAACCTCTAATAGTGGAGAATATATGTATAACAATATTTTTGACGGTCATTGTCACTATGATGACGAATGGTTTGATGAAGATAGATATAGTCTTGTGGAAAGTTTACCCGGTAAAGGTGTTTGTGGTGTTGTAACTAACGGTACAGACCTTGAAAATGTAAAAACTGTACTTGACCTTTGCAGTAAATACAACTTTGTGTATGGTACAGTTGGTATTCATCCTGAATGTTTAGAAAATTTACAAGAAAATTATCTTGACAAAGTGGCAGAAATATCTGAAAATAAGAAGATAGTTGCCATTGGTGAAATCGGACTTGATTATCATTGGGATATTCCAAAGGATAAGCAGATAGAGGTTGTAAAATCTCAGCTTAAACTTGCCAATGACCTTAATATGCCGGTAGTCTTTCACGACAGAGAGGCTCATGGCGACAGTATGGAGTTACTGAAAAAGTATAAGCCAAAGGGACTTTTGCACTGTTATAGTGGCAGTACAGAAATGTTAAAGGAAGTCCTAAAGCTGGGTATGTACATTTCTCTTGGTGGTGTTGTTACTTTTAAGAATGCCAGAGTGCCGGTAGAAGTAGCAAAGGCAGTACCGGTTGACAGACTACTACTTGAGACAGATGCTCCTTACTTAGCTCCTGTGCCTTATAGAGGAAAAAGAAACGACAGTTCGTATATCGGCTATATTGCTGAAAAGATTGCTGAAATCAAAAATATGGACACACAAGAGCTAATCAACATTACAACAGAAAATGCCAAAAGAATGTATGGCATTAAATAAGGTATGAATAGTGGTAAAACACATTTATATATACAGAAAAAACTGTAAATAACGAAAAAATCTGCACTTCAAATGAGGTGCAGATTTTTTTACATAAAAACAGGTAAACTGTATTCGTAAAGTATATCATTGGTTTCCATAATAGAGCAATCGTGTTGCAAACAAAAGATTACAACAGCATCTCGCCTATTCCTTGGATAAAGTTCACTATATGTACATTTCTTTAGGAAAGACTGAGTTTCCCTAAGGTTAAGTCCCATACCAAAGCATAGCATAATAACTTTATCTCTACTGGGCTTTTTTGTACCGGAAAAAATCTGGTAGCCATAGTGCTTTTCAATAAGGCTATTGTCTAGGACTTGGCTTTTTGTTAAGCCTTTTTCTTTCAGAAAATAAGCCAAAATTTCCGGTATGCTATCGGGATAAATTTCTTCAATATTTTCAGAGAAATACTCCCCTATATTTTCACCGTTTTCTAAGATTTTAAAAAGATCATCTGTTTTCTTGTTCATAGTAAACCTCTTTTATATCTATATTTTATATGTTATAATATTTTTAGCAAATTATCAAGGGGTATGTAATGGATAAAAGTAAATTACTTCTTTGGCAATTTAGAGAGATTGGTCAGATAAATAAGAACACTGTTGTTGTGTATAATGATTACTTACAAAGACAAATGATTCTGAAAATTTTGCCAAGACAGAACCTTCCTGTTTTGAAGGATATAATGAAAATTAAACACCCTAACTTGATGGAAATATATGATGTTATGGATGACGGTATAAACTGTAATTGCCTATGTGAATTTGTATTTGGCAATAACTTGGATAAAATTGTTTATAACAAAATGGGAGTTGACCCTAAAATTGCTGAAAAGTGGATGGTGCAACTTTGTAGTGGTGTAGAAAGTTTGCACAACAGAAACATTATCCATAGGGATATTACACCAAACAATGTTATGGTAGATTACGAGGGAAACATTAAGCTGATTGACTTTAATATTTCACGAGAAAGAAAGCAAAGTGCCTCCAGAGATACTACAGTAATGGGTACAGCAGGTTATGCTTCTCCCGAACAATTTGGATTTACCCAAACCGGTTTTGGTGCAGATATTTATGCTATGGGTGTATTGCTTAACTTTATGCTAACAGGTAAAATGCCTAATGAAAAATTGTGTAGTGGTAAATATGCGTCAATAGTTAAGAAAGCAACCCAAATCAAGGAAGAGGACAGATATTCCAATGTGTATCAAATGGAACTTGCATTACAGGGTAACGGTAATGAAAAGTTGTCATTTGCCGATAAATTCTTGCTTAATCTACCCGGTTTTCGCAGTAACAAAACTTCACATAAGGTTATTGCTATAATTGGATATGTACTTTATTTTATTTTACTATATTGTGCTATTGATGTAACTTTTATCAATGGTGATGTTGAGAGTTTGATAAATGGTTTTGTTGCTTGGTCTTTAGTGCCATACATATGTTTCTTTGATGTTGGAAATGTTAGCAGATTTTTAGGTAAAGGCACTCAGCAAAGCAAGAAAACTATTCTAAAAATTATTGGTGTAGCCCTTATGGTGATAATCCCTAACCTTACTTTATTGTTGGACAAAGTATAATAATATGTTAAATTGTATAATATTATACCCTATTTTTTTACATTGGTTGTATGCTAGTAGCATAACAAATAGCTATAATAATAATTTACTATATAGACAGGGAATTCAAATAAGGAGGAATTAATATGAAAAACCCTGTTAAGAAAATTTTATGTACGGTTATGGCTCTATTGGTTGTGGGAACATCAGGTGTGGTGTTTACAGGTTGTGGAAGTGACAGTGAGGAATATACTACAATAACTTGGGCAACATCCGGTATTGGTAGTTTAGCACCAAAACCAAAGTCAACAAAAGGAAAAATTTCAATAGATAGTGAGGATAGCTATCAAGCTACTATTTCTGAGGTGTCTGTTGATGATTTCAAAAGTTACGTAAATGATTGTAAGAAAAAAGGCTTTGATGTGGATTATTCCAGTGTAGATGGTATGTACACTGCTAAGGATAAAAAAGGATATGATTTATCAGTGTATTATCAAGATGATGAAGAAACAATGGATATTATTATAAATGCTCCTGAACAAGAAACAACTGCAGAGAAAACAACAAAGAGTTCTAAGAAAAAGTCAAGTAAAAAGTCAACTTCTTCATCTGACAATATATCACCGGAATTTAAGAAAATTATGGATACATATGAAGATTTCTTCAACGACTACGTTGACTTTATGAAGAAGTACAATAACTCTACTGATATTGTATCAATGGCAACTGATTATGCTAAATATACAAAAGAATATGCTGAAAAAATGCAAAGTTTTAAAGATGAAAAAACAGACGATTTATCTGTAGCTGATGCAGCATATTATTTAGAAGTAGAGGCTCGTATCACGAAGAAACTTGCAGAAGTTGCTAACTAAAGTAAGCTATTTATAAATTCTCAAAACTTCATTTTCCAAAATTAAAAAAAAGACCGACAGTAGCTTAACTGTCGGCCTTTTGTGTTATGGTAGATAAGTTTATTTATATTTATTAACTATCTTTTCATATTTACCGTTACTCATAATCTTCTTTAGACCTGAGTTAAAGGCTTTTACAAATTCTTTTTCTTCACCTTTATTAACCATTAGTGAAAGTGAGTCGGTCTTTTCTTCATTTTCAAAGGTTTTGAATTTTTCACCTTTTTTAATAGCTGATTTAACACTTAATGTATCATCAAAGAAACCTGCAATTTTGTTATTTTTGCAATCAAGATACATTTCCTTTTCTGTAGTGTATTCCTTAACTGTTAGGTTGTACTGTGGTGCAATTTGGTTTGCAAAATCCTCACCGTAACTGTCCTTTATAACACCGATTTTCTGATGAAGTAACTGTTCGTAAGAATTAATATTGCTGTCATCTTTAGTAGTAAAGATAATACCCTTTTGATAGTAACTGTCTGTTGAATCGTAATTACCGTTCTCATTTATTAATTCACTACTTGCAGAAATGTAATCATCCTTTTCTGAATCATTTACATAGTTAATAGTGAAATTTTCTTCCTTACTAATAGCATCTAATAAGTCAACCTCTAAGCCCTTTGCCTTGTTATCTTCAAAATTGCTATAAGGTGAGTTGTTGTCCTTGATTAAAACATTATATGTTTTTGTATCCTTACAACCGGTAAATATGGCTAGAGAAATTATTATTAAAAGTGAGAGTGAGATAATTTTTTTCATAATATAATCACCTTTCTGTAATATAATTATCATTTAAATGTATATAATTGTCAAGTAGTAATGATTTGAATAATTATTTTCTATGTGATATAATGTGAAAATAAAAATCAAAGGAAGAGTATAATGAGAAACTTTTTTTACAAAATAGCTCAATTTATGAACGGCAGATATGGTCACGATAAGCTAAATATGGCTTTGCTGATTTTTTGGCTTGTACTTCAAATTATTTGGATGTTTACAAGATTTTGGGTTATCGGTATCTTAGATATACTTGTAATTGTGCTAATAGTGTATAGAAGTTTGTCAAAAAATATTCAGAAAAGAATGTACGAAAACCGTAAATTCCTTTCAATTACAAGTGGCATCAGTAAGAAATTTAATCTTCTAAAGAGAATGTGGCATGACCGTAAAACCCATAGATATGTAAAATGCCCTTACTGTAAAGCTCAACTTAGAGTAAAGTATCAGCGTGGTAAACACAAAGTCCATTGTCCTAAGTGCAATGAATACTTTGAAAAAAGAATATTATTATAATTTTTAAAAGCCTTATCCTTGTGGATAAGGCTTTGTTACTATCTGCTATTTTACGATTAGTTCCTTAATTTTGTAAACATTACCGTCCATAATCTGGTATGGTGTATTTACTTTTCCTTTAATTTCAGGACTGATTGATTGATGAATGTATAGGCTCTTAATACCTGCTCTTTTACTGCCGTTAATGTCAGCCTTGTAGTCATTACCAATCATTACACATTCCTTTTTGTCAAGTCCGTATTCTTCGATTAGACCGTTGTAGAAACAAGGATTAGGCTTACTTACTTCTCTGTCTGAACTGATAAAAATACCATCAAAATATGGTGTTAGTCCCAGCATATTCATTTCATTCATAGTGAAACTTCTTTGTGCATTTGATAGCAAGAAAATCTTTTTGCCTTTAGCCTTTAGTGTGTCCAGTAAATCAATTACACCGTCATACAGCTTAACATATTTTGTTGAGTAGCAACGGAAGATTGCACATACATTCAGTACTTCTTCATCAGTTACTTCAACATTTTTTAGGTTGAAAAGTTCCTTGAAAACCTTTTCAATCTTAATGTCAACATTATTTTTGTATTCAGGATGAACAGCCTTGATTCTTGCCTTTTCTTCCTTACAAAGACGATTATATTCTTTGTGAAATTCTTTGCCTGTGTATTTAGCACCTTTATAACTGTAAAATAGTGCCATCTTTTCCCACAAATCGTCACTCCACTCATCTGTGTTAATGTCGATTAGTGTTCCGTATAAATCAAAAATGTAGTTTTTAAACATATTATCACCTAAGTGGATTTTAACATAGTAAATAAATATTTGCAATGAAAATTTACTGTGATATAATGAAGTAAATATTTTATTAATGAGGAAAAGCTATGACTAAGAAAGAAATTGCACTTCTTGCAGTAGATGCACTGAAAAAAGAATTTCCTGATGCAATCTGCTCGCTGACATATAAAGACCCACTGCAACTATTAGTTGCCACAAGACTTGCAGCACAATGTACCGATGCAAGAGTAAATATGGTAACACCTGCCCTATTTGAAAAGTATAAATGTGCTGAGGATTTTGCCAATGCAAATGTAGAGGATGTTGAAGAATTAATAAAGTCCTGTGGACTGTATAAGACTAAGGCTAAGTCCCTTGTTGCAATGGGTAAAGCCTTAACAGAACAGTACAACGGTGTTGTGCCTGATACATTGGAAGAACTAATCAAACTTCCCGGTATAGGCAGAAAAACTGCTAACCTTGTAATGGGTGATATTTTCGGTAAACCGGCAGTAGTTGTTGATACTCACTGTATCCGTATTACAAGAAGATTAGGTTTGCATAATGAGAAAGACCCAAAGAAAATAGAGTTTATACTTAGAGATTTACTTCCTCCGGAAGAAAGTAATGACTTTTGCCACAGAATTGTACTTCACGGCAGAAAAACTTGTGACGCAAGAAAGCCTAAGTGTGAACAGTGTTGTATGAAAGATTTTTGTAAAAAGAATATTTAAAAGGAAAACCCTTTGCCACTCGGTAAAGGGTTACTTTTATTAATGAGGAAAATAAAAAACACCTTTCAAAATACAATAAAATGTTGAAGTCTATTGTAAAAATGAAAGGTGATTTAATGGTTAAATTATAAGTGTAAAATACTTGTTGCAATTAAGAAATAAACAACAAGGCTCACTGCGTCAACAATTGTTGTGATAAACGGTGATGCCATAACAGCAGGGTCAAATCCTAACTTGTAAGCAAACATAGGCAAACAACAACCTATGATTTTGGCTACAACAACAGTAATTGCAAGAGTTAAACAAACTACCAATGCAACATAAACAGTAACATCAGGGTTGCCTAGGAGAATTCTGTCAACCAGTATTACCTTTGCAAAAGCAGCAAGGGAAAGAGCAACACCACACATTAGGGCAACTCTAACTTCTTTCCATATGACTTTTACAAGGTCTTTAAACTGTATTTCATGTAGTGACAATGCACGAATAATTGTAACTGAGGACTGACTACCTGAGTTACCACCTGTATCCATAAGCATTGGAATAAATGCAGTCAGTACAACAGAAGAAGCCAAAGCGTCTTCGAATGAACTGATAATCATACCTGTAAATGTGGCAGAAATCATCAGTAACAGTAGCCAAGGAATACGGCTTTTCCATGTTTCGAAAATACCTATCTTTAGGTATGGTGTATCGGTATTAGGTGTGATAGCAGCCATTTTCTGAATATCCTCGGTAGCCTCTTCTTGCATAACATCAACGGCATCATCAACTGTGATAATACCAACAAGACGATTTTCTTTATCAACTACCGGTACTGCTAGGAAGTCATATTTCTTAATAATACTTGCTACTTCTTCCTGGTCGGTTAGTGTCATAACAGAGATAACATTGGTGTCCATAAGTTCAGAAACCTTTGTATCATCATCAGCAAGTAGCAAATCTTTAATAGTGATAATACCGATAAGTTTACTTAGATTATCGGCAACATAACAAGTGTAGATAGTTTCTTTATCAACACCTGTTCTTCTGATTCTTTTGATTGCCTCTTCGGCAGTCATACTAGGTCGCAAAATAACAAGCTCAGTTGTCATAATTGAACCGGCTGAATCCTCTGGAAATTTCAGCAACATATTAATTTGTTTTCTTTCTTCCGGAGAACTTTGACGAAGAATACGCTTAACTACATTAGCAGGCATTTCTTCAATCATATCAACCATATCATCAAGGAACATATCGTCCAAAACTTCTTTAAGCTCAGTATCACTTAGTGAATGAATAAGAAACTTTTGGGTTTCGTCATCCATTTCTACGAAAGTATCGGCAGCAATATCTTTTGGCAATAGTCTGTAGAGAAGTGGCATTTTCTCATCTTGAAGTTCTTCAAAAATTGCGGCAATATCCACAGGATTCATTGTTGTAAGTATGTCACGCAATGTTGCATACTTCTTGCTCTTTAGCAGAGTTTCAATAGTATCTTGCAAAGTAACAGTACTTGTTGTTTCCATGGGGAAAACTCCTTTCTTATTTAAATTTTAGTCAAAGTAAAGAATCTTTCCCCGAAAAAATCTAAAAGAAATCTATGAACCCTAGAAGTCCACAGAACATCTTTGTGCTTTTCCCGGGAACCGAGCCTAAACTACCTCCAGCGTCCACGATTTCACCTCAATTACATAAAAATTTGCCCAATAGGGCTATTATTATTGTACACCTTATAAAACAATCTTGTCAATGAAAAATTATGTTAAAAACAAAAGAAAAACCACTTGCATAAATACAAGTGGTTTAAGTAAATAGCTATATGAAATTAGCAGAAGAAAACATCCATTTCTTTTGCTTCGCCATCGGCAACAAAATATGCTTTCTGATCCTCAGGCTTTAGATATACAGTGATTTCCTTTGCGTCTTTACCATTAACAATTTTAACATTGTTGATAACATCTTCAAGAGCAACTTTAGCACCGTTATATTCAACAAATACCTTTACAGCAGTTTCTACCTTAGCAGGAGTTTCTGCCTTCTTAGCTGAAGGAACTCTCTTTGAAGGAGTCTTTTCTGTAATCTTCTTTGTAGGTGTCTTAGTTGTAGTTTTCTTAGTAGCTGTTTTCTTTGTAGTAGTCTTTTTAGCAGTAGTTTTCTTTGCAGGTGCTTTTTCTGCAACCTTTTCTACTTTCTTTTCTTCTACCTTTTCAGCTTTCTTAGGTTCAGCCTTAACTTCTGCAGTTGTAGCCTTTGGTGCAACCTTAGTTTCAACTGTCTTTGTTTCTACTTTCTTAGTAGCTTCTGCCTTAACAGGAGCAGTTACCTTTTCAGTAGCCTTAGTAGCAACTGTAGCTACCTTTTCTGTTTTTGCGTCAGCCTTTGCAGTAGTTGTAGTAGCCTTTACTGCCTTAGAGGCTGTAGTCTTTTTTGTTGCCATTATGAAAAACCTTCTTTCAATATATACGGCAGTAATATGCCTTATGTTAAAATTATAAGATTTTTACAATGTTAAGTCAATTTATTGTGGCAAAATTCGGAAATCTGTACAGATATGTTGTTTTGTAAAATATTCGTTTGCACAATTGTTACAAAAGATTTTGTCGATTTCAGTAGTTATCAACAAAAATCTTTCATTTATTATTCATACTGCAACAAATTTAAGGTGAAATTTAGGCGGCTTTAACGAAAAATTGCAAATCTATTGTAAAAATTATATAATAGTAGTGAAATGTAAAAGATAAGTCCCATATTTGGGACAGTGAATGTGATATTATATAGGAGATGAAGTAGTGGAAGAAAAGCTACAACGGTTACTTGAAGATGCAAGTAAGGATGAAAACTTAAGAAATAGGCTGCTGGAAACCAGAAATTCAGAGGACCCTATGAAGTGTTTTTGTGACACTTGTATTAGCCTTGGATATGAAATTTATCTTGGTGAACTTTTTGCTTACGGTCAGGAAATGAATGACTCTAAGATGCGTTCCGTAAATGGTGGTGGTGTTTGTTCTATTGACGGATGGGACGATGCCTATGATATGTTTTTTGCATCATTGGAGGGTATGAAATGATAAGCAATTTCTTAACTGTAGGTCAGCAAGTAGTGGTTTTGTTTATACTTATCGGTGTTGGATTTGTATGCAAAAAAGCTACGCTGATAAGTGACAAAGCTATAAAAAGTTTAACAAATCTTGCCCTTTATGTGGCAACACCTTGTGTTATTATTGTGTCATTCCAAAATTGCGAATTTACAAGCGATAAGTTGGTTAATATGCTTGTTATGATTTTGTCCGTTGCAATAATTCATATTGGCAGTATAGTGATTTGTACTCTTATTTTTAGGAACAAAGATGAAGCAAAGAAGGTTGTCCTTAGGGTTGGCAGTATTTTTTCTAACTGTGGGTTTATGAGTTTGCCACTTCAAAAGGCAATTTTAGGAAATGACGGTGTGTTTTACGGTGCAATTTATGTTGCAGTATTTAACATATTTATTTGGACCTATGGGCTTGTTGCAATGAGTGGTGACAAAAAGGAACTTAGCCTTAAAAAGCTGATTACCAATCCCGGTATTGTAGGTGTTGTTATTGCAATTTTACTTTGGGTTTTCCATATTCAGTTGCCAACTATTCTTTATTCACCTATTGATTATTTAGGTGCGTTAAACACTCCTATACCTATGATTATCATTGGTTGTCAACTTGCCAATACTTCACTAAAAAGTATGTTTACCGATAAGTACAGTTATCTCTGTATAGGTATAAGGTTAGTGGCAATACCTTTAGTTTCCTTATTCTTGCTTTATCTCTTTGGTGTAAGGGGCAATATGCTTGTGGCAACAGTTATTGCAACTTCAGCACCATCAGCAGCTACAACTACAATGTTTGCTACAAAGTATGACAGAGATGTACCACTTTCTGTTAGCTTGGTTTCTGCTACAACACTTGCATCTATTGTAACAATGCCAACTATTGTTGCTATTTCACAGATGTTTGCATAAGGGGATGTTTCTATGGCAAGAAGTGAAAATCATAGGCAAAAGCTACTGTATCTTCTTAAGATGTTTTATGAAAAAACAGATGAAGACCATGGTATGAATGTTTATGAAATTATTGATTATTTAGAGAAAAATGATATTGAGGTAGAGAGAAAGACAGTTTATAGGGATATAAAGACTTTGCAAGAATTTGGCATTGATATTAATAAGTATAAAAGCAAGGATGTTTCCTATAAACTACTTGGCAGAACCTTTGAATTGCCTGAATTAAAGCTACTTGTGGATTCTATCCAAAGCAGTAAATATATTACTGAGAAGAAAAGTGTTCAGCTAATTAAAAAGTTAGAAAGTCTGACTTCCGAATATGAGGGTAAAGAACTTCAAAGACAGGTTGTTGTAGCTAATCGTGTAAAGTCTATGAATGAGAAAATTTACCACAATACAGACAATATCTACAAGGCTATTAATGAAGGTAAAAAAATTACTTTTAATTATTACCATTGGGTAGTTGACTTTAATACAAAGTCAAAGGCACTTCTAAGGAAGAAAGATAAACTGTACAAGATTTCACCATTGTTTTTAGCTATTGATGATGAAAATTATTATCTAATCGGTTATGACAGTAAGGATAAAAAGATAAAGCATTATCGTGTTGACAAGATGGCACAAATAGAAGTCTTTGATGAAAAAATTGATAGTAAAGGTATAGAGAGAAAGTGTGATCCTGCTACATATGCAAAAAAGGTTTTTGGTATGTTCGGTGGTGATGAAGTAGAGGTTAAACTACTGTTTAGAAATGACCTTATCGGTGTTGTTATGGATAGATTTGGCAAGAATGTTTTTATCTCGAAGGCTGATGAGGAAAGTTTCTTTGTAACTACTAAGGTGGATTTAAGCCCACAGTTCTTTGGTTGGCTATTTGGCTTTGGGGATAGTGTAAAGATTATTTCACCACAATTTGTAGCTGATGAATATGCTAAGAAACTTGCTGATGTAAATAATCTTTATAATCATAAGTAATCTTTCATATTTTTTTCAAAAAATCCCCTAAAACAAAAGATAAGTCCCAATTATGGGACAGTTAATATGTTATTATATATTTGTCTTAAAGAGGTACATTTTTAGGGGGATTACAATGATTTTAAATTTATGTTTATTTATATTTTTCGGATATGCCGGTAGAGCAATGTACAAGATGATAAAGGCTAAACCGAAATACAGAAGAAAATATGTAATGAATACACCTTACGGCAAGGTGAAAGTTATATATGATGAAAAGTAGTTTTTACATTGGTGTTAATTTTATTTGCACATAAATATTTGAATCTTTCAAAAGAAAATCACCTATCCCTTTGGGTAGGTGATTTTCCTATATAAATAAGTTTTCAAGTAGCTTTTTACCGGTTTGGGTTTTAAAGATTTTTTCCTTAATTTTCATTGCTGAGTCTTTGCTTAAATTATCCTCACAAATATTTACCAAAAAATCTGACTCAACAAGTATTTGATAGTCCATACTATCAATGTTACTGTATGTATGGTGATGAGCAATAAGGAACTTTACCCTATCAATTACATTGTCTGTAAAGTTAAGCTTTCTCAGCATTTTTTCTGCTTCATCAGGACCTAGCTTTTCTTGAATTTTGCCGTCATTTCTTGAATAAAGCTCCTCACCTTTTTTGATGCCAATATCGTGGGTTAATGCTGATGCTTCAAGAATAAACATAGTTTCTTTGTCTAGGTTTTCTTCTTCACCTATTAATTTTGCAAATGAATGAACCTTAATAAAGTGGTTAATTCGCTTTTGGTCACCTTTAAAGTAACTTGTCATTTCTAAGAAAAGTTTATTTATCATTTTTAACCATCCTTTTCACATAGGCAAAAGCCTCATCTTCACCTTTATCGGCAAGTAGTCTTAGCATTATTTCTAAGTCCTTTGCAGTCTGAGGGTGCATATGGTACCTAGCTTGACCTTTTAAGAAATAATCCAGAGGGTGGTGGTTTGTATAGTTTTTGCCGTTATATGTTTTACTGGCTGCAACTCTGTCACAGAACATTTCTGCTAAATATCTCTTTGGCATTTCTACCGGTTCAACCTTTTTTGTCTTTAAGTTTATATCTGTCCAATATTCATAATGATGCTTGTTTCTGCCTTTGTGGTGCATCCAAGCCATTGAGTAGCCATAAACTTCCCTTTCTTTTTCGTTAGGACTTCTAGTACCTAAGTAAAATTTTGCACCGGGAATAAACTCTGTTGGACTGTACTTTGATAGGTCATGCCTTAGCCCTTGCCAAAAGAGTCCTGCCTTAAAACAATTTCTTATTACCTTGTGTCTGTGCTTTGTTATTGTCTTAAAATGTCCTAGTGGATGTGCCATCGTTTCATTTCCTTCCCATTGTTATGATTTTATTATATCACAAAATGAAATAATTACAAAATACTGAAATTGGTTTACAAAACCGTAACTTTATTGTATTATAATAGATATAAGTATAAAGGAGAGTTTTATGAAGAAATATGTAAAGAATAATTTTGGCAGATACGGTGGAGTTATCGTTCTTGTTGTGTTCTTTGTTCTTCTGATTTCTCTATCTGTTGGTGGAGCTTTGTATGTTTTTTATGGTGACAGTTGGTTTGGCAGAAACCAAGCTGATGTAGTACAGACTGCTAATCAGGATTATGGTACTTGTGTCTTTAGCATAGAAACAAAGTCTATCAAGGTAAAATCTAATGAACGAAAAACAATTAAGATAAAGTCCAATGATGAAAATGCCTCAAAGGCTATTAAATGGACAAGTAGCGATAAGAATACAGCTTTTGTTGACCAAGGCGGTACAGTAATCGGTCTGAAAAAAGGCAAGGTAAAGATTACTGCAACTGCCGGATATTACAGTTCAACCTGTGATGTTCAGGTTACAAGCAACCCTACAGAAGTTTCTAAGGGCTATTCCACAGCTTTTACTGCTAATGAAGTAACTTTAAAGAAAAATAAAAATGACGGTAGTGGCAGAAATCCATATTCTATTGATGTTAATAGAAAGAAAAACTGTGTTACTGTCTATACTTACGATAAAGACGGTAAATACACAGTTCCTGTAAGGGCAATGATTTGTTCTTGTGGTGATGGTGATAATACACCAAAGGGTACATTCTCTATTTTTGTAAAGAATAGATGGCATCCACTTTTCGGTGATGTTTACGGTCAGTATGTAACAGGTTTTAATAACGATATTCTGTTCCATTCAGTTCCATATGAAAAGATGAATCAACCTGAAACTGTAGAAGTTCAGGACTATAACGGTCTTGGCACAAGTATTTCTATGGGTTGTGTTCGTCTTGCAGTAGCCGATGCTAAGTGGATTTATGAGAACTGTGACTTTGGTACAACTGTCAGAGTTTATGAAAGTGACAAAGATGGTCCGTTAGGCACACCTAATTCAATGAAGATTAACGAAAACAAAACAGTTTATTGGGACCCTACAGATAATGATAAGGACAATCCTTATTACAGTAAAGCACCGACATTTATAGGTGCTGATAATGTTACAGTTGAGCTAGGTGAATACTTTGACTCAATGAAGAATGTTTCTGCAAAGGATACAAGTGGTAGCAGTATTGATAAAAGTAATATTAAGGTTGATGGTAAGGTAAATACCGATAAAGCAGGGGATTACCTAATTATTTATACTGTTTCCGATGATATGGGCAGAAGTACAACTCAGTATAGAGTAGTAACAGTAAAGTAAGTTAATATTAAAAAGATAGTTAATACCGAACTAAACACCTAGCAATTTTGCTAGGTGTTTTTTGTAGGCTATATTGTGCAAATTTGTTTATGGTAATTTAGCATATTGCATAAAAGTGTTCAGATAAATTAGAGGGGCTGACAAAAAAAGTACCAAATTTTAGTTAATTTTACCCTATATTTTAGAATTGAGATAGTGTATAATATATTTATAAATATGTTACCTGTTTTAGGGACTAAAATATAGGAGGTAGAACTATGAAAAAATTATTATCAATTACTTCACTGTGTTTAGCACTTTTGATGATTTCTTTTTCAACTGTTTTTGCAGTGGATAACAGTACACCATCAAACAGTGATAAATCACAAAATGTTGCAGAAACTAAAAACAATACAGAACCAACTACTGTTAGAATGGGTTGGGAAGTAGTATATAATCTAAAGAATGTTGATTCTTCAAACACAACTAATGATGCTTGGTTAAGTTACAGAACAACAATTACTCCAAAGTTAGGTTATGCTATTACTAAGGTTACTGCTACAATAGACGGTAAAGATGTTGGTGCTATTACAAGCGAAAATGGTATCTACACAATAAATATTGAACAAGTAACCGGCAAACTAACTATTACTGCTGAGGCAGAACCTGTGATAGTTGACACACCAAAAGAAATACAAAACCTTTCTCCAAAAACTAATTTTACTGTTGCTAACTTAGGCAAGGTTGGCAATTACAATTTGTATTATAATGTAACTCAGTATTATCAATTCTTAGATTATAATGTTACAATGGGTGACTATGTGTTTGATTGTTTTGCACAACAAAGTCCCTATGATTTAGGTCTATATGTTGTTGGTAATGGCAAAGCTTATACTTTAATTGATGCATACAATGAATTAAAAATTGATATGGATACTGTGTATTCACTAATCAAGAGTAATGAAATTCATTACAACTTTACTGTCGGAAAGTCAATTCCGGATGTTACAACACAACCATCAGAAAATCATAATGTATATTACTATTTAAAGGGTGCAACTTCTTCTAATAATGAAACAACAGTAGGCAACCATTATAATACAGTTATTAAACCGAACTCACCTTATGAAATTGACTATGTTGTAGTTACTGTAAATAATAAGGAAAAAGAAGTTGCTAAGAACTCAGATGGTTCTTATACTGTTGACCTTGATAATGTAGATGGTGACATTAATATTTTTGCCAGTGCAACAAGAGAAAAAGCTACAGAATTTTCTACTGCTCGTGTAGGTTGGCATGTAAATTATAATTTAAGCAATGTTGAGTCATCTAATACAACTGATGATGCTTGGATGAATTATAGAACTGTTATTACTCCAAAGACTGGTTATGTTATTACAAATATCAGTGCAAAAATTCATGGTAAAGATGTTGGTAAGATTACAAAGAAAAATGGTACATATGAAATCTTTGTAGAGTATTTACAAGGAGGTCCATTAGTTATTAAGGCAGAAGCAAAAAGTGTTAAAATAGATACACCAAAAGAAATTGATAAACTATATCCAAATTTGATTTTATCAGTTGCTAACTTAGGCAAGGTTGGTAAATACGATTTGTATTATAAAATTTCAGATTATTATAATTTCTCAAATAAGAATATAAGAATGGGTAATTATATGTTTAATTGTTATCAGCAACATACACCATATGATTTAGGTCTGTATGTTGTTGGTAATGGTAAGGCTTATACATTAAAAGACGCTTATGATAAGCTAAATATTAATATGGATGCAGTATATTCATTAATTAATAAAACTAACCTACATTACAACTTTACTGTCGTTAAGATAGCACAAGAAAAACTTTCTGCAACTAATGTTAGCCTAAAGTCAGGTGCTACAAAGACTATTAAGGTTCTTAACGGTAAGGTTAAAAGCTATAAGGTAACTAATAATAAGGTAGCTAAGGTTAACAGTAAGGGTGTTGTTACTGCACTAAACAAAGGCAAAACAACAATGATTGTAACTCTTAAGGACGGTAATAAGTTAAACTGCAAGGTGAATGTTACTACTGCACCTAAACTTTCAAAATCTACTGTAAATGTTAAGGTAGGTAAGACAGTTAAGGTTAAGGCTTTAGGCAAGGCTAAGAATATTGCACTTAAATGGACTGTTAGTAATAAAAATGTAAATACTAGCATTGCAAAAAAGATTAGTGCAAGTGTACTTAATATTAAGGGTGTAAAGAAAGGCAAAACTACTCTAAAGGTAAAAGTAAATAATGTGAAAACACTAACATTAAAAGTTAATGTAAAGTAAAAAATAAACCCCACTTAAAAGTGGGGTTTTGTTATGTCTTTTTGTATGGTGAAAATAATTAAAATGAATAAAGTGGAATTTATAAATAAATAAATAAAAACTATTGGACAAATAGTAGAATTATTGATATAATAATCGGATAAATAAATTTGACAAAAGAAAAATGCCTACCCTATTGGATAGACACTTGTTGATGTTGGCGTCTTCCTATTTTCACAGGCCGCTTCCAGCCAACTATCTTCGGCACTACTGAGCTTAACTTCTGTGTTCGGGATGGGAACAGGTGGACCCTCAGCGTCATCGACACCAACTATTTTCTTTTTGTTTTGTCGTCTCTCTCAACGACAAGATAAATTATATCACCCTTTTCTGAAAAATGCAAGTGTTTTTTCAAAAAAATTTAAAAAAATTTTGAAAAACTTTGAAAACCCCATTAAATAGCCATTTTTAGACGATTGACTACAAGGTATAATTGGAGTAAAATATAATCATATTAAAAGGAAGTAAGGGATTTGTATGAAAAAAACAAAAAAAGCTGCTTTTATGTTATCATCACTTTCTATTTATAAAGGTGTGCTAACAAGAAGTGTACCAAGTGCCTTTCATAAGTTATTGCTTTCTGTTGATGAAGAACCTGAAACATTCCTAAATGCTTACGGTGACTTCTACAGATTACTATGTGACAGAAACGCATCTAACTCATTAAGCTATACTATGACAGAGGCTGCTTTGTTTGATGAAAACTATTTTACAAGAACAGCAACTGCCGATAAGGTTAGTGAAATGTCAGAAGATGAGAAGAAAGCAGTAGTCAGAGATATTGATGCAATTCTTTTTGCATCACAGATTACTCCTGAGGATGTTATTAATGACTATAAATATAAGGAAGAAATTGATGATATTATTGATTGCCTTCCTAAGTGGCATTGTGGTACTCCATCAGAAGAATTTGTTGACTTTAACGATAACCTAGACAAGATTGCAAAGTTCCACAGAGAAAAGGGTTGTGGTATGTTTGCCAGATACCGTTCATTCGTATGGAGAGATAAGGGTATCGAACCTATTATTAATGATGACAAGGTAAGAATTTCTGACCTTGTTGATTATGAATATCAGAGAGACCTTGTTGTTGAGAACACAAGAGCCTTTATTGAGGGCAGAAACGCCAATAACTGCCTACTTTATGGTGATATGGGTACAGGTAAGAGTACAACAGTAAAAGCTACTGTAAACGAATTTAGACGCTATGGACTAAGAATTGTTGAAATTCCTAAGGAAAAGCTAATGGAATTCCCACTACTTATTGATGCTATCGCTCAAGTACCAATGAAGTTCATTATCTTTATTGATGACCTTTCATTCCAAAGACAGGATGAATGTTACACAAGCTTAAAGGCTGTTCTTGAGGGTGGTGTTGCAGCACTTCCAAAGAATGCTCTTATTTATGCAACAAGTAACAGAAGACACCTTGTTAAGGAGAACTTTGAAGACAGAGATTGTAACGATGTTAACCGTAGAGATAATATGCAGGAAACACTTTCTCTATCAGATAGATTTGGTCTTGCAGTTGGTTATTATGTTCCTGACAAGAGAAGATTTTTACATATTGTTGAAGAACTTGCAAAGGCTCATCATATTGATATGGATCAGGAACAGTTATTCCTACAGGCAGAGTCTTTTGCTACACAGAGAGCAACTCGTTCTCCAAGAACTGCTCAGCAGTTTATTAAATCATTACTATAAAGGAAAATATAATGAGAATAGTGAAAACAACCATATGTGCATTGCTTTTACTTTGCACATTGATTTTTACTGTTGGTTGCAACAGTGGTGACAGCTCCTATCCCATTACAATAGGAAATACTACCTTTAATTCTAAGCCTGAAAAAGTTGCAGTATTAAGCCCTAATGTGGCTGATATTGTTTGTCAGCTTGGTATGGAAAAGAATATTACTTTAATTAGCAGTGATGTTATTACAGATAGCATTAAGGATAAGAAAACTTGTGGTACTGCTATTGAACCTGATACAAAGAAGATTATTGACAGTGATATTGAGGTTGTACTGGCTGATGACAATATGTCCGATGGTGCTATAAAGACACTTGAAGACAATGATGTTAAGGTTGTACAGTTCCATTACGGAAATACCGGTGAAGATATACTGACAACATATACTTCTGTCGGTGCAATTCTAAATGGTGAAACAGGTAAAGCTCAGGGCAACAAGGCTTATACTAAGCTTATGAATACTCTTAAGAACTATAAAACAGAGTTTAGCAAAAAGCATAGTAAGGACAAGCTACTTTTCCTTGAGGGTACAGGTCCATATGTTTCTGTAATTAAGGAAAGTTGGTACGGTAAGCTACTTGCCTTTACCGGTACTGATGTTGTTACTAAGGATGTTAATAATTCAACTTATGATGTTAATATGATAGATAGTCTAAACCCTAAGTACCTGGTTTGTAATAATGATACATATAAGAGTTTAGAGAATAAAGGTACACTTAAAAAGTGTGATTTTAACAAGTCTAACGGTCATATTATTATTGAAAAGGACAAGCTAAAGTTACAAGGCAAAACTGCCATAGAAAATGTGGAAAAAATCTTGCAGACTATTGATAAGAGTACCTTTGAAAAGATAAAGTCTACTCCTACAACTACTGTAGAAAAGACTACTAAGGGTACTACCTCTACAACTGTAAGTAAAGCAAACACAACAGTAACAACTACAACTGTACCAACAACTAAGCCTAAAGAAAAGTATCCACTACAGTCAAAGTACAAGGTTAAGTTTACCGATAGTGCTATCAAAACAATGACATTACAGTCACAGAACAACTACAACAAGGCTATGCAAGAAAGACTTACTGATTTAGGTTATCTTGCAAGTGGCAATGCTACAGGTTACTTTGGTGATATGACAAAGAAAGCACTTGAAACATTCCAAAAGAATAACGGCCTAAGTGCTACCGGTACTGTTGACAGCAAAACATTACAAGTAATGTTTAGTTCTTCAGCTAAGAAAGTTTAATAAGTTTTATAAAAAATGCTCAAGTAAGTTTTATCCTACTTGAGCATTTCTCTTATACATAATTTTTAATATCTAAAAGTGAATCACAAAGTGCAAATAACTTTGGCTTTATACTTTCATCACAAGGTGTTAGGTCAGGTACAACAATAGTTTTGCAATTTGCATTAATTGCAGACAATGCACCGTTTGGTGAGTCCTCTACTGCAATACATTCGTCCGGTTTAAGCCCCAGCTTTTCACTTGCTAATAGGTAAATATCCGGTGCAGGTTTTGAATTTTTAACCATTGGACCACATACACAAGTATCAAAATACTGAAACAAATTAACCCTTGATAAATGGTCTTTTGCCCTTTCTAAAGGTGAAGATGTTGCAAGGGCTATTTTTATACCCTTTTCCTTTAGATAAGGTAAAAGTATGTCAGCACCTTTCTTCATTTCAACACCATTTTCATTTACAAAGTTATCCATTAGTTCAATTCTCTTTGCCTTAACTGTGGGATAATCAAAACTTTCACCAAAAAATGACTTTAGCTTTGCTTCAGCCTTTTTACCGGTTAATGAGCGTAAAGCAAGTACATGGCTTTCTGTTGCCGGATAGTTAAAGTAGTGTAGTGCCTCTAACCAAAAACGCTGATAAAGAATTTCTGAGTTTAGCAGTACACCATCCATATCAAAAATTGCACCTTTAATTTTCATCTTTCTTACTCCTTAAATTAACAAGAATAATACCTATTGATATTAACACAACAGACACAATGTTGTAAAGGTTAATAATATCTTCACCTAACAGAATACCACTCCATATTGTGCCGAAAATTGGGATTAGCAGGTTGAAAATAAGAATCTTGGATACAGGGTTGTATTTTAATAAAGCTGTCCACAGGGTAAATGAGGCAGCAGAAACAATACCTAAGTAAATCAGTAGCAGATATATTGTAATGTTTGAAAAGTCAAGATAACCACCAAACAATGCACCTACAATAATAAGTCCACCACCACCAATAAGTAGGTGATAGGCTGAAACAGTCATAGGGTCTCTGCCTTTGCTGATTTTTTTGCAATAAATATTGCCACCGGTTGCTGCAATTGTGGAGAATACCACAAAGCCTTCTCCTAAAAGAGTAAACCCACCGGTAGTAAGTCCATCAAGGTTGATGACAATAACACCTATAAAACCGATAATGCAACCTAAAATCTTTTTAACATTTAGCTTGTCCGATGTGAAAAAGATTGGTGAAATCAGCACACCGATAAATGAACCTAGGGAAGTGATTACTGAGGTTTTTGTACCGGTGGTGTTGGAAAGTCCTATGTATGAAAATAGATATTGCAAGAATATCTGTAGGAAACCCATAATTGATATTGGAAGAATATCTTTTCTGCTGGGCTTTACAAATCTCTTTTGCAATATAATTGCCACAAAAAGTACCATTACACCGGCAATAAAGAACCTATATCCGGCAAAAAGTACCTTGGATGGGTAGTCACTTGTTGGAATTGAAAATATTTCATAGCACTTTTTAATTACGGGAAAAGCAGTGCCCCACAATGTTACACATAGTAGGGCGATTAAAGGTGCTATTATTTTGTTACTGAAAAATTTTTTTGAATTCATAATTATCTCTTTGCTAAGTTGTAATTTTTCTTTTTGAATAATGAAATATATACTAAAACTTCTGCTAATGCAATAATAGCAATTAGTGTTAGGTAAGCAGGTAAACTCATTAATGATGTTCTTTCGGTATAAAACAAACCGAATTTTAGGTCACCGTTAATAGGCTTACCGTTAATTTTTAATTCACCCGGCAAGCAGTCAATCTGTGAACTGTCTGAGTAGTTGAACTCTTGATAATCAGAGTCAGCTCCTAAACCTTTAATTGTTAAGGTGAATTTCTCGTTATGAGTAGGTGAGTATGTTTTAGGTAGCTTTAATATAACATTCTTTGTCTTTTCAAATGTATAATAGCTGGAATAAGTCTTTTCTGCAATAACCTTCTTTTTACTATTTTTTAGTGTAATTTTATATTTAGAAGAAGGATTGTTAGGATGAGCAATACTGAAAAATGATAATTTATTAAAGTCACTGTCAGCATAGAATGTTTGTTTAAGTACCTTGTTGTGTTCGGAAACATTATCAATTTCATTACTTACGGAAGCAAAGTTCTCAATCTTTGGAGTTCCTCTTATCATTTGACTATATGAAACATAATAAATGTTTGAAAGTAATAAAGCAATAAACAAAGTTGCAACTGTTATGTAGGCTGTCTTGTAACATTTTTTTGTGGTTAGTTCAGGTACAGTGAATTTGTTTTCAATTGAAATTCCACCCATAGTAGCCATTGCAATAATAATCGATACGAAAGGCAATGCGTAATTAATCTTTACTTCCCATATCATATAGAAAACCAATGCACCCAGTAAAGTAATTGCAAGTAGTAAATCTTTCTTTGAGGATTTGTTTCTAAGTAGCTTATATAAATAAACTATAATAAGAATGTTAAAGGCTAACCATAACATCTGACAATACATCATCAGCATATGTTTCTTCGGACCATAAATATAGTCATTTAAACTTCTATATGTATTACTGCCTTTCTGTCTTGTATAGTAACCTACAGAACCTTCACTCCACATAAGGCTGCTTTTCTCGTATTGATGTTTAAACAAAGTTAGTGGTGTGTAGCTATTAAGAGTATTCTTAATATCCTTAATAGAGTCCCTGTTGATTTCTTCTGTGGAGTTCATTGCTTCATGCTTATTTTTGTACTGTAAGTCATAAGCACCATTACCCTTAAGACTCATAGCAATCCAGTGAGTAATAGGGAATTGCTTGTTGCTACCTGTGTAATAGTGGTTGTCAATTCCTTTACAAACAAGGAATGATGTACAGGCTACTACTGCACAAATTGCAAGTGAAAAGGCTGATTTTAGCAATTTCTTTTTGTCTTTAAATGCCCAGAAGAACATACAGATAATACCGGCTAAAGAAATAAAGATAACAACCGGTCTAACCTTGTAACCTACAACACTTAGCACACCTATAATAGCTGAATTAATGATTATAGATTTCCGTGTTGTAGCTTTGATTAGGTTTGCTCCACATAGGAAGATACCACCGATAAAAGGCATACATATTGTTGCAGTATATACCCATGAGGATGAGAATTGAACAGATGGTAGCAGTACACTTAGTAGTAGGAACTTAGTAGCTGTTACTTTTTTGCCTGTAAATTTAACAATAGCAAAGTAGAAAAGAACAGTTGCTCCTACAATACATAGTGAATTAAAAATTCTGCCAACCCAAAGGAGATTGTCCTGTCCTACAAAGAAAAATGCTTTAAATAGATAATATAGAATAAGAACAACTGCATTGTTGTTGCTATATTTTCCGAAGTAGCTATCATTTCCATCTATTATGTTAATATCTCCTCTAGCCATTTTAATTGCATAATCCTGAACATAGAATGAGTCAGAGCTAGGAATAGTCGGAAATAAAAATATATTTGCTATAGTTGTTATACTGTAAATTGCTATTAGCACAATTGCAAGAATTGTTAACCCTTTATCGGAAAGTTTATTGATTAACTTGAAAAGTGCCATAATGCCGACTACCATCAATATACCACCAAGAGCAATTAATGAGTAAACTAATAATTGTGAAGTTGTATTGTTAGGATTTTTAGTTAAAAGTAATGCTATTTTGTCATTAGCTATAATAGACGAAATGTTAAGTAAAATCAGAATGCCTAAAACAATAGAAATTAGTTTAGCAAAAAAGTTTGTAAACTTCGTCATTGAAATTCCTCCTATAAAAACTATAAATCCTTATATAAAAGGTTATTAATCATTATACTGCTTTTTCTTAGAAAAGCCCAAATAAAGAAATGCCGTTATAACTTCTATCAAGACAATTCCTACACAAAAAGCACAGTATCTTTTTGGTGAAAGAAGTGAACCTTTATGAATTTCAGAAACAGTAAGCCTTAGGTCACCTTTTACAAGTTTACCGTTAGTTCTTAGGTTACCCCTTATAGGGTCAATGTCATCACCATGGCTATAACCAAAGTTAAATGCTTCTTTGGTACCGGAAATACCCTTAACTGTTATCTTAAACTTTTCTTCACCTGATGGTGTGTACTTTTTAGGTAATTTCAGTTTTATATCGGAAATACGCTTTGTGTAGTCTTTACTGTCAACCAGCTTTGTGGCAATAGTTTTGTTTTTGCCATTCTTCAAAGTTATCTTGTACTTACTGTTGCTGGTAGAAAGGTTACTTCTACAAGCTACATTTAGGTAAACTCTGTTGAATTTTTCTTTGGTGTAAAACTCTTGAGTAACTGTTCTCTTTCTTGTTGCAATCTTTTTGATTAAACAGTTGTGAGTTGACTTAACCGTTAGTTTCTTGTCACTGACTTTCATAACATTGTCAGTAAAGAAAGGTGCACCGATAAACATAAGTACAATTGAGAAAATTGCTACAGCAGAATAAGAAATTCTACCAATGTTCTTAACCTTAGCATTTGACATAGCAAAAGCATTTTCAACACTTTCACCACCTAAAGTAGCCATACCTATAATAAAGAATACAAATGGTACTGCATAGGCAATTTTTACTTCCCATATCATATAGAAACCATAACCACCTAGCAAAGTAAGAATCTGTAGTAGTCCGTATTTACTTTCTTTGTTAAAGATAAATCTTATTATGTAAATTAGTGTAAGTATGTGGAGAGATAGCCACAACATCTGAGTATATAGACACATTAAGTCACTTTTTGAGCCATATAACCATTTGCTTAGTGGTGTGTATTTTTCAGCAGAACCGATTAATCGAGATTGATATTCCAGTGAACCTACTGCCCATATACTGCCATTCTTAATATATAGATGGCTGATAAATGAACCGGCATTGTAATTGCTTAGTCTTTCTTTGATATGTTTATTTACATTAGCTTTCATTTCGTCTGTGTTAGAAAGCCTCATATTCTCTTTTACCAACTGTGGGTCATACATACCGTTTTTAGTAAGACCCATAGCTACCCAGTGAGTAAGAGGAAAGTTGCCGTTACTACCTGTATAGTAGTGGTTGTTAAGTGCCTTAGTAGTTACAAATGAACCTAAAGCAAAAACTGCACAAACACCAACCATTATAGCTGACTTTACAAAACGCTTTTTGTCTTTAACTGTCCATAGGACTAAGCATATAAAACCGGCAATAGATAGGATAAGTACAACCGGTCTGATGTTGTAACCAACAATACTCAAAACACCGATTATTGCTGAATTAATGATAATTGATTTTTTTGATTGATTCTTAATAAGGTTTGCACCACATAACATTATACCACCTATAAAAGGTAAGCAGATAGTGGCAGTATATACCCAAGAAGTCATAAAAATTATTGGTACAAACAGTAGGTTTAGCAAAACAAATTTTGCACCGGTGGTTTCTCTTTTTGATAGTTTCTGTATTGCAAAGTAGAACAGTACCAAGCTACCCGTAATACAAGATGCATTAAACAATCTGCCAACCTGAAGTAGGTCGGTAATTCCAAGTGAACAAGCTATTTTATATATAAAATATAGCAGAATAATCAGTGGATTGTTGTTACTGTATTTTCTAAAGTACGCTGAATTGCCATTGATTATATCCTTAGTACCATGAGCCATACCCACTGCTTGGTCGTGTACATAAAAGCTGTCGGTCATTGGAATTGTAGGGAAAAGGTAGGTAATAGCTACAGTAGATATACCGTAAATTACAAACAATGCTATTGTGAAAATCAGAAGTCCCTTTTTTGATAGCTTGTTAATAAGTCTAAACAATCCCAGTATTGTGCATGTGATAATCACACCACCTACTGCAATTGAGGTAAATAACCAGAACAACTCTTTACCGTTTTGACTTGTTGATGAAAAGTAGTTTCCGTATTCCGGATAAGAGATAATGATTCCTGAAATGGTGATGCAAATAAGTATTCCCATAAGAATAGCAAATACTTTGCTTAAGTAATTTTAAAATTTCTTCATTTTTTAACTTCCTATCTTTTTTGTCAAAAAACAACATTACTATACACCTTTTTAAGTGAAAAATCAACTGTACTGAAGTAAATAGGTGAATTATAGGGAAATAAAAATTTTGCTCTATCCCCATATATAACACGATTTAGATAGGCTAAAAGTTGCATTAATTTTGAAGTTTAGAGTATTAGCTAAGAGAAGCGAAAAGTTTAGTCCATAGGTTGGATACATTTCACAAAAAATTATTTTATTAAAAATTATTTTATTTTTCAAGCAATAAAATAATTTTTGATTTCTAAATATAGTAGAAAAAGCCTTCCCGTTCGGGAAGGCTTTTTCAAAACTTAGGAGATTGTAATTGTAAAATTATTTTAAGTAAGTTAGATCTGTGTCACCAATTGCACCGTTAACTTCACTGCTTGAGTTTTGTAGAACATAAACTCTCATGTTACCCTGGCCACTTGCACCACTTGTTGAAAGTGTGCCACCTGTAACAACTTTCTTGTCACCTGTAACTGCATCAATATATGTGCCATTTGGTAGACCCTTAAATGTTGCGTCGCCACTGATTGTTACACAAGCAAGTGAATCAACGCTAGAATTTGTATATCTTCTGATGTAAGCCATATTGCCATCTACATAATTGCTATCAGTTGTGTACTGACCTTTTTGTAGGGCAGGAACTGCTCTTCTAATCTGATTTAGCTTTTCTAGGTGCTTTGAAAGAGGAGCATCTAATGTAGAAGCTACTGTACCGGAAGCTGTATATTTACCGTAGTCGCTTGCTGTAACTGAACCTTCTAGGTGGTCACCGAAGTAAGCACGACCTGTCTTGTCTAGTGGCTCGTTAGGACCAACATCAATTGGAACATCTTTCTTGAATTCAATTTCTGAACCATAGTAGATACATGGGATACCACGGAATGTGAACATTAAGTCCATATTTTCTGCCCAAGCAGAAGCACCACCTTGGTAACGAGTCTTTTCCTGACCGTCAGGACCGTAGTCGTGAGAGTCAACATATGTAACTGCCCATGTTGCATCATTGTATAGTGAGTCTTCGCCCTTAGCAGCACCGAATGCTGAACTTGCATCCTTAAATGCCCAGTGCATAGGGAAGTCGATTGTACTTGTGCCGTTTGCCTTGCTGTAGTCTGGTGTGTGATAAGATAAACCATTTAGGTAAACATTGTCACTTGTTTGGTCGAAACTTCTGTTTTGGTGAGCTTGGAAGTGCTTTACAGAGTTATCATAGTTAGATTTCCAGTCAGAGTTGCTCCAGTTGTTCTGCCAAGCACTCTCTGTTTCGCTCCATGTATAGAAGAAACATGAGTCTGAAGAACCACCTTCATTATAAGCACCATGGTATCTGGCACAAACTTCACCAAATAGGTGGAAATTCTTGTACTGGTTAAATACAGGGAAGAATGCGTGGTTTAGTGTCCAACGGTTAATGTGCTTTTCTGTATCCATTCTGAATGCGTCAACACCCATATCTAGGTACTTTGAATAAGCATCTGTAAGATACTTTACAACGGATGGATTTTCTGTATTAATATCAACACAGTCACCTGCCATCTGACCTGTTTGTTCTGTGTATGAACCGTAGCTTAATGACTTATCATGGTGATAGTTGTGTGCTGTATCATTAACATCTTCCTTCATAACTGCAAGTCTTGACTGATACTGATCAGCAGGTAACATATTGCTATATCCTGAATAGTTTTTAGCTAGAGTAGAATCGGGAATAACATTCATACAGTCTGATGAACCTAGATTGCTATAGTCCTTAGTAAACATTGGGGCTAGGTTAGCTTCACCAAAGTTACCTGAGTGGTTAAATACAACGTCCTGAATAATCTTTAAACCTTTTTCGTGAGCTGCATCAATTAGGTCCTGATATGAAGTATCATCACTTTCATATCTAGGGTCAACCTTTGTAAAGTCAAATGCGTGGTAGCCATGGTAGTCATAGCCTGATGCATTTTCTACAACAGGTGTAATCCAAATTGCTGAGAAACCAAGAGCCTTGATGTAGTCTAGCTTTTGGATAAGACCTTTAAAGTCACCTCTCCATGCTGGGTCTGTGTCTGGGTTGTTAGCCTTACCGTCTTCCCAACAGTGAACATTGTTGCTCTTGTCGCCATCGTAAAATCTTGTTGTAATTACGAAGTAGATAGAGTCTTCTCTAAGGTCTGTTCTTTCATATTCTGTATCTGATGGTTGTTTGTTGTACCAACGGTTACCTTTGTACCAAAATTCGTTAGTACCACTGTTTGTGTTTCTTGTAAGTTCTTTACCTTGAGTACCATCACTTTCGATGAACTGTAGGTTAATTTTAGAAACACTTGAGAAAGTGTATCTGTAGTAGTTATTACCCTCACTTGTCATCTTTACACCGGGATACTCTGTAGAAATATTTTCTGGAAGTGCATTCCAGTAGTAAACGCTTGGAGTTCCCTTCTCTGTGTAGTAGTGAACAGTAATACCTGTTGCACCGGTTGATTCCTTATCTGTCTGTGCAGCAGATGCAGAAACTACAAGTGCTGACATAGCCAAAGTTAGAACCATTAAGATTGCGACTAATTTTTTCATTGGCGTTATCTCCTTTTTTATATTTCGTTATTCTAATTATAAACAGAAAAACTATGATTATATTTCTACAAAAGAATTATAGTCATAGCTAGGTATCCAATAATTTACTATTAAATTTGTCTATTATTCATAATATGTGAATTGATTATGAATAAAGTATTTCTAAAGGATATATTCTTTAATAATTTTTGCAACACCACAGTCATTATTACTGACTGTTACAAGATTTGCATAGTCTGAAACGCCCTCTTTGCTATTTTTCATAGCAACACCAAGACCTGCTTCTTTTAGCATTTCAATATCATTAAAGCTGTCACCCATTGCAACCATCTTTTCAATCGGAATACCTGAGATTTTTGCTAGGTTGTGAAGTCCCTCACCCTTGTTTACATTTTGTGGTGTAATCTCTAGAAAGTAAGGTTCACTTAGGAATACATGAAGCTTTGGTTCAAGTGTATCATGAATGTTGTCATAGTTTGCACCGATAACCTTTGGGTTATCAACAAGTAGTAACTTGTTCATTTCGGTATCAAGTGTTAAAAAGTCCTCATGATATTCAAAAGGTAGATGAACAACATTAGCTTCGGTTCTTGACCAATCATTTAGTGCATGACCGGCAATAATCTTGTGATCAAGTGGAGAAGAAACTGTAATTGTTGTACCCTTTACTAAGTCAAAGACTTTCTGTAAATATTCTTTTGGGAAAGATTTGTTGTAAAGAACCTTGTCATTCTTTACATCATAAATTCTGCCACCGTTATAGGAAAGTACATATCCACCGTACTTTTCCAGGTGTAAATCCTTAACAAATGGCAATGCACCACTTGCAGGTCTGCCGGTACAAATAGCAACAGTTTTGCCTTGTTCCTGCATTTCTATAATTGCATCAACATTTTCTTTTGGAATTACCTTGTCATCATTTAACAAAGTACCGTCCATATCAAGTGCTATTAAATCATATTTCATAATTATCACCATCACGATTTTAGCACATTTATACTATACTGTAAATATAGTTAGAAATAGAAAAAAGACCTTACTAAAAAGGTCTTTTTGTATGTAATTATTAAATTTTGTTTACTGTGAAATTGCATCCTTCATAGACTTAACATATTCTGCAACATAAGGGACACAGTCCTTGCCGTACTTTGCACAAATTTTTACAATAGCAGAACCAACAATTACACCGTCAGCATTTTTTGCCATTTCCTTTGCTTGTTCAGGAGTTGAAATACCGAAACCGACTGCACAAGGAATATCCTTAACCGATTTTACAAGGTCAATCATTTCACCAATATTTGTTGTAATGTTCTGTCTTACACCTGTAACACCTAGGGAAGATACACAGTACATAAAGCCTGATGCGTCCTTAGCAATCATTTTGATTCTGTCGTGACTTGTTGGTGCAACGAATGAAATATATTCAACACCATACTTTTCACAATAAGGTTTTATAACATCTCTTTCTTCATATGGAACATCAGGAATAATCAGTGCATCAACACCAACTTGCTTACAGTTAGCAAGGAACTTGTCGGTATCATAAGCATAAACAGTATTTGCATATGTCATAAGTGCAACTGCACAAGAAAGTTTATCTCTTACTTTTGCTACCATCTGAAAGATTTTGTCTGTTGTTGTGCCTGCTGCTAACGCTCTAATGTCAGCCTCTTGAATAACAACACCCTCAGCTACAGGGTCAGAGAAAGGAATACCGATTTCAATAATATCGGCACCGTTCTTGTCCATTTCAATAAGTAGTTGTTCTGTAACTTCAAGGCAAGGGTCACCGGCAGTTACGAAAGGGATAAATGCTTTGCCGTTCTTAAATGCATCTGTAATTTTACTCATAAATCTCAACTCCTCTGTATCTTGCGATTGCTGCAACATCTTTATCTCCTCTACCTGATAGGTTTACAACAATGATTTTGTCTTTGTCCATAGTTGGAGCAAGTTTCATTGCATAAGCAACTGCATGAGAGGATTCAATAGCAGGGATAATACCCTCGGTTCTTGATAAATATTCAAAAGCATTTACTGCTTCATCATCTGTAATAGCAACATATTCTGCTCTGCCAATATCGTGTAGATATGCGTGTTCAGGACCAACACCCGGATAGTCAAGACCGGCAGAAATTGAATATACCGGTGCAATCTGACCGTATTCATTCTGACAGAAATAACTGTGCATACCGTGGAAAATACCGTCTCTACCTGTTGAAATTGTAGCAGCAGTTTTGTCTGTGTCAATACCCTTACCGGCAGCTTCACAACCGATGAGTCTTACTTCTTTATTTGGGATAAATTCGTGGAATGCACCGATAGCATTACTGCCACCACCAACACAAGCCATAACTACATCAGGAAGTCTGCCTTCCTTTTCCATAATCTGACTTTTGATTTCTTTACCAATAACACTCTGGAAATCTCTTACAATAGTTGGGAATGGGTGAGGACCCATAACTGAACCAAGTACATAGTGAGTATCACTCATTCTGTTAGTCCATTCTCTGAAGGTTTCGTTTACTGCATCTTTTAGTGTCATTGTGCCACTTGTTACTGCGTGAACCTTTGCACCAAGAAGTTCCATTCTAAATACATTTAGTGCCTGACGGTCTGTGTCCTTTTTGCCCATAAAGATTTCACATTCCATACCCATAAGTGCTGCTGCAGTAGCAGTAGCAACACCATGTTGACCTGCACCTGTTTCGGCAATTACTCTTGTTTTGCCCATTTTCTTAGCAAGTAATACCTGTGCTAAAGCATTGTTTAGCTTGTGACTGCCTGTGTGGTTAAGGTCCTCTCTCTTTAAGTAGATTTTAGCACCACCAAGGTCCTTAGTCATCTTTTCTGCATAATAAAGACGAGATGGACGACCTACATATTCTCTAAGCAGTTCGTTTAGTTCATCGTTAAATTCTTTATCATTTTTGTATTTATTATAAGCATCCTCTAGTTCCATAATGGCATTCATTAGTGTTTCAGGAATAAACTGACCACCATGTCTGCCAAATCTTCCGTTTGACATATTAATTCTCCTTTTTCTTATTTATGTAATGGTTCACCGTTAAGCTCAGTAAGAGCCTTTGATTTATCTTCACTTCTCATAAGTGTTTCACCGATTAAAACAGCATTTACATTAGCTTTCTTTAGGTTAGCAATGTCTGTGCTTGTTTTGATACCACTTTCTCCAACAAATAAAATATTTTCCGGAACAAGCTTTCTTAGGTTGATACAGTTGTTAATATCAACTGTAAAGTCCTTTAGGTTACGGTTGTTAACACCGATAATTTTTGCACCACAGTTTAGTGCCATTTTAACTTCTTCTTCTGTATGAGCCTCAACTAAAGCCGATAGTCCAAGAGAAGTTGCAATATCTAAGTATTCCTTAATTTCTTCTTCGGTAAGAATTGCACATATTAATAGTATAGCAGATGCACCGATTACCTTTGCCTCATAAATCTGATAAGCACATACTGTAAAATCTTTTCTTAAAATAGGAATAGAAACTTCCTTGCTGATTTCTTCAAGATACAGATTCTTGCCTTTAAAATATTTTGGTTCGGTTAAGCAGGAAATTGCTGATGCACCGGCCTTTTCATAGTCTTTGGCAATTTCCTTATAAGGGAATTTTTCTGCAATAACACCTTTGCTGGGACTTGCTTTCTTTACTTCACATATGTAGGATAGTCCTTCCTTTGCTAAAGCTTTTTCAAATGGAAAACCTGTGTTACTGTCCATCTTTCGGGCTTTACTTTTGATTTCTTCAAAAGGTACAACCTTTTCTTGCTCAATATATCTCTTCTTTGTATATTCTGCAATTTCGTTAAGTATTGTCATATCTGTCTCACTTATTCATTAGTTAAAGCAACAAATGCTTCCTTAGTAGCAAAAGCCTTGCCACTGTCAATAATTTCTTTTGCATAGTCAACACCGGACTTAATAGAGTCTGCCTTACCTGCAACATAAAATGCAATACCTGAGTTTAGCAGTACAATATCTCTCTTTGCACCCTTTTCTTTGCCTGTAAGAATGTCCAAAGTGATTTCTGCATTTTCTTTGCCGTTACCACCGATTAGGTCATCCATTGGGTAAGTCTTTAGTCCCACTTCTTCCGGTGTAATATAGTAAGAATGTACCTTACCGTCACGAATTTCTGAACAATAAGTCTTTGTTGTAACAGTAGCTTCATCCATACCGTCTAAACCGTAAATAACCATACCTTTCTTAACACCTAGGTTAATAAGAGTGTGTGCTAATGGCTCACATAAATCTTGACTAAACACACCCATAACTTGCATTGATGCACTTGCAGGGTTTGTTAAAGGTCCAAGAATATTGAAAATGTTTCTGATACCGATTTCTTTTCTTGGCTTAGCAACATATTTCATTGACTTGTGATAGCACTGTGCAAACATAAAGCACATACCACATTGATTTAGTACTTCCTCACTTCTTTCAGGTGTAATGTTAAGGTTTACACCTAAGTTTTCAAGACAATCGGCAGCACCTGACTTACTGCTCATTGAACGGTTACCGTGTTTTGCAACAGGAACACCACCGGCAGAAATAACGAATGCCGAAGTAGTGGAAATGTTGAATGTGCCTGTACCATCACCACCTGTACCTACAATTTCCATAACCTTTACTTTAGGGTTAATGTGTAGAGCCTTTTCTCTCATAACTGTTGCACAAGCTGTGATTTCGTCAATAGTTTCACCTTTCATCATAAGTGCTGTTAAGAATGCACCGATTTGTGCTTCAGTAGCTTCACCATTCATAATTTCGTTCATTACTTGCTTTGTTGTATCTATATCAAGATTTTCTCTTTTACTTAGTTTTACAATTGCTTCTTTAATCATTTTTTACATCCTTACTTTATGTCTAAAAAGTTTTCCAGAAGTTTCTTGCCACCAACTGTCAATATGCTTTCAGGGTGGAACTGTAGTCCGTAGATTTCATAATCTCTGTGTTTTACTGCCATTATTTCACCCATATCGTCAGTTGAAGTAACAATTAATTCTTGTGGTAAAGTTTCTTTCTTGGCAATTAGTGAATGGTATCTTGCACCTACCATTTTGTCACCCATACCATTAAAGATTTTGCAAGTTGGGTCAATGTTTAGTGTGCTTTTCTTGCCATGCATTAGCTTTTTAGCATGAGTGATTTCTGCACCGAAAACTTCACAAATTGCTTGATGACCAAGGCATACACCTAAGATTGGTTTCTTTCCTTTAAAGTATCTGATTACATCTTCACAGATACCGGCATCCTTTGGATAGCCCGGACCGGGAGAAATAATAATATGGCTTGGATTTAGCTTTTCAATTTCTTCCACAGTCATTGCATCATTTCTGATAACCTTAATGTCCGGATTTACACTACCGGCAAGTTGAACAAGATTGTAAGAAAAACTATCGTAGTTATCAATTAGTAAAATCATACTTCTTCAACCTCCCCGGCATTCTTAATTGCATTCATTACTGCAAGTGCTTTGTTGTAGCTTTCCATATATTCATTGTGTGGGATACTGTCTGCTACAATACCACCACCGGCTTGAACATAAACTTTGTCTTTTATCTTTGATGCCATTCTGATTGCAATACAAGTATCCATATTACCGTTAAAGTCAATGTATCCGATAGCACCACCATAAACACCTCTTGGACATTTCTCAAGTTCTTCAATAATCTCACAAGCTCTAACCTTTGGTGCACCTGAAAGTGTACCGGCAGGAAGTACTGCCTCAATAGCATCAAATGAATCCGCTGTATCAAGTGCATCACTTTGTACTTCTGAGCAAATGTGCATAATCTTTGAGTATCTTAAAACTTTCATATACTCTGTAACTGTAACAGAATTGAATTTTGAGATTTTACCAATATCGTTTCTGCCTAGGTCAACCAGCATATTGTGTTCTGAAAGCTCCTTTTCGTCTTGTAGTAGGTCTTTCTCTAGGGCAATATCCTCTTCTTCTGTTTTGCCTCTAGGTCTTGAACCGGCAATAGGGAATGTTGTCATTCTGCCGTTTTGGTATCTTACCAATGTTTCAGGTGAAGTTGAAATAATTTCATTTTCGCCGATTTTCATAAATACCATATAAGGGCTAGGGTTTGTAACTCTAAGTACTCTGTAAGCGTTTAGTAGGCTACCCTCATATTTTGTTTCAAATCTTCTGCTGATAACTGCTTGGAAAATATCCCCGTCAAAGATATATTCCTTAGTTTTGTTTACTGTATCGGCATATTCTTCTTCGGTGAAGTTTGACTTAAACTCAACATCTTTGTAAGAAGTCAACTTGCTTACAGGTGTTGGGTCGTTAATCATTTTAACGATTTCATCAATATCATTAATAGCCTTGTTGTACTGATTTTCAAGGTCATTGGTTTTCATATTTACAATAACAGTGATTTTCTGTTTTAGGTGGTCATAAGCAATGATTTTATCACAAAGCATAACATCAAAGTCGTTAAATTCACTTGACTTTAGATTTAGTGTTGGTTCGGCATAACCAATCATTGAGTAACCGTAGTAACCCACCAAACCACCTGTGAAAGGAGGATTACCATTGATTGTAGGTGTTTTGTAGTGACTTAGGTATTCTCTTAATACTGTTAGAGGTTTCTTGGTTTCTACAACCTTAGCACCCTCACCTTCAATAGTAACAACACCGTCTTTACAGTAAAGTCTTGCCTTTGGGTCAAAGCCAAAGAAACTGTACCTTGCCCACTTTTCTCCACCTTCGATACTTTCCAACAGATAGTAGTTCTTGTATTTGTCTGCTATTTTTCTTAATAATGTAATAGGAGTGATAACATCAGCATAAATTTCCTTGCTAACAGGAATAACATCATATTCTTTATACTGTGCTACCTGATCAAAACTTGGTGAATACATAGGTTTCTCCTTTCTTTTTAGTAAAAATTATAATAAAAAAAGCCCTTGTCCCTAGATAAAGGGACAAAAGCTGTAATAAACTTCTGCGGTGCCACCCAAATTGGTACAATAGTACCCACTTTACATATGCTAACACATACTCCTTGTTGTAACGGTCAAGGTTTCCGTCAGTACCTACTTTATATAAATATTTCAGTCTGCCCTCTTGAGTCCATTCCAAATGATTTTAATTGTTGTCTTGCACCGGCCGACAACTCTCTATAAATCTCCATCAAATGTACTTACTCTCAATCAACGGTTTGTGACAAATTATTTAACTACTAAAATTATAAAGCTAAATTAAAAATATGTCAAGAGAAAATTGACACTAATTTTTATTATGATATAATTTATTAATGAGAATGTATTTTATATTTGTGGAAGAGAAGTGGAGTTTTTGAAAATTAATAAAAAATATAAAGGTGTTATTTATATTATATTGTCAGCATTTTGCTTTGCCTTTATGAATTTCTTTGTAAAATTGTCAGGTGACTTGCCAACAGGTGAAAAGGCGTTTTTCCGTAACTTTGTAGCGTTTTTCTTTGCTTTGTTTATGGTATTAAAGGACAGAAAAAGTTTTCACTTTAACCCTAAAAACTTAGGACCGTTACTTTTAAGGTCATTGTTTGGGGTGTTTGGAATTTTGTGTAACTTCTATGCTATTGACCATTTGGTACTTAGTGACGCCTCAATCCTTAACAAAATGTCACCGTTCTTTGTAATTATATTTTCATTTATAATATTGAAAGAAAAGTTAACTTTGCCACAAGGTTTAATTGTGTTTGGTGCATTTATCGGTGCATTGTTTGTTATTAAGCCTGACTTTTCAAATGCAGATTGGTTTCCTTCACTTGCCGGTTTTGTGGGTGGTGCTTGTGCCGGTTTTGCTTATACAATGGTTAGACTTCTTGGCACAAGAGGTGAGAAAGGTAGCTTTATAGTACTGTTTTTCTCAGGATTTAGTACAGTTGTATTATTGCCTTTAATGCTAATGGACTTTAAGATGTTTACACCGTTTCAGTTCTTTGCTTTAATAATGGCCGGAATTTCTGCTGCCGGTGGACAATTTGGCATTACAGCAGCTTATACCTATGCACCTGCTAAGGAAGTTTCTGTTTATGATTATAGCCAAATTATTTTTGCTGCCGGTTTAGGATTCATTGTTTTCGGTGATGTACCTGATGTTTATTCATTTATCGGCTATGGAATTATTATATTAATGGCAATTATTATGTTTGCTTATAACAATAATTTGTGGATGTTTAAAAACAGAAAAGCTAAATAGAAAATTATAATAAAATTGACCTCCCACTAGGAGGTCAATTTTATTTTCTGGGTATTTAATAATGAAAGGTAGGTTAGTGGTGAATGTGCAAACATAGCACAGGAGTTGTTTGCGTTACCTTGAGAAAGTAACATAGGTACATCAATACCACTTGAAAGAAATTCCGTAAGTGGTGCAAATTCCGATAGCTTTGTGGCAAGTAGTGTTATACCGGCAGAAAAACTTTCTTTGTCATTAAAAATATCACAAATTATTTGAAAGTATTTGTATAGGGTGATATATTCTTCATCTACTAAATATCCTTTGTGATAGTATTCATAAGGGTTACTTGCCAGGTGTAATGTGGTATCAATAAAGTTATCCACACTTTCATTGCAATCTTTGAAAGAAACAAAGTTACTGCCGGAAAGTTCATTGAAAGATTTTTTCAGCTTTTTGTAGTTAATATCTCTTAATTTAAATTTAATTGTGTTGCCATAACGGTTATAACCCCATTCTCTGAGAGGACAATGGGTAATAAAGTCATCTTCGTACACAAAGTTATATATATCGGAAAACCTATGACTGTATGTGTCATCCTTTGAAGTAACATTAGGACAAGCAAAGGTATAGGCAAATACATTTTCTCTGCCGTCTTTGATTAATTCCGATGCCAATAAATTTGCCAATGCACCACCACGGGAATGACCGGTAAAAATAATGTTGTTTGTTGTGTTAATGTATTTCTTAATAAGTGGCTTTAAAAATCCTATTGTGTCGTAATAACCTTGATGGGTGTCCTCAAGTCCTGTACGAAAATTATTGTACCATTCTTCACCTAAAGTACCTCGGATAACAATAAAAACATTGTTATCCCTTTTTGCTATAGCAATTGATGCAGTATTTTCTTGTGGTTTAAAGTACAGAAGTTCTATGTCAGTAAACTCAGTATCTAAAAATGCCTTTTTCATACATTCTTCATCATAACTGCAACAACAGAAAGTGCAACATAACCTGGCTAAGTTAAGGTCAAGTGTTTTAGATTTTAAGTATTCATCACTGTAAATTACGGGAATAGTAATTTCTTTCTTAAAGTATTCATCAGTAAATTTAACATTATACTTGCTTAAAGTTTCTATCATAATCATCACCACTAAAAGTATGCCCTGTATTGTGTATATTTTTCATAAAATGTATATTTTTTAATATTTATTCTTGACTTTATCTGCCCTTAGTTGTATATTAGTTTATAGAGTTAGCACTCTAAAGTTGAGAGTGCTAAAAATTATTTAAAAGAGGATTGATTAAAGTGGCTAAGAAACAGTTTAAATCAGAGTCAAAAAGACTACTTGATCTTATGATTAATTCAATTTATACAAACAGAGATATTTTTCTAAGAGAAATTATTTCTAACGCAAGTGATGCCATTGACAAACTTTGTTTTAAGAGCTTAACTGACCAAAATGTTGGTATGAGTAGAGAAGATTTCAAAATTGAAATCGGTACAGATAAAGAAAACCGTACAATTACAGTTAGTGATAATGGTATCGGTATGGATGAAGATGATTTGGAAAATAACTTAGGTGTTATTGCTTCTTCAGGTTCATATAAGTTTAAGCAAGAAATGGACAAGGACGATAAGGAAGACATTGATATTATCGGTCAGTTCGGTGTAGGTTTCTATTCTGCATTTATGGTAGCTAAGGAAATCACAGTTATCACTAAGAAGTACGGTAGTGACAAGGCTTATAAGTGGCAGTCAACAGGTGCTGACGGTTACACAATTGAAGAATGTGACAAAGACACAGTTGGCACACAGATTATTATGAAGTTAAAGGATAACACAGATGAAGAAAACTATGATGAGTACCTAGAACAGTACAAGTTATCTTCATTGATTAAGAAGTATAGTGACTATATCCACTATCCAATTGAAATGGAAATGAAGAAGTCCAGAGTAAAGGAAGACAGTAAGGATAAGGAACATCCTGAGTATGAGGATTACTATGAAAAGGAAACTCTAAACTCAATGGTTCCAATTTGGCAAAAGCCTAAGAAAGATGTTACAGAAGAAGAGTACAATAACTTCTATATGGAAAAGTTTATGGACTATAACCCACCACTAAAGGTTATTACAACTTCAGTTGAGGGTGTTGTAACATACAAGGCTATGCTATTTATTCCATCAAAAACTCCATTTAACTACTTTACTAAGGAATACAAGAAAGGTTTGCAACTTTATTCTTCAGGTGTCCTAATTATGGATAACTGTGAGGACTTGTTACCTGAACATTTCCGTTTTGTAAAGGGTGTTGTTGATTCTCCTGATGTATCTCTAAATATTTCAAGAGAAATGCTACAGCAGGATAGAGTTCTAAAGCAGATGGAAAAGACTCTTGAAAAGAAGATTAAGAACGAACTTGCATCAATGCTAAAAAAGGATAGAGAAAATTACGAAAAGTTCTATTCAGCATTTGGTGTTCAGCTAAAGTACGGTTGTGTTGCCGATTACGGTATGCATAAAGGTGAACTACAAGACCTATTGATGTTCTATTCTGCTAAGGAAAAGAAGAACATTACTCTAAAAGAGTATGTTGAAAATATGAAAGAAGATCAGAAGTATATTTACTATGCTACAGGTGAAAGCATTGAGTCTATTGACAGACTACCTGTACTTGAACTTCTAAAGGAAAATGACTACGATATTCTTTATATGACTGATGAAGTTGATGAATTCTGTATGCAGTCACTTAGAGAATACGGTGAAAAGGAAATTCGTTCAGTTCTTAACGATGACCTTGGTTTACCTGAAGAAAATAAGGAAGAAACCGAAGAAGAAAAGTCACAGAGCGAAGGTACAATCAACTTTATGAAGGAAACTCTCGGTGACAAGGTTGCTGATGTTGTTGTAAGTAAAAAGCTAAAGAATTACCCTGTTGTACTAACTGCTAAGGGTGGAGTTAGCTTTGAAATGGAAAAGTACTTTGCTCAGATGAACCCTGAGGGTGGTATGAAAGCACAGAGAGTTCTTGAGATTAACCCTAACAGTGACAGTATCAAGGCTATGATGGGTTACATTGATGCCGATATGGAAAAGGCAAAGTCCTACTGTAAGCTACTTCTTGCACAGGCTGAACTAATGGCAGGTCTTGAAATTGAAAATACTGCCGAATATAGTGAACTTGTACTATCATTGATGAAGTAATTTTTGAAAAATAAAAATAAATTTTTAAACTACCTTGATTTTTGCCAAAATTAGGGTAGTTTTTTTGCTATTTAACCTTAATTTATCTTGAAGTATTACCTTTCCCGTGATACAATAAACAGAGGAGTTGGGTAATATGTTCACTTGTCCTATTTGTAAGGAAAGTTTACAGTTAAATGGAAAATCTCTTGTATGTGAAAATAACCATTGTTTTGATTATGCAAAACAAGGCTATGTAAACCTTTTGCCGGTTCAGCAAAAGAAAAGTTTACATCCGGGAGATAATAAAGAAATGCTACTTGCAAGAAAGAATTTCTTGTCAAATGGTCATTATGAGAAAATTTTAGATAAAGTTGCAAGTTTGATTAAAGAGTATTGCAGTTCTTTTGATTGCTACTTGGATTGTGGTTGTGGAGAAGGCTACTATACTTGTGGTATTGAGGAAAGAACAAATTTTGCTAATGTTATCGGCACAGATATTGCTAAAGATGCAGTGAGAATGTGTTGTAGCAGAAGTAAAGATATTAACTGGGCAGTTGCCACTGCATCCCATCTACCTATAAAGAATAACAGCGTAGATGCAATTACGGCAATATTCTCACTTTTAGTACCGGAAGAATATAGTAGGGTGCTAAAAAGTGGTGGTATAGTGGTAGAAGTTACTGCCGGTAATAATCACTTAATTGAATTGAAACAGCAGATTTATGATACTGTTTTCAAACAAGATAAGCATCAAAAAGATGTTGGTGATATTTTTGATACATTGTATCAAGGTAACATAGATTTTAAACTTCATATAGAAGGTGATGATTTAAAAAATTTGCTTATTATGACACCACATATTAATAGAATAAAGGAAGAGAAGAAATCAAGGCTATTTTCTCTTAACTCGTTGGACTTAACAGTTGACTGTCAGGTCAGAGTTTTGAAAAAGCCATAAAAGAAGTGAGGTACAAGGATTATGAGACAAACAAAAATCATTTGCACTATTGGCCCTGCATGTAACAACAAGGAAACTATCCTAAAGATGATTGATGCAGGTATGGATGTTGCCCGTTTCAATATGTCACATGGTGACTATGGGGAACTTGAAAAAACTTTTGCTACTGTAAAAGAAGCTATTGCTGAAAGTGGCAAGAATGTGGCACTTCTTTTGGATACAAAAGGTCCTGAAGTAAGAATCGGTCACATTGATGGTGGCAAAACAGAAATCGTTGAAGGTCAAGACTTTACTTTCTTTAGAGATGAAGTTGTTGGTAACAACGAGGGTGTTTCTATTAGTTATCCTAAACTTATTAAGAAGCTAATGAAATACAACAAGGCAAAAGGTTTGAAGCTGCTTCTTGATGACGGTAAAATTGCTATGCAAGTCAAGAAAGTACTGGAGGACAGAATTGTTTGTAAGGTTCTTGTCGGTGGTGAACTTGGTTCTCGTAAGAGTATCAATATTCCTGATTACAACATTGATATGCCTTATGTTAGTAAGAAAGACAGAGAAGATATTGATTTTGGTATCAAAATGGGTATCAATGTTATTGCAGCATCATTTGTTAGAAACGGTGATGATGTTCGTACATTAAGAGATTATGTTGAGTCTATCGGTGGTGAACATATCGGTATTATCTCAAAGATTGAGTGTCAGTCCGGTGTTGATGATATTGATGAAATTCTTGATGAATCCGATGGTATTATGGTAGCAAGAGGGGACATGGGTGTTGAAATTCCATTTATGGAAATTCCTGAAATCCAGAAGGCACTTATCTTTAAGACTGTTTTAAGAGGTAAGTTCGTTATTACTGCTACTCAGATGTTAGAAAGTATGACTACTTGTCCTAGACCTACAAGAGCAGAAATCTCCGATGTAGCTAACGCAGTTTATGACGGTACTTCAGCAGTTATGCTTAGTGGTGAATCTGCTGCCGGTATGTATCCTGTAGAAAGTGTTCAGGCTCTATCATCTATCTGTGAAGAAGCTGAGGCACATAGAGAATTCTCTAACCTAGAGTCTTTAATTCAGACATATGAAATCGGTTCTTCACTTCGTCAGAATCTATGTTACAGTGCAAAGCAGATTGCCGAAAACATTGGTGCAAAGGCAATTATCGTAGAGTCAGCAACAGGTCATGTACCAAGAATTATGGCTCACTTTAGACCAAAGTGCCCTATTATTGCAGTTGTTACTGATGAAACAGTATGCAAGAAACTTTGCCTATATTGGGGTATTGTTCCTATTCTTTGTGATGAGAAAAAGACTATTGAAGAAATCACAAATCAAAGTAAAAAGAAAGCACTAGAAACAGGTCTTGTTAAGAAAGGTGACACAGTTATTGTTCTTACTTCAACTCGTGCATTAAACAGAGCAGGTACTGACACTCTAGTTATAAGAGATATTTAAGTATGAATAATATAGTTTTGATAGGTATGCCAGGCAGTGGTAAAAGTACAATAGGGATAATCCTTGCAAAGAGGCTTGGATACGACTTTGTCGATACTGATAACTTAATCAGCGACAGAGAAAAAACTACATTACAAGATATTATTGACAAAAAAGGTGTTAGCGAATTTTTGAAGATTGAGGGTATTGTCGGTGAAGAACTAAATATTGACAACACAGTTATTGCGACAGGTGGTTCAATGGTTTTTTCCGATAGTGCTATGAAAAATCTTTTAGATGGCAGCAAGTGTGTGTTTATTGATGTTCCTTTACCTGAGATTAAACGCAGAGTAAAGAACATTGATACAAGAGGTATCGCTATGGGAAAGGATGATACCCTTGATACTTTGTATGAGAAGCGTATGCCAAAGTACAGAGAATATGCCGACATTACTGTTGAAGTTAAGCAGAACAGCAAGATTGATAATGTTGTCAGCAAAATACTTGATAAGCTAAAATAATTTTCATCCCTGCAACAAGGAAGTTGCAGGGATTTTTTGTTTTCTATAGTGTTTTAATTTTCATAATTTGAATATGAAACTAGATTTGTAAAAATGTACAATAGGTATAGTAAGCTATGACTAACTTATTTAATAATATGCTGAAAATCAGTCTATATGGGAAAAAATCAGCTTTTATTGTTGACATTAGCATTAGCTAACTATATAATTAAGTGTAGGTTAGCTGGTACTAACCTTTTATTTAGACTTATAGGTTAGTCTAAACTAATTTAAATTAGTCTAAGCTAATCGCAAAAACCATATGAATTAGAGGGATGATTATGATGCCATTAACATTTCTAAACCCAGGTGAACAGAACATTATCAAAAGAGTAGGTGGCACACCTGAAATGAAGAAACATCTTGCTGACCTAGGATTTGTAGTAGGTGGTAATGTTACAGTAATTAACTCAGTAGGTGGTAACATTATCGTTAATGTTAAGGAAACAAGAGTAGCCATCAGTAAAGAAATGGCCCAAAAAATTATGGTCTAATATTTTTAATAATAAATATACATTTATTAGCGAGGAGGAAAAGTATGAACACATTGCGTCAGGCTAAAGTAGGCGACACAGTAAAGGTAAAGAAACTCCATGGTGAAGGTGCTGTAAAGCGTAGAATTATGGATATGGGCATTACCAAAGGTGTAGATGTAAAAATTCGCAAGGTTGCTCCACTTGGCGATCCTGTTGAAGTTACTGTTCGTGGTTATGAGCTTTCTCTAAGAAAAGCTGATGCCGAAATGATTGAAGTAGAATAATTTTTTACATAATAGTTAGCTTTTGCTTACTATGATTATGAAAGAGAGGAAATTACACAATGGATTTGAGAATTGCCCTTGCCGGTAACCCAAACTGTGGTAAAACAACATTGTTTAATGCCTTAACCGGTTCTAACCAGTTTGTTGGTAACTGGCCAGGTGTTACAGTAGAAAAAAAGGAAGGTAAGCTAAAGAAACACAGTGGTGTTGTTATCACTGACCTTCCGGGTATTTATTCACTTTCTCCATATACACTAGAGGAAGTTGTTGCAAGAAACTATCTAATCGGTGAAAGACCTGACGCAATCCTAAATATTGTTGACGGTACTAACCTTGAAAGAAACCTATACTTAACAACTCAGCTTGTTGAACTTGGTATTCCTGTTGTTGTTGCCATCAATATGATGGATGTTGTTAAGAAAAACGGTGACACAATCCGTACTGACCAACTTGCTAAGGAACTTGGTTGTAAGGTTGTTGAAATCTCTGCTCTAAAGGGTACAGGTATTACAGAAGCTGCCGAAGCTGCTATTGCCAGTGCAGAAAGCAAGAAGATTGCTCCTATTCATCCATTTACAGGTTCTGTTGAACATTGTCTTGCTCATATTGAAGAGGCAGTTGTTCACGATATGCCTGAAGAACAGCAGAGATGGTATGCAATTAAGTTGTTTGAAAGAGACGAAAAGGTACTAGCTCAGCTTGACCTTTCTGATGAAATCAAAAATCATATTGAACACGATATTGCAGAAGTTGAAACTGAACTTGATGATGACTCAGAAAGTATCATTACAAACGAAAGATATATTTATATTTCTTCTATTATCCACGATTGCTACAAGAAGAAACATAAAGACAAGATGACAACTTCCGACAAGATTGATAGAGTTGTTACAAACAGATGGGCTGCTCTTCCAATCTTCGCAGTAATTATGTTTGCAGTTTATTACATTGCAATTTCAACAGTTGGTGCTTGGGGTACTGACTGGGTAAACGATAACCTATTCGGTGACGGTTTCCACCTATTCGGTATCGGTTCTTCTCAGTATGAAGAATTAAATGATGAATATTCAAAAGCTGATGAAATCGTTAACGGTTACATTTCATATGCTGAAGAAAAAGGCTATGATACAGAGGCAGTTTCTACTGCTCTTGATACTGAAGCTGATGACTTTGACTCAGCTAAAGCAAAATCAGCTTTAACTGCTTTTGCAACAGATATTGAAAACTACAAGGGTATTGACTTCTCAAAGGCTACATATTCAGTAGAAGATGAAGAAACTCTTGCTACAGAAGATGTTACAGCTACACTTGCTGAATTTAAGGATGCAGTTGCTACAGTTGAAAAGTATAACTGTGAAGCTCCTGACCCTGCAGAATACGGTGTATGGGTTCCCGGTATTCCTGAACTTGTTTCTAACGGTCTAGATAGCATCGGTTGTGCTGATTGGCTATCAGGTCTAATCAATGACGGTATTGTTGCCGGTGTTGGTGCAGTTCTTGGTTTCGTACCTCAGATGCTTGTTCTGTTTATTCTACTTGCATTCCTAGAAGCTTGTGGTTATATGGCTAGAATCGCATTCGTTATGGACAGAATCTTCCGTAAGTTCGGTCTATCAGGTAAGTCATTTATCCCTATGCTAATCGGTACAGGTTGTGGTGTTCCGGGTATTATGGCATCAAGAACAATCGAAAATGAACGTGACCGTAGAATGACAATTATGACAACTACATTTATCCCATGTAGTGCCAAGACACCGTTTATCGCTATGATTGCCGGTGCATTGTTCGGTGGTTCTGCTTGGATTGCTACATTTGCTTACTTCCTAGGTGTTGCTGCAATTATTGTTTCAGGTATTATCCTAAAGAAAACCAAGATGTTCTCCGGTGACCCTGCTCCATTCGTTATGGAACTTCCTGCTTACCATATGCCAACAGTAGGTAATGTTCTTCGTTCAATGTGGGAAAGAGCTTGGTCATTCATTAAGAAAGCCGGTACAGTTATCCTACTTGCAACAATCCTTGTTTGGTTCTTATCATACTTCGGTTTTGTAAACGGTTCGTTCCAGATGCTAACAGATGACCAAATGGACAGTAGCTTACTTGCTATTATCGGTAATGCAATTTCTTGGATTTTTGCACCACTTGGTTGGGGCAACTGGCAGGCAGCCGTTGCATCAGTTACAGGTCTTATCGCTAAGGAAAACATTGTTGGTACAATGGGTATCCTATACGGTGGTACAGGTGCTACAGTATATCAGGCAATGGCAAATGCATTCACTCAGGTTAGTGCTTTATCATTCCTAGCATTCAACCTACTATGTGCTCCTTGCTTTGCTGCTATCGGTGCTATTAAGAGAGAAATGAACAACGCTAAGTGGACACTATTTGCAGTTGGTTATCAGTGTGTATTTGCTTATGCAGTAGCACTAATGATTAACCAGTTCGGTAACCTATTCACAGGTAATGTTCAGGTTATTGGCCTAATCTTTGCAATTCTTGTACTTGCATTCATTATCTTTATGCTTGTTAAGCCTTACAAAGAATCTAACAAACTTACAGCTAAGGTTAAAGTTTAATATTAAAGAAAAATTTTAAGGGAGGATTTATATATGCTTACATGGTTAGTAAATAATTTAGCAACAATTATAGTTGGTCTGGCTTTACTTGCAGTAGTTATTTTGATTGTAAGAAAGCTACGCAGTGACAAGAAAAAAGGTAAATCTTCCTGTGGTGGTAATTGCTCAGGATGTGCAAACTGCCAATATTGCCATCATAAATAAGAAGAAGGGGATACTGTGGTATCCCCTTTATTTGCCTTTACGGTTAGTTTAAGCTAACTACTTTTTAAAACCTCTTGACTTTGGAAGAAACTGAGAATATAATAAGAATAACATATGAGCATATATTCATATGAACATATGCTCATAAATTAAAATAGAGGTGAGATTATGACATTAATCCTTGAAGATATTAAGAAATCTTTTGGTGATGGAGAGAACAAAACAGAAGTATTAAAGGGTATCTCTTGTGAAATCAAAGACGGCAATATTTGCGTATTGCTTGGACCTTCCGGTTCAGGTAAATCAACACTGCTTAACATTATCGGTGGAATTGAAAATTCTGACAGTGGCAAAATCAAAATCGGTGATGAAGTTGTTGGTGAAATGAAAGAGAAAAAGCTAACTCAGTACAGAAGAAAACATTTGGGTTATGTTTTTCAGTCCTACAACCTTATTCCTAACTTAACTGTTAAAGAAAATATTGAAGTAGGTGCTTATTTAAGTGATAAACCACTTAATATTGATGAACTGCTAAAAACTTTGGGACTTTGGGAACATAAGGACAAGATTCCTAATCAGCTTTCAGGTGGTCAACAACAGAGAACTGCTATTGGCAGAGCAATTGTAAAGAACCCTGATATTCTTCTTTGTGATGAACCTACAGGTGCTTTGGACTATAACACCTCTAAAGAAATTCTAAAGTTGATTGAAGATGTGAATAAAAAGTTTGGCAACACAGTTATCCTTGTTACCCATAACGATGCGATTAAGAATATGGCAGACCAAGTTATTAAGCTAAAGGACGGTCAAATTCGCCATAATGATATGAATGAAAAGAAAATTCCTGCTATGGAACTTGATTGGTAAGGGGGTATAAAAATGAAAAACCCTTTGTATAAACGAGTTCCCAGAGAGTTGAAAAGTGATTTTGGCAAGTACATTGCATTGTTCCTATTCTTGTGCTTAACTATCACTTTAGTTTCAGGCTTTTTAGTTGCCGATGGTAGTACACTTTCTGCTTATAATGAAAGTTTCAGTAAGTACAATATTGAGGACGGTCACTTTACTTTAGTACAAAAAGCAGACAGTAAATGGCTTAATGACCTAGAAGATAAGGAAGACATTAAGGTTTATCCTATGACTTATAAGGATAAACCCATCAACAAAAAACATACAATCAGAATTTACAAAAACAGAAAAGATATTAACAAAGTTGATGTAATGAGTGGAAAACTTCCTAAGGAAGATAACGAAATTGCCATTGATAGATTGTATGCAGAAAATAACAACCTTGAGATTGGTGACAACCTAAAGATACAAAACAAAAACTACAAAATAGTAGGTTTAGTTGCACTTTCCGATTATACAGCATTGTTTAAGAATAATACGGATATGATGTTTGATGCAAATAAATTTACTGTATCTGTTGTTACCGATAAAGGCTTTAACAAGCTAAATGACAATGGTATTAAGTATTGCTACTCTTGGGACTACAACCATAAGCATATGACTGAGGATGAAATCAACGACAAGGCTGATGACATTCAAGACGAAGTAGCTAAAACAGGTATGGTAACTGACTTTGTAAAAGAAGCCGATAATACTGCAATTCACTTTGCAGGTGATGATATGGGTGGTGACAGAGTTATGTTTATCTGGTTACTGTATATCATTATGATTGTACTTGCATTTGTATTTGCAGTAACTACCCGTAATACTATTGAAAAAGAAAGTTCTGTTATCGGTACACTTAGAGCATCAGGTTATTCAAAAGGTGAACTGCTAAGGCACTATATTGTACTACCTGTTGTGGTAACAATTCTATCTGCTATTGTAGGCAATATTTGTGGTTATACATTTATGAAAGGCTATATGGCAGGTATGTACTACCACAGTTATTCACTTCCAACATATGTTACAAAGTGGAATGGTTATGCCTTTGTAATCACAACTATTGTACCGGCATTAATTATTTTTGTAGTAAATGTTATTGTGCTTGCCTATACACTTTCACTTTCACCACTTAAGTTCTTAAGACATGACTTAAAGAGAAAGAAGAAGAAAAAGGCAGTTAAACTTCCTAACTGGAAGTTCATTACAAGATTTAGAGTGAGAATAATTTTACAAAACCGTTCAGCATATATTATGATGTTTATTGGCATTATTCTTGCCAATGTGCTACTTGTGTTTGGCTTAATGATGGCACCACTGTTAACTCATTTTAAGTCAGAAGTTATGGACTCTAAGATTGCAAACTATCAGTATATCCTAAAAGCACCTGTTGATACTGACACAAAAAATGCAGAGAAGTATTGTGTTAGAACTCTGGAAAATGATAACGGTGAAGAAATTACTGTTTATGGTATTGAAGAAAATTCAAAGTATCTAAAGGATAAGGACTTGCCAACAGGTGATAAAGAAGTTCTGATGGCTAGTAGTGTCATTGAAAAGTACAGTTTAGATACTGACACTAACTATACTTTAACAGATAAATATACTCATGATAAATACAAGTTCAAAATAAAGGACAGCTATAAATACCCTGCAACAATGGCAGTATTTATGACCAGAGATGAGTTTAATAAAGTATTTGATAAGGATAAGGACTACTACACAGGTTACTTCTCAAATACAAAGATTAAAGATATTGACGAAAGCTATATAGCATCAACTATAACCGAACAGGACTTAACAGTTATGGCCGACCAGCTTGATGACTCAATGGGTCAAATGTTTATTATAATCGGTGGTTTCTCTGTAATGCTATTTATCTTGGTAATTTATTTACTTGCAAAGATAGTGGTAGAGAAAAATGCAAAGTCAATTTCTATGGTAAAAATTCTTGGATATAATGACCATGAAGCAAGTAAATTGTACAACACCTCAACTGCAATTGTAGTTGCAATATCATTACTGTTAAGTATGCCAATATGTAATTATATTATTAAGGGTTTGTACTTTGCTATGATGCAAGACTTTAACGGTTGGTTAACTTATTATATTGCACCGTATGTACTGCCATTAACAGTAGTTATCGGTGGATTAAGTTACATTGTGGTTCACTTTATCCAAAGTAAAAAGATTAAGAAAATCCCTATGTCACAAGCACTTAAGGATATGGAATAATTTAAAATCAAGGAGAGAAGATTTATGGATGTTTTTCAGAAACCTGCTTTTTGGGGAATTATTGCAGTTGTACTGATTGTAGTATTTGCAATTTTCGTTATAAAAAGCTATGTGAAAAAGTTATCGGAAGGATGTTGTGGTTCTTCCGGTGGGGATAAAGTAAAGAAAATTAAGGTTAAGGATAAGGACAAAAGTCACTATCCATATAAAGTAATTCTTACTGTTGACGGTATGGTGTGTCAAGGATGTGAAAGCAGAATTGAAAACACCCTCAATAACCTTGAGGGTGTTTGGGCAAAGGCAAATGCCTCTACTAAAGAAGTAACTGTATTGATGAAAAATAAGATTGATGAAAAAACCTTAAAGAAAACAGTAAACACTATTGGTGCTTATACCGTTATGAAATATAGAGAAGTTTAATTTATAGGCAGTTGTATCGGCTATCTTTTAACATATGCTACACCAAAAGCATTAGGTCCGGTATGACTGCCTATTACTGCACCTACATTTACTAAGGAATGATTGTTAATTGGTAGTTTGTCCGATAGTAGCTTTTCTTTCAGCTTAACACCCATAGAGTGGTTATCGGCATACATAATGTGGAATGGATAGGAAAAGTCAGGGTGATTTTTCACAACCTTATTTGCAATATAGTTTATTCCTCTTTGAGTGCCGATACACTTGTGAATAAGTGTGATTTTTCCTTGCTCAATAGAAACAATAGGCTTAATGGTAGACATCATAGAGGCTTTAATTCTGCCACCCTTTAGCAGATATTCAGGTGAATCAACACAAGCTATAACCACAATTCTTTTCTTTAGTTCCTCAATTTTCATAACAATTTCTTTAGCTGAAAGACCTTGATTTTTCAGCTTGATACTTTCTTCAATAAGTATCCTCATACCGGCAGATGCAGTTTCACTGTCTATAGGGTAACAGTTAAAGTCAGTACTGCAGTATTTTGCATTTTGATAAGTGCCACTAATTTTGGAGGACAAGAAAATTCCAATATAGGTGTCACCGTTATTCTCAAGTAAATTAAAGAAATCCTCAGGGGACGGTTGTGATGTTGTTGGCTTTTCTTTCTTTAGCTTTAGTAGTTTGTAGAAACCTTTTTTGGTAAGGTTAATGTTCTCTTTGTAAGTAATATTGTCAAAGGTAACTGACAGTGGAACACATTTAATATCCAAAATTTCAAGTTCATTTGGTTCTAAGTCAGCACCTGAGTCGGTAATTATTTTTATCATTTTTATCCCTCATAATATAAATTTTACCTTAATATTATTTACCGAAAATTTTTGAATATTAAAAAAGCGACCTTCCGTTTTGAAAGGTCGCTGTAATTTTATGTTGATTATTTAATGTAACCGATTTTCTTCATTACCTTGTCAAGAGTTCTTTGGCTGAAGTTCTGAGCAAAGGCATCTGCCTTTTTCCATGTTTCTTCCATATATGCTCTATCCTTGATAATTCTGTTGTATTCATCTTGGATTGGTCTTAGGTGTTCAACAACTGCTTCACCTACAGCAGTCTTAAAGTCACCGTAGCCTTTACCGTCAAATTCCTTTTCAATCTGTTCCATTGTGTTGCCTGTAACTGCACCGTAAATTGTCATTAGATTGCTGATACCCGGCTTATCTTCACTAAAGTAAATCTTAGTGTCTGTGTCTGTAATAGCTCTCTTAAACTTCTTCATAATAGTTTCAGGCTTATCAAGAACATATACGCAACCGTTAACATTTTCATCACTTTTACTCATCTTGCTTGATGGGTTCTGTAGTGACATAACTCTTGCACCGTTCTTAGGAACAAAGCCCTCAGGAATCTTAAATACATTGCCATATAGACCGTTAAATCTTGTTGCAATATCACGAGTGATTTCAAGATGTTGCATCTGGTCAGCACCAACAGGAACTTTGTCTGCTTGATAAAGTAGAATATCGGCAGCCATTAGTGCAGGGTAAGTAAACAGACCTGCGTTAATGTTATCGGCGTGTTTACGGCTTTTATCCTTAAACTGTGTCATTCTTGAAAGTTCACCAAACTGTGTGTAGCAGTTTAAAATCCAAGCTAACTGTGCATGAGTTGTTACATGGCTCTGAATGAAGAAAACACTTTTTTCAGGGTCAATGCCACAAGCTAAAAGAAGTGCATACATATCAAGAATATGCTTTCTCATTTCTTTAGGGTCTTGTCTTACTGTAATTGTGTGTAGGTCAGCAAGAGCATAAAAGCAGAAGTATTCGTCCTGCATAGTAATCCAATTCTTAATTGCTCCAAGATAGTTACCAAGAGTCATTGAGCCACTTGGTTGAATAGCACTTAAAACAATAGGTTTCTTTTCTCCCATTTTATTTTACCTCACTTAATATATTTTTCAGCAGTTTTTGCAAGTAGTTTAATTCCCTTTTCCAACTGTTCATCAGTAGGTGTTGAGAAGTTCACTCTAAAGGTGTGACATTCTTCACTTTCATCAGTTAGAAAAGCATTTCCCGGAACAACACAAACTTTGTTTTTGATTGCGTCTTTACAAAATTCTTGCATATCTACATAATCCGGTAGAGTACACATTGTGAATAATCCACCGGTAATTTTTGCATAAGTAATGCCCATTGGTACAAGATATTTGTCCATAAGATCCATCATAAACTGTGCTTTTTTTCTGTATAGGTTTCTTAGCTTTTCAAGGTGAGCATCAAAGTCATACTTTGTCATTAGTTCGTTACAAACCATCTGTGACCAAATGTTTGTATGAACATCATTACCTTGTTTGCATACAACCATCTTCTGGAAAATAGGCTTAGGTGCAATAACATAAGCAACTCTAATTCCCGGAGAGATAACCTTACTCATTGAACCGGCATAAAGCACAATACCCTCATCATCAAAACTTTTGATACAAGGAATGTACTCACCACTGTATCTAAGGTCACCGTATGGGTTGTCCTCAAGAATAAGCACATTATATTTCTTTGCAAGTTCATACATTTTCTTTCTTTTTTCAAGACTCATAGTAATGCCTGATGGGTTCTGAAAATTAGGAATAGTGTAGATAAATCTTGCGTTTTTGTGGGTTTGCAGAGCCTTTTCAAGTTCTTCCATATTCATACCGTCATCGTCAATTTTTACACCTACAAGTTTTGCGTTATAACTTCTGAAAGTGTTTAATGAACCGATAAATGACGGTGCTTCTGTAATAACCACATCACCCTCATTTACAAGGGACTTTGTAGCTAAATCCATAATCTGTTGTGCACCTGTTGTGATTAAAATATCATCAAAGTCTCTACCTACATTGTGGTGACTTTTCATATATTCCTTTAGTGTTTCTCTTAGCTGAGGATAACCCTCGGTAACACTGTACTGTAACACACCGATTGGGTTTTCTTCTAATAATCTTGAAGAGATTTCCTTGATTTCTTCAATAGGAAAAGCCTCAGGACTAGGGTTACCTGCTGATAAGGATACAACTTCAGGGTCAGCAGCATATTTAAAAATTTCTCGAATGGCAGATGGCTTTAGTGCCTGAACTCTGTCGCTGAAAGAGTATTCCATAAGTTTTACCACCTTTATTTATATAAAATTATTCTATCATATTATTGCGAAAAGTGCAACAATCTAGGTTTCTATAATATGTTTTGCAAATTATCGTATTTTCTGTTGTAATTATGTTGATTTTGTATTATAATTATATTACCTATCTATGGATATTATTTATATGAAATATGAGCAAAACGGAGATAATAATATGTCAAGTAAAAGATACTCTGATGAAGACAATGTAACTCGTTCTTATAGTGATGATTTTTATAAACAATTTGCTGATAAATACGGTGAAGTAGATTTAGAAAGCAGTGCTAAAAGAAGAAGAGACAGAGCAAGAAAAAGAGAGGCTAAGCGTAGAAGAAGAAACAACAGAATTAAACTTATTGTTTACGGTATTGTGCTTATTGCAATTGTAGTGACAATTGTTATATTTATTTGCACAGGTATCAAGAGTTGTGTAAACAGTAATAAGGATACTCAGGCAGGTGGCTTTAAGACAGTTGAAAGTTCTAAAGTAAGCAAGACAAGCAGTTCTTCAAAGGCTACTTCAAGTAATATTGATGACAGTGACCCATTACAATTCCTTACACCTGAAATTAAGGATGACAACAGTAGTGGTACATTTAGCTCAGTAAACGGTGCAGTTTACCTATGGAAAGATTCAGCTTATGAAATCTTTGGTGCATCTGCCGACAGAAGTGATATGTACTCAGATGTTATTAACAAAGCTACCGAAAAGCTGGGGGATAGCATTAAGGTATACAGTATGATGATTCCTCTTCATACAGAAATGAACCTACCTGAAAGACTAAAGAATGAAGCCGGTGCAACGAGTGAAGCCGACAACATTAAGAATGCTTACAGTAAGTTTGACAAAGCTCAGCCAATTAATATTTATAATACATTAGCAAAACATAATAGTGAATATTGTTACTTTAATTCCGATCACCATTGGACAGGTCTTGGTGCATATTATGCATACACAGCATTCTGTGAACAAACAAACCAAAAGCCAATGACAATTTCAGAAGAAGGTACACACAAGATTGAGGGCTTTACAGGTTCATTCCACACATATGGTTCAGGTCTGACAGATACAGTTTATTATTACGATTTACCATATGACACAACTTGTAAGCTATATGCCGACCCTAACGGTGAACCACAGGATGCTGACATTTACTACGAAAATGAAACATCAGGTGAAAACACATACGGTGTATTTATTAACGGTGACCAGCCTAAGTTTATTATTAACTCTCAGTGTGGTACAAATAAAAAGATTGCAGTTGTTAAGGAAAGTTTCGGTAATGCATTCGTTCCGTATCTATCAGCTAACTATAGCGAAGTCCATGTTCTTGATATGAGAAGTTGTGGTGTTACCGATTTGAAGAAATATTGTGAGGACAACGGAATTACAGAAGTTCTGTTTATGAACAATGTAATGTCAGCTAACTCTGCTGACAGAATTGCCGATATGGAAACTGTTATCGGTAAATAAGATACTTTGTTTTTTAAGGAGGTGAAATCAGTGCTTGGAAGAAAGGTAAGCGTAAATTTATTTGGACAACTAACAGATGGTTTGTATAGTGGTTATTTTACAGATGAAAAAGGTGATAATGTAAAGGCATTTGTACTTTCAAAGAACGAAGTTGAGTTTGTAGTGTCAGGTCAAGTTATCGCCATTATTACCCTAAAGACTAACGAACAAAGAGCCATTGTTGCACCGGATAGAGAGATTTACTATGAACCACAGATTCTTGATATTATCAGCAAATCAAGTAGTGTTGAGATTAGTAACATTAACTGCCTTTACGAAAAAAGTTGTGGAGCATTGATTTTCTACCGTAATAAACAAGGTGTCAGAATACTACTGGTTAAGAATCACAATGGCCGTTATTGGAGCTTCCCGAAAGGTCATATGGAACTTAATGAGTCCGAAAAAGCTACTGCTATTCGTGAAATCAAGGAAGAAACAAACCTTGATGTTAAGATTATTGATGGCTTTAGAGAGGTTAGTGACTATTGCCCATTTGGCAATATTAAGAAGAGGGTTGTTTTTTTCTTAGCACAAGCCTTTACAGATGATGTTGTTGACCAGCCGGAAGAAATCGACAGTCATATTTGGGTGGATATTCAACAAGCAAGAAAGAATTGCACCTACGAAAACGATTTGCGTGTAATTGATAAAGCCGAACTTCTTATTAATCAGTCAAAGTGATTTTTAGCAAGTGACTGTCTCAATTAAATAATTGTAATTTTTAGGCGTACATTGTACGCCTATTTTTTTACCCTTTATTTTGATAAATTGAGGCTTTTCAATTTTGTCTGTGGGTAAAGGTTAGTTTGATAAATTAGGGTTTGTCTTTTTAATTTTGATTGTGGTTAAAGGCAAATTTGTAGTGAGAATATATA
>OGQV01000084.1_pt1 | contig 107027 bp, 122 predicted proteins | sample 1553311 | NCBI WGS metagenome assembly OGQV01 (sample SAMEA2579976, study PRJEB22360) | human gut metagenome
TTTTTTCATCAAAACAATCCATTATTGAAATTTACCCTATTTGTAATGTGGCTGCGTTCCCTTATGAAAAGAAGAAATAATTTTGTTCCCTTTATGAAAAACAAGTGCTACACAACCTGCCGGGATAGAACGTTGAAAGCCTTGCTTTACATCATCTATCCTTAAAAACCAATATTGCTTTATATAAGGAGCGAGCAATTTGGTAGGTTGTATTACTTGAATTTTCTCCATTCTGTTTTAATTATCAAACAAAAGTAAGATTTCTTAGATAGATATTAGGTGTAAAAAAGGGACATTCTAATTAAAACATCCAAATATCTGTTGCCTAAATCATTCAAAGTTCTCTGCATTGGAAGATATGTCATAGATAAGTTGAAAAAGTTATTATAAACACAAGTTTAGTTTGTGTTTTTGTCTATATATCCAAAACGGACTAAACTAATTTCTATTGACAGCAAATTATATATGCTGGCGAAAAGAAAAACAGTATTCTTCTTTTCGCCAGTTTTGCTTTTATGGTTAGAGAGCTTTTGTTACCTTTGCACATGAAGCCCACCGCAAAGCGATTTCTTCGTTTTTTTGTTACTATTTTGTTACCCACTATTAGTAATAGGTGGGCTTTTGCTTTGATAATCAGAGTTATATTATGCTGTATGTATAATATGTGGCAAAACATAGTAAAAACAAGGCCGAAAAAATGCCCGAATAATCACTACCCAGGCATTTTATAATTTGTTAACCATACTACATATGGTAGTATACTTGGCAAATATATAAAGTTTATTTTATAAAATCAATCCTTAAGCCGAAAACTTCGGCGATAGACTGCAATGTGTCAAATCCGATATTAAAAGCCCCCTTCTCTATTCGAGTGATAGCATGTTGCTTTGTCCCTATTTTTTCAGCCAATTCAGCCTGAGACATCCCTGCTTCTTTTCGCAATTGTGCTATACGTTGCCCAATACGCATGCGTTGGGAGTCCGAATCGGACAGGGCAAATAAAGATCCAGAGGCATTCTCTTTACAAAGCCCTTTTTTTAATAATTCTTTTTTAAACATGATGATAAAGTCACTTTTCCACTCCTCTGTATTGCCGGACATAATATAGGGGTGGGTGATATCCATTTTCGCTAAAAAGTCAAAATGTTCTTCCGGTTTGTTGGACTCATCAAAGATGTAAATCACCTTATCTTCGTCTATATCGAGATATGCAGCGTAAAGCGATGTCACGTGTTCGCCCAACTCGTAATCGCCTTCTATTTTATTTGTTAACAGTTTCATACAATTCGCTTTTTTGCTTATGGTAGTTAATCATGATTGTTGATTGCTCATCCAATGTAAACCGAGTCGGTAATCCTTCCGCTGGGAAGGAGCCTACTATTTCTGCCAATATATCATTTACGTCTCGATATTTATGCACAACACCTTCCGAAGTATTAAAATACTTCCTTCTTGGGGTACGATTTTCATGTATTTTCTTTATCGTTTTGACAAAGAAAATAGTTGGTTGCGTAAGTGCCAAAGCTGTAAAATCTAACCAGTAACATTCACAATCGCGACTGTAAATAAGGTATTCGGCAATTGCCATATACCGTCCGAAGTTGGACAGTACGCTTGTTTTATTTTCCATATTTTCTGTATTTTCTATTTATAAGGTTTTCTACTGCTTTCACGTAAGGAGCTGCCTTTTGTCTCTCCATATAAGCCACATATTGTTTGGCAATATGTGCTTCCAGCCTATCGGCTTCTCGATTGGTATCCGGAGATATCTTTCTTAATTCAGGGACATTGTATGTCGTCCCGTTAACGACATATTCAAACCCATTCAATTTGGCATTCCAGCCGTTTATCTCAAAGTTGAAATCGTGAATTTTGCCTGTATGAACAAGCTCAATGGCTTGTTCTAATGTTGGTACTGCTATTGCTTTCATAATTCTCTGCCGCATTTATAGTGTTGCCGCCACTCTTGATTAATTATTGACACTGCAAATATATCACATATTTGTGATATGCGCAAGCGTTTATCTAATTATTTCACATGTTAGAAAACATAAAAATATAATTGATTTGAGCTATTTAGGCTCAGATCTTCTTATTCTTTCGTTATGTCAATCCTGGGGATGCAATAGTAAGCCATAGGGCGTCGTGATCCACGACATCCTTACTAATAGTGGTGTTAGCCAATTATTTCGTGAAATGAGCTATTTCGACTCATTTATATTTAGTTATTAGTGCGGGATAGCTCTCAGACTATCCCGCAGCACAATTACAACCGTTCCAATCTGGCTTTCAAGCACTCGTTATAGGTGTACATCGCTCCGGCCTGTACAAGCAAAAGATACTTCTGTGCCGGATCAATCGCATTGACCTTTTCGCTTTGATTGAAATCATTCAGCTTGTTCAGCTTTTCTTCAAGTTGTGCATGTTCTTCAATCAGGCATGATTTAAAATCGCTCATATGAATATGGGTTTTACAAAGCCGCCCAAGGCTCAGTTCTTTTATTATTGAGTTATGGGTGATTAATCAAAGAAATATATCTTAACCACTCCGTTTCTAAAATCTCCTATCATTACTCCATCAATATCTTTTTTGTCAAGAACAGAAAAGTTCTTCCATTTTTGAGGAAGATTATAACAACCCTTTACCAATGCAATCGGCATATCCAGGGATGCTCGATACTGGACATCAGAATCCAGAAAAAACATAACGCCGGAAATTCTTCGGGACAATGTATTACATCAAGCTATCAGCCTGTATTACGAAACCCCCAAAGAGTTTCAGTTGAATCTATCAGAATACAGAAACCTATTTGATGAAACATGCCAAGGGACTGTACCTGTAGCTCTCTGGATAATCATGCATAGCCACAATTTTGAAGATGCAATCAGACAGTTGTTAGTTTAGGAGTCGATGCAGATACATTAGGGACCATTGTAGGCAGTATGGCCGAAACCATTTAGGACATTCCTGAATGGATGAAAATTGAAGCGTTAGGCTATTTATCTGATGAAATGAAGAAGATCATAAACGACTTCCATGCCCGGTTGGTTGAACGATAAAAGCTGCTGAATATAAGCTAGGGTACTCCCCTACCCTAGCTTATATTCTTAGATTTACGACCGGCTTTCAGCATCCGTTGCATATAAGTGGCAATTTCCTTTTCTACTTTGACCTGCCATTTAAACTGTTCCATCATAGCAGAAAAAGTATCTTTCAAGGAGTCATCACCATCGTTTATATGCCTCTTTATTTCCGATAAACTTTCAGACATAGCCGCTTTTGTTTCGGCTAAAATATCAAGATACTGCTTCAAAATCTTTATGAATTCCTCTGGTTGAACCTGCTGAAAAGTTGAGTTGTAGAAAATTCTAGTCCGAATAAAATCACTAACAGAGATAAAGCCTTGCGCTTTATTTTGTAAGGCATCGTATTCAGCGACGGTTAATTTTAAGAGAATCTTTTTGTCTCTCTTTTCTTCTTTTGAAGCCTTAGGACGGCCCGCTTTTTTAAAATCCATAGTCAAATTGATTGGTTTATGCAAAGTTACGAACTATTTACGAATATCAAAATAAAAGGCGACTCTGGAGCCTTTTCAAGTGCTGAAGGCACCAAGAGTTTCTGTATATACAGAATTCAAAGCGGTAGGTTTGATTTCGGTATATACAGAAACACATCTTGCAATAGGAAAAATGCAGGGGTAAAATCCGTGCTCTTTGCTTTAGGACTCCCTCCCATAAAAACCTGCTTTTTATTATTACAAATCATATGACCGATTTTTAATTCGCTCTGATTATTTAAGCAAAACGCCAACAAATGAAAAAGGAATAAAGAGAATCACTATTATGTTAACACGAATTAAATACGACCGCCATTCCATAATCCGTGTTAATTACCAAAAACTAAAACAATAATTTATTTCATTGATTATTTGAATATTAACATAAGAATCAACTTAAAAAAGTACAAAAATAGATCAGGTGTGCAACTGAACAAGTGCACAGGTGTGCGACCAAACAAGTGCACAGGCGTGCGACCGAACAAGTATACAGGTGAATATCGTAGAATGGGTTGTGTTTATCAAATAATTCCAGAAACAAAAATCTAAAATTATAAACCTACATTTATACATGAGGACTGTCCATTTCAGCGAAATTGTTTCAGATGGCAAAACTATAAGGTAAATATAACGGAAGCCTGGTGGTAAGGCTCCGAAACGACATTTTGATAAAAGAAAGATCCGATTCCCAGGGACGGCTATGTTGCCCACTGAAAACCGGATTGACTTTTTGACTTTCTATCGAAGGCTTTTGATTCGCTGCTCCATCCGGAGCATTTTAGATGGAGTATCAAAGAGCGGGCTTCTGTACATCTTTAATTTTGGCAACCATTTCATCGTAGCCAATCTCACATACAAGGCTTTGCCGGGTTTTAAAGCAAATCTACCCAGAAGGGAAAACAACAGGAATTCGGGGTCGGATTCCGCGAACAGGTATGTATAGGATTGAGCAGAAATAAGATCAACGCAAATAGAAGCCTCAGGACACGAAAAAAGACTTTAGCGAGGCAAAGATTGCCCAGGGCAAGAAAACACCTCAGGCGGGACATAAATGACTCCAGACACCGTTTCCTTGGCATTTACACATCAACGATTCAAAGTATGCGAAAAGAAAAAGAAAAAGGTAGAAGATAAATGACTCTCTCCTACCCTTCTTTCCTTTGGACTAAACATCGTACTTTTCTGTAATCTCGGTAATTCTTTCTATCGCATCATTACTGAGACCAAGCCCTCTTGTATAATACTTCGCCAGGAATTCTTGGACAGCAGTGAAAACTACATCCTGAACGTCAATCCTGTTGATGGCTTTTATCATCATCAAATCAGTAGATGATTGTGCATCTACTTTAAAGACCTGCTTAATATTTCTTTGAGTGACTTTCGTAGGTCTGCCTCCAAGCTGTTTTTTGATTTGCGTTGATTTACGTTCTTTGGCAACATCAGCTTGCGAATCACGAGATACTTTCTTGCTTTCGGGTTTGGTTTCCTGAGCCGACATCTCTTCTACGGGCTGTACAACCGGATCTAGCTTGCGCCCGCCGTCATCTACAACAGAAGACTGTGTAGATTCCGGAACTGTAACTTCCTTATTCTTTTCAGGAAATTCTTCATTCTTGGTGGGCTGATTATTCTTTACTTCCTGCATGAATCCACCCACATTTAAAGGTTTATTCTTTTTCGCCATATGTTTTCCTCCTGGTTTTAGTTATATGACTCATTATTGTTATTCCATGCGTTAACTGCCTTAGACTGCCAATCTGCTGGACGCTCCTGTCCGGTCAACTCTTCAGCCAGAGACATGTAGTCCTGTGCACCATTTGAATCTGGAGCATATTCAAAGATACCTTGATGTGCCAAGGGGCTTTCGTCAAATTTGATATTTTTGCGGATTTTTGTTTTAAGCACTTTGTTCGGGTAATTGGATTCGAAATATTGCAAAACTTGTCGGGTAATGCGGGTCTGCTTGTCGTATTTTACCATTAAGAAACCAAGGATGTCCAGCTTTTCGTTGGTGTTCTCAGAAATGTCTCTAATGGAAAGCAGCAGATTTTGCATACCTTGCAAAGAGAAACCACTACATTCGATGGGTATTAGCACGCTATCACTCACTGTCATCACGTTGTCATTAACGACTCCTTCCTTGGGAGCGCAATCAATCAAAACATAATCGAACAGACACTCCCCATTTTCGTTCGCTTGTAAATACGGAGCAAGTTTCTTGGCCAAAATCCGTTCGCGACTTCTTTTGCTATACAAAGTCCCTTCTAAGGCACTTAGAGACTTGGAGGCCGGGATATATGACAGTCCGTCATACAAACAATATAGGGGTATCTGAGCGTCATCTTTGTCCATCCATTCATAAAAGGTACTGTCGCCTTCGGTCTGGTCAAACCCTAAGAGGGCAGATAAGTTACACTGTGCGTCAGTGTCAATCAGCAACACCTTCTTGCCCAAGATCCACAGTGCCACCCCCAAATTATAGGCTGTGGTAGACTTCCCTACCCCACCCTTGTAATTTAATACAGATATTACTTTTGTCATTGATAAAAAAACGTTAGAAATTCAACGTATCAAAGATACAAAGTTTTAGGCAAACAGACAAATAATTATCCATATTTTTAATACTATAATATTCTAAAACTTTATATTTCTACAACATCAACACTCTATATCCTTGGATATCTATACCACCAGAGTTTTGATTACCCATAACTCCATAATACAAAAACCACAAATCAATCATTGCCATTTAGCAATAAGCGCCACATGTTAAATATAAAACGAAGTATCTAAATATCTAAACACATATCCAAAACAACACAATTTCTTAATCACTTGCAACATCAGAATCCAAATACAACTTCAACAACCACTCCAATCCACTAAAAAAGCCCCCACCCCGACAAGAATCCAACGATCCAAAATTATGAACAAACAATACCATTAAGTTTTGATTATCTATAACCCTGTTTACCTGAGCCACCACAACACCATATCACCAATCATATAGAAAGCCACACCACCAAAACAGCAAAACAAACACTCGAAAATCTATATCACTAGATTGCTGATGATATAGCGTTTCAGTTCCCTATATTACCATTGTTCCCTTCACCCATTATCCTATAATATCAGAAACCTAGACAAACAAAACAACCGCATATTAAACATTCAGAATATTGGGTTAATAAAACCATAGTACTCCAGTCACCTAAAACCTATTGCCTTATATCAATAGAGTTTTAGAAGTATAAATCACTGAATGATTACAACCTTAAACATACAGACATACAGAATACTATTCACCTATATCACTGATTACCTATAACATCATGGCATTATAACGCTATAATCCCAATAGGCTATGCAAACAATACACCAAATTCTTAATACTACAAATACCTAAATCTTTATAAATATAAAAACAGAAAACCACAACCTCAGAACAACAGTCATCTAAAACCTTAGGATTTCAGAACCCTACAACACAAAATAAAAGCAATTTCAATATTATAGAGTTATAGTTACCCAGAACACAATATACCTACAACTATATTACTTCATATATATAGAACCTCAGAAACCAAGACGTCCAGGACACTAAAACAACAATACTCCCAGATTATATAACTAATAGCATCTTGCACATCTAGGCTTTCAGTTACCTAAAACTACATTACCCCATAACCACAGAATAATGTATATTATAGTTACCTATAACTCTAGGCATCTACAATTACAGAATTATAAAACAACGTAACAACAGAAAGAAAGATAGGGGAGGGTATTATAGGTTAACTGGGTTTTGATTGCCCAGTTCTCCGATTCCTTAAAACTACAGAGTAAACAAACGACAGGTGTTTCAATTACCTAAAACCTCAATACTACAATCAACTGTAAACCTAGAACTATAGTATATCCAAAAATACCATTGAGAATTGTAGTAATACAGAATAATACAATAATAGAAATGTAAAGTTTTAATTACCTATAATTCTGCACATATAGAACACCAATAATCTATAATAAAAGCTTTTCAATCAACGCCTAAGTAAATACCGATTGAGAAACAGAACAATCTTTGCAAGCAAGGAAAGAATGTTCCTGAATAAGGTAAACCCCAAACGAAGCAGGTAGGTTGCACCCAGAACGACCAAAAAGCATACTAAAACATTATCCATAATCATTCATATTAAAAAGAAGCCTATGTTCACACACCAGCTCCTCAGAGAACATAAATATTATCTTAACGGTAACAAACACTTAGAGTTCAAATCAACCATATTCAGATTGGACATAACCGGATGACAGCATACCCGGCTATACATGACGTTATATTTGGACTGAACAACATCTACTAAGGATAGTGCCTTATCTTTGGACTCGCATTCGACTCCGAAACGGGAAAACTTACCGTTTGTGTCTTTGGCTTTAAAAATTAAATACCACTTGTTCATAATTTCATAGTTTAAAAAGTTAATAGATTTTGATTGCGAAAGTTACACCATTTAATCCATTGTCTGTTCATCATAACTATATGAATTAAAGAAGTTTAAGATTTGTGGGTCAACTGAAAGGGTCTCGGGTAGGATAGGGGACGAAAGAGTAAGGTTCTTGGTCCCTGTAGCCCGGGACAATGCCACATACACCTGCCCCGGAGAAAATGAAGCCTTGGCATCTACCACAAGCTTGTCAAAAGTCATTCCTTGGGACTTGTGAATGGTTACTGCCCACGCCAATCGTAAGGGCAACTGGGAGAATGATCCGCATTCAACAGACTCCATCATCTTTGAGGTTGAATTATACTCGTACTTGTTGTTGACCCATTTGTGGCGCAGTACTTCAATTTCAATACCATTGCTATCAAGACGCACGTATACTGAATTCTTCTTGAAAGAGACAACGACTCCTGTGCTTCCATTATGATAGAGATGTGCCTCGTTATCATTTGCCAAAAACATAACTTTGGCTCCAATCTTCAGACACAGCTCGAACTCAGCCGGCATTGCAGATGCGCTGAAATTTCCCTTGACACTGGCAGTAAACACCTGCTGTTGTGTAGAGAGTTCATCCAGTTTATCCTGATTCACTTTGTCTGCCTTGGCATTATGCGTTGTCAGCATTACAAAACCATCCTCCAACTCAGATGCATCAATCCCAGGCTTATACAAAGCGTTCAGTAACCGACGTGAAGAATCTGACAATTTACCGCATCGAACATCATTCAGAAGGGAAATGAAGTTGTCATCTGTCTGACGGAAAATGTGAGTCAGACAGACTAATCTCAATTCTGTCAACACCAAAGCCTTTGAAGAGAAGAAAAAAGGAGTTTGGTAAACAGAAGAGAGCAATTTCCACTCCGTTTTATTCACTACAGGCGGCAACTGGTAAAGATCGCCGATGAACACCACCTGCACACCACCAAAAGGAAGAGGATTATTACGGACATGGCAAAGCACGTCATTAATGGCATCCAGTACATCAGCTCTCAGCATAGAGACTTCATCAATCACAAGCACCTCCATATTTTGAAGAACCTCTGCCTTTTCTGAACTAAATTTATAGGCAGGCAGAGCGTCATGCGTGTATCCCAACAGGTCGATGTTTGGAATGAATGGACCAAAAGGCAACTGAAACAATGAATGCAGGGTAACACCGCCCACATTGACAGCTGCAACACCGGTAGGGGCGGCCACCACGATTTGTTTTGATGTCCTGGCAAGTAGCATTCTCAGTAGAGATGATTTGCCGGTACCAGCCTTACCAGTGAGAAAAATACATTGAGATGTATTCTCTACTAGATCCAGAAAATGCTTCATCTCACCGGTTACAATCATTCTTTTCTTTTTTTGGATAGTTCTATCACTCATTGTCTTAGCATTCATAGTAGTCTCTTCTTATTATTCTGATATTTCTTTGGTAAAACAGGGTAGGAGAGTATCTGTTGTAAATCCGGCTGCACCGGCATGTCCACCACCTCCATAGATGGAAGCGATTTGGGAAGCGTTCAGTCTGCCATTCGTATAGAGAGAATATTTCCAGCATCGCCCAGTAAACTCAAACATGACACATACCGGATATTGGTTACGCACACTGTCGAAGATCATGCTTGACTCGTATCGGCTGTTTACTGCCAAACATTTGTAACCAGCGAATTCAGTCACAAATCCATAGGATTTCAGATGTGACTTAGACCTCTGTTTGATATACTCCAGTACAGACTCTCCTTTGCGCACGATGTTCATGGTAACGTCATCAGTAAGCGATTCCCACAAGTCTGATTCTACAGACCAGTCAGAGGCCAACATTCCATAATTGAAAGCGTCCGTATCGACCAACTGCTTCGCCCATGTGTCATAATCAGATACCAGCTGTATCCAGTACGGGATACGGGCAGCACCCTTATGGAACCATGTATAAACCAATGCTGCCGCTGAATATCTCATATCCAATACTCCTTTCACTGACACCAGCTCCAGGTGCTGCTCAACAAGCTGGACAGAACATACATGATGATCAATCCACACGAGATTATCGGTAGCATGCATTAGAGCTTTCAACTCGTGCAAGGTATTCTCCTTGAACGAATAATCAACGACATATACCATATCGTCCTGTTGGATTTCCTGAATGAAAGGAATCAAAGAAAAGGAATAGTCACATTCTACAAAGGAAAACTCCTTTCCGGTGTGAGCCAGTCTTACGAGTGCTGCACTCGCATGACCGTCAATATCATTATGGTGAAAAACGTATATCATAGTCTTAATCATTTATCGTACACAAAGATAGAAATAAATCAGGGACCTACACAGATCTGAAGCTGATATCTCTAAAATGGACACACAATCAAATTTTTCCATTAAAGCTCTTATACATAGCTAGGAGTAGGAGAGGGGAGAACTTAAACAGAAAGTCGTTGGTCGGCTTTCGAAAATACCGACTGAAGAAAGGGCACTGCCAGCACCCTAACCTCATGAGCCGGAAAATATCAATCTAAATAAATCAAATCAGCCCGCTTTGTATCTGGACAATCTGTCATTCTATCAACCAATGTGTTGAAATTATAATAATGCTGCTGATTATTCAAGATCCGGATAATTTTACCGGCTTCTGTCATATCCGCATAGGACAGACGACAATAATCAACGCCTCTATCCCCAAGCACACTGGAATATTGAAACTGAAAACTCCGGTTTTCACCTTTCACCTGAATCCTCACATCTACATCGGTATGGCTGATAATCGTCTCGATTATCTTTTCTGAATCAAAGTTCCCTGTGTGAATCCATCCGGCACCTACCAACAAACGAAATGTCTGTTCGCTAGCATCCTTGGCATATTGCGCCATGGCATCCTCCCAATACCTGTCTCCTGACCATTCATTAGAAATATACCTGAAAAAAAGGAGATTTTTTTCAGGTAGTACAAATACATCATGTCTGATTTCAGGTTTGGAAACCGGAAGGTCCAGTTTTTCAAAGAGCGACTTAGTTATACTGTAGAAGCAGTTTGTCCCAGTATAAACCCGATAATCCGGCCTGGCATATTTACGTTTACGTTCGTATGCCTCTTGCTCGAGGGCGGTCATCACATTATACCGACGTCCAACCCACTTAAGAGCATTGCGATAATTCTTTTCTTTAGATGTACCAAATTTCAGGCAGAATTCATTCATAGTACCTATAAATCCATTGTTAAATCGGAATATTTTCTCCTTCATCGTCCTTTTATTTTAATAGGGTAGGGGATACCCATTCATTATTATTTTATATCTTAACTATCACAAATTTAGTAATATAACTATCCAATAACAACAAAAGGGAAGATTAGCGCTCATCTGTTATCCTAACTCTACATTCCCATTTTAGCAAACCGGTTCTTATGAAAAAGAAGCCTGTTAATCAGGCTTCGTGAAACGCGAGAAAGGACGCGCTTCACAGCGAATCCTCTCCAATATACAAAACTAAATGCAAAATCTATATCGAATGATAGATGTCAGGTTCTGAACTGACATTATAGATATAATTTCCACACCGTACCAGCAAGGCGTCTTTACCATAATACAACTTTTTCATTCCAGAAACAGAACCAGACTTGTGAAAGTTAGGGAAACGGCTAAGATTAAACCGTTCCCCAACAGAGGATGGCAAGTACTTTACTTTACTCATTCATAGCAAATTTATAGAAGAGATTCAACTCTTCTTGGTTTTCAACATAATAGTCTGCTATCTGTTTTTGAGAGAAATCGGGATGTTCTTCCACAATCCCATCATAGATAACCTGCGGCATATTGTAGACAACAGCTTCCGTATAGTCAACTGTACCGGCATATCCAAACAGGATTACAGACAACAAAACAAATAGTCCAATTTTCTTTCTTTTCATAATTGATAAATTTAAATGGTTTGGTAATCGGGGTAATTATCTCTAATACAAAGATACAAAAAGGGTCTCATTTACTTTTCAACAACCGGATATTCAGCCATTTACATCATCTAAAGGAACTTTCCCAATTAAGCAGATCCGCTTTCTCGGGAGAAATAAATCAGGAGTCTGGTGTCAGACTCCGCAAAACGAAGAGAGGACGCACTTCACAGCGAATCCTCAATTATGGCATCAATTCAATTCCAGATGGTAAAAAGTCTCAAACCAAGCATTACCCTTTTACAAGAGGCTCTACTTTATAAGCCATCATCGACACATTTGTGTAGGTCTGACCATTGTACTCATGAGACTTCATACCCAGGTCACCAGTTACGGCAACTAATGATCCTTTCTTCAATTTCTCGACCATAGGCTGCACCTTGTCTTTCTGACCCCACATCTCAACCTTCACAAAAAGAGCCCTCCAGCCAGTACGGGGCTTGTAATTACCCTCGGTGTCCTTATACTGCGCACCCTCAGAAACGCAAATGTCAAAATTACAAACTGATCTACCGTTATTTTCACGAATCTCAATTCTCTCATTCTGCACGAAACCTTTAATAGTTGACATAACTAATGACAGTTTTTATACCGGTGCCTCCGGTTCTTATTATGATTATTATCTCTTTCTTTTCTCTATTACAAATATAGTCATAATAGACTATATCACAGAATATTAGATAACATTACAGCAAAAGGCAAACGAACTTTACTTCTTCATTTAAGCACCATTCAATTTGTACTCAGAATTCTTCCTAAGGTATTTCAAGGTAGGGCCATAATGAGTACCAATCAAGGTGATCGGTTGTCGAACTCCGCGAACATTTCCGCTCATTTTTGAGCGTTCTACCGCAATATACCGCTCAAAAAAATGTAGAACAACCCGGAAGCGAAGCTTCTCAGATCAATGTTTTAAATATATAACAAAGAGAATATTGAATTATAGTATTTCATAACTATCTGAAAGTCAAAAGGGGAATTAAGGATATTACACCTGATTCGGAACTTTGATGCATCTAAATCGGAACTTTTAATTCCGATGTTAACATCAAGATCGGTAGTTTGCAACACGTGTTTCGGAACTTCAAAATTTAGAAAGTTCCGAAACACGTGCAATATCTGACGGTTTACACGTATTTCGGAACTTTTTTATCAAGTGATTATCATAGAATATAGTATCACCGAAATTCTATAGAAGCCAGTAAAACAATAAAATATATATTTGGCTACACCTGTTTCGGAACATTTCATGGTTGTATATATTATAGAGTGATACTTCAAACTGTATTAAGGCAAAAGTTCCGAAATACGTGCAATGTTTGGCAGTTCACAAGTAAAAGGTAACATAATTATCAAGAATGTCATACTTATTAGAGTGAAATTTGTGCATATACAACCAAATGATACACAGTTAATTTCAAATTGGCTTACATCTACTTCGGAACTTTCTTCAGTTTACCTCCGGTCTATACAACACGAAGACAAAAGTTCCGAAATAGATGCAACAACGGGCTGTTTACACGTAAATCGGAACTTTTTTATCCAATATATTTCACACAGTCAATAATTCCATGGTTTCATATTTCTAAGATATATAGAAGGTTATATATATCGTTGCATCTGTTTCGGAACTTTTAATGAATACAGCCTATCTTGCTGTGATAGTGTGTTTGGTCCGCTCAAAAAGTTCCGAAATACGTGCAACGGTTGCCTGTTTGCACCTGTTTCGGAACTTTCATTGAACCTTTATCGAGAATCAGCCATCACGTAGAAGTCAGATATACAATATAATACCAACACCATTACATCTATTCCGGAACTTTTCAGGACATGGTTCACTATATTGAGATATTCCGTTCGTATGAGCTAAAAGTTCCGAAACTCGTGCAACGACGGCTTGTTTACACGTAAAAGGAAACATTAATTCCAAGTTCATCAAAGCAGTTTAAATTTGCCAGTAATAATCACATTTCTATATATACTGGTTATTTACAGTGCTTTATACATACATAATAACTGACTGTAAATTGAAAAATAGTACCATTCGCAATGCCGTTACATCTATTTCGGAACTTTTCTCAGTATATTTACAGTCTATACAACATGCAGGCAAAAGTTCCGAAATCGATGCAACAACGGGTTGCTTACACGTATTTCGGAACTTTTTTATCCAATATATTCCACACGATCAATACTTCGTAGGTTTCATATTACGCTGATATACAATGTTTTGCAAATCCATTGCATCTATTTCGGAACTTTTCAATGTACTATCTACTCCTCATAGATGTTCCAGGTAGTCCGTTTACAAAAGTTCCGAAATAGATGTAGCCAGCCTGTCGTTACACGTATTTCGGAACTTTTTTATCAGGTTTATATTATAGCTGACTTGACTATCGAGCTAACAAAAGTGCAGATATACTGAATATTACATAAAGCATTGCACGTATTTCGGAACTTTTGACTAGATTACTTATGAAACTCTGATTCCCACAGATCCATATAAAGCTTAACATCCTAATATACAGATCATAAATATGCCGTTACATCTATTTCGGAACTTTCAGTTTTTCAAAACTTCCGTTTTAGATGTAATAAAAGTTCCGATTTGGATGCAGACTATTGGGAGTAAAGTTCCGATTTAGAAGTATTGAAGTTCCGAATCAGATGTAAGGATGATTTATATCATATTAAAATACAGCAGTTTACAAGCATCTATATATTATCAATATTTCTTTTTCTTCTTATATTAATAAAATTACCATGAGAAGCAAGCTTCATTTTTTCTTTCGGATTATCATATATCATTTTTTACTTACACCAATTTCGGAACTTTTGAAAACGAAATTTGCAAAACTTAACAGTGGGGTTAATCTCAATATTTATATTTGTCATTACACGTATTTCGGAACATTTGGGATACTTTTCATCCTTCTAATGAATAGCTATAATCATAACTGTCTGAAATAATGGGAGACAGAAAAATAATTAAGATAAATTACGACAAAAAGTTCCGAAATAGATGTAACGAGCTTATTTTGTCCTTAAAAAACATTAACATGAAAAAAATATACACATCTTAATACTTTTTATTCTCTTAAAAGAGTATTTTTGGCACAAAATATCTTGACAATGACAAAAGGCAACAAAGAAAAACTAATCAAATCAGTTTTACCGGTCAACGAGATGACATGGCTGGTACAACCTATCACAGTGACGGTCTCCAAATTTGATTATGACCCCACTCAGACCAAATTTTTGGTGGCGATGATAGAATGTATGCAGGAATCCATTAAAAAGTCCATCACTAACAATGTAGAACAGTTACCATTATTCTCAGATGGAAATAATGATAATGAATTGACAATGAAGATACCATTGAAGTCTTTGGGTATAGACCCTAGAAGATATCCTGAAATCAAGCAGTCTCTTATCAAACTTGCAACAACACCTTTCGAAATGCCAGTCAAAGATGAAGAAGGTCGTAATTATATCCGGTATGCAGGATTGTGTGAAGTATATATGCCGGACGAAAAATATGTGCGCACGGTTATAGTCAAGATTAAAAAGGATGTTGCACTATCCCTGATAGATGCAAAGGTGTATGGATATCAGAAGTATCTGAAGCAGGTTATCACTAAGACAAAAAACAAATATACACAGCGCTTATATTTTTTTGTGACTTCATGGAAATCGCAGGGAGAAACCAAAATTCAGGTAGAAAAATTACGTTCTATGTTGCGTCTAGAAAATAAGTATCTTCGTTGGAACGCATTTTATAATAGTGTAATAAAAACTGCAGAAAAAGAATTGATAGAAAAATTCGAAGCTGGTTTAAGTGAGTGTTATTTTGAAGCCTCTCCTGTCTATAAGAAGGGTCAAAAAAACGGAACCCCTGATTATTTGCACTTTAAGATCTTTGTTTCCAAGCAAGAGAAGGAAAACATGAAGAATCTGACCTATACCAGTTTAAAAATCCGGACAGATGAAAGTCTGCGTGTGGATTTCAAAATAAAGGTCAAAAGACAAAGAGAACAATTGCTGAGAATGATTAATCAGGATAACATACATCTTTTTTCGGACTTTCTTATCGAATTAGGAGCAAAAATTGAATCAGAAAATAGTACTATTACTGATGTTGGCGCCTATGCTTTCACTTCTTGTCAAAGATTTCTGTTGAAAAATACTCCAGAAGCAGAAATCGTTCCTGACACACCTAAAGAAGAAGAGTTTGGCGATGAACGTATATTCGCTAAGGAAATTGAAGCATTCAGAAAGGCAATGAAGAAGAATGTAGGAGAGGAAGCATATATAACTTGGTTTACTCCTGTGCGCTTTGTCAAGATAGACAAAGTAGAAGGCGGTTACGATCTCACTCTCGAAGTGCCTTCAAAGTTTGTCTATGATATGATTGAATCAAAATACCTTGCCCAACTTAGGGAATCCCTTCAAACCGGATTTAAAAAGAAAATAGTATCTCTCAAATACCGTATGCCCAATTAAAACAGAAAGGAAAGAATAAATCCTATGACTGTGGAAGCGGCACAAGCGACTGCCAGCATAGTGGTTGACACACCTTTGCTTTGATTCGCTCTCAGATTCTCAATCTCAATGTTTTTGGTTGAGATTTCTTTAAGACGAAGTTCTGCGTCCCTTTGCAACGACGCAACTTGTTCGGTAAATGATTTCTGTTGTGCCTGAAAACCTTGGGATAGTTTTCCCATTTGTATGGCAGATTTTTCATTGGCCTCGCCCAACTGCTTTTGAAGTTCCTGAATCTGTTTGTTGGCAGCTTCGGTCTGCTCCTTATGTGTTGAGTTCAGCTTTGCAATCTGATCTGTAAGGTTCTTGACTTGTTCCTGATTTGTCTTATCCTTTACTTGATTCGATTTGGATATTTGCTCCAGTTGATTTTGGAGGCCTTTCACCTGAATGGCATGTTGTTCGTCCGCTTTCTTTTGTGCTTCTGTGGCTGCTTTCAATTGCTCCTGTAGTTTTGCATTGGTCTTATTCTGTGTCTCAATTTGTTCGGCAAACTGTTTGCGTACTTCTGCGACCAAAGCAGCCTTGGATTTTGCCTTTTCGGAAGTGACGGATTCCGTGATGTCAGAGAAAAACTTACCCAAACCTGTCGGAGTGTCGATGACCAGATCCGCAAGCAATTTGAGGTTATGTTTTTCCTCGGCATGACCTACTGCCGAGATTACAGCCGACTTCATCTGGACTATTGTGCCAAGAAGATCATTGTTATTAAATACTTCGAGACCGGAACCACCGCCACGCACCAAAGCCACGGCATCATATTTCCCGTCCACCTCTTTGAGTGTCCGGACAGTTTGGGCAATATTTGCGAAAGTAGTGTCCAGCTGTACAAATTCGATGCTCTGTGCGGCATTTCCAGCCGCGTTGTTGAACTCTGTCCGTGTACATGAGGATGTGGCCCACAAAAGAGCAACACGTGGTTTCTCGTTGCTGAAAAGGCGGTTTTTGAACAACAAGGACACATCCTTCTTGCCGGATTGTGCTTTTTCTCTCTGTAAGTTCCAGAATTGCTTCTCGTCCTCAGATACCTTGCTTTCTTCCACATTGAGGACAGATTCAAGATCCAAGGAAACGCCGATTACGCTGTCCGGTCTTACCTTACGGTTTACAAATCCGTAAATGGTAATCAGCTTTTCAGCCTTACCTGACAGTTGCTCCCGTTGGGCGGGACGAACCTTGATGACCAGTTCCTCCTTGCCGGATTCTTGAATCAGGCGGTCATAGAATACACCGCCATACAGTTTGTTCATCCGATCCGGACGGTATATCCCTTGAACGGTAATAGGATAAGCTTCCACTGCAACCTTCAATGCTGAATTATAGCAAGTCAACAATGATGCTGGGGTAAATATGGGTGTCTGATTCATTAGGTTCATATTCCTTGGTTTGTTTTTCTACTACAAAAGTACAAAAGATTCGGGGCTTAAAGAAATGCCGGAATGATTCTGTGTAGGGTAGGGGGAGAGTTCCACTTCTTCATCTAAGCTGATAGCCATTTGGAAAGTTACAGACATAAACATAGGGAACGTGGGTGCGTTCCCGGTCAGGGTGGGGGATAACGGGTACCATTCATGCAAATAGTACCCGAATCTTTTTATTCTGAATATTGCAGCTCGTTATATAACGTGTCGGAACAAGTCCATTCAACCTCTTGGAATATACGAATGGCAGTATCATCCCCTAAGCTTGGAAGGTTCTCACGCCTCTCAAAATCTTTTCTAGTCTCGTATTCGTCAGGTTCGGCATATTCTCCGGCATAGGCAGGAAAATCTGTAAAGAATACATAGCCTATTTCATTTTTGAAATGGAATCCTTCACCCTGATATTCCTTTTCAATGATATAGTTCCCTTTTTCCTGTTTGAGTGAGCCTTCGGAGATGTAATGTCCTTCCGGAATAGCTTCACACAATTTGCCGAACAGGGTGAAGGCATTCGGTTGGGATGAATAAATAGGTTCTGGATTCCCCTTTGAATTCTCTCCCCACAATTCCAGGAAAACATGGTCAAATCCGACCTTCAAAATTTCTTCCTGACTGCATTGGTCTGTTAAAACCAGTCTAATTAAGTCTTCCTTTTCGTTGCTGCTCAAAAGTGTCTTCGTACCTATTTCATCGCCATAATTCACTCCCAGTTCAAACCATTGGTTTTCATCGAGTTCTTTCATTCCTTCCAAAAGGAGTTCCGCTAAACAGCGGAATCCAATTTTAATATCTTCAGCATTTAATAATATTGTATTCATAGTATTAGATAATTCTGATGTATAAATCCAAACCGATAGCATCGGTGTTGATATAATTCTCCAGCCACTGCACAGGCTTACTGTCTATGCAGTTTCTCTCGCATTGTTTTTTTGTGAATTTTGCGACTTTACTTTTCGTAAAGTCTTGGTTAAATAAATAAACCTTCATATTTCTTGTCTTTTAGTATTTTATCAATTTTGTCTCTCAATCTTTCCAATGCTATTTTTGCGGCATCTTGTTTTACGGTTTCATTGGAAATATTCAAATCTGTTTTCGGGTAGTCTGACGGGAAGGAATGAATAACGCCCCATATCAGGTGTTTCAGTACATCTTCAATCTCCTTCCGGAAAATTTCAGGGTGTCCGGGAGTGAGATGTTCCTCTTTGGAACCAAAGTAATAATACTCTTCCAAGGACAGATCTTCGACCCGTCTTTGTCCGGTCTTGTTGTTCACTAATATCGCTTCCATATCTCTGATTATTTTCTAATACAAAGATACGAAAACGATATGTAACAAGTTGATAAATAGATATATATTAAAAAAATAAGACGAGAAGGAACTATTCCATTAAAGCGTTATCTCTTTTGAGTGAGTGATCGGGAATAATCGGTTAGATTGGCTATGAGTGCATTTTGCCATTGCCTCAGACAGATATCCCGGGCAATATAATCCTTGGAAGACTCCCAGTATCTTGCATTCTTTATGAATAATCCGCAAATGTTTCCTAGATAGACTTTCTCAAGAGTCAGCTGGGCGGCAGCTGCACGGAACATGCCTGTAGGCTGGTAATCCAGATTGGGTATATGAATCCCTTCGCTGAATATATGCTGATGGCAAGCAAGCAGTTCTTTGAACGAAGAACAATTTTCAGCTTCGTCGATCATTCTTTCGCAAAGACGAAGCTGACGCTGTTGCTGCATGCGGTCAAGTGACAGCAGATTACGAAGATTATTTATGAATTTCATAATTTACGGTTTGAGATCTGAACAATGAGCCATCAACAGACCACAGAAATCCTCAATGAAGACATCATCGGCAGGACAGACTTCTGGCGTATCATTTTCAACGGCACCTCCCAATATGAGTGTGTCATTGATCAAGGTAAGATTAAAAACTTTAAAGTAAGTGCCGTTGGTACGAAGACACTCTGAGGAATCATTCGTCAAATCAAAATATACTGTCTCCTTTTGTTTCTCGAGAAGGGATTTGGCAACGTCGTAGATGTTCTCTTTGATTTTCTGCAATTCAAGTTTAAGATCATCCGAAATGGAAACGAGACATTCCAGAGGAACCAGGTTTGCATTAACTTGAAAATCGTCATGTACCAGATTCAGCAATTCGGCTTGGCTTTTGTATGCGTGCGTAACAATTATGCGAACATTTGAAATGTCCACCTGGCTGTGCTGTGGAACGACAGTCAAAGGAACCGTCAATTGGGTTAACTCCCCATCATCGGTTACTTTTATGAATTGATACAGTTTGTTTCTAAGATAGTGAAGTTTTTCAGAAGCAGAACAAATTCTGCCAAACAGTAAATCTATTTCGTTTTGGTTCATAAGATTGATTATTAGTTTCTTGCAAAGATATCAATTTTCATTATGATTCGCAAGTGTAAATCAATCTAATTTACACTAAAATAACATTTTGTGCCGAAGGCTCTTGAAAATTTTAAAATGAACTCTCTCCTACCGGTATGTCTATTATTGTCTTATTAGTGTCTATAAAAATGTCTATATGTATAGGGTGTTGTAAGTGTCTAATAATCAATATGTACAATATATATAATATCACCACCTGTGGGGATATTATGTCATCACCTATGGGGTAAATTTGCTTAAGATATAACCACCTATGGGGATAAAAAGTACTCAACTGTGGGGTCGTAATGTACCCAATTGTGGGGTTACGATTTGTAATAATATATTACGAACCTTTTAATATCATCGGTTTTCGGCCTGTAATATCATCAGCTGTGGGGTAAATTGGAACCATTGTATTTTGTAAATTTCTGAAATATAGTATTATGCAAAATTGCATTTACTTCCGCTTAACACTTAACGGCATCGGCAATATGGATGTAATGTAACCGGTAATGGGGAAAAATAACCCCAAATTGCATATTTTTCCCCACAATCGGTGATATTTGCCTGTTGTTATCAGTATCCTTAGAATGGCGTCATCCATGGTAATTTGTAAAAATCCTTTTCACATTCCTAATCCCCCATGATTGAGTACAATATGATTGTAAATCTTTCCAATATATTGACTTAAATATCAAAGTTTCCGTTTGTTATGATTCTTAGTCTTTTATCCTTATCAGTGGTTATATATGGAAAAAACAGAGAAAATGAGCGCTGAAATGTCACCAGCTGTGGGCTGTATAACGGAAATTACCCATTTTACCCCATAGGTGGTTACATTATAAACCCCTCAAAGTATCATCATATTTCATTCTTTAATGCTACCAATCACTCAGAAATCCCCATAGGTGATTATTTTTGGGACAAAAACAGTCTGAAAAGCCAGAGATATTTGCATAAATGGGGAAATATCCACAATTTTTGAGGTTTTCCTCATGACTGATGAACATTTCTAGTGGGGAATATTATGCCCTATGATAGGTTATATTTGATTGAATGCCATTTTGTGAGATTCGTAATGTACTCAGTTGTGGGGTAAATTATATCATCTTCAAGTTGTTACAATACATTCTCCCATATTTTATAATTGTCAGATTATCAGTATATTCAAATTATGTCTATATCCCTACAACTGTGTATATTAAGTGTATACTATCGCAATCTTCACGAAATGTACCTATTTATGGGGTGGGGGGGATGGTATCGGTTAATTTACCCCACAGCTGCTTATATTACGATAGGTTATCATCTGATGCCAGCGGCATATTATCGCGTTCCCGGACTAGCACAATTACCTCATGAATGGTTATAATTGCCCGAAAATATCCGGATCAACGTGAAATGTTCCCGATTATGTGGTAAAATACAGCTTATTCGCCCTATTAGTGGTTACTATAAATGAAAAAGTGGTCACAGGTGGAAATCTCACCTGTAGTGGAAAAACGGTGGAATTTCACGTCCTGTGAGGACAGCTTTGTTAAAACGTGCAAAATTATCCCCGTTTTTTGACTGCTTTTTTGTTGATTTAAAATTATTGGAGTAATTTAGTAATCGTAACTCATTCATTATAAAAAACTTATGTCAAATAAAGAAACCAAAACTGATTTGCCTAAGGAAACATTCTGCATAGAGAGATACGACGGCAAAAAGCCAGCAAGGATTCCAGATGCCCTTTATGATTTCAAAAATGTCAAATTTGAGATCAGGAACATCCGGTACTTCCGCTTGCTGATTACAATCAGCCAAAATGTTACTCTACAAGAAAGCAATCCGGAACTATTTAAATACAGTGACTATGCTATAAAACGCAAAGACCTTATCAAGTATCTGGGACTGACGACCACAAAGATAAACTATAATCTGATAAAGGAGCTGGAAGAAGAAATAAAGACCTGCATGCCTTACTTTAAGATTGTGAAGCAAGGCCCCAAAGGTGTCAGTTTTATGAATATCTATTGGTTTGAGTACTTTGGATACAATGCCGAGACTGACTACATCATGTATAAGCTGACTGAATCAGCCAAGCCTTTTATCACTTCTCTCCAACGGTACAATAAGGTTACTCCCACCATAGCCAACTTGTTGAATAATGAGGTACAGGCATGGCTCTATCCATGGTTAAAGTCAGCTGCAAACCTGAAAACAATGATGGAAGTCAGCGTGGACGAACTGAAGGCCCAGTTAGTCAAAGCCACCGACAAAACCTATGACGAAACGCAATATCCAAATGCGGTAACCCGATTCTTTAACAAAGTCTTGGGAATTCGGAAAAAACCAAAAGGGAGAACATTTGTGAAAATAGATGTTACCTATGTTGAAATGGAGATCATTAACAATAACCAGGTCAGCTCTAAATCCATCAACTACATCAATGAGCTTACCGATATCACTGTAGCTGTATGGGCCAAACGTAAGTGCCGAAAATATGTCGGTCTGGCATTTGATGTCAAAATGAAGGAAAATTACGTGGAACAACCCAGTGAAATCAACATTATCAGCATTCCATCTCCTGCCAATAAGACTAAAAAGCATGCTGAAATTGATTGTGTCAAAAGAAATCATGCCAAAGTCAAAGAAGAAGCTGAGTACATGGCGAATCTCTTTGATAAGATGGCATTTGACATCAAACCGGAAGACATTTTGCGGGATATGCCACCGGCTGAGAGAGAGGAACTGAATTTCGACCAGATGAAACAAAAATGGATTGCCTATGTAAATGCTTATGGTAGTAATGTACCTGGTGAAATCAATACTGTAGGCAAGTTTGCCAAAAGGATGGGCTATAAGTACGATGAAAGTAAGGGGACTTACTATAAATGAATGAGTGATTAATGATAAAGAGGAAACTGGTTTCACAACCAACTTTCCTCTTTCTCTTTATGAACAACAAAACAACTTTTTCAGTAATCCTGATTTTTAGAATGGCAAGTCATCCTTGATATTGTCTGCTGTCTCGGACTGTGCCACAACGACTGGTGACTGATTGGAGTGTGCAGGCTGTTGTGTATTCTGCTGGCTGAGACGACTCTTGTCTACGATTAGAAACTCAATTTCAGACACTTTTGCTGTCTGGACAGTGCGCAATACGGGATCACCATTGTTGTCATATTTAAGTTGGTCATTCTCGCGTTCCTGATAGGCACGTGCTGACATGCTGTGGGATGTTATTTGCACCAGATTGCCTTTTACCAGTCTTTCTGAACTGTAGCGGATACCGGAAGTGGATTTTTTGCTTCTCCAGAAAGCACATTCAATAAATTTGGCTTGGTCTACCCATTGTCCTTGCTTGTCGGTATAGCCACAATCGACTGCAATGGTAAAGTTAAATACTACGTTCTCGCCGATTTCACGTTGGTCAGCGTCTTTGACCAAGCGACCGATGTAAAGATGTTGCTCTTTCATGTTATTTGGTTTTGGTGACCGGTTATCCGGTCGGTTAATAATTGCGTAAAGATAAGTTTGTTTTTGTAAATCAGCAAACTAACAGCTGAAAATATTCGAAAAATTATCTCAATTTGCATCCATTTCCTGTTCTTCTACAAATTGTGAGACGCTATCATACAATGATGCTGTATAGTAATTGATGCTCTTCTCCGATATGGATGTGCCATTCAGAATTGCGGTCAGGAACCTGTCGCATTTCTTTCTAGGATGTAATCTGCGGAACAGGCGACGAATCACCCGACCGTCAGGCAGGTGTTCCACTGAAACGACATCCTTGTTCTCGAAATGCCAGACGCAAGGGTGGGAGGGACCGAAAAAGAGACTGTTCAATTTGTTTCCGTGCAAGTTATATCCGATAATCTCCCCGTTGTCATCCATTAGGAACGAGATGATGTTTCCGTTGGTTGACTGATCCATCGCCTTGTAGATTGAATGAAATCTATCCATTTTCTCTTTCAAGTCTGAATGAATGAAAGAACTGAATATAATTGGGTTATTTGTCATTTCATTAAATGTTTATAGTTATTAGTTGAATACGGATCTGAATAAGAGCCAATCGTGGTGCATTTTCTTCAGATCATTCGGCCCGTTTAGAACCGACACATAAGAATGGAATACCACCAGGTTCCGGTCAACCGAATCGTAATGTCCCAATGCCATTCCGGTCTCATAGAATAGAATTGCATGAAGCGGATCTTTGTTTTCCATATTCCTAAGTCCGAGTTGTCCAAGCTCTTTGATGAAAGAATAGACAATCTCTTCTTGAGTTAAAGAACCAGTTATGCCTTTTCGGTCGGCATATCTCTCGAAGAACCTGTTTGTGAATATGAATTTGAGTGAGGAGTTTTCCCCTTCCAGATCCATTTGGATAAAAAGGCAGAGACGATTGTACTTGGTGAATGTGCATCCTACATAAAAAGGGATACTGACCAAGTCAGCGCGGTTTCTCACATGTGGAAAGATAAACCACTTGTTATGCTGAGAGGACGTAAATCCTACCGGCTTAAAAAACAGCGGGTATCGTTTCAGCTTAATAGCTTCGCTCCGGTACCGGGCAAACTTTATTTTTTTTGAGAAAGCCAACGCTTCATCCATGTCGGAAGAAAGGTGTGTCGCTATCTCCTGGTAACTCATGTTGGGTAATATCATAGCTAGAGGTATTTGATTGTTTATTTGTCAAAGGTTGTGTTATAATGCAGCGGTATAACTAGCCCTAGAACTCATTAGTCTCTCATAGATTTCATCATCTTCTTCAAACTCATACTGTTCTAAAAGTTCACGGCGGGAACGGATAATCCCGTCTTGGCACAGCATAGCCGGAGCATCCATAAAGAACCGGAAAAGAATCTCGTCCTTGTACACCTCTTCGTAATTATCGATCATTACGGCAGGTATAATTTTGTCATCAATGAACTTCACCACTCCTTTGCTTTCGAATGGCGTCCGTGATTTCAACAGATAGTTGTAAACAGACAGGTAGAATATTTCGTTGGATGACAAATCTGTCCATTTGGCTGGTTGCCCTTCCTCGTCAATAGACCAAAGGGAAAAGGATAGGTGGTCGAGACCATACATCTCGATCCATTCAGCAAGCTTAAGGGTAGCCTGCTGGAACGTAGGGGCAAGATGTTTCTTTCCTGCAGCCGAAGCGATGTAGAAGCAGTTCAGTTTGAAGTCACCTATCGTGATTTCGCTGGGGTGTTGATCCATCATTCCACGGAGTATAGCGTGAACGACGTCATTGAGGTCTATCTGTTTGTTCATATCTTTAATCTTTAATTTTGAGCAATCGTTTCAGGTGGAACGCTGCTTGAAACAAGGTCTTACCCTCGCCGATGGTCAGGTACTGATTGTACGGCTTCTCAGACAGATAACCTGCCAACCATTTGTTTTCACCGTTTTCGTCCGGATATACCCCAAACCGCAACCGGTAAGTGATGTTGTCCTCTATGATGACAGGCTTAAGCCCCGCAATGGCTTGGCAGAAATTGTGGTAAGAGATCTCGGCTTCGCAAACCTGTATAATATCACCAGTATGGTGGTATCCGGCATTGATTGCCTCTAGGATCAATTTCTTCAATATCTCAACTGAAAGTTTTTTCATGTCTTCATCTTTTTGGTTTATACAAAGATAATCATTTATTATTCTGTTGCATAATATGCTGATATATAATTGAATAAGCAAAACAAGCCACAACTTTTCCATATAAGCAAAATGCCATTTTTGTGGAGCCTAAAGAAAACCGGGGGCGGCTTTCGGCAAAATTATTCCGTTTTCAGATCTTCCCGTGCCCGGACTTCAACAGGAAGTGGGCGCAGGAAAACCAGTTTCTATCACTCTATAACTGCATCCTGCAAAATATCAAGAATTTCGAGGCTCTGGTATTTGTTTACGGGCACGTCTTTAGAGTTTCCTCCACAGATACTAAAGCATTCCACAAAGGGGCTGTTATCTTAGATATACAGTCCTTTTAGATTGCAGGTGGAAAACGAAATTTTTAATTTATTGCCGTTGTTCTTACATAATTCAAGAAGGGTATTATATGCTTCCTCCTGTAACTTTTCATTTTTGATGAAAAGATTTTTCATTGTTTGTGGTAACTCTATAGTTTATTTGGTTTTTTAGCATCACATTTCTGTTATTTTACCTTGTACTCAGCATACACTGGCTCATTACCAGAATTATAGATATACTTATATACCGGGTCATTGTTGTATCCCACAAAGGCTACATTATAATCGTCAAAGTCTTTTGGGGTAGCAATCCTTACCTTATATTCTGCGGGCGGTAACGGAACTGTAGGTGAACTGCTCCAGTCTGCCCCTTTCCATACGCAAGCACGTAATACTGCCAGCGTGCCCGGTCGTTCAAGGTTGATATAGCCCAGTGTGTGCTCTTTGAACACCACAAGAACAATATCCCCTTTTTCTCTTAAATCCTTTATGTTTACTGTCTTTCCCATAGCCTTATTTTTAGATGTATTTATCCAGTTCCTTTTCCAATTCTTTCCTGTTTACCTCAGGAAAGAGTTCAAGAACCAGTGCCAATGAACGGCAATAATTATTGCTATACTCTTCGGTGTCCATGAGTCTCAACACCATAGTACACCAAACACTTTTACCGTTTGAGGGCTTCCGGTTCATTGCCTGTCCTAATACTTCTGCTGCTGTCTTATCCATAGTTGTCTATATGAAATCCAATTCCCAGGCTGTGATTTTGGTCAAACCAGTTCCAGATAACTTTCCGATCTGTTCCCTTTTCCCAATATAGGAAATCCCGGTCAATTTTTCCTTTTGAATTGACAGGTACATCTGCCAGCATCACCCATGCACTTTCTATATCATCATCCGTTACTGTCTCCGGGCTGGGATGTTCCTTTAAAAATACCTCTTCATTACCTAAGATGGTTGCATCCTGTAAAATTTCAAGAATCTCAAGGCTTTGCTTGTTGAGTACATGTACATCTTTGCTACATCCACCGTCAGTAGTAGTGCTTTCAACCAAAAGATAATCATCTTTAAGATACATTCCTTTCAAGTTACAGGTCGTTACTCCGATAACCCCATAGTCTAAATCAATGCAAAGATCAGATGAAAATCTAAACTTTCCACCGTGTCCTTTACAAATTTCGACCATCATGTTGTATGCCATTTTTTGTAATTTGGCATTATCTGCAAAAAGTTTGGCTGCTTTTTTAGGTAACTCCATATTATAGTGGTTTTATGACATCGCCACATACACGATGTCTGATATGTTTTCATATGCTTAATTATTAGTCTTTGATAACTCCGATAACATATGTTTTCGAATCGAACGACCATTCCATTGTTTCCCTATCTACCGTTTCATAGTAATGCCCATGGCAGGCTATTACCAATTGGGTTTCGTCGATACTCTTGATCTCGTCAAGCAATTCTTTGCGGGCAGACACAAATTTCTCCAAGTCTTCAAGGCTATTGATGTCATCCAGCAATGGTTTCACTTCGTCTTCATAAAACGATTCCGCACTGCTTGAATCGAATGCCATGTAATCATCGCCATAATTTTCGGCTGAAATGCCCATCGGCTCGAATGTCGTATTGCGGTCTCTGACATAGAGTTGCCAACCTGCTTTTTTCCAGAAAGTAGTGATACGCAATCCGTATTTCTCGGCCAATTTCTCTGCCTCTGAAAAATTAGGGAAACCGGTGATTGCATATCTAACCGACTGTGGATATCCATTTTTCCCGGTTGTGGTACTAATCACATCCAGATTGTTTTCCTCTGCTACTTCGTGAATATTAAATTCTTCCATATTGTCTTTGATTTTCTTTACTGATGTAAAGATACTAATTCTTTTTCAGATACTTACATAATGAGTAAAGAGGTTAGATTTTAACTTACAACCCTACTTTACCATTGAAGCGGACACCATTTTTAGGGAGTTACTCCCGGTATAACTAAATCGCAAAGTTTCAGGTTGCGTTCTTTCTGTGTTCGTTATGCTTATTTCCAAATGTCACCAGATTAGGGGATAGGGAACGGGTGTGCGTTCCCGGTCGATGAAGATCAGACGCAAGGAACAAGTGTCAGTTCCCATGCGTCTGCAATGAAAGCAACGGCCTGTGCTTTCTGGAGACGCATGATATGCTCGGCAGTCTCGGTATATTCGTTTGTTTCGATATAATCCTGAATGAGAGATTCATCCGAAACCATCACACCTGTGTAGATGTTCTCCGGATCGTGAGTACATTTATGTTCATGCTATAGATATGTTTGATTCCTGTCCAGGAAATCCGGACAGGAAGGATTGGTTAAATCGAATAAGGTAATCAGTCCCAGAAATGCTGTCTGGACTTTTCTAATTTACAGCATCTTTCGTATAATTCCGTGTCACAAATGCAGTCTCTTTCTTGCTCCAAATACTCTAACGATGATACTAATGCTTCGTCAATATCATCATCTGTACCCTGTGGCAACACAGACAAATCGGAAACATTCACATTGGGTATGTGTTCCAGAATATTAGATACCATTCCGGGAAGAATATCCTCGCATTTGAGGGTGATATGTTCAATCGGGTCGCAACATCCTAAAAAGAATACTGTTTCCTTACCAGAATCACCCTCCATCCAAAATTCCTTGACTTTGAAGATGACAGGATTCCCTGCAAGAACGGCACAAAGATTCAGTTGTTTGTCGGAACAATTCACATTTTTCAATCCCGCTTTGTGCATTGCCAGAACTAAGAGTGTATTTTCTGTCTTTTGAAGAGCATCCACTCTATTTCTCAAATTCTCGATATTCATACTTATGCTTATTTGTTTGTCTTGGATTTTAATAAGGGAACTTTTGGATTTTCAAGTTCTCGTTAATGATAAATTGGCGTCCGCACACGCAGACAATCAGGTTATCTTTTACATAGGACACCTCTCTGGTGACCTCTTCATGAGAGATACGTGGTGTACCGTCGGCATAGCATCCGTTCTTGATGTCACCGGAAAATGAATAGGTCTTTCCAGGAACAACTTGCTGTGGTAAAATCTCTTTCTTGTTCATACAATAAGGATTATTTGTTTGTTATTTGATGCAGAAAATATGCGATGGAGGAATAGGATTCGTCGCAGAAGTATATCTTCTTTTCCAAAGAGTCGGTATTGTCGTTGATACCTTCGCAACGAAGGCTTCCGTTATGATCCTCATAAACCGCAGTTACATGGAGATTGAACGTACCGTGTCTACCCGGAACGGCAATCATGACCGGGAACTGATCGTAGAAACAGTCTGTTTCATTGTCACTTTCGTCCTCAAACTCTTCTTGGGGCTTGTATTTCATTTCCACCCGTCCGTTGTTTTGGGCGAGAACCTCTTTGATGTACAAGACTTGGCTCTTTTTTAGCTGGCTTTCCTGCTCCACTAATTCTTTATATTCCATATTTGTTTGATTTAATTCTTTGATACAAAGATATATAAATGGTCTCTCATAACGAAATATAGCCAAAGGGAATAGTAGGATAGGGGATGATACCTACTCTTTCATTTAAGCTTTCCTATCCTTTTATAAGCTAAAAGGAGCCCAATGGTGGGGCTCCGAACACGGCATACGGACATAAAGAAACCTGCCCGAATTGGGCAGGAACCTTATTCGTTAACCTACCAGTCTGTTGTGTTTCATCCAGCGGTCTATGAACTCACTTTGCGACCTGTTCCGGACAGGCTGGTTGTAGGCAAGGTACTTTTGTCTGATGTTCCGTCCGTCCGGAGAAAGCTCTATGGTGATTAAGCTCTTGTCCGGTTTGGCGACTTCTCTCAGCACGTAGATGTATGAAGAGCCGTTGGCAATTCTTGATCCATACGCTGCCACGCAGTTATGTTGCTGGTTGGCTTCGTCCAAAAGATCATCGTGACTTCGGATGCCCCGAACAAAATAGACTCCCTCTGTGTAGTCGTATTTCTTCATTTTCTCGCAGTTGTTCTGCATACGTTCAGCCATGATTTTGTTTTTTCGGTTACGGCAGTTACGTGCTGCAATGTCGTGTTCCCTTTTCAGACTATCTCCGTTGATGCGGGGCTGCATTTTGAGTTGGTTGCACATGGACAAATAATCATTAAGCAACATGAAAGCTTCCTTTTTCTCTATTGCTTCAAAGGTGTCAAGTCTAACTAAATACTGCATCAGACTATTCCAAGTAAACACTGGTTTTCCGTCATATTGTTTGCTAAGAATGGAGTTTAACCCCTCTAAATCTGCCTTTTTGAAATTTTGGTCGTAAGCCTGTTGGATATGGTCTGCGTCAATCTTTCCGAGCTTAGCCAGTTTACGATAGCAATCCCAAATTTCAAGATCCAATTCCCCCTTTAATATAGAATACACCATTTTGCTGGTTTTAAATATATCCTTTGGTTTTGTCCCCTGTTGGCAGAGCCTGTTGAAAATTACACAATTTTCTTCGGAAATAGAGTCATATTCAATGAATGAGTCAGCAAACAAATATCCGGCTTTGCTAAGTATTTCTATTTGAGGAGCAAGGAGCATACAACGTACATCAGCACCTTTTTCTGCTGCCCATTTCGCAGTATAGGGAGCGTTCTTTTCAAGAATTCCTGTAAGTTCCTCTTTGGACTGAATGAAATAGTGGTATATTGTAAATTTTTGCTTCTTTACCATTGACCATTTCCCCAATGAAAACTCAGTGCAATTATAAGGGTAAGTGGAACTATAGAATGAACTCAATTTCATTTTTTTGTCAAGTACAATATTTAATTTTGCATTCCACAATCTTGCACAATCATCAAAATAGCCAAGAGTAACCACAAATGTGTCAAATTCCAAATATCCCTCGCCTTGAGCCAGAGCATTAGGAACTGACCGTAAAAGGGCATTGGGCAATATTCGGCTTGCCATACCGCCCGCAAAAATAACATTTCCATTAACATTGGCAATTTGTCCACGTTTGTTACGACCAAAATATACCGTATCTGCATTTATTTTGCCAAGCAACTCTTCTAAAGAAAAACAGTCCTTGCTCAGATTATTAAGGTACTCTGGTACGGTAGATAATTTTGTATCAGTCTTTGAACAGGTAGTAACCTGTCTAACTGGTATATCATATTGCTGTTCCTCTCCAAAGGAAAACATAAGTTGCGCTGTCTGGTTTTGGTATTCTTGATTTAATGTTAAATGTCTCATGTGTTTATTGTTAATCGTTTGATACAAAGATACATAAATATGGTTCTATTAAATAATGACATCAATAAGAAAGATCTAATGGTGGGCGATGAAAACATTCTCATTTAAGCAAAACCAAATGCTTAAGTTCTCCCTCTTAAAGGATCTCAATCTTTATCCCCATAGGTGGTAACAATAGGAGTCCGTTGTGGGACTCCGGGGATATACCTAAGTCAAAAAGAAAAAACTGCCCATATTCACATACAGGCAGTCCATTTCACAATTAACTAAATACCAAACACTTTGTAGTGTTTGTGCGGTCAACTATGTTCGCACACCGTTGACCCCCTTTATCTCATTTGAAGAATAGTTATTTGGCGTTCTCGTATAAGACCTTTCTCTCACTGAATGGTGCATAGTTCATTACTTGAACTGTTGCTTCTTTACCATTTTCGGGTTCAATCAGTTCTTCTGTTTCGTAAAGAGTCTCAAAGGTCATTTCCAGTCCAGGCTCGCCGTCATCCATACTTACAGGGTGATTCTTTGCCAAGTTGATTACTCGTTGCTTGGCTTCTTCATAGGTGTCGGCATTTACGGTAACGGTATGGCGTTCCCACACCTTGTACTGGCAATCGACCAAGAAGGTGAAGACGGATTGTTCTTCCTTTGAAACTGATTGTTCGGTCTCTTTTCTTTGGGCTGCCAGAGCCTCTCCATATAACCACCTGTCGTATGCCTCCAGTTCCAAAACGGGATCCAGTCCTGTCATGTGTGCCTGCATGAGGTCGAACATTTGGGGCTGAATCAATCTGTTCGTCCACCAGCTTGGCAAGGTCATCCTCCCAGCCTAACTGGTCAATCCAACCGCCTGATGTCAGGACAGCCATCGCCTGTTCTCTCCAGTCTTCTGGCAAGATATCCCCTCTAAAAAAATTTGGATGGCTTGCATAATTACTACTCAGATAGGAATCACCTGTTACCTTACGGTACTCGTCTTGATTTATCTCTGTGAAAATTTTCATCCCACCTCTGAATTCGCCTTGGGCATCTGTCTTTAATCTTGACAGGCAGACGTTCAAACTGCCATTGTCCCAGTTTGCTGGCAAAACGACAACCTTTGTGTCTCCTGCCGATGATACAACGATGTAATATTTCATAATTCTTTGTCTTTCAACATTGTAAAGTTACAGAAATCCCAGCACATTACCCAATATATATCACCATATCAGAACACTGTGGCAGGGTTCTACTATTCCATATAAGCAAAAGGGAAATAGGGGACACTGAAAGAAACTTGGGTTCAAGTTTCGCCAGAATTGGAATGCAGAGTGAAACTGGTTGCACCGTACTTTGTATGGAACAACCGTATATATAAAAAATCACAGCTTTACATCGAATATTTCTTGAAGGATGAACAGCTTTTTCTGCAAGGTGGATTTCTCCCAAAAATCATTGCCAACGTAGAATTGGAATTCATCATCCAACGCTGTACATTTTTTGTTGTATGGCTCGCTGATCCCAGGATCAATCAGTTTCTGGCTTAAACTCTCTTCGGATAGTTTATAGTGCGCATCACCTTGGGAATATTCCAATACCCGGAATGATCCACATTCAAATGTAATGTCAGACTGGTTGTCGATGCTAAGATCATCCAGCTCTTTCATGAGCGTTATAATCTCTCCATTGGTTTTATTGCCGATTAAGACTCTTCCTTCATGGTCATCACATCCATATTTGTCGATGAATTCAGAAAGGATAATCTGATATGTTATGCATCCCGGTAAAGTGTCTGGCTCTCCTTGTTCCAGTAAATCGTACATTCGGAACTGGTAGTTTGCCAAGTCCTGAAGCCAGTCAATATTGATGGCTGAAAGATTGATCGTTTCCTTTTCTCCATTCTTGTACTTAATGACAACTTCTTTAGTTGCACCAAGGATTTCGATAACCTCGGCTTTGCGGAACACAGGTTCACCCTTATCGTCCACGTCTTCAAAGAAAATCAGGTGTGGCAAGTTGTTCTGCGGGTAGAGTCCGGAGCAAATGACTCCAATATAATAATTCAATACCCCTTCTTGAATTCTACGTGCTTCATCCAAGTTCTTTATTTCCATGTTTCCCATATCAATGTTCTTTAAAAAATTCTGTTTCACAAAAATTGCATACATACTTAGCTGTAGTGCAAGAATACTCGCTGTTATCTTCCGGTCTTACATCATCGCTCCCTCAATGAGGGCTGAAAATTTCATTTAGTAAGAAATCATCCCAGTCTATTTTTTCTCTTCCTATTCCCATGACTAATTTTGGTTATCTTTCATATTCAAAGATACTAAAATGCTGTATTATAATGATATAGATAATGAAATGCCTCCGGTGAATGTTCAGGTTCATACATTCTCATATAAGCAGAGCAGTCACAATGCCTGCATCTACTTTATAAGGAGGGGGATCATAGGGGACGTGAGTACGTCCCCGGGAGAACAAATAAAGCGTACTGGAAAACTGCCGTGAGCAGAGTTGTCTTGGCATAATGTATTCTCAAAGGGGATGAAAGGGATAGGCATTTGACTTTTATTATTACAACTTTTGAGTTGTAGTAATTCATATTAGCTTATCTAAATCTGGCAGCACGTTCAGCCAGTACTGCTTTTACTTCTTCCTCCAGATAGGGGAGTCTTATCAATTTGTAGTTAAGGAGTGTCGGATGGAACACTGCCAGCCAACAGGCTTCGATTTCGATGCCGTAATTCTTCTTGAGAATATACCGGTACCCGGACTGTTGCATGGCATAGTGATAGTAGGAACAATCCGGGAGGTGTGAGAGTACTCCCAATCCCATAGTATGATTGTAGGAATCCCGGATGACGTTCCCATCCTGGTCTATCAGGTTCTTGCTCCGCTTCCAGTCCAACATCAGGTTACATACATGGAAATCCAATGAATCAATTGTACCTGCCACTCGGCTTTCTTCGTCATAGATAGTCCACTCGGTACGATAAGGAACCATCGGATGCTCTGTGATGAAATTCTTGAACTGCCAGAAAACATCTGACTCGTCATGCGGCAAAGAAAGCAAATAGTTTTCGATATTGGCATGGAGCTTGGTGCCCAAATGGGTCTGGTGTTCCCATTCGGCAATCAGTTCCTCCGGTGAGCAACCCCGTCTCTGGGCTACAAATGAGGCTACCCGTTCCTTATCGAAAGGAGCAAAATAGGACGCAATGATTTCCGTCCAGCTATCCATCTTACCTAGTCTGTCATGGGTATAAATATGCGGTTCTTCATCGAAAAAGATGTGGTTGTCTCTTTCGTGCCAATTATTATTATTGTATTTCAATCGGTTCATTATTAGTGCTATTTGCTTGTTCTACAGGACAAATTTATATCATACCCCCCCGAAGGGGGTATCTCAGTTGGCAGGATTGTCGATACCCTTTATTATATTCATCAGTTCTTCATCTGCTAAAGTTATGGCTTTAGCGTGAATAGGTTCACAATCATCTTCGATTTCTTCTCTACCGTTATAGAAGCCATAATACATCAGTTCCTCATTACCTTCGTCATCAGCAACCGTATATAATAGTTGGATTTGGACAGATTCTACTCCTTTGCCCTCTACATAATGGGCATAAGTACAATTTAGTTCCAACATTTTAGATGGTCGTTCCTTTTTGTCCGGATAAATGCCGAACTCGTTTGCGTAATATTCGGGAGAATCCGAATAATCGTTTCCATTCTCGGAAACGTAATATTTAAGTGCTTCTCTCATGCTATGAATGGCAGAGAAATATCTTTCTTTGAGTGTTAAGGTGTCCATAATCATTGTTTTATTCTATGCAAAAATATAAAAAACATTGGACATAAAAGAAAACCAAACGGATTATAATATCAAGCAAGTAGGTCGTGACTCTCTCATTGAAGCCAATCCATTTACTTTGGTAAAAATACTTGATAGGGAACGTGAGCGCGTTCCCGAAAGGGCAAATTAAATGGGTCGAATAAATCAGATGAAACAAACTCAAAGTTCATCTAACAAGGCTTCTATCGATTTGAGTTTTATTTTACCGTCTAGGTGATCTTTGACCTGTTGCAAAGCTTCTTTTAATTCCTTCATTATGTCCCTTTTGTGCCCCATGCATTCTTCCGGCTGGATGATTTTGAACTGTTCATCTTGGTATTTAACAGCACCGCAAATCTTTCCGTCATGGCCGCAGATGGTATCAGTTTCACTTAGCCATAACATACCGCAGGGGAATTGTGTCTTTATCATTCCCATTTACTTATCTTTATAGTGTCCTTCTATTTCAATAACCATGACGGTAACGGTTTCATCATAGATGTCATATATCAACCTGTCATGTGCCGTTGTCCGTCTTGAATAGCTGACAGAGTTTCCTGCCTTTAAAGGTTCCGGGTGTCCGGTCCCTGTACGGGGGCCATGATTTCTTCAAGAAGACTCACCAGTTTTTTGTAGAGTACAAGATTGGACTTTTTGTATTTGGGTGTGGTTTTGTCGCACCCTTTGAAAATTCAATCTTGTACATCATAACGTATCCAATAAGTCGTGAAGTTCTTCTTTGGTATTGCAGACGATTGTTTCCCGGTTTTTGTATTGCCTACGTGCTTCCTCTATCTTCTGTTCAAATTTGTGGGTGGTTGTAATATCACTGTCGTAGACGGGTGTCAGCATGTAGGAGCGTTTGCCTCTGCGTCTGATAACAATTTGTTAGCCTTGATCTGCCATGTCAACCCAAGAGGCTTGCTTGTCCCTAAATTCCCTTGATGTTACTTGTAGCATACTGTTCTTTTCTTTTTATGTGTACCAAAGTTGGTACACATAAAAAGAAAGGCTATTATTCCGGAAGTACAAGCAGGAAATCTGTTTTTATGCTTTTGTAATGCGCATTACAATTTCAGGTCCTGTTTTATTCAGCCGTTTGTGTCGTTTTGGCGTGTGTGTTGTTTGTGGGACAGGTTCTTTCTTAGTGCCTTGCTTCGACTTTTCCCCGTCCCTGTACGAGTGTTCCGGCTTTATTTTTTTGGCTCCTCCACCAGACTTTTATACTGCAGCCGCTAAAAAGCGGCTGGAATGCGTTACCATCCATAAACCTTGGCAACATGAGGGTACAAGCTCCGGGTGTATCGAGAAATATCCTTTTGTGTGTATGTACCGTTGTAAATCTTTTCTGTCAGGTTATCTATGTTCACACCTGGCTTAATCTCCCGGAATGTAATATAGTTTGTTCCGTCATGATGATGTTGGACTGCTTTCACCTGTTTGGTCTGAGTGTCTGCAAAGTATTCTATTTCACCTTCAGATAGTGAAGACAATATATTGCCAACATTATTGTCAATTATCCGGTATCCCGATTTTCGTCCGTTCCACAAGCCTAAATCCGCTATCAGAAGGATGTTTCCTTCCAAAAACATATCGAGATTGCTTATTTCGTCATCCTGCCAATTCCGCTTTTGTTCAGCGGCTTCTTCACAAATAGCCATTTCACTGGATGGATAGCCTTGTTCCTGTAACCATTCTTCTGCGCATTTCAGATCTTCATCTGTGATTTCGGTGGAGAATATTATCTTTTTCATAACTATTTAATTATGTTCTTTATTATATCTATCTATTTGATATACACAAAGTTACTTAAATTCAATGTGTTTATGAAATAGAAATTAAGAAAGCTCTTTCACCCTATATGGTTGAAACATTTCCATTAAAGCCACTCCATATTACTGGCAGATAAGAACCTGATGGTCAGGTTCTGCAAATAGGGGAGTAGGGTGTTCCGAATGACCGGATCACCCTAGCAGTTAATTGAGAGTCAGAGATGGGAAATAGAGACCGGATATATTTCCGGTATAATTGTATTCGACCCCGTATATGCTAAAGGTCTTGGCATTTTTGGCTGCATCCATAATGGTTTGCACAATCTTCTTGTCATTGATGTAGCCGGTAAAGAAACAGGGATGCAGGAAAAACCTGTTATATCCTGACTTTGCCAACGGTGTTTGCTTCTGTTGGGGCACCTGCCAACCTAATGACTCAAATATGGCGGTAACCTCTTGTACGAACGCCCTATGTTGGTTGTCCGAATGTCCGGATAACCGACCGTATCCGGAATTAATTAAAATGTGAACCTTTTCCATAATTCAAGAATATAGCATTTCGTCTGTCGGACGATCATGGGTTATGACAATGTTGCCTTGTTCTCTTAATTCTGATTGCGTGGCGTGAACGTGATCGGTACGATCATCCGGGTAAGTCAGACAGCCATCGGAGTGGCAATCCGGACAGATGTCTGTACCCATGGGAACCAACAAAAGGGTCTCACAATCGTTACACAATACCAGATCACCTTTATTATTGTTTCCCATGTAGGAATGAACAATCTCGTTTGACCGAATCAACACATTTCCAGAATACCGAAATTCAAGTCCGGAAGTAAGGTCTTTCAGCATGATTGATTTGTCCTCCCTGATTGACTGCACCAGACAATTCCCGAACGGATACATATCATCTACAGTGATAGTTTCATAGAGATTCAATGTCGGCAAGAACATACTAACGCCATTCACGTCAATAAAGGTCGCATCCTTTGGCAATAGAACCTCCATACCTTCTGTAAGGACATGGGAAGGTACCCCGGCCAAGTGGTAATCTAATGGAAAACCTTGGTCCGGGTCTGAAATCGGTGCTACCCCTTGGTAATAGGAACCATTCTCGGTCAGTGAGGGGTGCTTCACTTCCGGGTTGTATCCCTGTGGAGAGTTCTTGAAAGCCAGTTCGATGCCTATCTGACGAAGATACTCTTTATTTCTATCCACGATACCGTTCATCTCTGCAAGCAATTCATAATAATCCTTGCCACCGAACACACCATAACCTCCGTAACAAGTCTCTTTGTACTTGTTGCCCTTATCATCCGTCATATATACCGTAAACGGAACTCCGTTCCGGATTCTACGCTTGGTGTCTTGTGTAAACCAGCTAAACTGTCCCATAGTTATTGTTTTTAGAGTATCAAATCTGCCCATACATCCGGTTCTTTCTTGATGTAGAATGCCATACAATCTATCAGGCTCCGTTTTGAGCCTACTTTAGCTACGGTAAATCCACCGTTGGCAATCTGTTCATCTGTTGCGATGAAGATGTAACCCTTATGTTTGGCCTCCGGTTTGAAGGGCTTAATCTGGCTTTTAAGTTTCTTGAAGTTTATCATCTTTTATCTCATTGATTATGATGCAAATATACAGAAATATAGGGAGTCTTCATAGTTCCGGAAAACAAAAGGGAAAGAGTAGTATCAGGTCGGACTTTTCCATTATTGCGGATACCATAAATACCCCACGATCGGCGATATTTCACCCATATTTCAGCAGACCGTGGTCGGTCTGCGTTGGCAAGAAAACATGCCGATACCCCTCTGTGTGAGTTGTTGCCGAACAAGGAAAGCTGTGTCAGCCTGCCTTGTCCGGATTCCAATATAGACTATTCTTCCCCTTCGGATAGTTTGTCCTTGTACTTTTTATAGACATATTCGAGAAGGATACTTCTCATTACCTCTCTTTTCTCTTCCTCCGAATAATTGAAGTAATAAGTCTGTTCGTCACAATGGTGATTCAGACGTTTCACCCTGCCTTTATATTCCCCTCGGCTGAAAAACTCTTGGGCTATCACACACACCGTTGTGTCTGTGTTCTCATATTGAAAATACACATCTACATATAATTTCCCGTTGCACCATGACAGCCTTTCGACTAAGCTGTCCCAATTATTGCCTTTTCTTCTGTCGGGATGAATATTCAAATCTTTACTTCTTGACTTGTCTCTGCCATAACCGGCTTCCTTCACGACTCTTACCAAGGTCGCATATTCCACCATGGAAAGCTCGGCTGGAGTAAGCTTGTTGATGATTTCTATTTTCTTCTTCGGGGAGTATCTCTTGAAGATCTCTACGTTAATGTTCATATTCTTAAAGTTTGATGGTTAATATTCTAATTCATTAATAATCACAAATATAGTATATTTATATAAGTTTTCCTAACCTATACAGAATATTAGCATTTAGGATAGGGGAGTGAAACTCTTTCATTCAAGCTATCAATAACGATCTATAGGAGGACAGTATGGTTCTCCGGGTGGAAGAAGGAAGACAACCGTGTCAATCGAAATCTACCCGGCGATTCCGACGATACACCTTCTTTGAGGTGACTACATTGTGCCGTGGTACCGGTTTGCCGAAAGCCTGTATCTCCGCATCCCGGCTACCTTTGTGAAATGCTGCCAGAGGGGTGGATGGGGCATTACGCCTTTTCTTGCTCTTTTTCATAATCTAAACTTTTGATTTATACAAAAATACTTTTTATTTGTGTAGCAAGCTATTATATTGTTGTTGAATGTCTGTGTGCACCTGAGTTCGAACTTTTTCATGCAGGCCATTTATTGTTCGGAGTAGGAGGAAGGAGCCGGTGTCGGCTCCTATGGCGTATCAGTCATACCATCTGATGTCAAACTGGAAATTTGCGGACAGCTCGTGCCACCGGATGAACGTACTGGCAATCTCCAGAGAACGATGAAGGGAAGGGTAGGGGGGGACTGTAAACGGGAAATCACCGGGTAGCAGTTGGTACATATAGACCGGCACAGCCCTTATGTCATTCGTCAGAAAGACAAAGTGAAGGACGGGAACCATATCTGCATCTGTCTGTATAACGGACAGCATTTGTCTGTTACGGACAAAAAAATACCGCAAAGTAATTTGTTCTTTGCGGTATTTGATAAAAGTCTTTGAGTTTGCTGCCGTTTGAATGTCATTGATACATTGCTGGCACTTGAGAAATACTTCTTTTCGATTCATAATTCTATTGTTAAAAATAAACCGAAAGAAACTAATTTTTCAAGATTTGGCTCTCAGCCCGTCAAAATTGAAATCTACGGAGATGGTAAACCCACCTTGGTTCACATAGATAGAATACTCCCTGCTGTCTGGGTTCACCTCCATGATTTTTCCCAGACCGAAAAGCGGGTGTATTACTTCGTCTCCGGCTTTCCACATGAGAGCCGGGGCAGTGGGTTCAACCACCTCTTCCGTTGGTTGGGATTCCGGTTCATCGGCAGGTAAACAGTCAGTCGTATTATCGTCTTTGGGAGCGTCTGTAATCACTGTGAGTCCCTTATAGTCCATACGGATATGCATCAGGCTGTCAGTACGGTCCATCCGGATAAGATACTCATTACGGGAACTTTCCACCTTTTCAATGGTACCGTCACCAAATGCCGGATGTTTGACACGTGTTCCGATTGTCAGCACATCATAATCTCCATTGGAATCAAATTCCAGTCCTTCATTTTGGATGATTTTCCGGGTCATCTCTGCCAGGTATTCGGGCACATACCCATTACGTTGGATGCGTTTGCTGTCTATCTCAAAGATAAACCTGGACGGCACCCTGTTGCCGCCACCGTAGAATTGTCCTTCGTTCTCGGTGATAAACAGTTGCAGTTTGGCACGGGTTACGGCCACGTACGCTAACCGGCGTTCCTCTTCCAACCCTTCACGACGGGTCTCAGACACACACCGCTGGTTGGGCATGACACCCTCGTTGCATCCGATAAGGAACACATAGGGAAATTCCAGTCCCTTGGACTGGTGTATGGTCATCAGTTTGATGCTGTCTTCTTTATCCTTGGCATCCACGTTGGTGTACAAGGAAATGTCCTGAAGGTATGTCTTCAATGAAAAATCTTCATCATCCTTATGCTCGTTTTCATAAGACAGGATGGAGTTCTGAAGCTCTACTACGTTGTCCAGCCTTTCGGTATCCTCAGATTCCCGTAATTCTTTCATGATACCGGTCTGGTCCAAAATATATGTTGCCAAGTCAGAAATTGAGCCGCCTTTTAGTCCCTGAATCTGATTGGCCAGTTTGATGTATTCGGCAGCACCGGAGCGGGTGACCTCCTTGACAGAACCATAATGCTTGAGCAGGGCGGCAAAGTATGAGCTTCCGTCCGCTTTGGCCAGTTCCTTAATCCGGTTGATAAAAGCCTTTCCCAACTTACGGGACGGATAGTTGTATGTCCGAAGGAAAGCCATGTCATTGTCGGGAGTCTCGGCCATGGTCAGATAAGCCATGACATCCTTAATCTCCTTGCGTTCGAAGAACCGCATACCACCAAACACCTGATACTTGATACCATTTTGGATGAACGCCTGTTCGACGGAACGGGAGAGGGCAGACACACGGAACAATACGGCGATGTCATCAGACTTGGCTCCATTTTCAAGTAAACTCTGTACCTTGGATGCCACATATAGTGACTCGTTCTTGTCATTATCGGCATGAATCCATTCAATCGGGCTGCCCGGATCAACGTTGTCGGTGTATAATTCCTTCTTCACACGTAAACGGTTGTGTACAATGATGTCGTTGGCCGCTCCAAGGATAGTAGGTGTTGAACGGTAATTTTGGTCCAGCACTATCGTGGTGCATGGGGAGAACACCTTGTCAAACTTGACCAACCCCTCGGGACGTGCCCCTCTAAAAGAATAGATGGCCTGGTCAGGATCTCCTACGACAAACAAGTTCCGGCAAGCTTTAGCCAACAATTCCAGCATGGCCCATTGACGTCTGGAGTTGTCCTGTGTCTCGTCAACCATGATATAGCTGAAAGCGTTTGACCAAGTGTCAAGCACCTGATGGTTTGTCTGAAGAAGATACAGCGTAAAGGAAATCAGGTCATTGAAATCCAAGGACAAGTTCTTGCGCTGCAGGGTCAGGTAATTCAGCAGGATCCTGTCTTTCACTTCTGCTTCTGCCGGGATGACAGGGTCATTGGGAGCGACAAGCAGCTTGACAACATGTTCCCATCCCTCTCCGGTCTTGCACATCTCTATGTGTTTCAGGGCATCCTTGGCTGTAATGCCGTCATTGGATGAAAGACCCATTTCTTCGAATACCTCTTTGATCAATGATTTCTGGTCAGTCATATCCAGGATGCTGAATGTCTGCTGGTATCCCAATCGCTGGATCTCGCGTCTGAGAACCTTCACACAGAAACTGTGGAAAGTACAGATGTATTCGTCAGTGATGTTCTCGCCCAAAAGCTGCTTTACTCTGCCACGCATTTCAGCTGCCGCCTTGTTGGTGAAGGTAACACAGAGGATTCGGTTGGAAGGAACACCGATTTCCTGCACCAGATAGGCAAAGCGATGTGTCAAAGTCTTAGTTTTGCCACTGCCTGCTCCGGCAATGATACGGAAGTAGCCTTCTGTAGCCTGGACAGCCTCACGCTGTCTGTCATTCAGTGATTCTAATATACGACTCATAATTTCAGTTTTTAGATAGTACGGTTGGCCATATTGACCAATGCGATTACGGCGATGGAACCGGCTTCTGATCCATCGTCAGAGATGAAACGGGCAAAGCCGTCCGATACATGTTTCACGGTTGCAGGGATACCCGCATGCATAAACTGGAATCCCGGGATAATATCGTTTGAAGTAATACGTTTCATAGGTCTTGTTTTTTAATGGTTAAAGTGAGTGATTTAACAATCGCAATCTGCATCTTCCAGCAGTTCCTTGGTATAAGGGGAGTAGATTGTTCCGGATTCGACGGCTTCCGCTTCCACTGCAAACAATCCGGTCCCTTTCTCGTAATACAGTTCCAACTCAATGGGAGTGCCGGAAACATACGCTTCGGCTTCTTCCCTAGTCTTGAACTGATTCTGTTCTATCAGTTCGTCCACCTTATTGGCGAATGCAGTAGGATACTTGTCCGGAGCCAGGGTCACCATGATTGAATCGTAACAGTCACTATTGTTTAATTTCATAATCTTCGTCTTTAATGTTTTGGTAATCAATATCCGGCTTTCTTCTGGCGGGAATTTGCCACGAAGGTCTTGTTGTTCCCGGTAAGCTTGATTTCACCAAGGTTTTCCCAATCACCGTTGGCCCATGTTTTTGTGATACTTGAACCCTTGTATTTGTCCATGTTTGCCTTAATAAGCTTCTTGGCCGGAGGGAGAGAGTAGAAAGTGAAGGTGTCTTTGGTTTCTTCGCAATCTACGTCATGTTCCCACTGTTTGGTCTTTTGGTTGAACTTGTCCCCTTTGTAGTGGCGGGTGACAGGCTCTGTAAAATATACACTATATGTTTTCATACGCTTAATTATTAGTCTTTGATAACTCCGATAACATAAGTATTCGAATCGAACGACCATTCCATTGTTTCCTTATCTATCGTCTCATAATAATGGCCATGGCAGGCTATTACCAATTGGGTTTCGTCGATACTCTTGATCTCGTCAAGCAATTCTTTGCGGGCAGACACAAATTTCTCCAAGTCTTCAAGGCTATTGATGTCATCCAGCAATGGTTTCACTTCGTCTTCATAAAACGATTCCGCACTGCTTGAATCGAATGCCATGTAATCATCGCCATAATTTTCGGCTGAAATGCCCATCGGCTCGAATGTCGTATTGCGGTCTCTGACATAGAGTTGCCAACCTGCTTTTTTCCAGAAAGTAGTGATACGCAATCCGTATTTCTCGGCCAATTTCTCTGCCTCTGAAAAATTAGGGAAACCGGTGATTGCATATCTAACCGACTGTGGATATCCATTTTTCCCGGTTGTGGTACTAATCACATCCAGATTGTTTTCCTCTGCTACTTCGTGAATATTAAATTCTTCCATATTGTCTTTGATTTTCTTTACTGATGTAAAGATACTAATTCTTTTTCAGATACTTACATAATGAGTAAAGAGGTTAGATTTTAACTTACAACCCTACTTTACCATTGAAGCGGACACCATTTTTAGGGAGTTACTCCCTCTATATAATATTGCTGGAGTGGAATATCATTACGGACAATCCACAACACGGTTTTCTGTCCCTCCTTTTTCAGCATAGTAGTGACAAAACTCCGTTTGATTCCTCCTGCTTAAACCAAATCCAGAATCTTTTTATCAATATACTGTTTAAGTTCCGGCAGAACTTCTTCCGAATACTCTTCATTGATAAAATCCACAGATATGTCACACTGAATGCGCAAAAGCCATAATGGTTTGTTGTGTGGCCGTTTGCAGCGGTAAGCTAATTTCCCCATTTCTATCAATTTTAATTCTTATAGGATTATATATTAAACTACATAGGAAGCCGGTGTTGGCTTCCGGGCAGGGTGCCCACAAGTGAACAACAAAATTGTCATTCACCGAATTTCAGGCTTAACTGGCCGCCAGGTTCTCTATAGTCAGGATTGGCTAGCATGAACGCTTTCCGAAGAGCTTCGGTGATACGCTCGCGCATGTTCTTGGATACGTGGTTCTTATCCGCTTCGCTGTTTGACTCCAATAAAAGCTCCAGACTGCCGTTAAACGGTTTCTCATCCAGAAACAAGTCGTATCCGGTGAAAATGCGGTTCTGGGCTTTGGCGTCCGTCATTTCTTCTTCATCCTGATATCTCACAAACACCGTATCCTGAGTTGCAGACAGCACGCGCTGTCCTCTCTCCCTGCGACATGAGAGGTCATTTTCAAACATGACAGAAAGTGAGCGTTTCTTGCGTACTGCATTTATCTTAGACCACCCGTAATAAACTTTCAGCTTTTCCATATCCATCTTTCCCCTTTATTAGTTTCTAAATCTCTTTTTCTTTTAAAGACTTTTACGCAAGGATTTAATTGCCCATTCAGCACCAGCTTTGAAATCCTCTCTACAATCAGAACGCCGGCGCTCGTAGTCATCATTGTTGACCTCCTTCAATACCTCTTTTCTGAAAGTGGTTTTATGTTCAGCATATTTTGCTGATTCTTTATCTATTTCAAATCTTTCCATATTCCATTTATTTGTTGGCTAATGTTTGATTCACATAATTGATAATCTCCGAACCTGTCGTTTCGTCGTTGACCCAGTTGAAGTCGAAAGAGGTATCAAATTCATTCTCTATTTTCATACAGATTTCCACGACATCCAGACTGTCGAATCCTTGGTTAAGCAGCGTTTCGTTCAGATTCACCTCTTCATTTATCTGACATATCAGGATTCTATGAATCTTTTTCTCTACCATTTTCTCTTTGCCATTCGAATCAGACTCTGCGGATCTGTCAGACATATTCAAATCGATACCCTTCATTTCCGGAATCAGATCGCATACGTCTGCATATTTAATCACCTCGTATCCTTTGCTGGAGATCTGTGAGTGTACCTTGCCATGATATTTACCGTCTTTCCAAGGAGCGATTTCCGAAAGTATCTGATCTCCCTGTCTTAGGATAGTCAAATACTGGCCGTCTGCCGGATGTTCGAACGGTTCATGCCAAACTGAGTTGATGCGCCAGAGGGCACCGGTTAGGAATCCTTTGATATAATAATCGTTCTTCTCGGAATTAAAGATTCCGAAATCAATCACTGCTGAAGATACAGCTTCACGTTCTATTGTCTTTATGTCCATAAGTTTTTTAGTAGGTTCCTGATTAAGTTTCCTCTTTGAAACAATGTAAAGATACTAATTATAAGCCAGATAGTTATACAACCCCAAAAGGGAAATAAAGATTCGGGGTCAGATGATACTTCTCCAATTAAGCGGGACCCACTGTTCCGGAGGGCAAGGTGGATTTGCTCAATGGTAAGATTAGTATCCATAATTTGTAGGTTGCCTTACTTCGTAAAATACCATAGCAGTGTAACAGCGGCCACTGCCCATCCGGATGCTGCAACAAGCATCCATAAAAATCGCGTTTTATTCACGGAATCAATTTTGTTGTTGCATATATTGATCATATCTACAGCCTTGCCGAACTTCTGTTCAACGGAATTATTCAACTCACTCTTGACTATCTTTCTGAATCTTTCTCTCAACTTGTCGGGAATAAAGAACCTTTCAGACCGATACTTGATATACGGTCTGCAATCTATGCGAAAAACATGGCGGGTATCATGGCCGGTCTCTATATTTATCTCAATCTCTGCGACTCCTTTTTTCTCCCACAAATCGGCAGCTTTCTGGTTTATCTGTTCTTCATTGAGTTTAGCAAGTTCCGCCAACTTGTTATATTCGTATTCATCCAATTGAACTATTTTCTTCATAGCTATTTCTTATTTTTATTTGGTTTCTAATTTTTGCCGCTTCACTCATGCACATCTTACACCATGATGTGAGGCAGTGATATTCCTTATCGTTATGTTTGATAATTCGAGTATAGAACCGATGTAAAGGCAATGACCTCCCACAGTGTGGACATACTTTCTGACCAATCTGAACATATGTTATGGTCTTTGCCTTGCGTTTAACTAACGTGCATCCCTTGCATTCTTCCAACTTGCCTTTGTACTTGCGGCATTTATGGAGGGATATTTTACCGCAGGGAGCGAATTTCCTGCATCCAGGTCGGGGTTCAGTGTGATAGGTGTTATTTCATCAGACTTATTTGTCAGTAAGCGTCTTATGCTCTCCATCCTTACTGTATATTCCTTTATTGATCTCGACATTGTAGCCTGCTATAAAGCCCTGCTTGCCAGATATCATGTCAATGTCAGGTTTCTTCGACTTTCGGGCATTTTTTATATCACCCATCTCTTTCTTCAAGAATTCGTCAATCATGTCGTTGTTAGAAACGATAAGTGCAGTGATACTTTCTCCAAACTCCTTCTGATCCCGCTCGAATTTTTCCCTTATTCCGACTATGCATCCGATAAGAAACGAGCGGAGAAACGCCTTCTGGCTCAAAGGGGACTTTCCCAATTCAAGGATACATTTGCGGTGATAAGCAGGGTATTCTTTTCTTCCTAAAACAACAAATTTGTTCGATAGAAAGGAAATGAGGTACAGGACTGTCTCAACATTGTTCTTCCGACCGACAATCTTAAATTTGTCCCTTTCGCGTTTCCCTGTTTTAGAGTTCATTTTCAGGCAAATCAGCAGTTTGCAAAAATTGAAATAACACACCGTTTGTACTAATTCCCTATACCAAACACCGTTTTCGACTGAAGTCCGGTACGGAATATCTTCAACCGCTATAGGGTTGTCAATCTTGTCCTGTTCAGGAATGTCTTTCTCGGACAGGTTGTATTCGAGCAGCAGGCGGGTTATTCCCGCTGCCGCCGCATTTGCCTCGCCGACGTTTCCGACAGCAGCTGCGGACTCTTTCAGATTCATGAGCTTCCGCAACTTCTGGAGAATCTTGTCCGTATCCATCATTCTCCAAGTTTGAACAATAAATATACGGAATTGTCTGCTGTCAAGGTAGCATCTGCTTCCGATTCGTCGATGAAAGCGAGTGTGTCATCTTTTAATCTGCACACCCATACCCATTGTCCGGGCAGTTCCATATCCTGTTCTGTTCCGAAGTGTTCCTTGGTTGACAGAACATCAGTTTCTAATCCCCAGTCTTCAGTACATGCACGCTGGATACTGTCAATGATCTTGTATTCTTTTTTTGTCATAGTCAATGATGTTTGATTTCTATTGCAAATATAATGATAAAATATTGAATAATAAAGTATTAAGAGCTATTATTTTTCAGGATCCCAGAAGCTGACTTTCCTATTGAAGCATTGGCCTAAAACTTTGAAATATCACCTTCTATGGGGGAATTGTGTGACAGAAAATAAGGGTGTTTGAATATGGATAAAGGGAGATGGGGGCATCTCCCCTGCAGGAGTTGCTTCCTGTGCAAGGAAAATAAGGAAGATGTTGTCATCTTCCGCGCATTACGGATGCAGGTAAATCTGAACCTGTCTGTAACCTGAATAAATAGCGGTTATCCGTCCACACCACATAAGGAGAACCAGTTGCTCGCAAAGCAGCCTTCCTATGTGGAGTGGGAGTATAGTCAAGTCTTATTCGCCTGAACGTTTCAGGTTACCTGCCGGAGTGAGAAACTTCTTGGGTACATGTTTCATGTAATTCTTATCGAATTTCACTGCTCCCTTGCACATACGGTGGGTTTTGCTCTTATCGGGCAAGTAGGGGAATACTCGGTAAGTAATATCACATAGGAGCTGTGCGGTAGGCTGTGATACCAGTCCCCAACCTTTGATCTTGTCCCATTCAAAATATTCTAAAGAGCGTTTGCATTTTGAAAGCTGGATAAAATAATCCTCTCGCATCATATTCAAAGGAATTTCCAATATAGTTTCTGGAAATTTCAATATCCTTTTCATCAGATTTTCATGTTGATAAAATCCGAACTCCTTTAACTTCTCAGGGCTAAAGCGATCAGAAATATTCTCTTTATGTTCAAAGGCAAGATCGAACAGACGCTTGTCGAACAGATTCCGGACATGTTCGCTATCTGCAACGTACAACCCAAATTTGTTACTGCCTTCCTTCAATATCTCTTCCAAAATTTTGTATGTCATCATACCTGCCGGAAAGGAACATAGATCAATACCACGACGGACGCATTCAATAAAATAGTCCTCGGTCTGTTCGCTATCCGGAACCATACCATAATATAACTGTTTGTTGAACACAGCCTCTTTTGCCTTTTCCCAGCTGCCATATTTTTGTAATGTTTCGTCTAACTCTTCCTCATGCTTCTTTTCAAACCCATCTATAATTTTGATAATATCATCTACAGAATGGATGGCAATACGCCTACGGTCATAAGTATAGAACAAAGCTTCATAAAATTCAAATTTCAGATTCCCATACATCTGCTTCTTGCTATGCATGTAATCTTGAAATACCAATATGCCTGGGTCTAAACCCAAAGTACGGTAATTACTAGTTTTGAACACTATACCCCTAGGTTCTGTTATTTTGTTCACCTCTTTCATAATCTGGGACAGCATATCGCTCCAGTGGGGAAACTTCATATCTTTCAATCGTTGTTCCAAGTGAGCAATTCTATTTCTCACATCTGTTCTTTCATTGTCATATGTTTCTTCTTTGGCTCTTTGCTCTTTTACTAGTTCATCTATATTCATAAGGCTGGGTGTTTAATTGTTTACTGACGTAAAGTTACTGAAAATGAGGTGTGAATCACACTAAAAGGCAGGGATTAAAAACCAGAGGATACACATCATACATTTCCATATAAGCGCCCATATCAATCGGGGCAACAAAAGAAGGTGTGTCAAAAAGCACACCTTCTTGTTGTTTATGCACAAAGCCCCGACTTTCACAAGCTGGGGCTTTGTTATTACCTAAAGATTTTGTATCTTTAAGCATACAAATTTTACTATGGCAAAGATACATTATCGTCCTTACATCCCCAATCAAACAGTGCTATTTCCTCAAAGAATTGATGAGGATATTGCAGAAAACGATCCGGTGCGCATGGTTGACGCTTTGGTTGAAAGCTTGAATCTTGAAAGTTTCAGGAAGTTATATAAAGAATGCGGTCGTAGCCCTTACCATCCCAAAATGATGCTCAAGGTCATTCTGTATGCCTACATGAACAACATCTACTCCTGCCGGAAAATAGAGAAACTCCTTCATCGTGACATTCATTATATCTGGCTTGCCGGATATGAGAAACCGGATTTCATTACCATCAACCGTTTCCGCAACCGTGTGAAGAAGGAAATCAACGAGGTGTTTACCCAAACCGTACTTCTGCTCTCTTCCAAAGGCTTCATCAGTCTGAATGTGGAATACATTGACGGAACAAAGATTGAGTCCAGGTCCAACAAGTACACTTTCGTCTGGAGAAAAACGGTTGAGCGGAACCGTGAACGCCTAATGAAGAAGATACACGTCCTGTTAGGGCAGATAGACGATGTCATCGCCCAGGAGAAATCATCGGAAAGTAATGAGGAAGCCAGATTCACTCCGGCTATGCTGACCGAAATGGCGGGAGAGTTGCGTCATGCACTTGAACAGGTTCCAGAGCCTTCCACCAAAGAGGCAAAGACTGAGCTGAAAAAGAAACGCAAACAACTGAAGGAGTTGGAAGAACACAGAGATAAACTGCAGGAATACGACAATCATCTGGATACTCTGCAGGACCGGAACTCCTATTCCAAAACAGACAAGGACGCTACTTTTATGAGAATGAAGGAAGATGCCATGCGCAATGGTCAGACGAAGCCCGGTTACAATCTTCAGATTGGTACCGAGAACCAGTTCATTACTGATTTTGCATTCTTCCCGAACCCTACGGATACACTGACCATGATACCTTTCCTAAAATCCTTTTCAGACAGATATGACAGGGCAGCGCATACGGTGGTTGCCGATTCCGGCTATGGTTCTGAGGAGAACTACCGCTTCATGTCAGAAAATGGCATGGAAGCCTACGTCAAATACAACTACTTCCACATGGAACAGCGGCCGAGATTCAAACCGGATCCGTTCAAGGCAGAAAACTTCTACTACAATGAAGAACATGACTATTGTATCTGCCCCATGGGACAAAGGATGCAGAGGATAGGGACCAGACATCAGAAAACTGCATCTGGATATGTAAGCGAAAATGCCAGGTACAGAGCTATCAGATGTGAAGGCTGTCCGCTAAGATGCCGATGTTTTAAAGCAAAAGGAAACAGAACGATAGAACTGAATCACAGGCTCAGAAGATACAAGCAGAAAGCCAAAGAGTTGCTCTGTTCCGAGGAAGGGCTGAAACATAGAAAACAAAGATGTATAGAACCGGAAGCTGTGTTCGGACAAATAAAATACAATATGAACTACCAACGTTTCCGTCATTTTGGAAAGGATAAGGTTTTCATGGACTTTTGCTTCTTTGCCATGGCCTTCAATATAAAGAAAATGTGTGCTAAAATGAAAGAAGAAGGTATAAACTGGCTGATTAAACTGTTTCATGAGCTTACAGCTGCTCTATTTAGATGCTGGGAACACATAAACCGAAGTAATAGTCAAAATATCGCAGCTTAAAGAAGAGTAACTGATTTTTATAGCTAACGAAAAAAGAAGGGGGTGCATCGTGCATTACGACACACCCCCGTCCAACCCCTACAGGGGATCTGAGCGGACTGTTTTGGGGATGAAAGGGCATTGAACATTGCCCCATAGGGAGACGTCCTTCTCCAAAACATCAAGGCCGCCCTGAGACCCTGCAGGAGTTGCTTCACACACTGGAATATTCAGGAAGATGTTGGTCATCTCCCGCGTATCACGGAGGCGGCAACAAGCGCGGACACCGGCCTGTTGCTTGACCGGCATCCGCACTCTGAACTTAGTATCCGTTGCACATGGCAACAAACTGTTCTGTCACCTCTTCCTGCTCGTATTCGTCCGTGCAGAAATCATGGAATATACCTGTACAAGACAGAATGTCGTATGCCTCTTCGTGTGTCATGGGCGGCGTTCCATCTCCGTATTTAAGAATCATTTCGATATGCTTCAGCTCTGCCTGTTCATGCAGGAAGACACGGTATCTTTTGTACCATTCAGGGAAATCCTCTTTGGCAACGCCATATTCGATTTGCAGGTCTCGGAATTCCATAATGTTACGTTTTTAATTGTTTGTTATTGTTATTTGTTTCTGAAATAGTAGTTATAAAAACCGAAATAGCAACTACTTCGGGAAAATATTTTTTGGTAATAAATGTTTAATGATAGGTAAAATACCGATAATGAGTGAGCTATTGGGTATTAAAATTATTCTCTAAAACGTAAATGCGCTCATTTTTGAATTAGTATCAAGGCAAGTTCTTGAGCGTGTTTCTTGTTCGTTGTAACGGTACGGGTACTCACTATATAATAGGTGTGTCCGTCTATATAGGTGGTCTGTATCATTGTTCTATGTACGTTCTTATAATCTAAAGGTTATGTCTTTAGGCAATTTTGTCTTATCAACCGTTTTTACGAAATTGTCTAACTCTTCTTGCGTTATTTTTGTTTCGGAATTTCTCCAATTAAACACAAATTCATTGCTAGAATCATAATACACCAGTGATATCCCAGCATCAAGTACGGCTAACATAACAAGTTTTTTATTTTCCGCTTTCTGCATAGCTTTTTCGCAATCTGCAATTATTTCGTTGCGCTTTTTCTCGTACTTCTCACGCTTTTCCCGTTCCTTGCGTGCCTGTATGGCTTCGGGTGTATAATAGCCTTCCTTAAGTCTGTTTTTGATTAATGTGCGTTCCTCGTCCGTGAACTTCAAAACAAGGCGTTCTTCTTCGGGCTTATACGGGTTTACCCATGTTTGCCCGGTTAGCTCTTCTAGGACTTTAATTGCTTCGTCTGATTCTCTTTTCCAACGTTCCACGATACCTAATTCATGCAATAGGTATGTAAAGTATTGTTCGTCCTCTGCATTGCACAATATATTATACTCGTTTTCGGTTATGCGTAGATAGTTGATTGCTTTTTCGTCTTTTTGTTTATATAATAAAAGCCACCGCCTTTAACAGGGTAAGGAGGTTGCCCGTAATGGTTAGAAAAATGCAAATCAACAAATCTTTTAAATTGCGGGAAATGTTTTAATATTTCTTCGTGGCAACAGCCGTCACAGCAATAAACGTAGCGTCCGTCGCCTTGTTTTTCGTAAATATCAGCGGTTATAGTCCATTCGCATATATTATTCTTGCATTCGTCATTCAGTCTGATGTTCACCTTCATTTTGAAGGTAGTGCCGTTTTCAATATAAATCTTTTCTACATTGTAAATTAATCCGTTTGTTTCCATAATTGTTACGTTTTAATTGTTCGTTATTGTTTTGTTGCTGTTTTCACTTTCTATTTAATAATTTTCAATACGCGGCTCTTGATCATACGCAGAGCCTTGGCGTCATCATTACAGATTGGCCGCTTCCAGATGTTCTTGTATTTCCACCAGTCAATCGCCTCGGTAATGTGCCTGTTCGCCATTTCTTCGGATATACCCTGTTGCAGCAGTTCTCCCAACAGCATCAGACGGAAGGCATTTTCCTGCTGTTGCTCTGCTCTCAGGTTTTTGCGCACCTCCAGCAAGACAGGGAGAATATCGAGGTAGTGCTTCCTCTCAATCCGGGAGTGTAGGTAGTATTCGATGTCATCCAACGAGATACGGTCATAATTCAGATAGATATCGCTTTCTCCGACAATGAAGGCCAGTCTGTTTCTCCGTTTGCCGTAATAATCAGAAGAGAAAATGGTATCGCCTGGTTTGTATTTGAATGCCAGATGTTCCACTCCGTATTTGGAAACCGTATCCAGCGTATAGATTCCTGATGTTGGCAAATCCGGTACAGCATAATCATTATAGTAGTCCCGGATAAAGTGCTTGTTGGCATACCGCCATAACTCGCCTTTGCCACTATAATTCCATCGGTTGTCCGGGCAGTACGCAATACGGCTGCCTCGTTTGACAGAAGCATTGATTTCTTTGACCCAATCACGATACGACATCCTGCCATCTGTCAACGCTGCTTCGTCATCATACACCAGTCTTACCCATCCGGCATACGAATCAGGGTTGAACAGGTTTACTCCCTGTGGTATAGGATGTAGGACTTCGGTATTATCTGTAAGCCCTTGTATGAAAAAGATAATCCGGTGGTACCGCTCGTTTGCACTTTGGATGCGTTTTGCAGAATCTTCTTTCTCATACTCCATTTTTGTCTGTGCCGCCTTGTCGTAGAGTTCCTGCATTTCGGAACGTAAGGGAAAGAGGCGGTCGGTTATTTCAATATGATTGGAGTCGATAAGATATACATTCTCACCATTCCGAATCAGGAAGAATGTATGCCGGTTCCAATGTTCCATTACCGCAGTGTAGTAGGAGCTTCCGTAGTCCTTGCGGAACCGCCTTGGCTTGAGTGCTACAATACCCTTTGTATCCGGCAGAATAGCATCCAAATGGTCTTCCTTCATCAACCACTCTTCAAACTCGTTTATGCGTTCGATGTCGATGCCGCCATCACTGATGATGCCGCACTCTTCATCCATAAACAATAATTGCTGATGGATGGCAAACGGTTCGTTTTCGGGGGCATTGGCTCCGGAGGAAAGTTGTTCGACGCAATGTTCATCACCCATGTACAATTGCAACATGCTCAATGCTTTCTGTATGTTGGTAAGCTGGGACATGATACGGTTGCGTGTTTCTGCCAGTTTGGACAATTTATTGCGCATTCGGTTTTCAAGCACTGACCGGTGGTAGTCGGCCATCTGCTTTAAATCGGATAGCTGTCTGGCAAGAAGCTGCTTCTTCTGGGCCAGTGCTATGAGAGACTGGGGAGAGTTCCGGCCAATCAGCATGGTGCTGTCATCCGTACAATCATCCGGTCCGGCATCTTCTTCTGGAATTTCAGGTGTGTAAGTACCGTCCATGATTCCTACCGCCTGACTATACAGCTTGTGAGGGTCGGGCACGTAAGACTTGTTTTTAAGAAAGGCATTTACTTCCTCCGCACCATAAGAAGAGTACACCCCCTCATTCTCGATGTCCCATACAAGCTCATATCGGACAACGGTCTTTTGGTCGTCGCTGTTTAGACTGGCTACCCTAAGAAGGTCGCTTCCATGCAGGAAATAATCACCCGGGCGTATGGTGTCGGCAGTCCGGCACAGTTTGTTCAGCTCTTCGGTTGCCGGTATCTCCTGAAGGTTGTTTGTTTTGGTTATATCCATGTTCATATTTGTTATCTATCTGTATGCCAAAGGTAATTAATTATATATCAATTTCCTAAAGATGTGATGTCTTATTCCGGATAACAGCTCAAACCGACATCTTCATTTAAGCGAGAGTGCTCATAAAAGCCCGTAGTCGGGCTTTGGCTCATATTTTGCGGGAGATCAGAAAAGGGTAGGGGATGTACCCTACCCAAATCTTATCAAACTACCTTCTGCTCACCCCAACTAAGATACAGCTGGCCTTTTTCGTCATATTGCTTTTGCATGAGGTTGTCGAACAGATCGGCTGATATACCGAACTCGGAAAAAATCTCTTCGTCCTCATGTATAGAACCAGATTTGATAAATTCGTTCAGCTTCTCCTTGCACATGACCAGAGCAAGTATATTCTGTTCAATCGTGTCCGCATAAGTCACAAAATGTACGTGCTTGTAATCCGTGCTGTCGAACCGGATAAAACGCATGTAGTATTGCTCCATCCGTGGAATATTCCACTGTAAGGCTTCAATGATTACTTCGTTGCAGCTCGGAATATTTACTGATGAACTCAAACTTTGTTGGGTGCTCAACAAAACACCGTTGCCCGACTGCTGGAACTCCGCAATGATTTTCTTGCGGCGGTTAAAGGGCACACTGCCGTCAATGACAAACAGCGGACGGTCAATGAACCGTTTGAACAGATCCGTATAGAAAGACAGAGATTCCAAAGAGATGCATCCTACTGCAACCAGACCTTTGCTTTCACGCACCAGTCCCATAATCTTGCCGGCCTTTGCCGGAAACTCCGATCCGAAATACCCCGGCATCAGGTGAGCTGTGGAACAAGCCCGACGCAACAGCTCTATGATGCGCACCAGTCTGAGGGCGGCATCTTTCCGGCTGTCACCTGTTGACTGAAAATATCGTGGCAGAATCTCGTAGAAATCATTCAGGATTTTGTCATATACCGCCTTTTCTCCTACTCCGGGGAGAATCTGGTCATTGATTACCTCGTACTTGTCGCCGGCCACCTCCTTAAACCGTCTGGTAATGATAGTATAATCCAGAATCTTCTTCAAGTCATCGCTGTTGTAGATGTCCTGTGAGTTCTTGCGGATGCCAAAAACCGATTTCTTGCCCGGTGAGAACAGCGAACGGAAAATCCGGTTCCCCTGTTTGACGGGAAGGGGTCGGTACAGATATTCATTGTCAACCGGAACAAAATCCCCGTCCTCGTCCTGCTCGTACCGATACCTGCTCATGGATATGAAATTGTAGGAGTTATTGTACAGTAAGGACAGTTGGGAATAGATCTCTGATATATCGTTACGTGTTGTTGTTCCGGTACACAGCATCTTGTACGGCAGGTGTCGGAACAGATTTAGCATATGCCGTGTCCGCTTGCTGGCCGCATTGGAGATTTCGTCTGATTCATCAAAAATCAGGCAGTGCTTCCGGGCGGTCAGCCTGAGGAACTGTCTCAGCTCACGCTTTCTTTTTCCAAGCATGGATGTCGATAGGATCAGGAACTCGCCTGGCTGTGCGGTGTTGATTTCGTCCTTACGGTTGATGTTACGGAAAGCCACACCCTGAACGGTCAGGAACTCCGACCATGTAAGGTTGGTAGCCACCGCCGGAGCCACCACGATGACGTTGCGTACCTTCTGATTGTCCAACAGCATTTTGCCATAGAGGAAAGACACGACTGTTTTTCCGCACCCCTGTTGCCAGTTTACTAGGCTGTATCTTTTGGAGAACAGCTTTATGGCATCGCTCTTTTGAAGGGGAGTAAGTGCATACTGAGTACCGTCCGCTTTCTTGAATGTCAGCTTATCGACATACACTTTCATGTTTTCGGATGGCAGCATGTCGCAGAATGCCTGTTGTTGGCGTTCCATTTCCTTGCGTTTACGGGAAAGAACTTTCTCGCAGGCATCCACCCCTTCTATGACAGTCTGTGCCATAGGAGAAAAGTAGGACTTTACGGTATCACCCCACAGCAACAAGTCGTGAATATTCAGGAAGAGTTTCGGGGAAACATTCAGTTCCTTCAGAACCTTGCCCATCCTGGAACTGTATGTTTTGATGGCAAAACCGGAAGACTGTCTTACAAGTGCAATGCGGTCAGTCTTGATGTCGTTTTGTCCTCTTACAATCTTGCGCAAACGGTTAAGTACTTGCTTCTCGGAAATTCTCACGTGCTGCAACCAATGTTTGTATTCTTTCTCGGTCGCATTCTCTGGCGGTTTCTGTGTACGGAACTTCTCGACAAAAGCCAGACATTGACCGTACTTGTCCTTGATGCTTGGCTGGATGCGTATCTCATACATATACTTGGCCAGCTTGTATTCAAATTCAGGAAGCTCTGAATTCTCCTTAGCTTCACGAGCAAGTTTCAGGCGTAACTCATGCTTGGTCTCACGGGCTTGTGCTACACGGGTACGAAGATCCATAAGGGAAACAAATGCAGAAGAGTATGCCACATTCTCCAGATGGTCGGATTTTCGCTGAAAAGCCATTATCTTAGTCTCAATGGTCACCTGGTATTCGCCGAACGTATCGGATTCCAGCTTACACTGCCCGATAAAGTTGAACCTGTCGTTTATCTCGGATATCATAGACTTGTTCCAAAACCCGTCAGCGAGGAATGAAGCCGGAACAACAAGCAGCAACAGTCCACCCGGATTGAGATATTCGGCAGCTTTCTGGCAATAATAGAGTTGTGACAAAACAGGCAGGTTGTTCACTTGCCATTTCAGATTAAATGGGGGATTGCCAAAAACAAAGTCAAACTTGCCTTCCGGGGCGGCATAGAGAATATCCCGGCATTCGATATGTGCGTCCGGATACAAGAAGCGTGCCACCTTTACCGCCTTTGGGTCAAGTTCGGAACCGTAGGTGTACGTCCCATCCGGCAGCCAGTTGAAGAAATTGCCCATGCCACAGCAGAAATCGGCCACCCGATCGGACTGGGAGGGAGCCGCCATTTCAACCATAAGCTGACAAACCGCATGAGGGGTAAAGAACTGCCCCATTTCAAACTCTTTTTTAGCCTCCGTATAATCGTGGAAGTTGTTGAAATCATTAAATGACAGATTGTGCAGCCCTCCGGCTCCCGTGTAGCAGTTATATACTACCTCGGAAGTGACAGCCTTGTTATGTGTGTCAATACAATAGAGAATCTTATCGTTTATCTCTGCACGTTTTTGGGTCGGAACTATCTGTTGTAAATCTTTGTACATGCTAAGGAATGATTATCGTTGATATTTTTTGTTTGCCATCTCTTTAATCTCGGTAGCAAAATTGTAAAAGAGCTGGGCTTCTTCGGCTTTTCGAAATTTGATGGACATTTTTTGGTTCTTGAATAATTTAATCTGTTCCATTTTGGACGCTTCACTGGAAATGGATAACGCACTTCCGGCTTCCATACGCCTTAAAAGTGATTCATCCGCATTTGAGAGGATATGAAATAAATCGTGACTTTGGAAGAAACAGTAAACCACGGCATCCAGTATTTTTTCCACATCCTCCCAATGCGGTTCAAAACTGTAATACCTTGTATGGAAAGCATATTCGATTGTTACTGTTTTTGATGTCAATTTGATGTTTTTATGTTTAAGGTGATTGCCAATATTCAATTTTGTGTCATGATCGCCCTTATCTTCAAATGACATACCGTCATTCTGACTGATAATATGCTCCAGAATCAAATCTAATGAAGGTAACTCACCATTATATCGTTCTTCTTTAAATAAAGATTCTGAAAGGCAGTGATCAGATTCTATATTACAGCCATAAGTTTTGGAGAAATAATCGCAAACCTTTGATTCGATACTTCGTAATAGTTTTTGAATCAACTTTTCGCAATTTACTATGTCATATTTGAACGTATAATCGAAACGATCCAAATTCTCTTCCCATACATGAGAATAGAAAGGACTTGATATATAGTTCAAAGAGTTGATTTTGAACTTGTCGTTTGTATTGGATTTGTCTCTCTCCACAAATTCAGCCCACATAGCCCGCAATCCGTTGAATTTTTCCATAAACAGGTTCCAGTAATTATCGACAATCATCCGGTCAGTTTCTGGAATCATGTTTACGGGCTTGGTTTCTATTTCGTCAAACAGACTAAGCAAATCATTCATATTCCTTAATTTTAGGCGGTTAGTATTCTATTATCTTATACTACAAAGGTAGCTATATAATATGTGAATATACGGTAACTATCATAATATCAGTATGATAACGGATGGTTAAAACTTTTCCATTCAAGCGGGAAAAATATACTTTTTAGTACCAAACCATCAATTGGGTATAACTAACAATTCAGTCCGAAAAAATCAAATTTGAAAATTTGTTGACAATGATAGAGCTTGGCATGACCTTCCGCTTTTAACATTTGGCTTGAATGGAAATGTAATGAATTCGGAAATCACAAGTTTGCATAGATGGATATATATGCGGTATAAACATACAGACAAGGGAAAAGGGAACGTGGGTGCGTTCCCGGAAGTGATGGAGGATATCCCGTCTTTTGTCTGAAGGAAGCGGCCTTGTTCCAGAATAAAAGCTGCCGGACAACCGCTTGAAACAACGGTTGCCCGGCATACTGTTTTCCAGAAGGGAATGAAAGGTGCCCGGCTATTCTTCTTCCATTTCAGTAATGCTGCTGTCCCCGGCAAATTCCTGACAGCCTGTATCCATCCACAAATCATCTTCCCGGTATTCCACATCCGTAGGATAGGTGAATGCTTGCTCTTTTCTTCCGTCGGTCAACGGTTCCTTCCTTTTGAGGACCCCATTGCAGACTTCCTTCTTCTTCTTTTCCTCTTCCTTCTCGATAATCTCTCCAATCAGGTCCACCAGGATTCCCATGCCCTCCGGATTGCCACGTAAAAGGGAACAATAGTAATGGATCTCGTTAATGGCACGTTCGCAGGAATGGACCACGAAGCTTTTGCTATGCCCTGTTTCATTTCCCAGGTCCTCCGGTGACTCCCCTTGCAGCGTCCTCAGGGTCATCTTCTGGTCTTCCCGGGATATGTATTGCCCGAACATAAGGAACAGGGCCTTGTATGATCCGGTCATCAACCGGTGGTAATGAAGCCGGCGGTTAACCTCCCTTGCATTTCTGACCACATTCTTTATCTCCCGGTTCATTCTTGTTTCCTGTTGCGTATAGGGGACATATCCCTTAAATCTACTATATGCTAACGCTATATTGACCATAGGCGAATTAGTAAAACAATATTAAAGCAACAATCAGAATATACAGTTGATACAGAAAAATTTAAATACTTTGGAAAAAGATTTAGTGAAATTGAGAAAGCGATACAAAAGGATCAATCAGGATAAATGAAAAACTATTTTATTGACACTGTTTTTGAATATAATTATAGTATAAAGAGTCTATTTCTTTTGATGATAAAAGTCAATAGACTCTTCATAACTATTTAAAATATATATTCTGGTTATGTTTAATAAATAAATATTAGTGTACCGACCAACCCTGCTATCATTAGGCAGAACGCTCCGAAAAGTCTTTCTGGTCTAAGTAATTCATCATTATAATAACCTAATATGCCTTTACAAATAGCGGCTGCAATCAATGGCATAATGAGCATGCAAAACCCAATGACATGCTTACAAAGCAAGCAATAAATAAAAACAGAAGTAAATAGTTCATAACTGATATAATTTCGATTTTAAATAGTTGATAATTCGTTTAATTTGATATACAAATATAGTTATAATCTAACAATAACTTATTGTATATATGTATATTATATATATTACCATTTATAAATTACTTTACCATATAAGCAGAAAACCTATAAAATAGATGTCCGCATGTGTAGAAATATACTATATAGAGTAATACAATAAATAACACTATTCCTTTCCAAATTATTGATGAATCATAGATTCAGAAATTCACTCCCGAAGAGAGCAAAAAGAAATTAATAAAGAAAAAGGAGAGAAGAGTAATCTATAAAAAAGAGTTCCAATCCAAAAATCCAAATTTCAAGGAGGAAATTTGGATTTTTTTTAGAAAAAAACAGCAGAAGTCGGAGTAGGATTCATATCGGGTCCATACCAGGACGTAGAATCGGACACCGATTGTCTGCTATGGACATGAAGGAGGGCAACTGCAAATCAGCCTCTCCTTCTTTATAGAATTGGTATATGTGTAGGTGATACTCGGTTTTTCAGTATCATTTGGGGGAGCCGGTTCTAGCCTCCATATTTCTGTCACACAAGGACTCTCCATTATACCAGGCGCGTGCTTTCGCATCGAAGTCTTTGCGTTCAGGACTTCCCGGCTCTCCGGCTTCCGATGCCAACACAGCTTCAGCCTTTACAAACCCCGGTTCTTTGCAGAAATTCATCTCACGGAGTTTCCTGATTTCTTCCGCAGTCAGTCTGTTTGAATTAGTATCCATGGCAAATTACTTAAGATGTTGATGACCGTCAAACCGGATACGGTCAGATTTGCACGGTGCATACATATTGGGTTATGTCAATCATGGGAAGCTTGCTGCCCGCATCATTGACGGCTTGCATAAATTCGGCACATTCCTGCCCTGTCATTTTCTTTCGGCAATAGGCGTAATACAGGAAATCGATTGTAGTCAGATAGGTTATGTTGTTTGCCAGGCAGTAGCTATTTATGTCCCTCAAATTGCTGCTCCCTAAAACATCCTGATTGTCCCTGCAATATACCATACATGCGCTTTCCCCTTTTCCCAATGTCCGTTGCAGCAGGAAGTATTCCTTTATGGATTCCCCCTTGGGCGCAAATTCCTCTTTTTTCAGTTTTGGGAAGAAATGAAGGTAATTGTCAATGAAGCCCTTGGTCTTATTGTTTTTGGCAACCTCATTATAGACTACATCCAGAACCACATACTCATATTCAGGGAATATGTCAGGAAGCAATGAAAAGCAGTCTGCCTCGATGAAGTGGATAATCACATCAGCATCCAGTACTATTTTCGTTTTCCTGCATTCCATCGACATTGATTTTATGAAGTAATTCCATGTAATGACCCTCTGAGATTTTGCCCCGGTCAAACAAATTACGGGCTTTTTCTCCGAAATCACCTATCACCAGACCCTCGTTGGCGGCTTCATACAGAGCTGTATCGTACCCAAAACATCTTGCAGAGTATTTCACACTTGTTTCCGCCAATTTGGAACGGGCGGATTCCGTTATAATGCCAAGGTTCAGCAGCCTGTACAACAAAGCCGAACGGGAAACGGAGAAATAGTGCTCAAGTCTCAATATCGTTCCTAAAGAAACGTTTTTGCCCCTTAACTCGTCTTCCGGTGTCAACTGACAAATGCCGGCTTCTGGCATCAGAAATGAAGAAGCGAACATGTCGGCACTTTGTTCCACGACATTTTTACTGTTGCCGGGATTGCATTTATGGGGTGTGGGCTTTTCCTCGATAAACAAATGATATAATTCGTGTGCTATGGTAAAGTGCTGCCTTCCCATGGGCTGGTTGGAATTGACAAGCATGAACCGATGTCCGGAATTGTCCTTCAGGCACATTCCGGAAAAGCTGTCGGAGAGGGGTCTGAACACTGTAAGCACATTCAGTTTCAGAAGCAGGCTTTTCAGTGTGACAGGTTCGGACGCTCCTAGCCCGTTGTCCATACGAAAGGCTGCCACCTGTTTTTCTATAACAAACTTATTCGGCTTCATTTTGGGCTATCCGTTCCATTTTCAGGTATGATTTCACAATATCCTTGAAATTCGCAATTTCCTTTAAGTCATCATCCTCCAAATCGGAGATTCTAAAGGCAGCGGCCAGAATCTCATTGTCCGCTTGAATATTATCCTCAAATAGGATGAAAGGCTCACAGCCGAATATATTTGAAATCCGTTCCAAGACATCATAAGGGACTTCCCTTGTCCCTCCCTCATAATTGCTGTATGCCGAACGCTCGATGCCGACAGACTTTGCTGTCTGCTCCTGCGTGAAGCCGGACAATTCTCTGATTCTTTTCAGATTATCGCCAATAATTTGATTCATTGTCTTCATGCGTGTCTTCTTTAATCCTGTGGCAAAAATACCTGTGATTTATTATATATACAAATAATTGCCACGGAAAGTTTGCGTACCTGCTCGTTTTTTGATGAAAGGAGAATATAAGATTCAGCCTGCTATTGTGAAAGGATATGCGGGACGCTGCATGAAAACGGAAGCAATCAGTATGTTGTCTTAACCTATTTCCTTCATTCCAACCTTATTCCCTTGTTCTGCTGTTTTGCAAAGTGATATGGAAGGTGGAAGGGATTATAGTATTCAGGGGCCTTATGACTGACAGGGACGGCCTGTTGGAAAAATTCATAGAAAACATCTTGCCGATAGAATATAAGTATCACCTGATTTTATTTTTTACCAAATAAAACGATCTTAGCCCATCATACAGAATTAATAAGGAGGATATATTAGGTAGAAAACATATTGTTTGACGAATCGTAAACCGTTAATATACAACGCATAATATTTGATGGCCGTTTGATGGCATATTGGCTTATGACTCGTTAAAACGCTAGGCAAAGTCTATATAGAACTTACACTATGGACAATATCATTCGCTTATTTGTTTTCTTTAACAGTGTATTAAGCAGAAATGAAATCCCAAAACTTCATTTGCTATGTATAATAATATATACAATTTTTATTTTCGCTAATATAGATAATTACAATACTGATAATATATATATTCATCCATAATATTATTGTTTCCTTGCGAAATTCAATATTATATTCACTAAGTACAGTCCCATTCTTTTTAGTTTTCTTTAGTATGGGAAATAAAAAAATACATTTGAAATCAAAGATGCCGGAATATCTTGTGTTGGCCTATATTTCTTCCATCATTATGTATTCTGAGTATTTCTTTCTTTTAGAAGAAAAAGGCTGTAGTAATGATTACTTAATAATCCTTCTATTTTTGCTTACAGGTTTTGGTATTCTTATAATTAAAGCTGTTAAATCGTGTAATAATTGGAAGAAATAACTAATATTAAGCTTACTATTTTTTATCATCATTTGGGTGTTCATTCTTATCATCATCCTCAGTGATCTCTTTCCATGCACTTTCTTCAAAGCTACAGGTGGGACGACTTGAACATAAAATAACAAGGGGAAGCACAATAAATACTAAAAAGACAATGAGTTCTTCTAATCCTGCAACTGACGAAAAAATAGAAATGATGTCCATAGTGTAAGTTTTTATGATACTAATTGCTAAAAAATATATTATTCGTTACAACAAACTCATTCTTTATCATTATTCTCAGTCATAAAATATAAAGTCGCATATATTAAGAATATAGCATTAAGTACACCGAAAATCCATAATCCTGTTTCTGATAGGAATAAAGGTGATAAACAGAAAATATATTCCTTATATAGTAGGCTATACTTTTTTGGAACAAGCTATTGTATTATGATTTCAAAATGGCTTCTATTTTTTTCATGTTTTTTATATAGGATTGAGTTAACTCCTTATCGGTATATTGGGGCATATTTAGAATCTTTATTTTTATATTTCCGAAACGATTGTTACTCAAACATTTCTTATTAGGAATGTGTTTTTTTATTTTATTCATGGTCAAAGTTCTTAAGATACTAATTACTTATAAGGTCTTATTATGCAAATATAGCGACTTCGGTTAGTTTGTATATTCACATGGAACAAAAAATAACAATATTTATACATTAACACAATTTCCCCTGTTAACTTATATGTGGTAATTATTAAAATGTCCAGTTATATGTCGAAAATCAGATATAGGGGGATATAACTTGAAAAGTTATACTTGAAGCTATTAACTATATGAATATTAATTTGTTACATACGATAACTCTGAATAATATTTATTATTGAATATATTTTATCGAAATCGTAAGATAGGAATCTGTGTTCAGATTCCGGAAAGGGACACGCTGCCGGGCAGGGATAACTGCCCGGACTTCACTAGTCAGTACCCTTTGCTCTCAAGAAGTTTAATCTCTTCGGAGTCAAACTTCTCTGTCAGCACCGCATGACCAACCCAGTCCTCATGATCATTGATTCCTAACAGGTACGCATCGCGTTCTGCTTCTGTTTCAAACTCACGGACTGTAATGTCAAAGCACTTTCCATCGGGATCATTCAATAATTCTTCCAATGATCCGTTATTGTATGCGATGCAAATATCATCCCCAAAAAGGACATACGCTTTATATTTGGCAGGAGTCAGGACTTGCCATATTACATCGCAAATACATAACATATACTTGCCATCTTTTTCGGGCTTCAGTCCGTCCGCGTCACCCTCTAATAATGTGCAATACAGGAAACCATCTTTTATTGTATCGCACCGAAAGACGAATGACTCGCCCATGTCGGAAAAAATATCGCCTACCTTTATTGCATAGGAGGTTTTTATTTCCTGTTTTACATAATTGTTCAAATTTATTGCCATATTACTGTTTTGGTTATTTGAATCATTTGATTTCTATTGGTCCGTCACTGAATGTTATAATTCGTCCGGCAAGTTTTTGGATTGAGCCCTTGGGAAGTTCAATCCCAGTAGGGACATAGAATTGCTCACACTCGAACTCCATAAACTCTACATGTTCCCAATCCCAGCCGTCATATACAGGCTTTTCGGGGAAAACCATTTCTGTTCCATTCTTATTTACTGCTAACCATGCCATATTACTGGGGGTTTTAATTTCTACTACAAATATAGTTATAATGAGTGTAATATATAGATATACAGGTGTTTAATGGTATGTAAACAGCAGGCTCGTACTTTCCTAAATAAGCGGGATTAGTTGAATTTGGTTTGTTAGGTAGTGGGGGGGCATCGCCCTGAGCATACATCCGAAAAACACCGCCGGCTACTTTCACAAGCAACCGACGGTCGGAATGGGTTATTTTGTTTTGGAGGTTTCGGTCACTATGAACCGAAAATGCGGTGATAACAATATGGAATTTGCTGCTGCAAAGATGCTCCTTGCGTACAGGGTAATATTACCATCCGAGATACTGATTTGAATATGTTTCGGATCATCACTAGCATATAGCAAAGAAAGATTCTCTTCGTTGATACTTCTTTCGCGGATCTTGTTTGCCAACACCCGAATGTCAGCCTTGAACTTGTCTTCGGCATCCTTTAGGGCTTGCTCCACCCATATTTCTTTTCCGTTTATGGCAAATTTGGTGGTACCCTCAATATTCTTAAATAGCTTTTGTCTTTTACTAGGAATTGGCCGTGCCGGGATCTCAAGTTTCTCACTGTCACACATTCTGGCTTCGGCAAGTTCAGGCGATCTTACTATGATATTGGTCTTTCCTTTTCCGCTGACATTGTAGTAAATATACGATGCTGTCGGATCTACTTCTTTCAGGTTCCGTACCTCATATCTACCTAAGGCAGAACAAAAATTCACCCAAATGGTCTGTCCGTTAGCCGCCTTATAAGGAACTACTGCACATTGAAGATATCCACATCGTATGCGTGTCGTCTGGGTAAATGAGTCCGCAATCCAGTCCAGTTCGTTCCATGAGTTCAATTTTAAAGCCCATTCATACTGTTTTTCGGCAAAACCTTTGACTTTGCCAATATACGTATCTTTGAACTTGCTCAATATATCTTCCAACTGTGCTATCAACTTCTGGTAAGACACATCAATTCCCAAGCCACGCTCCCTGATGTATTTTTCCATCACGGCTACGGACCGGTGCAGGCTGGAGCAGCCGTATCCACCTTTCTTCTTTCGTACTTCGTATTCTTGTTTCCAGAACTGATAGTATTCTTTTACAAATTCCAAAGGCTGGCTATCGAATACAGCCTTCACCTTTTTGATATTCCCCGGCCAACAGTCAATTTTGTTGGCATCATTGAATTTGGATATTTCCTCGTAGTTCATTTTTTTATAGTGTTGGTTATTTATCTGACACAAAGATAATTAAATAAACATTCATGTTAAAAATATCACGTGCATATCGGGAAGAAGATCTCGAATCCTGCATTTCCATTTAAGCCAAAAGCAACTAATCGCACACCAAGAGGGTGTGTCAAAACTCAATTATTAAAAAGATGAACTTATAATTTGAAATTTGAGCATCCTAAAAGATCCCCAAAAGGGTCGTATCATTACTCCATACAGAGCTTGATACGACCCTTTTAAGTGTTATACGTTACAATCTGTAACTTTTAGAAGTTGTCATTTCTGTTTTGACACACCCTCGTCCACATTGGAACCATATCATGAATAATATAACTCCGGTAATCAGGAGATCTATATGATGCCTGACCACCGGAATTTTGCCAGCTATTATGGGAATACTTTATACCCTGTTTATCGGCTTGGTCATATTCGCCATCACACCCATGCCGGGAACTACAAAGACACCCCCTCGAATCGGGTTCTCCAGAGACGTACCGCAATGGATACATTTTTTCCGTTGCTCCAAATTATATTGAAGACAGTGTGGACAGATGACATACCCGTCCGCTGCATCATATCCATAGGGTTTTACCTTGTCGCCGGTCCACGACTCTCCGGCTCTGATAGGAGGCAAGTGCCCGATGGCCTCACGTACTGTCTGTACGGGCTGTTTACCGCTCCTCCCGCCATACTCACCCTCAGGAAATTCTATGGCCGGTAGGTTGGCATCTTTCCGTATGCCGCAAAATATGACCCTTTTGCGCGTCTGAGGAATACCATATTCTTCACATTTATGGACTTTGTATGTCATATCATATCCTGCTTCGTCAAAAGCCTGTGCTATCCAATCGACAAACGGGCCGGTTTTCTTGTCTTTAGTCTTGCCTAGTGTTATCAGTCCCGGAACATTCTCGATTATCACATAGTTGGGTTTGCAGACCTTTGCATAGTATATATAGCGAAGCGGCAACTGGTTCCGTTCGTCAAATACACTCCGGTTGGTGTTTGCCGTGCTGAATCCCTGGCAGGGAGGGCCGCCGACAAAGACCGATATATCTCCGGGACGAAGTCCCATAATTTCCAACCATTCTTCCGGTTCCAAATCCAGAATACTATACAGGAACAGGTTCAGGCAGGGCATCGGTTTGGGCGATTGCAACCAGTTATCGGGGATTTCATGTTGGAAGAACCAGTTTGCGGTCTCACCGGTCTTTAGAATCTTCAGCAAAGTCTTGGCTCCCTTTTCATTCTCGGGAGAGATCCAAAGATGACTCCATCCTTTAACACAAAGGTTCAGCCAGTATGTACAGATGGCTTCAGGCGAAAAATCCATTGCCGAGACACATTTCATGCCAGACTGAATCATGCCCAAAGAGAGTCCACCACATCCGCAGAAAAAATCGGCGAATGTCAGATGAGTATCCGGAAAAAGAATCTCAGGCAGGACCGGCTTGCCACCGGTCACTATATGTTTGTTTGATTTCATAGGCTAAATTTGATTATTCTCTTTCAGATCAACTCCTTTGAAAACTTTCTTGTTCATATTGTTTGACTTTATTATTTTCCACATCATAATCATGTCGGATAAGCGCTTTTAATTCATTCAACACTCTCGAATACCCTCTAAGCAGGGTGTCAGCATCATCCGAACGGCTTTCGTCAGGTTTGTTGTTAAGTTCATCATGAGCCTGTTGGAACCTGCCTATTTCCTGCCGGATAAACTCAAGGTTTGACCTTAGCGTCTCTGGTTTGATTTCGTAGTAACTCATACTCATTTATTGATATGTAAAGATACTAAATTGTAGCTACATTACACATAATCAGATAGATATAAATAGGCAAGGAATAGGGTTCAGGCTTCTTCATTTAAGCAGGCTATACCTAATAGGGAACGTTTGGTACGTTCCCGACACACATAAAATAGAAAGCCAATGAATAATACCGAGTGTCTGATATTAGTTATTGTTCAGTGTTTCTACATTCCTTTATAGGGAGTCAAGAATATTCTTGTTCGCTTTGTCTGACTGAGACGTTTCAATCGTCGCCAGATAGCTCAAAGTGGTGTTCTCGGAATTCTGCCCCAGAGCTTCGCAGATAACCGGTATGGGTATGTTCATGTTCTTGGCTGTCAAAGCCCATGCGTGCCGGGCCATATTTGTTTGTAAGGGCACATCCAGATTTAGCATCAGCCCTATTCTTTTCAACCTTGTATTGATGGCGTGAAGTATATTTGTGTATTCTTTCCTGTTGACACTCACTGGCTCGCTGATAATAGGCAACAGAAAAGGAGTTTCATGCTTGGCGTATTTGGCTACGATGTCTGCCATTGGCTTTTCCCATTTGATTGACAGTATCTTGTTCGACTCTCTGGGATGATACGTCAGGAAACCGTTTTTCAAATCCTCCTTTTTCAGGTTGGCGATATCTATAAAAGACATGCCACGGGTATAGAAACTGAACATGAAAATATCCCTTGCAAAATCCAGACGGGGATCAGCGGACAGATCTAAGTCGCGTATTCTCCTGATTGTATCCAAAGGAACGGCAAATCTTACCACCTCCTTGGAACCGGTATAGACATTGCTGAAAGGCTGCTGTTGTTCCAATACACCTTTGGCAACAGCCTGATTGTACATTGACCGCAGATTTCTCATATAGAACGACATCGTGTTAAGGCAAATGCCGTTTCTCTGGAGCCATTCACCGTATTTACCAACCAGCCCGCTACCCATCTCTTCCAGCCCGTTACGATCTGTTTCTTTCAAGAACCGCTCGAAACTGTTCAAAGCGGTCTGGTATGTCTCGACCGTTCTTGTCTTGCCGGCAAGTTTGGTCTCACCGACCAGCTTGTGAGCAAAAGCAAGGAAGTGAAAGTTTGCCGCCGGTTTGAAGCATAATTCAATGATCTGATCGACGGTATAATCCGCTTCTGCCATTTCAGTGCAGCAAAAACCTTTTTGAAAGTGGCTAACTTTTCTGATAAGTCCTTGAACGCCTCCCTCAGATATTCTTTCCGTTCAGAATCTGTATTTTCAGGTATGACAATACATGCAAAAGAATCATGCCATTCATCCGGATATACATTGTATCCGGACGGGACATGCCTTATTTCATTCCTGTAAATAAACTGAAAATGGACTGATCCTTTCTTCCCCTTGGAAGAAGAGGGACGGAACTTAAGTTTGACTCCCATCTTTACTGTATGTTTAGGTTAATGAAATCCACCACTTTCTCCAGTTTGCCTGATGCAAACAAACGGTTATGCAGAACTCTCCTGCCTTCTTTCCATTCATGAAACAATTCATAATAAGGAGGCTTGAGAGTCCTGTCTATCTTAATCCGGTACAGGTTCGTGTTGAACTCAGTGACCAGATTCTCTATATTCTTGTCCGATTCGTCAGGATCGGTGACAAATACCAGTTTTTCTGTTGTGAGTATCATTTCTTGTTTCATAGCATGTTACACAAAACAACCCGCTGGGAGTGTTGTAGCATGGTTCACCGGGTTTGAATACCTTTCCACACCGCTTGCACTTCGGGCGTGTATCCAGTGGCTTCAAAGAATCGCGGTAAGACAACCTCTCTGTATTGGGAATCCCCACTACCGCAATCGTATCAAGGTCCAGACCGATCTCCTTGGCTTTCTTGCCAGCTGCGATAATGACATCGCGCCATGACTTGAAGCAGTTCGTCAGATCACCTTCATCGTAATTATACCAACGATCCGGATTCTTGTCTATTTCTTCTTGGGTGATGGGACGCTTCAATTCGATAAACTCCGAGCTTATCACATGAAGCGATCCGTAGTAATGTGTGGCTTCCACACAACTTCCTCTGAAAGTACTTATGTTGACTATTGCTTCTACCATGATTGTTTGTTTATTTCATCCTGTTTTTGATTTCTTCCAACACACTGATATTGATGGTTGCCATTTCGCTTTTATCTGTTGCTTGAAGTTTGGCAAAGCTGTACTTATGATCAACGGATATGACGTTCATGTCGATTCCGGCAACCCTAATAGATTCACCTACACTGATAGAGGTTTGTATGGTTTTCATAACGGTTTCTTTAATATTCGAATATTGTTTCTTCTTCGTAAATGTCCATACCCTCAGGTTCGTCCTGCTGCATAAACTCGAAATAGGTATGACAGAACTCATGCAGAGAGTTCTGTATCTCACAGATTGCTTCTACTGAGAGTTTGTTCGCCGGAATAATATATTCGTCCGGTTGGTTAAACCAGAGTTTTCCGTCATCTATGAACACACGATAGACCGGCTGCGGGTCTTTTAACGGATCCGGTTGTGCCACCGGATAGTCCAGTGAACCGCCCATATAGAGGCTGAATCGCTCGTTTTCCACCAGCTCCTTGAAGCTGAAGGACTCATTAGGGAAGGAATGTACCAAAGAGTGCAAACTCTTAAGCATTGACTTCTTCAACCGATGGAGTTGATCGCCTGCATCTTTATTGGAGTCCGCAATTCTCTCAACGAGATTCATCACCGATTTTTCGGTCATTCTTTCAAAAGTTAAAGTATTCCCCATTGTATTATTGTTTAATATTCTACTTAGTCTATTCCACCTACGATATACACTGTATCGTTGTGCTTGCTGAACTGCATGATGGGCTGTCCTTCCTTTATGACTGGATCTTCATCCGTCCCTTCATATTTGATAGCCGAGATGGATACCTTTTTCTCCTGTCTATAAGCCAAACGGACTGCCTGTTCCCGCATCGCCTGCCAATCATCGGAGCATACAAATTCCCCTTCCATGAACAAACCGAAGCAACTGCCGGTGAAATCTTTGATTTTTATTGTTTCCATTGCCTTTCCTATTATCTTTATACAAAGATAACTATTTAATCTTTTGATATATACATTGTTAAATGTATTCTGTGTGTAAGGTTAGGGATAATACTTCTCCATTTAAGCGCCCTCCCTTCACGGAAAATAACCCGGAAGCCGCTGCTCCCGGTCAAGGTCAACAAAGGATCAGGCGGTTTCCCACCCAATATATCGTCAGTCAGGCAATTTTACTTTCTCTGGTTCCTGTTCCTGAAAATCATTAAAATCGGGAAGGACATTGGTTTCCAAATCCTTGATAAATTCGGGAACACAACCCAAGCGTTTTGCTTCGGCGAGATATGCATTCAACGCTGCCATTGCACACTTGTCTGAACCGGTCAGAACAAACACGGGTATTTCTTGAGTTAAGCACCGGATAAGGAGCTTTTTAGAATCTTTCGTTGCTGCCATAGCTATTATTTTGGTTAAAATTTTGTTTTTCAATTATGGAGCAAAGATAACTCATTCTTTTGAAATAGGCTACCTTTGCGTTATAATATTCAATAATATTCATATCTTTTTTAGCGATTGGAACTCCAAAGGATCACATAAAGCATATACAATTTACAATTGAAAATCCGTGCTTGTTGAAATCGCACAAACTTGACAGTTCATCGAGATCTTTGCAGGTATAAATGGAGTCAATTCCATATGTCTTGTCCGCGATGCCAGTCTTGCCAATCTTGATATATACATTTACGCCTTTCATGCCGTCCTTCTTCATCACGTCACAGTGGAGATAGCCCGGCTCGCGTTTGTTGGATCCCTTAAAGGACTTGTATAATTCCTGTAGGGTTTCTTTGGTGTCATCCACATCCGTGAGAAGGCAATATTCATTGCAATCCCAGCAAGCCTCATATTCCAAGGATTCGTCTGAAAAATGATGGATCTCACCAGTGTTAGGATTCATCCATACCTCGCAAATTATGTTTGTGCTTCCGCACTTTGTACAAATAATCTTCATAGCCTTTTTTTGTTATCAGCTGATTTTCAATACTCAAAGGTACAAATTAACTACAGGATAATCTAATTGTGGGCAGGATAGTACACTTTTAGGGAACGACACAGACTTTGCCAATGAAGCGTCCCATTCAATATAGAAACTGTGCTGCTTTTAGGAACCAGTGGATCTGGTTCCGGTCAGTATCCAATCGCCAAGCTATGCCGGACGAACTGGATACTTTAGGATAACCGGATTATGTGGGTTGCAACTCACTGGGATAGACTTCCGCTTCTGAAAACTCTGATGCAATCATGATAACGCTGTCCTTTTCAATCACCTCCGGAACCGATACAACCTCATATTCTCCACTGGAAATTCCATGATCCGGATCACGCCAAAAAACCTTTCTCCCGGGTTTAATAAAATCGAACTTTTTCATATCTACAAGCTAACAATTTATGGTTTATGAATTTGGATAGGGAACAACCGGCTGAGCCATCCCCATATCCGATGATTTAGAAATTGTGTTGGTAGAACCATTCAATCAGGTACGAGATACCTTTCGGGGGCATTAAATCGTAGCCCACCCGAATCGCCTTGCTGCATTCAGTTTTTCCGCAAAAGAAGAAAAAGTCTTTTTCCCTCTCTATGGACTCAATGCTGAATGATTCAAAGTCCAGCCCGGACAGGACGGCCAGTCTGAGCAAATCGTCCTCGCCCACATTACGTTCCGCATCTATGAGCGACATCTTGCCGTCTTGCTGGTGCTTTTCAAAGACATGGTTCAGCATCTTGATTTCCATTTCCTCTGCAAACATATGAATGTCAAAAAGAAAATCGTCCGGCATGGCGGTTGTGGTTATAATGTCCAGCACCCGAATGTCTGCCTTGCAGACATATTCTTCCAGCTTGCGGACTACCGATGTCAAATCGGTCGTGATGCCGAAGTCCTTGCCGACCTTGTACAGGAAGCCTTCGTCCATCTGCACCAAGGAGGCAATTTCGTCAGCCTCGTTAAAGACCACCTTGAACCCTACAGGCTGTTTATACAACAGGTCGTTGGCTTCACGAATCAATTCTGTGAAGTGGCTTACCGTATCGAAGAAACAGATCCACTTATTATCCGATGTCTGCTTCGACTTAGCATTCAAATCAGTAAGCCAGCATTCAAGTGCGATCTCGTGGTCTTTTCTATTGAGAGATCGCTTTTCCTGTACTTGTCTTACCAGTTCGGTAGTGCCAATGTTCTTTGGAATGCCCCATGAGTCGGGGATGAAAATCGCTTTGTTCATATTTCATAGGTTTTAATTTCAATACTCAAAGATACGAAGATTTGTCTTTTCAACCAATTATAATTCAAGAGATTAGATTGTATTATTCAACCTGCGCATTCCCATTATAGCCATACGTCAGTATTTTGCGGCACTGTTCGAGGTTCTTTACTATACGCCTTTTCATATACCACCCAGTTTTTTGCGTTACACCACAGCAACGCGCCAGATCGTATGAGGTTATGCCGTTCGGGGAAATACAGAACTCGTGAATTGCGCGGAACCATACTTTCAGTTTCAACTAGCTGTCCTCAAACACCGTTCCTTTTCTAATACTGAAATTTCGTCTATGTTTAAGGTCCCGATAAAAACCTGGGTTGCCTTTAATGCGGATCACTCTGGTATTCCCGTCAACAGGCGACCGGAGCACTCCATCCCAAAGATGGGTTTCCAGCACTTTGACACAGGCTTCCTCATTCGGGTACAGCTGTTCGAAACGTTCCAAATCAAGTTTCACAGGATTCTCTTTATTCTTTGACATGATTGTTAAGTTTTGATTGTTATTATCTTCTTCTGAATAAGAAACGTAGGTGCGTTTCCGATCTATGGCATTTCCACGGTAACCAAGGAAATGCTCAGAACAAAGTAGGGGAGAGGGGGGTAGGCTTTGCCAACCGAATTTCGGTGACATCTTTGCCGACTTTAAGTGCCATGTTTTTGAACCTACCTTGCGAAACACGAATTCTTAATTCAAAATAACTCCAACAGGATTGTATCTCGACTATCTCTCCGATAAGTCTGCCAAAGCGTTCGTCTGTCAGCACAACGCGCTGCTCGCGTTGGTATCGGCAGCATCTACGATACCTACGATCTATGAACTCATGCAAGCCTCTCCCTTGAAATCTTGGATTGCAATGGGATATTGGCAGGTATTTTCTGCACATCTGCCTCCAGAACACAGCCGAAGGAGTTTCCAACGGATTAGCCGGCTCTTTCCTCATGGTAGGAGAGTAGAGCGAACTAATGAGCTTCTTTGGTGTCTTACATTTTGCAAATTTCATTGTTGTACTCTAATATTCCCAATCCGTAATTTCTGTTTCCATCTCGTTGAATGAGATTCCGGATGCCTGATGTTCGTCCGACGGGGTGAACCGGTAATCCATATCTTGCAGAACGCCTTCCAGTTCTTCGGCATTCATCTCGTCATATCCGTCTTTTACTTCTACCGTCAGCTTGACGGTAAACGTTACAGTTTTCTTTCTCATATTCAAAAATATTTGTTGTTAATCACATTATCAGATCTTCCAAAATTTTGGCAAGAGATGCCTGATATTCATCTTCATCATCTCCTGATTCGACATATTGGTCAATAATTTCTCCCAACTGGTCGCAGTTGATTGTTTCGCATACCAACTGGGGCTCCTCACCCTCCTCTTTCATAAGGAAGAGTTTGTAAGTATCGTTACTTTCATCCAAAGCAACGAATACACGTCCTTGGAATTTTATTCCTCTTACAAGAAACGTCAGAGCTGGGTAATCCTGAATTTCTGTGTAAGCCAACTTATTAGTCCCCCATGAACCGACAACATTCCATTCGGTAGATGCCCATATCTGTTCCCAAATCACATTGGCGATTTCTTTTAGTATTTCATCTGGTCTATTCATAATTAAATGTTGATTATCAGTTGTCTATCTTTATTACAAAGATACAAAATCTATCCCTATATCTATCGCGCATCCAGGAATGAATCCTGAAGACGGCACAGAACGAACTTTTCCAATATAGCGTGCATGTATTTTATTGTTGTACTCCCCGTCATTCTACATTAGACAAAAATAAAAGCCAAGGTGTATTCCGTGTTGTACATCCGGGCTACAGAAGAGACCTTTTGTAGGTCTCTGATAACAAATATGCCGGACAACATTGCACATCCAGTTGTCCGGCATATATGTATTCCAGCATCCCATTTCAGGAATGAAACCTTAATGAAATTAGGAGAGGGTTAACTAGTCTATCAATTATGTGGTTCTTCTTCCGCTGTTTCTTTACGACCTCCAATCAAGTCTCCAGAAATGTTGATATTACGGTCTGTCTTGGCAGTGATGGTCTTAGCGCGAACAATGTCAGTTAGGTTTACGCCTGTAGCCGACTCAATTGTGTCGAATGTCTGTTTGAGTACAACAGGGACGTTTCCGGAAACTCTGTCCACACCACCATCGTAGATATTTACGCTGTCGATGGAAGAAATCGGTTTGGCAACTTCGGCTGCGACCTGTGGCAGAATCTTAACAACCATGTCCAGAATGGCAGCCTGCCCGAATCGTTCATAAGCATCAGCTTTCTTCTCCAGACCTTCCGCTTCTGCGATAAACATGGCTTGTGCGGCTGATGCGTTGGCTTCACCGACGGCACGGATACCTTCGGCTTCCTGTAATTTGGCATATTTGGCTGCTTCTGCCTGTGCCTTTTGTTCCGCTTCGTATCGCTCCGCTTCTGCTTTTTTCTCCACCTCGTATTTATGTGCATCTGCCTGTTTGTTCACTTCGGCAGTCAGTTCATTCTCCTTGATTTTGATTTTCTCTTGAGAAAGAACCTGTTCACGTTGGGTTTTCTCGATTTCAGCATTGATGGTCTTTTGGTAAATGGTTGCCTGTTGCTCCTGTTTCTGTATTTCGTAAGCAGCATCCGCTTCTGCCTTTTTGGTGTCAGCAGACTTTTGCAGTTCGGCTTTTCGAATCTCCAGACTATTGTTTTTCTCGGCGATAGCTGTCTCGCTTAATACTCTTACATCGTTGGCTTCTTGAGCTGCATTGGCTTCTGCAATAGCGATGGCTTTCTCGGCATTTGCTTTGGTGATGGCGGCATCCTGACGGATTTTCCAAGTGTTATCTGCACCCAAGGCCTTGATCAATCCATTCTCGTCGCTGATGTTCTGGATATTACAGGAAAGCACTTTCAGACCAAGGGTAGACAAGTCTTTCGTTGCTTTGGCAAGAACCTGATCAGAGAAGGCATCCCGATCCACATTCAACTCTTTCAGACAAACTGCTCCCACAGATTCACGTAAGTTACCTTCAAAGGTATCCTGAACTTCTTGTGCAATGATTGCCGGACCGACGTTCAGGAAGTTTTTAATGGCACAGACAAAGGTTTCATCGGACATATCAACCTGCACTTTGGCTACAGCGTCGATTTTCACATTGATGAAGTCGTTTGTGGGAATAGCCTCCTTGGTCTTGATGTCCACAGTAACCTGCCCCAGATACAGTTTGTCTGTCTTTTCGAGGAACGGTACACGGAATCCACCTTTTCCCACCAAATATCGGGGCTTTTTGGTTAATCCTGAAATCACCATGGCGATGTTCGGTGAAGTCTTGACATAAGAAGCAAACAACAACAACAAAAGTAGCAATACAGCTACGGATACAAAAGTTACATCCATTTGATTAAGGTTTTAATTAATAATATGTTATATATCTCAGTGTTGTTTTGAAAACACAATGCAAGTTAGGCATTTAGCGTGTAATGAGTTATTTCTGACTATTTGTCCATAGTCGGTTTTATTTATACCACAAAATTATATATCCATATTGAAATAGCCAAAGAATCAGGCATTTACTTCATGCATTATTGTATATCTTACTCCACTTTGACCCAACAGCCAAATTCCGGGTCAAAATCCATATTGTCAAACACTTTTTCTTTGATTATTCTCCGTCCGTGAACCAAAGTCGTTTCCACTACCCGGAATCCAGTCCTGGTCTGTTCAATCACCTGACATGTGATTCCTTTCACATATCGATGTACAAATTTGAGTTGTTCCTTTTTGTTCATAGCCTTGGGATTAACAGTCTGTACATCCTGTTACATTCTCATTCAGGTGGACGAATGTCCGTTGTTTGCAATTGGGACACTCCATGACCTTTCGGTATTCAAATTCGTCCAAATCCTCTTCCCAGACTCCACCGTTTATCAGTACCTGATGTGCTTCTTCAAGTGACGGAAAAATCTCGATTTCTCCATCCTCGTCAAGCAAATATTCAAGTCCATTCAGGGAGATACCATTAATCGGTCTGCCAACAACGACCCCCAGACATACCATTGGCTTTTGGGTTTTTCCATATGGTTTGGTTTTATCATCTACCGCTCTCAGGATGTTGTATTTGTCATCAATGGACAAACAACACTCCGCACTGCAGACCGTTGCTTCACGGCAATACTCGTCCTCTGTTATCAGTCCGTAACCGGTGCCGTCTGATGATAAAAAAACGGCTTTGACGATTCTGTGTTCCGGACGATCGTCATTATCATCGTGGAACACACATTTATCTTCCGGTTCAATATCAATCTGGCCACTTTCAGGAATTCTTGACCGGATTTCATCGTCCAGTAACCTGCTGAATGAATTAAAATTTGCTGCTATATTTTTTAAATCCATACTATTTGATTTTTTATCTATACAAATTTACTCATTTATAACAATATGACAAACAGAATATTAGGTGTAATATCACACAGTGGTAACCCAGACTCTCTCATTGAAGCGCACCAGGCACTAACACATAGGAGCCCGATGGTCGGGGTCCGGACACAACTGGGAACACCGACACGGCTATTAACCGTGCCGGATGCTTAGACCTCACTCAAACAACTCTCTCACCTGCTTAAACAAATGGTCGAAATGAGCGTTTATGGTAGCTCTTTCTTCACCGCTTGGGTATGCCTTCAACTCGCTGCCCTCTTTATCGCGATGACTGTGCACCAGATATTGAGATTTGTTGTCCTTTTCTTCCAAACGATCCTGAACATATGCGCCAAACGCACGTGCCGCCATCTCGATTGTTGTTGCCCAATATGGGGATGTACGATATCTGTCTATCTGACGGGAGTTACTATAATAATCAGTGCTTACCCTTCTGACCTCTGTCTTTTGCTCGCTCTTTTGGGAAATTTCTGATTTGGTCTTTTCTCTCCAGAAAATAGCGTTTGAGAAATTCGACATCATCTTGTTATCTCCAAAGTAATCCGTATTACGGACAGCCTTGACCACCTTTGCAAGTTTCTCCACTTGCTCGTAAGAACGGTAATACCACGCATGTTGATACAATGAGCGGTTTGGATGGATACACTCTGCACCCTGATTCCCTGCATAGATCTCTTGCAGGATTGCTTCTGTCTCTGCCAACTGCTCCGGAGTAGCCGATTTCCCGCCACGTCTGTAATATTTGCTGTGATCTGCTTTCAGCTCATTCAGAATAGACTCCCCGCGTTCTTTCACGATTCTCTGATATCTATCGGCCTGTTTCTGTAATTGGGCTATTTCGCCTGTCTCATTCATGTCAACTTCTGTCATACGGAAGCGCATGATGTCTCTAAGTGACGTGAATTCAGTTACTACAGCTTTCCAGTTTTCATCGCATTCGGTCTTATATCTGTCGGTAGCAAAAATACCCGATTCATTACCATAGATAAGCCCTTTGGCGTTTCTTGAAAGCCGGATACCTTCAGCGGATGCCCCTACGAAATTATCCAATGCGTGAAACCACTCATGCGCCAAGGAGCCTGCGCCTTTCAGTCTTGACAGGTTGAAAACATATCTGCCTGATTCAAAATGAGCCAACGCATTTGCTTTGCCACGGCTTCCGAACGCAGCTGCCAACAATCCGTTAAAACTCATGGCACGGTAGGGCAGTCCGGTGACGTGTGCCAAATCCATAAATGCGTCAAAAGCATAATTCAGCACCGCCTGACGTTCCTTTTGTGTCAGCCAATTCCCAAATTCAATGCCGGGAAATCCGAATATATCGCAAAGATCTTTTGCGGTAATGTTCTTACCATTGCGGTAATCTGTTCCGGTACGCTCGATTGATTTCAGATGCGGCAACTCCGGTGCGACGAACTTGAATTCAAGCAAAGAAAGCGCATTCTCAGCCCGATATTGCCTTGCCTCTTCTGCTGTGGCAAATCCGGACTTGACTGTCAATCTCTCCTTGGCAGTTTTCAAGATCTTATAAAGATAGTAAGCCCCTTCAGACTCACCTATTTTTATTACCGAATCAACAAATTCGGTCGGAAGAGCATTCACGGCTTCTGTCATGTCAGTATAGCCGAATTTGATAATACGGTCATATCTGCCTTTCCGGTAGATAATGCAATATTTCCCATCACCGACCTTGTTGCGGTTTGAACATTCTTCGTAGTACGGATTAACTTTTACATGATCCAGATGATCAACCATATAACCCACAGGCAGCCAGAATGGGTGTGTAAATTTTACCAGTCCTTCTTTATCCGACGTTTTGGTACTTCTGCCGGTTACTTGCTCCTTGCGTGCACCACCAATATGGATACCGTAATCTCCGATTTTTGCTGATTGGTTTACATCGGTAGTCATATTCTCAAATAAGGGTCTCATATATTCCATATTCTTTAGGTCTATTGGTTACATATCTCTTTAATTCTCTGATACAAAGATATCTGTATTTGCTCTAATGTTATAATACATAGATAGATACACTCACTTGAATAGAGGGTTCATACTTTTCCATTTTAGCATTTCACAGGAACAATTCATCAATCGTAATTAGTTATTCCCTTCGACCCACTTAGTATTGGCATATAGGACGGGGAAAAGCTCGTGGTCGGGCTTTGTGGGCAACCTGACAGACTAGAAAACATTAGGATTGAAAAAAACGGCACCAGAGACAATTCAGATGCCGTTTTACAGTATATTACCAATTACACTTCGCAGAAGGAAGAATTTGCAAGAAATATACTTCAAAACGACGGAATCAGGTGCGACAGCCCATATTTGCACCGATAAGTGTGTCCTGAGACAGAATGAAGTCTGATATTGGCTATATTTGATAGACTTCTGTCGTAACTTCTAAAGAGATGGTGGCAGACCCACCGCATTCGGCATGCAGGTGCTGATTGCAAACCACTTTGTGCTGCTCTGATGGAAACTGATGGGTAGTGAACGACAATTGAAAGTCTTCCGTAAGGTTGGCAAGGTATGTGTCAAGGAGATGAACGCAAGTGAACCATTGATGAAGCATCGTTAGCAAATTTAGCAAGTCACATCAGAACCAAGGTGTTTATTGAATCTTGGGATAATGGCAGAGGAAACCTGTTTACTGTCTGCTGGGTGTGCGGTGTAAAGGTGGCATGAACTTGACATGGGCTCTTTAGAGGAACAGGAGAAATAGGCATGGAATGCCAAGGGAAAATGCCGAGAGCCGTGACACGCAAGGCAGAAAGTACCGATGTCCATGTCTGTGGCGGACTACCTCGTAGTAGTGTTGAAGTCTCTGTAATGGGGATGGAGTGAAGGGGGTAGCGTGCTTAGCCAAATTTAAAGTCCAACTTAAGAAATTGAGGATGAAACAATGAACGAGGCAAAACCTTTTGTAATAGACAAGCGATTGGTGTGGGAAGCTTACCACAAGGTGAAAGAAAACAAGGGTAGTGCGGGTATCGATAAGGTTGACCAAAAGACATTTGATAAAGAAATGTCCAAGAACCTTTATAAGATATGGAATCGCATGAGTTCCGGTTGCTACTTTCCCAAAGCGGTGAAGCTGGTAGAAATACCAAAATCCAATGGGGGTACTCGCCCTTTGGGCATACCAACGATTGAAGATAGAATAGCGCAGCAGGTAGTAGTATCAGTACTGACTCCTATTCTCGAACCTATCTTCAAGGAAGATTCCTACGGCTATCGTCCAGGTAAGGGAGCGCACCAAGCCATAGCCAAGGCTAAGGAGCGCTGCTATGTGAACCCCTGGGTGCTTGATATGGACATCAGTAAGTTCTTCGACACAATCAATCATGATTTGCTGATGAAGGCTGTCCGCAAGCATACAGAGGAGAAATGGGTACTTCTATACATTGAGCGGTGGCTCAAAGTTCCCTATCAGACATCGAAGGGTGAAGTGATAGAGCGAACGATGGGAGTTCCCCAAGGTTCTGTGATAGGTCCGGTTTTGGCAAACTTGTTCCTTCATTATGTCTTTGATGAATGGATGTCGCGTAACTATCCAACGATTCCGTTCGAGCGTTATGCTGATGACACCATCTGTCACTGCGTATCGGAGAAGCAAGCCCAGTTCTTGAAAGCTGTTCTAATGAAACGCTTTGAGGAGTGTGGATTGAAATTGAATGAAGAAAAGACAAAGATAGTCTATTGTAAGGATAGTAATCGAAGAGGTGACTCGGAGCATACTTCCTTTGACTTCCTTGGCTTTACCTTCAGACCTAGAAGTGCAAGAAACAGAAAGACGGGTCAAAACTTTACTGCTTTTCTCCCTGCAATAAGCAAGAAGTCGTTGAAAAGGATTAAAGAAGCTGTAAGGGCTTGGAAACTGAATCGTAAGACTTTTGCTTGCCTGCTAGACATAAGCAATGAGGTTGATACGCAGATTAGTGGATGGATGAACTACTATATGAAGTTTGGTAGGTCTGAGTTCCGTAAGGTGTTGAATTACATTAATGAGCGACTAACCCGATGGGTGATGCGTAAGTATAAGCGCTTCTCCAAGGGTAAGAAGTTTAGTAGAGCGTATGAATGGCTTGTAGAGTATGCGGTACATAACAGAAATGAGTTTTCACACTGGGCGAAGGGATTTGTACCCTATCCACGTCTAGGTTAATAAAGAATATTAATTAATAAACAAAAGAGTTAAGTACGAAGAGCCGTGTGATGGGAGACTGTCAAGCACGGTTCCGAGAGAAGGGAGGGTGAAATTCCCTCCACTTACTCGACAACCTATGCGGTGACGGACAGGAAAGCCTAACAGGAGAGAATATGAATACCTGAAAACGGTAGAAAAGACAGATGGAAGCTAAAAAGAGGAATTATATATCTATATATGGATAATTATCGTTATATTTGCATATAAATAGTTATATATTGATATCATGAGTACAACAAACTATAGCACAAACAGCGATATGCTGATGCTTTTGGCACTGCGGGTCAAGGAGTATCGCCTGGCAGCTCGCATGAGCCAAAAGGAACTGGCCGAACAATCGGGAGTGAGCCAGGCGACGATCAGCCATTTTGAACAAGGTGTGAGCCGTAACTTGACTTTGGCCAACTTCATTTCCTTGTTGCGTGCGCTCGGTCAGGAACAACGGCTTGCGGAAATCCTGCCGGAACTGCCCATGCCGCCGATGGCACTTCGGGAAATTGAAAAACTGATACCTAAACGAGTAAGGAGGGGTAAGAAATGATAGAAAGTCTTGATGTGATTTTGTGGGATAAAAAGGTAGGCACGCTTGTTGCCAGCCGGGAAGGACACCGCTGCAAAGCCTGTTTCTACTTCGACAGTGACTATGTCCGCGATGGCTATGACATTGCCCCACTTCGTGCGCCAGTAAAAGGGGTTGCCGCACAGCGTGGCCTGCCGGTCTATCCTGATGAAGAACGGCTTTTCGGCGGCCTACCGTCGTTCATAGCCGATTCGCTGCCCGATCATTGGGGAAATACTGTGTTCAACGAATGGGCCAAAGTGCATCATATCCGTATGAGGGACTTGTCCGCCCTCGACCGTCTCGCCTATATCGGACGGCGTGGCATGGGGGCATTGGAGTTCGTTCCACCCACTGCCGAGGAGTTGGAGACACCGTTCAAGGTGGAAATCGCCGACCTCTACCAACTGGCTCGGCAGGCTTTCAAGGAAGCCGGACGATTTAACGTCCCGGTATCGGGCAACCTGATGGTTGAAAGCCTGTTCAAGGTGGGAACGTCCGCTGGAGGACGGCGCCCCAAGGCGGTGGTGAATGTCAATTTCGAGGAGGGACAATGCTACTCCGGACAGGTAGAGACCCCTTATCCGGGCTACACGTCGATGATCGTTAAGTTCGACGAACATCAGAAGATGCCGACAACACGGATAGAATACAGCTATTACCTGATGGCCGTGGACGCCGGGCTTCAGATGATGCCGAGTCGCCTGCTCGAAGGTGACCAGACTGCACATTTCCTGACCGAGCGTTTCGACCGCCGGAACGGCAAGAAGGTGCATATCCAAACGTTGGCGGCCATGAATCCCTCGGCGGATTCTTATGAAGCCTTGTTCGACACGGCCTGCCGTATCGGCGTGCCGCCGGGGGAACTCCGGCAACTGTTCCGCTCGATGGTACTAAACGTGCTGGGCGGAAATGTCGATGACCACAACAAGAATTTCAGCTTCCTGATGGACGACGACGGGCGTTGGCACGTTGCTCCGGCCTATGACTACACGTTCTCGGTCGATCCGGACGCACCGTATTACGTCAACCGCCACAGCATGACAGTCAACAACAAGACGGAGGGCATTACAGCGGAGGATTTGCTGGAAGTAGCCCGCCGGTATGGTATAAAGGCTGCAGAACCGTTCATAGAAAAGGCCATAGGCATCATCTTGCGTTTTCCGGAATACGGCCGGGAGGCCGGTGTCGGAGAAGAATGGATAGGAACGATAGAAAAGGAAATCGCCGCACGAATAGAGTGCGTGAGCGACAACCGAGCAGACCGATTAAAATAGAGCATGGGATTTCATGCAGGGGAAATGAAGGGGCTGTCCAAAAAGTCGGACAGCCCAAAATAACTTGCCACTCGCCTAAAGGCTCGGGAGAGATTTCCTCCAAAGTCGGAAATCCATGACGGAAAATCAGAAACTGAAAAACTCAATGCGTATGGAAGAAAACAGTACAAAGAAGAACGAAGTACGGGCAGAAAGCCGAAAACTGGCCTGGCAGTGTATCGTTACGATATCAAATTCAACTCACAAGGGAAACGCCCAGTTTGAATTTCTGTTTCAGAAATCAGGCATGGTTTACCGTGCAAGATTCATAAAAGCGGTACTTTTGGATAAGGAAATTAAGGTCGTGAAAATCGATAAGGCGACGATGGACTATGACATCCACCTGACCAATTTCTACCACCAGTTCCAAAGCATTGGCAACAATTACAATCAGACAGTAATGGTTACCAAGACCAATTTCGGGGAGAAACGGGCATATACCCTACTTCATAATCTGGAAAAAGTGGCCATAGACTTGGTGATTCTCATTCTCGACACACTAGTTCTGAAATGTCACCATCAGAAACGTGATCACGCCTACGGTCAGGAAAGCCAGCGGCAACACCCACCAGTACATCAGCGTACGGTAGGCGAAGTTCTCCAATCAACGGTGCATGCCGTACCAGGCGACCGGAGCACCGAAAACAAAGCATATCAGCAATATCCAGAAGTAGCTTACGTTGAACCTATACAAGATCTCTCCCGTCGTCGATCCCAACACCTTGCGCACGGCAATCTCTTTCCGCTTGTACTCGCTCTCGAACACGACAAGGTCGAACACGCCCACGATCGAAATAAAGATAGCGACAAGGCTGAACAAGGTGATCAAGGAGCCGATCTTCAATTCCTTTTCGTAGGTACGCTGCAAAACCTCGTCTATAGAAGCGGACAACAAAAGGATATTCCGAATCGAACTTTTCCAGTGATTCGCGTACGTGCTCCATCCCGGCACGAAGATCACTTCCGGCCTTGAACTTCACATAGGCGGCATCATAATAATTGCCTTCCTGCCCCCACTGATATTTTCCCCAGAGATAGAACGCCATCGGAGTGACCTCCTGGCGGAAAGAGGCAAACTTGATATCCGGGATAAAACCGATGATTTCGTCACCGAAGATCTTTCTCGCCATGCTTTCTGGAAGGACTACGCTGTTGGGCTCATCCAAAGACCGCTCGCTTCCTTCGAGCATATCGAAACGGAACACTTTCAGGACTCCAGGGATCACGTTCCACGCATCTTCTTTATAGCTCGTCCGCCCTTTTCTATATAGAAAAACGGCTATCGGTCCAAGCACTCAAAAGGCATCCTTCCTCTATAAGAGGCGAAGATGCTGTAAACGCCTGTGCGAACGAACGGCAGATAATGGCCTGTGACCCTTTGTTTCCGGGCACAATATCCACCCTGAAGATAGCATCGGCAGATCGGTGACTGAGATCGAACGTATAATCATAATTCACCTGCATCATAATTCGTAAAATCGTTTTCATATTCAGTTGTCACATCTATTCACTTTTAAGACTGTCGACCGGATTCACATTCGCCACGTGCCAACTCTGGACCGATACGGTCAACAGCGTGATAGCCGTCACCGACACAAACGCCAACAGGAACAGCCACCACGAAAGGCTGACCTTATATATAAAACTTTCCTGCCAATGGACGATTGCATAGTAAGCGACCGGAACAGCCACCACGAAACAAACCGCCGTGATCTGCAAATACATCTTATTAAAAAGACGTAACAAATCTCCAACCGTTGCACCGAAAACCTTCCGGACGCCTACCTCCTTGCGTTTGTATTCGCTTTCGAGCATCACGACTCCGAACACCCCGATCAGGGAGATCAAAACCGTCACCAAGCTGAAGAAGGTGATCTGCCGGCCGGCCCGAAGCTCCTTTTCATACAGGTAGTCCTGCTTCTCATCGAAAAGACTGAGGCTCGGCAGGTAATCGGGGTCTATCCCGCAGAGGGATGCGGCAAGTGCTGTTTTCAAGCCTTCGTAGTCGGCACCGGCACGGGTGCGGATCATCAACCGGGAAAGTGCACCGACCATTCGATTCTTGCCGACATAGAAGGCAAACGGTTCCGTGATACTTTTGAAGGAATTGTACTTCAAGTCCGGCATAAAACCGGCTATTTCCTCCCTCAGGTGGGTTTCACCCCCGTCATAGGTCATATCCAGCGAGAGAAGGTCACCCGGTTCGAAGCCGTATTGTTTACGTGCCATCTCGTTGAAGATATAGACACCGTCGCCAAGATTGTCTTCCGGCTGGAAATTGCGCCCGGCAGTCGGTTCGATACCCAATACGTCCAAAATAGAAGGATCGGCCTGAACCAGCAGATAATTGACCATTTCGCCATTATGCGAGCGCCCCATACGGGCATAATTATCCGTCGTTCCGATCAGGTGCGAAACCATAGAGACTGACTCGACATCCGGTATTCCTTCCAGCTTCTGCCGGATCAGTTCCGGTTGCCCCTGCAATTTGTTTGTCAGGTGATCGACCACGACCACCTGTTCCTTGTCGAACCCGAGCGGCATACGAAGCATTTGCCTGTTTTGCAGATTCACGAACAAAGCCCCGATGATCAAGATAAAGGACACGACAAATTGCAGGCACACCAAGCCATTGCGCAGCAGTTTTCCCTTCGGGGACAAACCGTAATTGCCTTTCAGCACCAAGGCTGGCGGAAACGAAGTGATATATCGTGCAGGCCAGTAACTCGCCCCCACCCCGATCAGGATGACAAACACCCCTACACCGGCAACCAACGGAAGCCGGCCTTTCAGAGAAAGGCCGCCGACCACGATATCAGCAAACGAAGTCAGCGATAGATTATACACATAAAACAGCGCCAACAGATAAGCCGACAAGCAAATTCCGACCGCCTCCAAAACCAACGAAAAGCGGATCATCCCGACAGAACCTCCCAACACCTTCTGCGTGTTGATACTCCTCACACGCATCGGGACCTGTGCATTGCTGAAGTTGGTGAAATTGATAGCGGCTATCACAACGATCAACAAGGCTATGCCCGACAACAAACGCATCAACGCATAGCTGCCTTTCTGTTTCTGGGTGTCAAAACTGCAATCCGTCTCGAAATAGACATCGGGAAGGGCGGTCAACCGCAGGTCCATCGTTTCCCAAGTCAACTGCTCGTGATGGAAGTTACGCTTGAAGTTGTCGACGAGGCCGTCGGCAGACGACGCGCGGTCGAGGCGAACATAGCATTCGAAATTATTCTGCGTCCAGCCACCTTTGCCGTAGCTGTCCGGGATTTTCCGATAGACCGCATTCCTGACAATCGAATTATCCGGAAAATCCTTATAGACGCCGCCGACGGTGGCGGTCCAGCCTTCGCCGGTGATTACCTTGCCCGAAGCAGACGAGGTGCCAAAGAATTTCCGGGCCATGCTCTGCGGGATCAATACCTGGTCCGCAATGTCCAAGGCACGGCGTTCGCCCTCTATCATGGTAAATTCGAATACGTCTGCATAATCAGCGGAAACGGGGTATAGGATTTCCAAAAACGGTTTGCGCTCACCGTTATGCTCGACCGTCATCTTCTCTTTATCGACAAACCCGTTCAGGAACGCCCCTTTCTCGATATGTGGCGACGAAGCGGTGAACGCTTCGATCAGCGGACGGCTCAGGCAGGCTTGTGCCCCGGACTCTCCGTGTGTGATCTCCAACCTGTACAGGCGATCGGCATGTTTATGGAAACGGTCGAACCCCCACTCATACGTCACCTGCATCATCAAAATAAGAAACACTGCAAAAGCAACCGACATCCCTATCAGATTCAAGACGACCGGCAGCCTGAACCGCCGCAACGCGCCGGAAAAGTTGTGTAACAAAGTCTTCATACTCGAATTATTTAGTCATTTCATTTCAAAAATAGCAAAAAATATGCCAAATAGCACAACCAACAAACAGTCAACAAGATAAAAGCGAAACCACTCGATCTTACTGTCCAATAATTAGACACCACTGTCTATTTTCTTGACAGTTCCTCTTCCAATCCCGCATACTCCTCCCGGGCGTCGAAACAAGGGCAGGCCTTGCGGATATAAGGACTCAGTTGGCAATGTCCCGCTATCTTCGCCTCCGGATAGTCCCGCCGGAGCTGGCGGAGCAGGTCGAGCAGCGAACATTTCTGGGCGTAGGTACGGGTGTCGGAAGGATGGTCCGACTCGTCGAGGCCGCCTTCATAACAGATGCCGATGCTCCGGTCGTTCAAGTATGGAAAGTAATGTTTCCAATTTAGGATTGCCTTCTCCGCGCTCGATGGCCACCAACGTATTGATGCCCACACCTGCTAGTTTGGATAGCTCCAACTGATTAACCTTCAAACTCTTCCTGCGCTCTTTAATGATCTTTCCTATCTCTTCCATATTCACAACACATTGTGATTTTTCCAATAAAAACCAATTTAAAACGTAAAAAACAAGAGGTTGTGTCAAAACGCTGACACAACCTTTTTTTATGCACAAAACCCAGACTTTCACAAGCCCGGGCTTTGTTATTACCCAAAGTTTTTTGTTATGGCAAAGTTACATTTTCGTCCTTACATTCCCAACCAAACAGTTCTTTTTCCCGGAAGAATTGATAAAAACATAGCAGCGAACGATCCGGTTCGCATAGTTAATACTGTTGTTGATAACCTCAATCTTGACAATTTCAAGAAACTTTATAAAGCAACCGGTCGTTGTCCTTATCATCCTAAAATGATGCTTAAGGTGATTATCTATGCCTACATGAACAATATCTATTCGTGCCGCAAAATAGAGAAGCTTCTCCTACGTGACATTCATTATATATGGCTTTCCGGTAATGAACATCCGGATTTTATTACCATCAACCGTTTTCGAAACCGTGTAAAAGAGGAAATAAATACCGTATTCACGCAGTTGGTTCTTGTCCTTGCCGACAAAGGTTTCATCAGCCTTGACGTAGAGTATATCGACGGAACCAAGATTGAGTCCAAAGCCAACAAATATACTTTTGTCTGGCGCAAGACTGTCGAAAAGAACCGTACAAAGCTGATGGATAAGATCCGCATTCTCCTGGAGCAGGTGGATGAAGTCATAGCCCAAGAGAACTCCATGAAAGACACAGCCGTAGAGTTCACTCCCGCCATGCTCTCAGATATAGTGAATGAACTTAAAGAGGTGCTGGAACGCCAGCCTGTAACAAAGGACAAGGAACAAAAGAAAGTCATCCGGGAAAAGAAGAAACAAGTCCGGGAACTTGAGCAGTACCGTGACAAGTTGATGGAATACGACAACCATCTTGATACTCTTGGAGATGGAGAACGCAACTCCTACTCCAGGACCGATCCTGATGCCACCTTCATGCGCATGAAAGAAGACGCCATGAGAAACGGGCAGACCAAACCCGGATATAATCTGCAAATAGGTACCCAGAACCAATTCCTCATAGACTTCCAACTGTTTCCCAACCCAACTGATACACTGACCCTCATACCTTTCTTCCACTCCTTTGAGCAACGCTATAACCGCTTACCAACTGTCGGTGTGGCAGACTCCGGTTACGGCTCGGAAGAAAATTATCGGTTCATGCAAGATAATGGGATAGAAGCCTTTGTCAAGTACAACTACTTCCATAAAGAACAGCGTCCCCGTTATACCCCCACTCCATTCCATGCGGAGAGTCTCCATTACAATGCGGGGGAGGATTATTACGTTTGTCCTATGGGGCAGCACATGAACCGTATAGGAACCAGACGTGACAAAACAGAGAGCGGATACATCACCGAAAGTGCCCGGTATAAAGCACAAAGATGTGAAGGGTGCCCTTTGCGTGGCAGTTGCTTTAAAGCTCGGGGGAACCGTATTATAGAAGTCAACCACCGGTTAAACCAATACAAACGGCAGGCACGGGAAAGGTTACTCTCGGAAGAAGGCATCAGGCATAGGGGAAGGCGATGTATAGAACCGGAAGCAGTTTTTGGACAAATGAAACACAACATGGCATACAAAAGGTTCCGGCATGTGGGAGAAGACAAGGTAACAATGGACTTTGCCTTCTTTGCTATAGCTTTTAATATCAAAAAGATGTGTACAAAACTACTAAAAGCAGGAAAGAAAAGGAGTGCACACACTATATTTATCTTTATCAGACCACGTGTGACTCAAAATACTACGAATATTAAGCCTTATTACCTAATTACTGAAAAAATAGTCGCATAGACAAAAAAAGAGGAACGACTATTTTTGACAAAAAAAGAAGGGGGGTGTGCCTTAGTTTTGACACAGCCCCAAAATCCATCCACACTCAAAAAATAACAGACAAACCAAGGCAATCATAATCATTATATTTATATAGATTATCCCTATATTTCCTCTATAAATAAACTAACATGAGTTTATTTTTATTGGACGCACTTATAAATCCCAATTTTTATGTAAGTTTGCAAAAAAAGAATAACCGTGTGGAATGAAATGAGCAACCCGGCTGTATTGCTGAAAATAGGCCAACGTATCAAAGAGACACGTATCAGGGAGCGTATCACACAAGAAGAGCTGGCAACGGCTTCCGGTGTAAGCCCCTTGACCGTAGCGAACATCGAGAAAGGCAAATCGGTATCGCTACTGTTGTTCATCTGCGTACTCCGCTCACTTGGCCTTTTGGAGAATCTGGAACAACTGGTACCGGAAATCCGGATCAGCCCGATAGAACTCAAAAAACTGCAAGGAAAGAAACGTTATCGTGTACGCCATTTAAAAACAGAAGTATGAATGATTTAATAGTAGATGTAAAGCTGTGGAGGAGAAAGCGTAGGTTCTCTCTATTGGGAAAAGGAAAACAATGTCGCCTTGTTCGACTATGAACGGAAGTTCATCCGCTCCGGTCTTGACATTGCTCCCATCATTATGCCTATCGGCCAATACAAAAACGCCCCCTACCAGTTCCTTGAAAACCGTACCGACTGTTTCAAAGGATTGCCCGGACTGTTTGCCGATTCACTGCCGGACACTTTCGGAAGCCAGATCATTAACGAATGGTTTGCCAGTCAGGGATTGTCTGCAGAAGAGATTACCTCTTTAGACAGGCTTTGCTATGTAGATAAACGCGGCATGGGCGCACTGGAGTTTGAACCGTTGTCACCAATCAACGGCATGAACGAATCATCAATCCTCCACATCGAGGAACTGACGGAGCTTGCCAAATCCATATTCACGGACAGAATGGCCTTTCAAGCCCAATTGCATCAGGAAAGAAGAAACATACTGGACATACTGAAAGTGGGAACATCTGCCGGTGGAGCCAAACCCAAGGCCATCATCGCCTATAACGATATTACCGGAGAGGTACGCTCCGGACAGGTAAAAGCCCCTGAAGGCTTCGGATACTGGCTGCTGAAATTTGATGGTGGCAAATACAGCGAACACACGCAGATAACGGACAATCTACAAGGAATAGGAAATATCGAATATGCCTATCACCGGATGGCAAAAGCCTGCGGTATCGATATGATGGAATGCTGGTTACTTCAGGAAAAAGAGTCATGCCATTTTATGACACGCCGTTTCGGTCGCACGGAAAATGGAGAGAAGATCTACGTACAGAGATTAGCCGGGCTTGCCCACTATGACCGTGACCAACGCCACTCATACGAAGAGATATTCCGTGTCATGCGGCAAATGAACCTGCCTTATCCCAGTCAAGAGGAACTTTACCGAAGAATGGTGTTCAATGTCATGAGCCGGAACCTGATGACCATAGCAAGAATTTCTCTTTCCTGATGGATAAGCAAGGGAAGTGGAAACTGTCACCAGCATACGATCTCTGCTATTCATACACACCGGGTGGCAAATGGACGAACAGCCACCAACTGTCACTCAACGGAAAACAAGACAATTTCACGATGGCAGATCTGCAAAAGGTAGGCGAGAACATGGGTATCCGGGAACACAAACAGATTATCGAAGAGGTACAGGAAACCGTATCGCATTGGCATGAGATTGCCAAGGATTGTGAGGCCAAACCAGAACACGCTGATTTTATCGAAAAAGAATGACTAAAAAAGCAAAAAATAGCAGATTTGGGCTTTTGTTTTGAGTTTCAAGTGGTTGTGGCAGTTGTTGGCTTTAAGTGACGTTCGTGAGGAAATGCGAAAATAGCAGATTTGAGAAGTGGAAACGCTTTCAATTCATTACCTCAGGAAAACGCCCTAATGAGCTTTTTTAACGGTGTCGGTTCTTGTTTCTCCATTCTGCACAGGTTGTGAATTTGCCATGCAGCTCTCATAGTTTAATTTTGCACTGAACAAAAAGCAAACAATTATGAGAAGTACATTCAAGACAGTCTTCTATGTAAATGGAAGCAAGGAGAGAAACGGAGTTGTCCCTATCATGGGACGAGTGACAATCAACGGAACTATCGCACAGTTCAGTTGCAAGCTGAGCGTGACCAAGGCGATATGGGATGCCAAGGGCAACAGAGCTAAAGGCAGAAGCAAGGAAGCCAATGAGGTGAACTTTGCGCTTGATAACATCAAGGCTCAAATCGCTAAGCATTACCAACGGCTTTCCGACCGTGAGGCGTTCGTTACCGCTGAAATGGTGAGAAACGCATATCAAGGCATAGGTACGGAGTATGAGACATTACTCAGAGCTTTTGACAAGGAGAACGCAGCCTTTGCCCAACGCGTGGGAAAAGACCGAGCTGTCCGAACCTACCGCAAGTATCTGACGGTAAGAAAGTACGTTGCCGAGTTCATCAAATTTCAGTACAAGCGCAGCGATATGTCCATGAATGAGCTTACCGAGGAGTTCATCCGTGATTTTTGTCTGTATTTGAAGAATGTCATTGGACTCACGCAATCTACCATTTGGATATACTCCATACCATTGAAGCATATCGTCACGGCAGCACACTACAACGGCAAGATACAGAGAAATCCGTTTGCCATGTACCACGTTGACCCAGACCACAAGGAGCGTGAGTTCTTGACAGAGGAAGAATTGGACATATTGGCAGGAATAGAGTTGGAAAATCCCAACTTTGCTTTTGCGAGAGACTTGTTTATGTTTGGTTGTTGGACAGGTATCTCTTTCGTTGACATCAAGAATCTTACAGAGGACAATGTTGCCATTATATGTGGGTCTCCATGGATAGTTTCTCAGCGTCAAAAGACAGGCGTACCATTCAAAATTAAACTGATAGATGCAGCCATACAGATAATTGAACGTTACAAGCCATTGAGAAAAGATATGCACTTGTTTAATATTGGCTCACTTGACATGGTAAACAAGCGTATAAAGAAAGTGGCAAAAATGTGTGGCATCAAGAAGCGAATTTCATTTCACGTAAGTAGGTATTACCTTTTATCCTATTCTCTGAAAATAAGCAGTTTATAGAATATGCTTTTTTAATAGGTAACGATTTAGAAACAAGCCAAGTTCTGTATTCTATCTTGTTTTGCATTATTGAAAAGAACACTTTTGTGTTGCAAAGTTATATAATTTACTTTAAATATCACATTGGAAGCTATATTTTTTTATAGCCCTATTATTAGTACCTCTTGACGTTCCGCATTATTTCTGTTTAGCGCAAATCCATGTTTCCCAAGGTAACAGATATGCGTTGTTTGCTTATACTTGCGTATAACCTCTTCTAATTCCTGTATTGATGGATATCCTTCCGTAGTATAAGATAAAGCAATTATAGAATTCCTATGCTTGTATATCAATTCATCCAAATCTCTAATATAATTACTCCGTTTCTCAAATTCTAGATTTTTACCTACACCAATTTCCATATTCACTTTTCTTCTATCTATGTGATTAGGTATTTCAGCATAATACATTAGACCTTCTAGAAAGTGATATCTATTATGATAAGTTATAGTGCTACTTTCACGTTTTGGAAAATATGGAGTATCGATGTACACTAAATCCGCATGCTTGCAACAATTTAAAGCAGAAGTATTAGTAATCTCTACATTTGGTAATATTTCAAATTGAAATTCATTCAATTCTTTTGTAAACTTAAGGAATAAATCTTTGAATGATTGTTCCCACGTAACTTTATTACCAAAATTTGCTTTTACAAAATTTGTCCTTAGGTTTAAATTCTTACGATGAAACAAGTTAAATGGCCTCTTTATCATGCAACTCTGAAATAGAACATAGTATGCGCTTGCCTTCTTTTCATCTTCCAAATACTGAATATTCTGCACAACAATATCAATAATTTCATCTTCATCAGGTGTATAATACACTTGATTGAAATTGTCAGCTATGATACTTTTATATTTTCTTCCTTCTTCTCTTTGTAAAAGCGTTAATGCATCAGTTTCTGTAAATGAACCACGAGGTGAGCATAATAGAGCTTTCGCTATTTCACAATTGAAGGATAGAATATCATTATATATTATGCTTTTGCCATTTTGAGCCATATAATACGAAACAATACCAGTCCCTCCAAACAAATCCAATACAGAATTGAATTCTATTTGGTGAATAGTCAAGGCGGCCCATATCTTATCTAATAATCGACGTTTTGAACCATAATATCTAGTTACAGGCAAATTCATCGGATTATAGAATTTATTAATGTTTTCATTTTTTCATATTCTGGCTCAACAATACATCTTAATGATATATTATCAAACTTTGCTAATGGAATTACAAAATTATATGTGTAATGTTTTATATCTTCTCTCGCTTCATAACCATTTTTAGCGAAATACCAATAGCTTTCCTTTATTGTTTCATCGCAATAAGGGGATATAATAATGTACTCAAATATCAAATCTGGATACGCGTCCAATAAAAAGGAATGAAATTTTTCTATTTTGCATATTGTATCATCAATATTAAACTTACTTAAAGTGGTTTTATTCTCGAAATAGACTATTTGATGATCATTCTTTTTAACAAGTGCATCTATTTCAATAAAATCATTTTTAGGATCTGAAGTCTTCGAAAGATGCACATTTGTAGCATAATCGCATTCTAACTCTATTAAAATTTGTGTAAAAACATTCTCAAAATACTTACTCATGAAATAATAACTATATTGAGGTAATAAAGCATATACCTTCTGCGATTCTTTTTCAATGCAGTTATTACAACGGGTTATTTTATGTTTGTCATTTTCTGCATGATTTACCCAATTAAGGAGATTATATTCACTGGAGTTTTTTTCATATTCATATACACCTAACAATGTCTGACTACTTGTAGTGTTAGGAATACCTGTGTAGAAACAAAAATTAGACAAGTATTCTAATCCACTAATGCTATATACTTCTTCAAATAAATGCATAAACTGCGAAGGAATGTTTTTTTCGTTCCCCTTTATGTATAGATTATGATGTAAAAATGATAATAGTTTACAAAAATCACTTTCTTTACATTTTTCAATAAATGGTTTAAGTTGCTTTATATTCGGTACGGCGGATGCTACGCTTTTTGCTGGCGAATATACTTCTTTCAACATACGCCAAAAATAATTTACAGCATTCTGCTTAACAATATAAGTATCTATATTGCTAAGAGGCAAAAAATAATCTCCTAATGTTAAACCGATATTCTCACCATTATTATGAGCTACCTCATTCAAATTGATAGTTGATATTTCACCTACAATAGATGTAAGATGTTTGTCAATCCAAATAGAAGAGTTATCAATAGGACTAATTCTAAATGAATCAAAATTAATCCATTCTTTAGGTATTAAAGTCGATTCTAAGACTTCTGTTCGCTCAATTTTAACAATCCTAGCATAGTTTGCATCTGTCAATAAAGAACATATGCTTTCTTTGTGTTTTTGCAAATTAGCATCTTTGATGACATCAAAGATGCGCTCTATGGGGTTATATCTCTTTATCCAATTTGATATCACTTTTTGAGCACTACTCTTATCAGCACCTTTTATTATAATCAAGTTTCTTTCACGGTATAATAAAAACACATTTGTATTGCTAAAATAATCAAAAGTTGAATACAAACCTTCTTCCAAAAAAGATACTATATCAAACAAGAACGAATCTTTTGTTGTAGATTCTGTTAATTGTTTAATTTCACATATTTCATCTATATTGAAAAGATCTGTAATACATTCATTAAAAGGTTGGCTATTTCGCCTCTCTATAAATATGTCAACAACAAGATGATATATAGAGGAAATCAGTTCCTCCATATTGATCTTGTATGTAAAACAAGTATAATTACTTTTACTAAGTAGTCTCATATTTATTCAAATACAAATTTAGTAGCTATACCAATCAACTCAAGTATATCTGCTTGTTTGTCAAAATTCCATTTATACATATTCAATAGAATGAATAGCTGAGCAGGATTATACTCAATAATTTGAATACTATTGTTTTCTAATGAGAAATCTGAGTATGATAAAGACATTTCGTATGGTACAAAAATGACGAAGCTATGTATACCTTTGTTTTCTATAAAATCATTGATCCGACTTTGAATCTTCAAATTATCATTGAACAAGAAAAAGTATGCTTTCTTAGTAGATTCATCTATAAATGATTGATAGTCGCGTCTTAACAAATTCTTGTCAACATCGTTATAACCTAATGACTCAAGATAATATTTCAGAGGATCAAAAATAACTCGAGAAAGATTACTAAATGCCGATTGGGACTCCAGTTGTACTTTTGTCTCTTCATACAAATCATTTAAAGATTTGTCTGATTTTAAAACGTCTTCTATGGATCGCTCTTCTTTGAATTCTGTATTTCTTATTAATTCTGCTGCAAATTGTATAATTCTTCTATTATTTAGAAGTTTTTGATTTCTAGTAAGTTTTCCTACTATATCTAAAATTTTCTTATTATCTATTTCTATAGATAACAAATCAGATAAAAGTTTTATAAGTTCGGTAAATTCTGCATCCGTCTTTATTTTTTCAATCGTTATGATGTCTTTATTTAACCTTTCATATAATGGAGGGCATAACGCTTGAACATCGACACCGTTAGTTATAGCTAATATTAGGTAATGCCCATTGATTTTATTAAATAAGTCAAGTAATTCGCGATAAGATGTAAAAAAATGAGCCATTCGCTTGTTGGACTTATCATTAATTTTCTCAAGTTCGTCAATTGCAAATAACAAATAAACTCCTCGCGATGCAAGAATATTCATAAATAAAACAAAGACCTCTCGTCGATTAAAATCGGTTAATTTTTGCAATTGATACTTTGCAAAAGAACCTTTCGAATATAAACGCCCCGTGCCCAAGAATATTAGATTTCTAATATCATCTTCCGTTAAATCGACATCAAATAATTTCTCAGTGTATTCCTTTATCAAGGAAAAATCATCATTGAAATTATTAACGAGATTTGCAATATTGAAGTCTGGATCGTCTTTTAAATAGACGATTTGATCTACCAATTCAGTTAAGCATGAAGCCTCCAAATGCTGCATTAAAAATGTGCATAAATCGATTTGTTCAGGATTTGCACGACAATACACCATTTTGATGTTTAAATCATCATGAATGTTAAAGTACAGCTCTAAGTATTTAAGAATATTAGTTTTCCCATCACCATATTGTGCTTGTATGACAGTCGTTTCCATACGAGTGCCATCTATTTTTGACAATTTTTCACCAATATGTTCTTTAGCTTTTGTTTGTCCAATCACTAAATATGGGAGTTCTGGAACTTTACCTTCTGACCAATCGCGACGTATAGCATCAAGCCTTGGCTTTTCCACATTTTGTCTCCCCCATAAATCTATAAATTCTTTCATACTACTATGATATTTTAATTTTCAGCACTGGTGTTTCTCGTATATAAAAGCGTTTCTTTTGATCTATTGTTGATACAATATTTATAAAAAAGATATTATGATTCATTCGCTCTGTTTCATAAAACTCATTTATAAATATATTGAAACTTTTATAACTCATTTTCATATATGCAGACAAGTCGTATAAGTCAACATATCCATTTACACAATCTTGTCTCTTTAACAATGCTTTATAAGCAGAGAAAAAACTTTTCTTCTGTCTGTTTAACTTATTTTTAGTTTTTAATTCAGATTTGTATTCGCTGATATTACTAAGGATGTCTTGATATATTAGCAGATATGATTTCTCCTCTTTTATAAGCCTTATCAAAGTTTTATTAATAAGTCCCTTACTTGATACTGCCGATAACAATTTAACCCAATGATTTCGTACATCATAATAATTTTGATGACTTCTATGAATGTAGTCAAAGTGTGGTATTGGATAATATCTCTGTAAAAAATCAAATACAATTTCATCTTCTTTTAATTCATACCTTAAGGATTCTTTTCGGAGTAAACATATTGACAAAAAGAAATGAGCGTCATAATGTAGCACTTGCCGCATATACATTTTTCTATCTTTCTGCGAAATATTTGAAATCCTCTTATTACGAATTATTTGTTCCGTATTCCATACAAGACTATTACCATCATTATCCAAAAAATGAAGTTTATCAATGGCTAGATTCAAATAGTAACTAGCAGCTTTATATGTCGAATATATTTGTTTTTCTATTCCTTCCCGTTTTTCTTTTGATAGAATTTCTTTTAAGTACGACGGTCGTTCATCTACTGCAATCATTGAAAATTCTAAATACACAGCATTAATAGCGTCTTGTGATGGTATCCCATTAGAATCTTTAGGAAATCCATTATACAACCATTCTAGCAGTATAAAATAAAAATCAACGATTGTATCTTTGTAATAAAAACAATTTTCCTTCTGCTTTTGACGTTTTACATAAAAGAGACATACCCATTTCACAATCCATAATGGTCTATGAAATGGTCTATGAAGGCTATGTAAAACATTATATGTCAATTTCTCAGTTTTCACTTTATATGTAATTATTTAGATGTATATTATTTTCAAGCACAATACAATACAATACACCTAATTTAGATACAAAGATAGTGATATTTCTCTAATCTATTTTGAATTCTATTAAGAATTTGCATCTTTGCCAACTGAGGACATTCCTTAGGTTATCACTTAAAGCTTTCAGCATCTATCGTTAATAAAGCAAATTGTTTTAAGGAATTAGAATATGGGTAATATCGAAAAAGAGAAAACTAAACAACCTATAAATTTATTAAAGTCCTAAGTATTAGGACTCTGCCTTTATCTTCAAGAATCCCATTAAAAACGCATCAGGAAAAATAAACTTCTTTTCTCCTAATGTAAATCTGACATAGATAAACTTCTCATTCTTATTGATTTTTACAACCGTTCCTTTGCCAAACTTCTTATGAACTACAGTACTGTCAACCGCTAATTTCTCAAATTGTTTTTTGAGATCACCATCCTCTTTCGTTGATTGCACAGATGGTGACTTCGCAGTAGTGGGTTCATTTACAGGGCGAGATTGTAAAACTGGGACAGAATGAGGTTGTAAGGCTTTTGTTGATTCTTGTTCAGTTTGTTTTTTATCGACTGTTTCACTACCTTTTGAATAGGAATCAGAATCTACCTTTGTCATTGAGGATTGCTGATTGTAGAAGAGTTTTTCATACTGTTCCTTGCGGATGGTAGTATCCCAGCCACCGACTTCGTCTGCTATATGTCTATTGATACCAGTATATGTCAGACTCGCATCTTCATAACGTTTGAATTTGAAGATAGCGTCGTTCATCAGCGGTGCATTAAATACACCGAGTGAACATAGCATATTAAAGTCCTCGACACTTAAACCTGTAACTTTCTTGAACAGTCCTGGCTCTAACTGTGTAATGACATCTTTCAGGCACCTTTCACGATAGTCGGTCAAATACATAAATACGGGAATACGAGTAGCAAACTTTATCAGTTTTTCTTGAATCTGTTTGCGTTTACTCTTCATTTCCTTTTCCTCGTCAGAAATTTCCTTTTTCTCCTTTGGGGTTGGATTGGGATTTTCTTTCTTTGCCTTTTTGACTGCCTCGGATTTATTGATGATGGTAGTAAGGTCATTGTTCAGGTTACGGAACCCTTCTATATTCATTAAGGCTTTCATGGCTTCAGGACTCGCAAGCAAACGTTTCAGAGTATCATTGTCTACATTTACAAGCAGGGCTGATTCCCATCGTTTTGCCAATAGCGTAGCCGAAGTTCCTGCCAAAGCGATATCCAAGATGTCTTGTGCATCAACTTCCTTCATGCTGCTTCCATCATAAGCCAGCACAGGAAGAAATTTTATGAACTCACCGACTTTCGCCTCTGGGTTGGATTCATTGATATCCAGCCTGCAACTATAATCAGATATTTGTCGCAAGGCTCTGTCAAGGGCGAAGTCAAAAACATAACATTCATTTTTCATTATGATACGCTTCCCATCCTCATCCTTTACTTCCCATGGACTTTGAACTCGAAATGCCGCCTGAAAATAAGTCTCCGGACTTTTCAGATTCCGGAGCATGAATATTCCAGTCCAAGGCTTCACGGTAACACCTGTTGTCAGTTTTCCACAAGTCAGTGTTATTGTCTTTGTCCTAAGAGGATCTCCCATATTTGCCTGAACTGGATACAAAGCATCCAGACCGATTCCGGCTGCAGTTCCAGCACATACTGTTACTTTGTAATCATGGTAAAATTTATTTTGCCGTTGAGCAAGCAAATTGGCCATAGCAAAACAAGATGCAACATTAGGTAAAAACCAAAGTGTATGAGAAAGCACATTGAGTAATCGAGTATCGCTGAATGGCATTGGAGGACGTTTGTCCTGTCCTAACTTCATATCATCTATACTAGCCGGGAGGTATGAGCCACGAATAAGATTCAGCCATTTCTGTACCTCGTTCTCATATTTGAATCTGGCATTTGCACCTTTACCTTCTGCAGCGAAAAACACATTCAGGTCAAACTCATCAAACTCACCTTGTTTTGCTACTTCCTGTATTTCATCAGGCATACGGTAAGAAAGCATTACCATTCGTGGTAGGGCTATATACGGATTACCGTTACCTTTCCATTCCGTTTTAGCTCGCTGCTCATCAGAATAAGTCCAGTTAAAGATCTGCTCCTCTATAAATTCTCCGGTATTGATAGCTCTGAATGGTGTTCCTGAGAGAAACAGATAATATCGTGTTGAAATAGGAAGCCATGTTTCATTGATGGCATTGCTTGCTTCATCTTTCTGATATTTTTCCGCATCAAAATCTACCTCATTTTCTTCATCTTCCTTTTCAAACAATTCCTTCGCTCTCTCTTTCCAGGCTCCGAAGTGATATTCGTCAAATATTACCAAATCCCAATTTGTCGAATGGATAAACTCATTCTTGGTCTTTATACCTCCACTTTCGTTTGTACCAAGCAAATCCTGAAACGAACCAAAAACGACAATGGGTCTTGATTTATCCACACGATTAAACTCCTGGTCAATATTCAGATTATTGTTGCGTGCATCTTTATTAGATATGTACTGCCACCCTTCAAAGTCGATATGGGATATAAGATCTTCTCTCCAGGCAGATTCTACAGCAGGTTTGAATGTAAGGATTAAAATCCGCGACAACCCCATTTTCTTTGCCAGCTGATAACTGGCAAATGTTTTCCCGAAACGCATTTTTGCATTCCACAAGAACTTTGGTGTGCGACCAGGCTCTTCTTTGAGTGCCTGATCAAAATATTTTTTAGTCTGTTCTACGGCACGAAACTGTTCAGGACGCATCGTGAAATTCTGTGTTCTGTTCTCAACATTGTCTGACCCTGTACGAAGGGATAATATAGCAGCTTCAACATCAGATACTGAACACTTGAACCACTCATCGGTTTTGTCAAGGGGATTCAGTCGATGACATCCTTTGCTTTCAAGAATCTTGTGTATGTCCTTATCTGTAAAACAAGATCCGTCATTAGCCATTGCTGACTTCACTAATACAATCTCATACTTGATTTTGCTTGTGTGAAGTTGTTCCTCTATACGTTCTTTGGCAGTACGTTCTGTATAACCGATTTTCAAAAATCCTTTGTGTGAATCTACTCCAGGCAATCTGTAGGCATATATTGTAGGAGTAACAGCAGGTCGTTGGGGAAAGAAGTTATGTTCCATAATTTACTCCATTGATGTAATCATTGATTCAATAAAATCAATTTCATTTTGGGTTAGATTGTATTTCTCGTAAAGTTCCTTATCAGTCCAAGATTTTGAGAAATCTTGAATAGGGACAAAAGAGTACGTACTTTGAGTCATATTTTTATTTTTTCTAGCACCTACAAGGCATCTGAAAAATTTTGTCACTATATATGACTTCACATTCTTACACTCTTGTTCACTGCCAAATGGACCAATTCTTAAGAATGTTTCTGTACAAGCGGTATTTTTACCTGCGATTTCAGACTTCCCTAATATTCTGGCTGGAACGGGATAACCTATTTGTCCTGCTGCTCCGTCTGCTTTAGAGATAAATATTTTATACTTATCCAGTTCATCTTTGTTTCTTCCAATAAATGATTTATCAATATTCTTATATTGTCTTTTTCCACCTTCTACTCCAAAAACTTTGCATGTGTTGATAGTTTTTTTACTTTCGACAAATGGAGATCGGAAATAATACGGATTTCTTGGACTAACAAGTTGAGAAAAACTTTCTTCATTGAAAGATGCAACTTTTCGAATAATTGAGATTACTTCATTGTACCTGATAAATACATCTGCACCTTTTTCCAGAAGAGGGCGTTCTGATATGGCTGTAATTTGGTTTTGTGAATGGGAATAAACCTTACATAATCCTTTTTGATCTCGGTCCCATAAGAAGTAACACACGCCTCCTTCAATGGCAACGCCAGGAAAACAATCATTTGCATTTCCAAAATCATGTATTTCTCTGATATGCTCATCATGAAGCATTTCATCTCTAAATTCATCCAAACCTTTTCCCCCTGTAAACCATCTGGAAGGTATAATCATTGTTAGATAATGAGGCTTTAGTTTTTTTGCATTAATTATAAACTTATGATATATTGGCATAGCACTTGAACCTGTCCCGCCTCCATCACTCATTTGATAAGGGGGATTGCCTATAATCACGTCAAATTTCATATTGAATACTTTATTTACATCTAAGTTGTGGATAAATTGGTAAGCATGATTTTCAAGTTCAGCCCCACGATCATATTCATTTTGCGAAGCCCCGCAATAGGTACATTTGCCATCTTTCCAAGTATGTTTAATACGTTGGAAGATTATATTTCCTTGAGATTTTTCTTCAGGGAACTGATATACCGAAAACTCTCCACTCGGATATTTACTACAATAAACACTTCGACGGGAAAGTAAACTTGTGAGTTCTGTAATGGCAATACCAAAGAGTTGCTTTGAAAATATATGTTCTATACGCTTTTCAAGGTCAGGAATTTGCTGTTCAAGCCCTTTTATCAGTCTCTTTGCGATTTCCCGTAAAAAAACACCGCTTTTGCAACAAGGATCAAGGAATGTCGTATCGGGATTTTCAAACAACTCTTGTGGCAGCATATCAATAATCTTGTTAGCCAATTCCGGTGGTGTAAATACCTCATCATTGCTAAGATTTGCAATACAAGACAGCACATCAGGATTATATACATTTTGAAACAAACTATTCTCCATAATCCTGAACCTTTTTATAGTGAGTAATATATCTCCTTAAGAATATTCCACCTTCCTGCTGTACATCAGTTAAGGGAAAAAGATTACTTTCTTTACCAAGAAGACTTGACATTGTGTAATCGGAACGCTGCATTTGGGTATTACCTATAAGGGTCCATTCAGAGAACACTATAGGAACAGATGTGTCATTGCCTTCATTATCAACACACATTAAAGTCAGAGCATTGCCGTTAATGATATTACGACTGATAATAAATTTTACAGCCTGACGAGTGTCATTCGAAGATTCTGTTTTGCAAAGGGCAGTATATTCTTCATCCCATATGGAAAAAAGACGTTTACGACATGCCAAAACATTGTCGTCCATTATGTCTATTCCATATAGACTTCCTATTGCCACTATTGCTTGTCTCTCATAATCACGGGGGCTCTTCTTATATTTTCTTCTTAATTCTGCGAGTTTACGTCTGAGTATGGCAGAAAGGAAATTCCCGTCACCACAAGCTGGTTCCAGAAATCGGGAATCCGGTCTCAAACACTCATTTTTTACAAGGTCCAACATTGCGTTTACCTCACGCTCTGCTGTGAATACTTCACCTCGTTGTGCAACTCTTTCTTTAGACTTTATCTGACTCATATTCCATCTTGCTGAGTCTCTCTATGTAAGAGGTAGTATGACAGATGGAATATCCTGGTTATCAACTGTTGTTTAAGTATCAAAAATCGAATCTGATAAACAATTCTATGTTTTTGAACATTGTAATGTGCTTTTATTGGCTCTTAAATAATAATAGTTGCTATATTTTACGTAATTTCGCAACAAATTATGTCTCTCTTACATAGAATGGAGTAGTTTTACTAAACACTTCATACACCCTACAAATCCCTTAATATCTGTGCGTTGGCTTTGTCCACTACGGAATTGTCCAATGAAGCCAAATAAATTTGTGTGGTCGCCTCGGAATCATGTCCCATTCCTTCACTGATAACCGAAATCGGAATGTTCTTGCCTTTGGCTGCGCTTGCCCATGAATGACGGGCACAGTACATGCTCAGAGGAACGGATATATCGGCCAGTCTGGCTATTTCTTTAAGGTGTCTGTTTATTCCGGACATGACATTCCTGTAATGCTTGTGCATATCCTTAAAAGGATATTTCAATATCGGCAAAAGATAAGGGCTGAGGCTGTCTTCCGGGTATTTGCCGACAATCTCCTGCATACATTTTTCCCACCTGATGACCAGCTGCTGCCCGGTCTTTCGTCTGCGATACGATAAAAATCCGTTCTGAAGATCTTTCTTTTTCAGGTGAGCCATATCTATGAACGACATGCCACGGGTATAGAAGCTGAACAGGAACATGTCCCTTGCAAATTCCAGATTAGGCTGTAAGGACAGATCCATATTCTTCATACGCTTGATGGCGGATAAGGGAACGGCACGCTTGACGGTCTTGTCCACTCCCGTATAGACATGCCTGAAAGGATTGCGCTGTTCCATCAGTTCCTTTTCCAAGGCACGGTTATATACCGCCCGAAGGATACGCATGTAGAATGAACTGGTATTCCGTACGGCCCCTTTCCCATGAAGGTAGGCTTCATAAAGCTGCATCAAGTCCGAATCAATTTCGGACAGCAGAACATCCCTGTCCCCTCTGAACTGTATGAAACTTTTCAGAGTACAGGAATAATTTTCAGCCGTACGTATCTTGCCCATCTGTTTTAGACGGGCTATGACGCCTTGCATGAAGTTGAAAAGCGACTGTCCCTCTGTATTGCTTTGAAAAGAAGCGATAATATCATCTGCCGTATATCCGGCTTTCCGGTTATCCTGTTGGCGGATAATCATGTCCAGCCGTTTCAGGTCCCACTCCATGCGTTCCTGCAAGGAAAGGAGCAGGTTGCTTCGTTCCGAACTACCGACAATGATACAGCTTCCAGCTTCGTTCCATTCGTTCGTAAATATCCGGTAATCCGTCTTTAACTGACGGATTACACGGTTCTGGATAATCTGATAATAGATGGTACCTTCCTTTCCCTCTATGGTGGAAGGTCTGAATTTCACTTTGACACTGGCCATAGGCTTACTTTTTAGGTTCGTCCGTAATAGACTTGTCCTTGATGGACTTCGCCTTGCTGTCCAGTTCTCTCGCGGCCTGTTCTTTCAGCCGTGCCTGCTCGGTCAGGGTGGCCTGTCTCTGTACCGCTTCCTCGTAGGCTTCCACGTCCTCACGCATTTGTTCTATCCGTTCGTTGTCCCGGTTCGGTCCAAAGAGGTTCTCAAGTTCCACAAATTGTTCGGGGGTAGCCTCTCCTTTCATCTTGACATAACGGTACTTCAGATCATTATCGGCCTGCACGTTATCTGTCCTCACAGAAAAATAGAGAGTCACGGACAGAATTACGATTGTCACGAACATCACGAAAAAACTCCCGAGAGTGTACGGGGATTCTACACTCAGGCTGAAATGATGGTTGATGTTACTTGTCTTAACTGAATTCTTTCTGACTGTGTCATTGGTCTCACAAAACAAGGCTTCCACTTTCTCCTGGTGCTGACGCTGTTCATTCCGTATTTCTGACAAGACCTGTCCAAGTCTTTCCTGTGACGAGTTCTTCCTGTCCATGGAAACTATATCGTTCTTGATGGCGGCAAGACCCTCGCACATGCGAGCCAACAATTTGCGAAATGTCTCATGACCATTCCGGACTTCATTCAGCACGGACTCATCCTTTTCATTGTTAACTGTCGGGCAATTCCCTTCCGGCAAGGGAACGGACAACCCGTTGATTTTGTTCTCGATTCTTTCCAGGCATCCGAAGATGCTCTCGATATAT
>OGQV01000089.1_pt1 | contig 104177 bp, 110 predicted proteins | sample 1553311 | NCBI WGS metagenome assembly OGQV01 (sample SAMEA2579976, study PRJEB22360) | human gut metagenome
CAAGTGCTGTATTTGCCTGTTCTGCTGCCGTCTTTAAGGTTGCCAGTTTTTCTTTTGTTTCGCCAACAGCCTCGGCAAGCAGTTTATGCTTCTGTGCCAAAAGTTCCGTATTGCCCGGATCCAGTTTCAGCAGTTTGTTAACATCCTTCAACTGCGACTGGGTAGTCTTGATCTGTCCATTCACACCTTTAAGGGCATTCTGTAATTTAGTTGTATCACCACCGATTTCTACGGTAATTCCCTGTATACGGCTTGCCATGAATTCTCACCTCCTCCTAAAAATGGGTACAAAAAAAGCACCAACCGAAGTTGATGCCCTTAACTAAGGAATATTATTTTACTTTTATTTTTTGAATTTTTCTTCAAACTGTTTATATCTATTTTCACACATCCTTTGACTCATTGGACGGATTGTCGGGGTATATAAATTCTGTTCTCCTCTTGCCGTCTGCCATCCACATACATGATCCCCATATACATAAACAAATTCCATTGTATGTTTATCGCAAGCATATTTTACATTTAATTTTTTAAATTTAAGTCCCTGCTTAGCAGATGTAAAAATCAAAGCTATCCTATTTTTGAAATCCATTTCTGAAAAATCTGCCATAAAATTCATTGTTATTTTATCATCATTTCTATCAAATCCGTCATTTTGAAATTTTATATTTTCAACTGATTTGAATGGTTCAACATACATATCAATCCCCGTATATTCGTAGATATCAATATTCTGCTTTCTAAATGAATCCATTAAATCTGAATTATCAAAAGCATAAACTTCTTCTTTGCTACCGCTATAATTCTTTAAATAAAAAATGTAATAATGTACTTGATCACAGCTTATGTTACTTATCATATTTACTACATCTTTAAAAAAGGGCATAAGACCACCCAGATTCATCTTTTTCGTGCTATATCTGTTTAAGAATAACTCGCTAAAATCTGTGTATACCTCAATTAAAAAAGTTATAGAAATATCTTCACTATTCTTTATCTGTTCAAGTTTTTCTTTATAAACATCGACACTATTTTGATGTTTTCTCAAACTGCTTTCAAATGAAGTCAGAAAATTTTTGTAGGTTGCTTTGCTCTTCCGCTCTATTTGGTTTGAAACAGTTTTCATAATATCATCAATAGCTTCTCCCGGCACTACATCTGATGCCAATACCGATTCCTTATGGGTATTGTATACATCACTAATTTCCTTTTTATTCATGACACCTGTAGACTGGACTTTTCCCCTTTTCTTCTTTACAAAATGATCAACTCTAAAATGTTCTATTCCCAATAGGCAATTGTATTTTTCATTCCGTCTTATAAAATCTGGACGTTCATCACACTCTATATCCTCACAATCATGAATTTCCAATATTCTCTTGGTTTCATCTGTACCATGTCTCATTCCAAAATCTATAGCTGAATTCAAGCATTCTAATTCAGAACTTTTTTTCTCATCCATGCAACCACCTCCATGATTAATTTTATCATGAAAACTAAAATCTGTCGAAATCTTCCTGCGTTGCAAGTTCTGCATATTTACAGTCATCGTTTCTGCTCTCTGCATACATATCATTGATAAGACCTATCGACACCATATCAAGATCTGCCATCGATAAGCCTAACTGCACACAGCGAAGCAAAAACAACGGGGTTGTCATTTCACGCTCAGTTGGGCGAACTTTTTTTTAGATTCAACATCCGTTTTTACATTCAGTCCCCAAAGTTCAATCAGCTGTGGAAGAACCTGGTAAATAGAGAATGTATTGAAATTATCAAGCCACTCTTCTGGAGTGTCCGGGATGGATGGGTCTGCGTGTTTGGCCATGATAAAAGCTATGTTTTCAAACATCTCAAGTGAGAACATATCCAGATTTGATGACTCTTCCTTTCCATCACCGATACTTTTCTCAAGCACGGCAAGATCTTTATAAATATCCCTCTGAAACTTTAATCTGTAGATTCGTGGGATGGCTGCACTCGCTTTGAATGCAACCTTCTGTCCGTCAATCTCTATATCTTTTCTGATTCCCATATCCTGCTCCTCCTTAAGATACAACCTTGGCTGATTTTACAGACTGCTGTTCAGCGGCCGCTATTGGCTGATATACACTCTTGTACCAGTTGTTATAAACTGTATCAGTAGTGGCATCACCTGTCTTAGCCTTAACATATCCGTCTGCCATCGGTCTTGCCTTTATGGTAAGTGTCTCTGTCTGTACTTCCTTCTCATCCTCATTGGTCTTAGACTCAATTGTTGGACGGGATGCCGTACAGTTATAAAGCACATGACGGATTTTTCTGATATCTCCATCAAATTCAAACAGAAGTGCAAAGCTACCTGTTTCAGAATTTGCATTCTCGACAAGGACCTTATTGGCATCCTGTTCCTCTTTTAAGATATCTGTGCGGAATGACTCAGGAATCATGGCAAGTTCAAGGTCACCATCATATCCCTGATTGTTGTTGATTACATAATACTCAATACCATCTGCATAGAATGATTCCGGCTCACCTGTCGGATCCATGCTGATGGATACTGCACCCGGCATCGGTACAGGAGTTCCAAAACTGACCGTGCCTTCCTCTGCAACAGTAATCGGTGCGTAATGTACATTGCAGATATTAAACTTGACTTTATTCTTTTTATTAGCCATCTTTATATCCTCCTTCATACTGGCATGGCAAACTCGAAGGCTACCTCATAGAGTTTTTCTTCCTCTATCCATACCTCCGACTGCTCATAAAAAATACCGTGGTTATCAAGCACGGCAGTTACTTTTTCTTCCAAGGACACATCCTTGAAATCTGTGTACAGTTCAATCCTTACTTCACTCATTTTGTAATAAACCTTGCCATCGGCTGCAAAGTTATCACTACCCGGCAACAGGTAACACAAAAATGGTGGGTCGGGACTTTCTCCCTCTGCAAAATGGTCATATGCAAAGGGAATCCCCATTTCTTCTATGATTTTCACTAATGCATCCATCATGAACCTCCAATTGCCTTTTTAATATCAGACTCCAGTTGTTTGACAGCACTTTCTTCAGCGGGTGCGATATGTGGGACTGCCTTTGTCCTTCCACCGCCCCTTTTTGCATGACCTTTCTCAAGCAGATGTGCAAGCTGATATTTCTTTGGGGAATGTACTGTAAGTTCCAAAGATTCAGAAGTCTCTTTTGTTGTACTGACCTTCCAACTCTTCGAGTAGGCACCTGTTTTCTTTGGAGCATTTGCCTGGATGTCTTTTTTCACTGATCGTCCTGCTTTTCTCACAGCCACCTTCATATCCGAGGTAACAAGGTCTTTATATTCCATAAGTCCTTTCATGACTTCGGATGCCAAATTATCAATCTGTACATTTGCCATGCTATCTCCTCACTTTCCTGCATCTGAATTTCAAGCATTTATTCTTGTAATTCATGTGGTCAATAAATGTAATATCATAAAGTTCCCCATTAAATAAAATACGGAGTTTTGTGCTGTCAGCACAGGCGAGCATCTTACAGTAACGGACTGTAAAAGCAAGGTCTGATTCATACAGCGTATTGGCTGCCACACTTTTTTCCGAACCACTCTCACCGCTTACCGTGGCATAACACGAATAATAGTCTGTCCACCTGTTTTTATGGTTTCCGATAGCATCTGTTACGACCTCATCCTTCTGAAATGTTATCCGTACATTTAAAAGTGCTACTTCCATCAGAATCCCGCCTTTCTAATCCCAGAAAGCATGGAACGGAGCGACATGGCAAGTGCATGATGGTCGCAGTCCTCACGATGCTCATACTGATATGCCACCGCATACATGACTGCTATCTTTGCATTTTCCTTTTTCTCAAATACAGCCTTGCTTTTTATTCTGGCAATGTCCATACACAGACGCTCTGATGAGACAATCAGATTTTCAAGAAGTGTATCATCATCGTCAAAATCAATCCGAAGATAATTTTTCATTTCATCAAGAGAAATCATTCTGTTACACCTCCATAAATCTTTAAAGGCAGAGCAACTGTTTGTCACTCTGCCCCATTGGTTCTCTTAGGCTTTTCCTGCCTGTGCATCGGACTTCAGCTTAAGAATCTGCACTGCTTCTGGAAGTACTAACTTACCATCCACACGCTCCTTAGCCACCATACCGATCATGCCGTTTCCTGCAAAGAGTTCATTGAGCTGCTTGAAGGAACGGGTTCCACGGTCACCGATGTTGTAATACTTATAATCACCGAAGGAAATCGCATCTGCAGGTGCATAAGCAGATGTTCGTACCTGGTAGCCAAGAACTCTGTCCGGCTCTCCTGCCTGGTATGATGGCTGCCAGATGTATGCCCCGTTGTTATCCTTTAACTTACGAAGCTGTGCTAATGTAGCATCGTTCATAATAAAGGATGCATTCTTACGGTAAGGTCTCTTCAAAGCATAAACAAGGTCAAAGAGGTCATCAGACTTAAGTGCTGCCGTAAGTGTTCCTGCAAGATGTCCACCATCTGTTGCATTGAAAATACCTGTAGGCTTGCCCTTGCCATCTCCATTAAGGAATGCATCCTCTTCTGCATTTCCGAGCGCCTTACCAAACTCTGTGATAATGTAGTTCTCAAGAGGGAAAGCAGAATCATACAGAAGTTCCTCTGTGATCTTGATAGCAACATGAAGCTTATATGCATCCAGAATCATCTGGTCAAATGTAGCATTTCCAAATGAAAGAGCTGCTCCTTCCTCAATCCATGCTGCAGCCGGTTTTGTAGCTGCGATGTTAATCTTATGCTCCCCGGAAGTAGTAATTTTGGTCGCAATTCCTCTCATGATATTCTCCTCTGTAAGAACATCAATCAGTCTGTGGTCATACTCTTCTGGCACAAGATAACCACCATCTGCATCCACACCTTCCTGTAATACATTGGAAACCTGTCTGAAGTTGCTGCGGATTGCATTTAACATAGCCTTCTTATACTCATCAGATGCACGGCCTGTCTTTACCTTGCCCTGTGGCCCATCCTTATAAGGCTTTCCTGTAATAGGGGAATTCACAGGCTTGGAAAGTTCCTGCTCCCTTCTCTCGGCTCTCTGCTGTCTGTCTATGGAATTGGTAAGTTCCTCGATATCAGCCTCCATTCTGCTGTATGTCGCAGCATCCTCAGCAGATAAATTGCCATTCTTATCCTCATGGGTATTTACAAATTCCTTAGCCATCTCCCATGCCTTGGCTCTCTTGTCAACTAATTCCTGTACTGTCATAATCGCAGTCCTCCTTAAATATACTTTTTGATAAGATCCAGACGGTCTCTGATTTCTTTGGCAGATACACCGTCAGTTACATTCGTGGCGGGGATTTTTGCCTGCCCTGCAACATCCACGCTTGGCTTTCTGTAATGCTCTTCCAGCTTATTAAGAAGTGCATTGTTTACAGCTTTGCGTGAAAAAAGCACTGAATTGGATGATTTCTTTTTCTCATCCTCTTCGGTGCTTTCTTTATCAGAATCGCCATCTTCATCCGGCTCATCATCTTCTTTTTTAGGGAACTCATTTTTTGTGATGATATCATCAGCAAATCCAAGTTCCACCGCCTTGGTTGCATCCATCCATGTTTCAGCATCCATAAGCCTTGATAACTTTGCCCTCGACATTCCCGTCTTTAAGGAATAGGCATTTATGATAGAGTCCTTAACCCCTTCGAGCATTTCGATGGCTTTTGCCATCTCGGTATGGTCCCCGAATGCTACTGTCGCAGGGTTGTGGATCATCATCATTGAAACCGGGGACATAAGTACATTGTCACCTGCCATTGCAATCACGGATGCTGCCGAAGCTGCAATACCGTCAATCTTTACTGTGACATTCCCCTTGTAATCTGCGAGCATATTGTAGATTTGAGCCGCCGCCACACAGTCACCTCCCGGTGAATTGATCCATACAGTGATATCACCACTTCCGGCATTTAATTCATCCTTAAAAAGCTGTGGAGTGACATCATCGTCAAACCACGACTCCTCTGCGATGGTTCCGTTAAGGCTGAGAACTCTTTCTACGATTTCCTCGTTTGTTTCCCGGTTGAGCGTTTTCCTGCTCTTCCAGTTCCAGAACTTCTTGTTCTTCATCGGAATCCTCCTCTTCTTTTTGTGCTGAATCTGCAAAAATTCCTGCATCTTCAAGTTTTGTCATATTTCCATTGATGAGGTATAAATCCCCACCAAGTTCAGCGGGTATCCTGTCAAGGTTCTCCAGTTCCCGGATATCATTTGCAGACATCCAGCCATTCTGCCTTGCTGTTGCATACCCATTCATTCTGCTCTGATAATCTCCACGAAGGAGACCATCCACATTAAACTTAATAAAATAGTCTTTCTTCTCCTCTTCCGACAAAAGTCTGCGTACCATTGCCTGCTCCAGTCTTGTAATCCAAGGGCGGAGTGTATACACAACAAACTCCAAAGACTGCTGTTCAATATTGGAAAAGGTTGCTTTATCAAGCTGTCCAATCATGTGAGCCGGAACTCTGTATATCCTTGCAATCTCTGATATCTGAAAATTCCTTGTTTCAAGGAACTGTGCCTCAGACGGATTTATGGAAATCGGTGTATACTTCATTCCCTCTTCCAGAACTGCCACCTTGTTGGAATTGGATGAACCGCCAAATGTCTGTGTCCAGCTTTCCCTTACCTTCGAAGGGTCTTTTAATGTTCCCGGATGTTCAAGCACACCGCTTGGTGCAGCCCCGTTTGCATAGAATTTACTGCCATACTCCTCGGCTGCAATTCCCAGACCTATGGCATTTTTTGCCATCGCAATAGGTGAATATCCCACAAGACCATCAAAGGAAAGTCCCGGAACATGAAGGATATCTTCCGGCTTGAGCCTTACGGTTCCCGTTTTATTGGTAGGTGGATCATCGGAACTTACCGAATATTCATAATAAATATTTCCTTTATCATCCCTGTCCACATTCATCCTGTCCGGCATAAGAGGATACAGTCCAAGAACTTCTCCCTTGCCGTTGCGAATGATCTGGCTGTATGAGTTGCCCCATAACAACAGATGTGTAAGTGCTACCTCGAAAAAGGAATATGCTGTCATCTCTGGATTTGGTTCATCATGTAGCAGATGGTATAGAGGATGGTCGATTGCCTTTTCCTTTCCGCCATTTTTGTTGTATTTATAAACATGGAGTGGCAGACTCGCCACCGACTCTGAAATAACACGGACACAGGCATATACTGCCGATGTCTGCATGGCACTTCGTTCATTTACCCTTTTCCCGGATGCGCTCTGTCCAAGAAAAAAACTGTAGGCACTACCCGCTGTCCTGTTTGTGGGTGCATCCCTTGATTTAAAAATTCCACTAAATATTCCCATTGCCATCCCTCCTTAAAAAACAAGCAACCCTCTTGTGTCATACACACTTTCAGAAGTGTCATTGCCACAACGGATTGCCCTGTCTAGTGCCATAATACAGGCTATGGCTCCATCTATCTTTTCTGTTGATTTCGATTTATCTGCCTTAATGTTTCCGGCAGGGTCTGTTCGGATATATATGTTATCCATGTTCCACCGAAGAACTGGGTGTCCTCCATGTGCTATTCTCTGTTCAAGCACCAGTTTCATTAGTTCCTTGGTAGGCGGTGACATGGATGCAAATCCCTGTCCCATAGCCACAACATTAAATCCCATTCCTTCAAGGTTCTGCACCATCTGTACTGCTCCCCACCTATCGAATGCAATCTCACGGATATTGAACCGCTCACCCAGATGTTCTATGAATTTTTCTATAAATCCATAATGGACTACATTGCCTTCCGTGGTCTGTATATATCCCTGCTTTTCCCAGACATCATAATTTACATGATCTCTTCGTACACGCAGGTCGAGCGTTTCTTCTGGGAGCCAGAAGTAAGGAAGTACATAATATTTTCCTTCTTCATCTTCCGGCGGGAACACAAGGCAGAACGAAGTAAGGTCGGTGGTGCTTGAAAGGTCAAGTCCTCCATAACATACACGTCCCTCAAGGTCATCCTCGTTAACAGGGAATGCACAGGCATCCCACTTCTCCATTGGCATCCAACGGATACTCTGCTTTACCCATTGATTCAGCCTTAACTGGCGGAATGCATTCTCCTCTCCCGGATTCTGCCTTGCTGATTCACAGGCGGCTTCGACTTTATCAATTCCGATTGTTTCTCCAAGAGACGGATTGGCTTTCTTCCAAACTTCTGGGTCTGTCCAATCCTCATCAACTCCTGCACCAAATATCACAGGATAAAATGTGCTGTCATGCTTTCGACCTTCCATAATATCCAGAGCCTTCTGATGCACCTCATAGCAGATGCTTTCGGTGTTATTTCCGGCAGTAGTTATAAGGAAATACAGCGGCTGCATTCTTGCATCACCAGACCCTTGAACCATAACATCGTATAATTTACGGTTTGGCTGTGTGTGCAATTCGTCAAAGATAACACCGTGTGTATTGAAGCCGTGTTTGTTAGAAACATCAGCTGACAGCACTTGATAAGTACTTTTTGTCGGAATGTACTCCAACTTTTTCTGTGACTCATATATTTTGATTCGCTTACTGAGTGGTTTAGAAAAACGCACCATGTCGGCAGCTACATCAAATACAATTTTTGCTTGATTTTTATCTGCTGCGCAGGAGTATATCTCTCCACGCTGTTCCCCTTCGCATAATAGTAATAATGCTACGGCAGCCGCCAGTTCACTCTTGCCATTCTTCTTTGGGATTTCCACATATGCCATGTTGAACTGCCTGTAACCATTCGGCTTTATCGTTCCAAATACATCCCTTATGATCTGTTCCTGCCAGTCCATCAGCAAAAACTTCTTCCTTGCCCACGTGCCTTTGGTGTGGCACAGATTCTCTATAAAATTCACAGCAAAATCTGCCTCGGACTTATCATAGTGAGAATCCTCTGCCATGAATCTAGTCGGTTTATAATTTTTCAGTTTTCTCACATGATCACCTCCACGAAAAAAGGAACCCCGGTGGGTTCCTCTTAAATGCATTATGCTCAAATTTAAATCATGGCATCCAGTTTTTCATATTCAGCCAATCTTCTTTCATATTCCTGTACAATACACTGTCTTCTGAATCCGTTCTTTTCGCATCTGCCTTTCTTATAAAGTTCCTCAAGTTCTACCTTCCTTCTTTTGAGAACCTCGATTTCGTTTCCTTCCTGTATTTCTTTTACATCCTTTTCAAATCTTGTCATGCTCATATCCTCCGTTTTCTCTGTTTTCCCTTTCGGTATGTGTACATTACCGTACTTCCACACTTATTGGAATACGATTATGTACCAGATATTCAGAAGAATTTTTGTGTATATCAGCATAACAAAGGAGTCCCTGTGGACTCCCCTGTTATGGTTCTTAAAGGCTTAATTTGAATGCCGGAATTCTTTCTTTTACGCTTGGCTTTCCTTCAGAGCAGGCATTCCAATCGTTATGCCTGCTGTTTATCTCAACCAGTCCCTGTAACTTGCATCCTTTCTTTTCAAATTCTGCAATCGTAAGGATGAGGCTTGAAAAGGTGCTTGAAATCGTGAATTCTGTAATTCCAAATCTTTGGCAGTTTTCGATAATCTCGTCAATGTCGTAATCCCAAATGACCTCGGCAAAATTGATGAGTTCGTTTCCTGCCTCCTCGCTGTAAAAGTATGCTGCTCCAAAGGTTGAATTCACATTGATGTCCTTGTAGCTTGTTCCGTTTTCTGCTGCTTTCTCTAAAATCTCAATTTTCTTCATGGCTGATGCCCTCCTGTTTTCTCTGTTTTCCCTTTCGGTATGTGTACATTACCGTACTTTCACACTTATTGGAATACGATCATGTACCAGATATTCAGAAGGATTATTGTGTATATTACACTCAAATATTCTTTGTATGCTGATGAATGGTATTGATGATTTTTCCTGCTCTTCATTGCAAACTCCAATGCTCTGAAGGGCTTCTCTCGTGCCACAGTCGGGGCAGATTTGCGTTTTTCCATCTGCTCTTGAAAGTGCAGGCGGCTCATGGTATATCTGCCCACAAATGGGGCAGATTCTTCTCTGTTGGTTTGATTTAATCTTCATGGCAGCACCTCCGGCTTTTCTCTATTGCTTCATACAATGTGTTCTCATCAAATCTGAATGCCCTGTATCCCTCAAGGCAGGTCTGAACATATCTGATGGTCGGCATTCCTATCTGCCTGTCCTCATGCATGATGTACACATATACCTTTCGTTTCCTTACCTTCCCGGATTTGATTCCCATTATCGGCAGGGTCATTTCCGCCTTGTAATAAAAGGTCGGATAACCCTCGTACCTGTCAAGGGCAAGTTCATCATCAGCTGTGGTTTCCCATACCGCCACAGGAACGCTTGCACCTGCCTTTGGCTCAATGGTTAGGTAAGAACCAGTCTTACTTCCCTTAAAGAGCAATTCATAATCCGGCACAACAGATGTGCCAATGATCCGTGCATTTGGGCATCGGAATCGCATCTGCGTAATGTTTAGGTTGCTGCCGTAAGCAATATAGTATCTTTTCTGCATTTCGCATCCATCCTTTCTGAAGGAAATACCCTTCTACCACCTTAAGACCGCCGAAGCGGTCATTTCTCTAAGGTAGTACAAGGCTATCCCCTTGCAGTTCTGAATGCTGTGTCCCCTGCAAGTCTCTTTGTTAGAATCTCTCTTGCTGTCTTGAACTCATCCCCAATGAATCCAAGTCTGAGGAGCCAAGTTCTCATTGCGTATTTTGGATTTTCATTCTGCTGTGGCTTTGGGCTTGCCTTTTTTACTTCCTTTGCCATCTGGCTGAGTGCGAGGCAAAGCTGAATGTAGGCTTTAAGCTGTCCGGCATGGAGTCCGTTTCGTTTTCCGTCAGCAGGGGCATCAAATTGGAAAAGTCTGAATTCAATGGTTTCCTTTGTAAAAGTCGCATGGTAATTCAGCATATGGTATCGGCTGTCGTTGTAATGCTGTGACCTTCCGTAGTTGCAGTTCTGACTTCCGTACCAGATGTCTGCCAAGGCTGACATGGTCTTTGGCTTTTTCCTGTTAAGGCTCTCAAGGAATCGTGGGTCAACCGTTCTGCAGTATCTGTGCATCCTTCCCCTGTCAAGGTCAAGGGCATCTGCTATAAGGCTTTCGTGGCTTGCCATAATGTTTGCAAGGTTTCTCATTGTCTGTGGTGTATGCCCCTTGGCTCCAATGTGAATGTGTACCCCGCATCCCCTTGTTGCATCACTCTTTGCACCTGCGTGTCTTAACTGCCTTACAAGTTCCTGTAATGTTTCAATGTCTGCGTAGGTAAGAATCGGTGTTACCAGTTCGCATTTTTCACTGTCGCATCCGGCAATGCTGACATCCCTTTGGAATTTCCATTCCCTGCCCTGCTCATCCCATGCTGACCAAGTGTAGTATCCGTTTCTGCTTGCCGTGTTCTGAAATCTTCCTGTTCCGAAGTAGGTGGCTGCAATCTTTGCTGCCTTATCCCTCGTGATGCTGTTCATCTCGATTTCAACCCCAATGGTCTGCTTTTTCATTTCTTCAATCTGTCTTGTTGTTTTCTCGTTCATTCTATGTACTCCTTTTTGGCTTGTTTTCCTTTCGGTAGTACATATATCACTCTAAAGCACATAAATTGGAATACCGCTACTGGACAAAGATACACACCGGTTATTGTGTATCTTTCCAGAACTCTACTCACCATCTGTACATATATCCATGCCCATCGCAAGATCCGTCAGTATCTTTGTGTATCTCTCACACTCTGCACCTTCACTTCCTGCAACCGCCTGTAGGAAAAATGCAACTGCATCTTCTTTGCAGTCCCATGTTTCTTCCTTCCCATAGCAGATGGTCTTTATGGTATGCTGTTTTCTGCATGAATCCTCGCCATAGACAACTCCGAGGTGACATCCATTATCCCATGCCACATGAATCGTGCCTGTATCGTCCACACAGGCAACTGTTCCCCTTGTACCTGTCGGCATATCACGGTAAGGGTCATTCATGGATACAAGTTCAACCCTTGTACCCGATGGATATTCTTTCTTTACTGATTCAACTATATTTCTTGGTGGAAAGAACATTACTGCTCGCCCCCTTTCTTGGCCCCAGACTTAAATGCTGATGAGCCGTTCAGCTTGGAAAGCAGCAGCTTTCTGTCGGCTTTGTACTCATCCCCGATAAATCCAAGTCGGAGAAGAAAGCATCGGAATGCATATTTCTCATTTTCATTTTCCTTTGGCTTGGCAGTAATCCGTTTCTGCTTCATGGTCATTTCGCAGATTGCTGTAATAAATTTTGTGTAGGTCATTGCCTCTTCCGGCTTAACCTTTGAAAACCAAGGGAATGAAATGGAATCCTCATTCATCTCAAACCGCAGGTCTGTGATGCCAAGGGCATCCTTTATAAGGTTTCCTTTTGCCTCAAGCAGGCTTGTAAGATTTCCAACATTCACCTTTGTAAATGGGATGGTAACTGTAAGTTCCATCGCACCTTCCGTTTCTGCTTCTTCGGCATCTTTGTTTCCTTCCCATTCTGCCGGGGTGATTCCTGTTGCCATGACGCAGGCATCAACGATTGGTGCAACCTCATCAATGTCATCAAAATCTCCGAATTCAAGTTCCCCGTTTCTGCCTACCGTGTAACTTCCAATCTCGTATGCGCAGGATGGAACTCCGAGGTATTTTGCCTTGCCTCCGATTTCTTTCTCAATGGCTTTTACCATTGCTTTCCGGCTTTCGCCTGTTACATTAAAATGCAGTACCATGTTCATGTACCTCCCTTTCTTTTGGTATGTACATATATCACTCTAAACCCCTGTAAAAGCAACAAATATGTGCATTCACAGGGTCACAAATATACCGCAGTTATGTTGCAGATTCTTGTGCATAGTACATAATGCCGGAAAGTACAAAATAAACATTCGGAAGTGCCACACCATTTCCCCACATCTTATATTCAGCAGAATCAGACTGTGGGTTCTGTAACCATTTTCTTATCTGGTTATCAGACTTCGGCTTGGTGGTCTTACCCATTGCCTTGGCATGGGCATTAAATATTTCACGCCACTTGGCAATATCACTATCGGTTGGTTCTGCAATGCCGAGTTCATCACACCACCAGTCCGGGAATCCCTGCAGTCTTGCACATTCCGCTGGTGTCAGCCTTCGTACTATATAATCAGTATCTTCTCCGTCATTCACAATCGGTGGATCCTTGTAATCAGTTGCAACTAGAGTATTGGCACACTCCTCATTCGCCTGGGTAAAAAATGATGCCTTGGAAGAAGAAAATCTCGGATGTGCCACACCGCTTGCTCCGGCTGCAACAAGTGTCGGTTCAACTTCCTCTTCAATCTGAAAGCTGAAGGATGCATTGTAGCCTTGATTCATCGCAGGTCTGCCAATGCCATAGGATGGTTCCCCGACAAAGTTCTCTTCCGGGTTCTTCATCATCTGACTGGATGGACCCTTGGGACCATCATTTGCAGAAAGTGTGGCATGAACATCTGCAAATGCTACTGCGTGTTGCTCCGTTGCATTTAAGGTGTACATGACATCAGATTCCTTATATCCGTCCCCTTTGTGGGAAGGTCTGCTGCCATTGCCTTCAAGTACAGCAATACCACCCTGGTTACAGGTAGGATTCCCACCATTCGCATCAAGGGTTCTGGATGTCTCTGCCTCATAAAATCCGCTTTTCGGATTATCTGATTTCATGGAGTTGCTGTTCTTTGCACACACACCGAATGCCCTCGGTTGAAATAATGTCTGATCATTGTTTGTTCCAAGGGTTGCTGACAGGTCATCCTGTATCAGCGCACCCTTGCCACCACCCTCACATCCACATCTGATTTTCAGAGTCTTTGGTGTCTGTAATACAAACGGCTGATTATTTCCACCTGTCCCATAGGTGGATGAAACCGTCTGTGCCACAGCAAGTGGTCCCCGGTATCTTGTATCCTGTGAGTGGTTTTCAAACATTAAGCTGTCTGAGCCTGTTTCTCCAACGCTTTCTGTAATACCGTTGGCAGCGTCTTGCCACGACTTGAAGCCCTGCGCAGAATACCCAGACAGGCCTTCTGACTCAAATAATATTTTTCCGGCACTCCCTCCATCAAAATCTGCGACAAGGTAGATACGTTGTCTTCTCTGGGGAACACCCCAATACTGAGCATCGAGGAGTCTCCATGCGATACTGAAGCTTTCTCCCATGATGCGTCCTGCATTTTCCCATTTTGCAGGTTTAGGTACAGACACACATTCTTCTTTGACTTTGCAGATTTCGGTAAGGACTGCCCTGAAATCCTCGCCCTTGTTTGACGAGAATGCTCCGGGAACATTTTCCCAGACAATGTATCTTGGATATTTTCCATTGGTAGCCTCCCTCATTTCCTTTATGATTCTGATTGCCTCGTAAAAAAGACTTGAACGGTTACCGCCCAAGCCTTCTCTTTTCCCTGCCACGCTCATGTCCTGACAGGGACTTCCAAATGTGATGATATCAACGGGTTCAATCTCTGCCCCTCTGACTTCACTTATATTTCCAAGGTGTGTCATATTGGGAAAACGGACTGATGTGACCCTTATGGGAAACGGCTCAATCTCTGCTGCCCACTTTGGTGTGATTCCTGCAATGACTCCACCCAATGGAAAACCCCCGGAACCGTCAAAAAGACTGCCGAGGGTTAATGACATTTTATTCTGTTGTTCCATCGGCATCCTCCATTCCTGCCACTGCATCTTCGTAACTGATCTTCTCACCATTACGGATGACATACACATCCGTGCTGTCACCATTCTTATATTCGAGGTATCTCTTTACCGCCACATCCACAAATTTCGGTTCAAGTTCTACACCATAACAGATACGGTCAAGCTGCTCACAAGCCATCAGTGTGGATGCAGAGCCTAAGAATCCGTCAAGGACAATACCGTTTGCCTGTGTACACTGCTTGATAAGATATGCAATCAGCGGAACCGGCTTACTTGATGGATGACCGAATCCATCTTCCTTTGAATTCTTGATACCATCAAATTCAAATACGGATTTCTGTTTCTGGTCACCATACCATTTATGTTTTCCATCTTTTCTCCAGCCCCAGATGATTGGTTCCATGTTGAACTTCCAGTCAGTCCTCATAAGCGGTGCCCTTGGCTTTTTCCATATAAGTCCTGCACCGACCTTAAAGCCTGCATCTTCATACGCATCATAAAATACACGAGCCTTCATGGTCGCATAAAATACATAGATGGATGCATCAATAGCCATAACATTATGGAAATTGGTAAAGGCTTTCATAAGGAATTCATATCCGTCCTTATCGTTTAAGGCATCATTGGCGATCTTGCCGGATGCATTCTCAAGTGCCACAAAGTAAGGTGGATCCGTGCAGACAAGATTACACTTCTTATCTTCAAAAAGCTGAGTATAGGTATCTTCCTGTGTAGAATCACCACAGATGACTTTGTGTTTTCCAATATGCCAGATATCTCCTGTCTTGGAAAAGCACGGTTTCTGCAATTCTTCCTCAACATCGAAATCATCCTCTTTTGCATCATCAGCATCCCCTGCAAGAAGGTCTGCAATCTCCTGTTCATCAAAGCCTGTAAATGACACATCAAAGTCCATTCCCTCCAAGGCTTCAATCTCAACCCTTAACATCTCTTCGTCCCATCCGGCATCCTGTGCATATCGGTTGTCGGCAAGGATATATGCTTTCTTCTGTGCCTCCGTCAGATAATCAACGAACACACACGGAACTTCCTCAATGCCTTCTTCCTTTGCAGCCATAAGCCTTCCGTGTCCGGCAATGACATTATAGTCAGCATCGATAATAACAGGATTGATGAACCCAAACTCACGAAGGGAACCTCGCAGCTTATTGACCTGTTCCTGCGAATGGGTACGGGCATTATTTACATATGGTATCAGTTTGGAAGTCTGTACCATTTTCATTTCTGTCGTATGCTTTGCCATTAAAATAACCCCCATTCTGCAAATTTCTCAAATCCGCCAACTGACTGGATGTACTCTCTTGCCATCTGCACGATTTCTGCATAAGGCTTTCCATCCACCATCTCATCACCGATTGCACAGCAGAGTGTGACTGGCATTCCTGTTTCCTGTGCCTTAAGGAAAGCATAGATGTTTACGGATACATCTGCCTTGGATAAATCCTTGCCATGCAGCCCTCCGCCTGTAACAGAATCAGCCATATCAGAACCAAGTTTTCTGTTGGTTGCTCCCGTATCTACATCTGTACCACCTGCCCAGGCACCAAGCGGATTGACCTCTGCCCCTGGGTAATGATTCTCCAGTTCCTCTTTGTCTGCATTGCTCTGGCAGATGATGAGCCTTACCCCATCAAGAATGTACTTTCCGTCTGTAGGATATTTCCTGTAAATGTCCCTTGCAATCTGTGAAAGTTCTTTCTGTTCTCCAGTAAGTGGCATTCCCTTAAAGATGCCATTATCCCCGCATCTCACATTGCCTTTCTGATTCTCAGACAGATGAATGTCCTGTGGAACCATAACAATGTCTGTCTGAACATTTCCGGCAATACGGTGTACTGCTTTTTCTATTTCTTTTTCATCAATGTGTGCTGAAGTTTCTATAATCGCATGGCACACGCCATGTCCAATTAAGACCTCGGCAGCAATCTTTGGATTATCTTCAGATGCGTATGCCAGATCAACGATTGCACCGGCTATTCGGTCTGCAACCTTGTCTGGGTGCATCGGATTTACTTTTTCTATCATGTTTATCTCCTTATCCCCTGCTTCGTAGCAGAAGTTCCATCGGGTCGGACTCATCAGGGTTATAATCCTTCGAGCAGTTCTCCCTTACCACTTGGAAAATCTGATACCATATTGTGTTTACCTGTTTCTGGTAGTTCTGAGCCATAGCGACAAATGGACTTGCACAGGCAGCTCCTGTGGTCGGATGCTTGGAAAGGAATCCGTATTCTGAGATTGCCTCCTCACACTGCATCAGTCGGGACACGCTCATTGCGTACTGCTCCACCAGATGCTTGCTCACCAGTTTGTCGCATCCTTTTTCTTTCAAGTACAGATAGATGTATCTGTAAATATGTTCTGCATCGAACTCTCCCACAGCTTTCTGCTTGGACTTAATGTAAGAACTTGGCTCTGGGATATCTTCCCCTTCAAGTTCTGCTCCGTCCGGCAAGTCAATGATCTTCAGCTTTCTTCCACCAGGATTGCCTGCTGCCATCTTCTCAGCTAATGCCTTGGATTTTCTTCCGGCATTGACCTTGATATTTGAGCCACGGGCAGTTCCATCTCTTGCCATAATTTCATCTCCTAATAAAACTTTTTAACTATTTAGTGTGCAATACCCCATTCAATTTCGCTTTTTGTGCGCACGAAGGGGCGGCACCGTTGCCCGGTGGCCCTGCCCACAGGGATTTGCACTCCCCCTACCCTTTTGGAAATGAGTGTCATGACCGTCACAGGAAAAAATATAATAAAATATTTTTATATATGACTGACACGACCATCATTCGTATGAATCACTCTTTCTTCCATGCCATCTGTCACCTCTCTCTGCGTGTATCCTTGCGTGACACGACTTGCACAAAGAGATGAGGTTGCTCCTGTCATGCGTTCCACCTTCTGACAAAGGAACCTTGTGGTGTACCTCTTCGACTGGGACAAGCACTCCCTTCTCATAGCACAACTCACAGAAGGGGTGTGTCTTAACATAGCTGTCACGGATGCGTTTCCACGCATGTCCGTACCGTTTCCTTGTTGCAGGGTCACGACCGTACTTCTCGTAACGCTTGTTCTCTTCCTTCTGGTGTTCCTCGCAGAACCTTCCTTCTGTCAGTTTGGGACAGCCGGGATGGTGGCACGGATGCTTTGCCTTTCTTGGCATCACTGCACCTCCTTCAATAAGGGCATAAGAAAAGCCCTCACAGTGGGGATTTCACTATGAAGGCTCATGCCTGTATACATCTTTATCATTTTTGCTGATTATACAATATCATAAACTCAACCATGTCAACTAATGACAAACCGTGACAACTTTCAAGTTTATAATATTTTCCGGCAGCTTAATACTTGCGATTGCCTTATTGTGCCACCTTTGTACAGTTCGACCATCAGCACTAAGCATTTCTCCTATCTTTGGCCATGACATATTGTGAATGTATCTGTACCTAAGTATCATCTGATGCTCCGGCTTTTCCACCTTGCTGATTACATCCCTTATCTGCTGTTTCAACGCCATCAGCAGATTCATCTCCTCCAGAATCTTGGATTCCATATCAATGATTTTTTCTAATGTATGAATGTATGGTGCATCGGTATTTCTGCTTGCATTATAATGCTCCTCAAATCCCGGACTGGAAATTGTCTGTGACATAAGGCGGAGTTCTTCCAGTTCCTTTGTATCTGAATTGATTCTGTTATCCAACAGATAAGCCTGTCCCAAATATTCTTTTACTGTCATGCAGACACCTCCTTCTCAAGCTGTGACAGGAGTGCTTTCCCATCAAGCTGTGTGAACACATTGAAATATGGAGATTGAAAGAATCTCTCACATTCCTGTTTCGTGGATTCTGCAATCGTGTTCTTTTTTCCACGGGACAGCTTATGCACTGCCTCCCTGTAGTCTTTTACTGCCTGTAGAACCACGGCATTTCCTAATGCCTCATATGGACCTAAGTTTCTTACGCTCATAGGTTTTACCTCCGAAATAAATTTTTTATTCCCTCGGATTGACCATGATTGACTTCTGATTGACTATGATTTTCTATATTTCTGCTTTGACGGCTTCGATTAAAGCCGACTGCGTATTATCCTTTTCGGATAATGCTTTCATAATTTTCTCATCAACAGTTCCCTGTGTTATAAGATGGATTATGGTGACTGTTCCTTCCGTCTGTCCCTGTCTGTAAAGTCGGCAGACACATTGCTGATATAATTCAAGAGACCAAGTGATGCCAAACCACACCATTGTGTTTCCACCCTGCTGAAGGTTAAGCCCGTGTCCGGCTGATGCAGGATGGATCAGTGCAACAGGTATCTCCCTGTTATTCCATTTGGTGATGCTCTCATCGGAATCTATCTTCATGTAATTCACACCGATTTTGTTAAGTCGCTCTACGATTCTTGTATAATCGTGTTTGAACCAATATGCCACAAGAAGTGGTTTGCCATTGGCTGATTCTATGATGTCCTCTAAGGCATCCAGTTTTTTATCATGAAATGTGATGATATCCTCATCATCTGTATAAACTGCTCCGTTTGCCATCTGCGACAGTTTATTCACAAGGGATGCTGCATTGGCAGCAGTTACCTCATGTTCTGAAGTAGAAAGAATCAAATCCTTCTTAAGTCCTTCATACTTCTCCTGTTCACTCTCATCCAGATACACAGGATATTCTGTATTTATGAGTTCCGGCATATCAAGGAAGTCCACCGCTTTCATAGATATTGTGATGTCCTGTATCTTCTCATAGATTTTCTCCTCTGCTCCCGGCAGCAGTTTGTAACTGTATACAATATTTCCGTTGACCTTATCTGGTCTAAAGTAATTGAGTCTGAACTGACCAATAAAGCGACCCAAACGCTGTCCAAAGTCTAACACTTTGAATTCTGCAAACAGATCCATAAGTCCTTGGCTTGCAGGTGTTCCTGTAAGTCCCACGATTCTTTTTATGAATGGCCGAACCTTCATAAGTGCTTTGTGCCTTGCTGTCTGATGGTTTTTGAAGGATGATAATTCATCAATCACAACCATATCAAAGTCAAATGGAACACCGCTTTTATCTACAAGCCACGGTACATTTTCTCGGTTGATAATATAAATGTCTGCATCTGCTGCCAGTGCTTTCTTCCTTTGTGCTACAGTACCTGTCACAATAGAAAGTCTGTAGCCGGACAGTTGCTCCCACTTGTTTACCTCATCCCTCCATGTTCGTGTAACTCGCAGGGGACAGATAACAAGTACCTTCACAATCTCGAAATACTCATACATCAGATAGTCGATTGCCATAAGTGTTATGGCTGTCTTTCCCATTCCCATATCAAGAAGTACTGCCGTTATGGGATTATGGGTTATAAAGTTGATTGCATACTGCTGATAATTATGTGGTTTGAATCTCATCAAGGATACCTCCTATATCTTCCAAGGCATCAAGGATATACACCTTAAAGCCTAATCTCTGTAATAATCTGTGTCTGGACACCTGCAAAGGTCTCGGTTTCTCGCCCGGTGCTTTCACCTCCACCATCCCGAAATGCCGACCCGGTAAAAATACCAATCGGTCTGGCATCCCATCAAAGGACGGGCAGACCCACTTAGGACAGATGCCACCACGCTTTTTCACTTCGCTGACTAATTTCTGTTCAATGGTCTTTTCTCTCATCCACGAACCTCCCATCAAAATTTGTAACTATGACGGTCGTGATACTCTTTTTCCAAACCTCTCTATAGGCTATTTTTCAACCCTATTTTTCTATATAAGGCACTTTTAAGAAATGAGTATCACGACTGTCATAAATGGCTTAAAATCAACATTTTTATGAAATTAAGCGTTATGAAAAAGTTTCTGAAATGACCGTCATGACAGTCGTGACAGTCATTTACACAAAATCCTGTCCAGACTTCAAGCTGAGTCCGTAGACCAGAGTACCTTTCGTTCCTTTCTTTCTGACAAATCCTGCCTTCTCCACAGCGGAATAAAAGTCTGTGGTGCTTCTGGTATACTCACCGCTCTGAATACAGTAAGCACGATACTGCTGATAGAACTCCCCAGACTTCTCCGTAAGACCACTGCCGATATCACAACAGTCTGCAAGGAAGTGTCCGAGCCAGTCATTGTCCTCACGATAAGCTGCCACAGCATCTTTCACACACTTCGGGTCATCAACCTTGTGGTCGGTTTTACTTACCTTCTCTGCTCCCTCGATAATCCATTTCATGATAGCAGGGGCAGCTTTCTCATAAAGGTAATCAGCATAGTTCTTGATGTCGGAATTACCCTTAATCTTCGCATTGAACGGAATGACCTTTAATCTTCTCCAGATACCGTCATCATTCGCACCGACCTTTGGCAGGTGGTTCGTGTAAAGCACCACTTGATGGGAAGGAACGAAATGAAACGGATCCTTGTATTTCTTGCAAGCCTGTATTTCATCAGTAGAGCATAACTGCTTAACCATTGCTGTATTAAGACGCACACCTTCCTGCATCTCGGATGCAATGATGAGACGCTTGCCCTTAAGTTCTGCCATCTCCGGCTGGGCATTTACCTTATTGCCCATCGTCAGAATATCCGATGAAATCTTTCCTGCATAAGTTCCAAGGACTCTTGCTACCGTGTTCCAAAACGTACTCTTGCCATTAGCGCCATCCCCGTAAGCTATAATGATGAATTCCTCATACACCTTACCAATAGCTGCCAGTCCGATAACCTTCTGTACATATTCGATAAGTTCTGCATCACCGCAGAAGAATGTATCAAGTGCCTCAAGCCAGATATCCATTCCTTCATCCCCCGGAGAGCATTCCGTGATTTTGGTAATAAGGTCGAACGGGTCATGTGGCTGTTCTCCCGCCATGCCGAGTTCCAGATTGTAAGTTGCATATGGTGTGTTCAGCAGATTCGGATTCTTATCAAGGTCTGATACCTTAATGCCAAGCATGGACTTTGCCACATTCAGTGCCGAAGTAATGTACTTGTAATCCCTGCGTTTCATAGTAAAAGCAAGATACTTTTCTGCTCCGACAAGCATATAAAAGATTGGGAGGTCATCCGGCTTAATATCACAATCCTTAGCAAGGACCTTTGACCCCTGGTTTACGGACTCTTCCGGGTAGCCTGCTTTGATGAGTGCTTTCTTGGCTGCATCCATATAATCGTTTGCATCCTGTAACTGTAAGTCGAGGAATTCCACACAGGCTCCAACAGCCATCTGCTTATCTTCCACCCACACTTCTCCGTCATATCTTATATAATCCGTTGCTGATGTGTGTTTCAGTTCATCCCCGTATGTGGCTGACAGGATCTTTGCCTGTCCGATATCTGAGTAATCATCTGGTCTTAATGAACCAGGCTCTCCACCGAAATCGTTATTGTACTGGTCTGGAGGAACATATCCGTTACTGCCACTTATCTTATTTCTAAAGAACTTAAGTGCTGAGAACCAGATAGTAGAAAGTTCTGCATCATCCAAAGGCGGGTCACACTTTGCTGCCTGTTCCAGAAATACTTCATGTGCTTTATCACACTCCCCGTATCTCTTCAGAACTCTTCCGGCAAAAAGGGATAATGTCTTATTACGGCTGCCCTCTGTGATAGGACCACCGACAAACCCATCATCGAAATCTCCGTCATCAGCATCCGGCTCTGTATCAGATACTACTTCCATAATGCTCATCCATCCTTCATGCCAGATAACCTCGCCTGTTGTTGCACCGAATAAAAATCTGGCAGCATCAAGGGCATTGTCATCAAAGAACGGATAGGCTTTCTGGATTGCTGTTTTCATTGCTGTGTACTGTGCCGCATCCGTGCATTTCTCAATATTAAAATATGCATGATATCTTGGACGCTCTGACTTTCCGTCCTTTGCAAGCATATGATGTCTGCTTGGCACTAACGCATAGTCCACATCTCCAAAGAGTTCTTCCATCTTATATTCCGTAATCCAGTCTGCCGGATTATCACTATGGTCATTGTCGATATCCATTGGAATTACATCTGATTCAATAAAGTTACTGTTGCCTCTGCGATTACCTGTGTATGTGGCACATACATGATCAACTACTACTGCTGATTCCATATCTGCTGCATTATCCACGACTACCTTATTGGGATAAATACAGTTAGCAGCTTTCCCGACACAGGTCGCACAACATAATGTCATCTGCATTTAATCGTCCTCCTTGCATTCTTCATTAAAGTATTTAATTGTCATCTGCTTACGCTCGGCATAAGCTATCTCGTTTAACATCCCAGCTGTCGGCTTTCCGAACACCCACAACTCCCTGCACTTGGAAAGAATCACTATATCCATGAACATTGCAAGTTCACGTTCCGATTCTTCATCCATAAACTGAGGAAGCAACAGATGTGGTGCTATCGGAATCTTCCCTGCATCTATAGCAAATCTGCTGTATCGTCTGGCTTTCTCTGTATTACCTTCCACATCTCCGCTATATGCTGAACAGATATACACCATAGGTCTGTAACATTTCTGCTCTTTATTCATATTGGAGATTGCCTGATATGGCACTGGATCTGGATAGCCTTCCGGGTTCTTATACATCACTCCCATAAGCATCTCTCCTTTCGTTAAATGGTAGGAATATCTTTCATTCCTTCACTATTCGCTGGGCATTTTTTTAGCCATTGACCTAAAAATTACTGCTTTTTTCTCGAAACACATAAATCAAATTTCAGAATCAGAGTTTCTTCCTTTTATATGTAAATTCACGAATTATATATTTTTCAAAAAATTTCGGTCATTCAATGAAAAACTGCCCAGCGAATAGTGAGAGGTAAAGCACTCACACAGTTCAAAAAACTTTTTAAAGAAATCTCAAAAAAGTTCCGGTCATTCATTAAAAAAATGTCCAGCGAATAGTGAGAGGTAAAAACCAATCAGAAAGGCGGTGCAAAACAATGTCAGCAGTTACAAATAACAACACAGCAGTCAGTAACACAGACCTTGATAGGGAACTGGCAGATGTTCTGATTGCCATTAGCGTTATAACCAGACAGCTTGCAAAGAAAATCACAGCCAATCATAAGTCAAAGGAGGGTCATTAATATGATCAAAAATTATGGACTGACGGGAGAGACCGTCAATGTGAAACTTAAGAGTGGAGACTCAGACAGATACCCTTGGCAAGGGCAAACAGTTCCCATTCTTATCACAGGTGAGTATCCTAACTTTCTTACAGGAGTTGTACTTCCTCACAATGCTCCTCATGGTTTCGGACTTTCATATCCGTACCCAATCACCATCTGCAAGCATGATATTCAGATTGGTGAAATGATTGTAAATGGAGGTAGTATCAGATGAAGAACACAGAATTAGCACAGATTTACAAGACAATCGGAGACAGCTTCTTAAAGCTCAGTGCCGTCTACTCTTCTGATAATGCAGAGAAAAACAAATCTGCTACCAAGGCAGAACAGCCTGTAAAGGTTGACAAAACTACTCCGACCGATGAACCTGCAAAAGAGAAATCTGACACCTACACCAAGGAAGAGGTCAGAGCAAAGCTTGCACAGAAAGCAAAAGCCGATGGTGGCAAGTACAAAGGTGATGTGAAAGGCATCGTAGCAAAATTCTCTTCTGATGGTACTCTGACAGGTGTTCCGGCAGATAAGTATTCGGAACTCGTAGCAGAGTTGGAGGTGGTCGGCAATGCCTAAACACGCACTGCTCTCTGCTTCGTCAAGCAAACAGTGGCTTAACTGTCCACCATCAGCCAGATTATCTGCTGATATCAAGGACAGAGCCAGCCCATATGCACAGCAGGGAACTGATGCACATGAACTTTGTGAATACAAGGTTCTTTCATCAATCGGAAAGTCCGGACATGATCCGACAGAAAATCTTGAGTTCTATGATGCAGAAATGGAAAGCTGTACGGAAGAATATCGCAACTTTGTTATGAAATCATACGAAGATGCCAAGAAACTGTGCAGTGACCCTATCATCCTCGTAGAACAGAGACTGGATTTTTCCAAATGGGTGCCAGATGGCTTTGGAACAGGTGACTGCCTTATCGTAGCCGATGATGTACTTCATATCATTGATTTCAAGTACGGACTTGGAGTTCTGGTAGACGCAGAGCTTAACCCACAGATGATGTGTTATGCACTGGGAGCCTTGGATACCTACGATGGCATTTATGACATTAAGACTGTAAAGATGACAATCTTTCAGCCACGCAGGGATAATATCTCAACCTGTGAAATACCAAAAAGCGACCTGCTCTCCTGGGCAGACACAGTCCTTGCTCCTACTGCCAAGTTAGCTTATGAAGGCGGTGGCGAATTTAAAGCAGGTGATCACTGTATCTTCTGCAAGATTAAGGCTACCTGCCGGAAACGAGCTGAGTATAACCTTGAACTTGCACAATACGATTTTGCGATGCCTGCCACTCTTGAGGATTCAAAGATTGCTGCTATTCTGCCAAAAGTTGATGACCTCGTTACCTGGGTGAATGACATCAAAGAATATGCACTTGGCCAAGCCTTAAGTGGAACCAAGTATGATGGCTACAAAGTAGTCGAGGGTAAATCCAACCGCAGATACACGAATGCAGATGCCGTTGCAACTGCTGTAGTAAATGCCGGATATGACCCTTATGAGAAGAAACTTCTCGGTATCACAGCAATGACTTCTCTTCTTGGTAAGACGAAGTTCAATGAACTCCTTGGAGGCTTGATTGAAAAACCACAGGGAAAACCAACACTTGTGCCTGAATCGGACAAGCGACAGGCACTTAACACAGCACAAGATGATTTTAAGGAAAATTAGGAGGACAAAATTATGGAAATTAAGACAACAACTAAATACGGAGCATTAAGAGTACCTACAAAGGTAATCACAGGACCTAACACGAGATTTTCGTACTTAAATGCATGGGAGCCTAAAGCTATTGATGGTGGAAAGCCGAAGTATTCCGTTTCACTTATCATTCCAAAGGATGATACCGCTACCATTGAGAAGATCAAGGCAGCCATTCAGGCAGCATATGAGGAAGGTCAGTCAAAGCTTAAGGGCAATGGCAAGTCTGTACCACAGCTTGCAGCCATCAAGAATCCTCTTCGTGATGGTGACATTGAGAGACCAGACGATGAAGCATACGCTAACAGCTATTTTGTAAATGCGAACTCCGCTTCTGCTCCTGGTATCGTTGATGCCAACAGACAGCCTATCATTGAGCGTTCTGAGATGTATTCCGGCATTTACGGCAGAGCATCCATCAACTTCTACGCTTTCAATGTGAACGGTAATCGTGGTATTGCCTGTGGTCTTAACAACCTTCAGAAGTTAAGAGATGGCGAACCTCTCGGAGGTAAGGCAAGTGCCGAATCTGACTTTGCTACCGATGATGATGACGATTTTCTTTCATAATCGCAAGTAACATATAACCCAAATGGGCAGTGGAGGATATTCCTCTGCTGCCCATTTTTTCATAATAAGGAGACAAACTATGCAAATTCCAGAAGTTATTAAAAAGTTATCTATCGATTTGGAGACATTCTCCAGCGTACCAATCAAATGTGGCGTATACCCATATGCAGAATCCCCAGATGCCGAGGTGCTTCTGTTCGGATATTCCATTAATGATGAACCAGTTATTGTAGTAGATGTAGCAAATGGGGAGAAAATCCCAGATTATGTTCTCGCAGCACTTACCGATGATTCTGTAACAAAATGGGCATTCAATGCATCATTCGAGCGTATCTTCCTCTCCTACTGGCTTAAGCGCAACTATCCAGAATACTTTGAAAGCTACAGTGTCCCGGAAGATTCCGTCAGTAACTACCTTGACCCTTCATCATGGAAATGCAGCATGATATGGTCGGCATACATGGGACTTCCGCTTTCACTTGAAGGTGTCGGTGCTGTGCTTGGTCTTGAACAGCAGAAATTAAAAGAAGGCAAAGACCTCATCAAATACTTTTGTGTTCCACGCAAGCCTACCAAATCTAATGGTGGCAGAACCCGTAATATGCCATCCGATGATCCAGACAAATGGGAACTGTTCAAGAAATATAATAAAAGAGATGTCGAGGTCGAAATGTCCATTCAGCAGAAACTCTCCCGTTTCCCTGTCCCAGATAGTGTATGGGACGAATACCATATAGACCAGGAAATCAATGATCGTGGCATTCTGCTTGATATGGATGTTGTAACAAATGCAATTAAGTTTGATACCTTCAGCAAAGCAAGGCTTATGGGAACATTAAAAGATAAGACAGACCTTGAGAACCCAAACTCTGTCACACAGATGAAAGACTGGCTGTTGTCAAAAGGCATTGAGGCTGACTCTCTTGACAAGAAAGCTGTCATTGAGCTGCTTAAGACCGTGCCATCTGATGTTGCCGATGTTCTGAAACTCCGTCAACAACTTGCAAAATCTTCTGTAAAAAAATATCAAGCAATGCAAAACTCTGTATGCGCTGATAAACGAGTAAGAGGTATGTTCCAGTTTTATGGTGCAGGACGCTCGGGGAGATGGGCAGGTCGAATCGTTCAATTCCAGAATTTACCCGCACCTCATATGACAGATCTGACCGAAGCACGAGATATTGTAAAATCTGGGGATTATGAATTTATGAATATACTCTATGACGATGTGCCGGATGCACTCTCTCAGCTTATCCGTACTGCCTTTATTCCAAAGCCGGGATATAAGTTCTGTGTTGCTGACTTTTCTGCCATTGAAGCCCGTGTTATCGCATTCTTGGCAAAAGAGAACTGGCGTATGAAGGTATTTAAGGATAATGGTGATATCTATTGTGCTTCTGCATCAGCTATGTTCCATGTCCCAGTCGAAAAGCATGGTGTCAACGGACACCTTAGACAGAAAGGTAAAATCGCAGAGTTAGCACTTGGCTATGGTGGGTCTGTTGGCGCATTAACTGCTATGGGAGCCTTGGATATGGGACTTACCGAAGATGAGTTACAGCCACTTGTTGATTCATGGAGAGCCTCTAATCCCAACATCGTACAGTTCTGGTGGGATGTTGACCATTGTGTTAAAACAGCCATCAAGCAGCGTACTGCTACAGAAACACACGGAATCAAATTTATCTATCAGAGTGGTATGTTATTTATTGCACTTCCTTCCGGCAGACGCTTATGTTATGTCAAACCTAAGATTGGAGAAAACAGATTCGGAGGAGAATCCGTTACCTATGAAGGTGTCGGTACTAATAAGAAGTGGGAACGCATCGAATCTTATGGTCCCAAATTTGTCGAAAATATCGTGCAGGCTATCAGCCGAGATATTCTCTGTTATGCCATGCGTACCCTCTCCCACTGCTTTATCGTAGGTCATGTCCACGATGAACTGATCATTGAAACACCTATGGACGCTAACCTTGCTGCTATCTGTGAACAGATGGGAAGAACACCCGCATGGATTGAAGGACTGCTCTTAAGGGCAGACGGATACGAAACATCATTTTACAAAAAGGACTAAAAAAGAAAGCACCGTCACTAGTTTTTCCTTGACGGTGCTGATTTTATCATATAGGGTTTCCATTAGCATCTAACTTATATGATGAAATATTTTGGCTAGTCATTGTCGAATAACCAACCTCTCCACAATATGGACAAATTGCCTCTTCTCTATCTTTTCCACCTGGATATACCTCTCCCCAAATTTCGTATCCATATTTTTTACCACATTTTTTACAGGTAATAATTTCCATAATCAATGCTCCTCCGTTTCTTTTATTGTAAATTTAACAGTTCCGCCAATACCGAAATATTTCTCAAAAAAGGCTTTTATTTTCTTGATGATATTTTCTTTTTTCGTTGCCCGATTTCCACCACCAAAACGACTAACAGGAGGCATAATCTTATCGATGTCAGTACCAATAATTTTTACCTCGCCCTCCCTAAATGCATTATCCAAAAATTTGCGTGTTTCTTCTGGTCTCAGCTTTTCTTCTGAAATAAGTGTTTGTAAATCATTTTCTCTTTGATTTGCGACAAAGTCATTCCATTCAAGCATAATATCATCCACATCATTAATCCCATTAATAAAGTTTTCAATAAGTGCTTTTTTACTTCTAAGCTCTGGACTTGCATCAACAGCTTTCCTGATGGTTATAAGCACTTCCTTGTCTTCACAATGGCTATTATTATATTTTTTGACAAGCATAAGAATATAATCGATATTTATTTCTATTTGTTTTATTAGTTCTACCTCAAATACAACATCGTCAGTAATATCTGTACTTTCTCCTTGCTCTCTCTTACGTTTCCATTCCTCTCTTAAATCCTGATATTGACTTAAGTAATCCTGAAGCTCTCTTTCGGTAAGTATTCCTTTGGTTTCAAATTCATCAAAAGTTGATAACAAATTACGCATACGAAGAACTGCACCAAATAATGCAATAAACTCTTTCTGATTCTGCTCTCCTATAATCTGAGACTCTTCTGCTGGGAATTTTGTGGTTAAATCATTAATCAATTCTACATACCCCGGCTTAGGTTCTCCATCTACCGATACATACCCGTTATAATATTCATCAAAACTTTTTAAAAGAACTATTCCACCTGCATCTTCGTCTCCAAACCACTCCAAAGCAGAATCCACTCTTTTTTGCAAACCTAAAAAGCATACAATATTTCCATAAGTTTTTATACTATTCAATATACGATTAGTTCTTGAAAACGCCTGAATCAATCCATGCATCTTCAAACTCTTATCCACCCATAAAGTATTAAGTGTTGTAGCATCGAAACCAGTAAGAAACATATTTACTACGATAAGCATATCCAATTCCTTATTTTTCATTCGTAGTGATACATCCTTATAATAATTCTGAAATTTATCTGATGATGTATCATATGTAGTATGAAACATATCGTTGTAATCTCCAATAGCGGAATCCAGAAAATCACGGCTACTTGCATCCAACTCACTAGTATCCTCTGAATTTTCCTCACCAAGAAGTCCGTTTCCATCATCCTCTTCTTCATTAGCCGCAAAACTATAAATCAAGGCAATTCTTATTTTCTTTGTTGGGTCTGCCTTCATTTGCTTCTGAAATTCTGTATAATATAACCTTGCTGCTTCTACAGAAGATACCGCAAAGATTGAATTGAATCCAGATAACCTTTGTTTCTGTTTTATTTCTTCAACTTTATCTCTATCCTTTGCAGTTGCCACTTCCTCGATATTCATTAACTGATTAAAAAAATAGCTCTTATCTCCTCGATATGTTTTTTGGTCAAAATGCTCCAAAATATATCTTGTAATATTTTCAATTCTTTTTGGTGCAAGCAAAGCTTTCCTTCGATCTATATCCCTTACCTGTTCATCATCAATATCTTCTAAAGGTCCAATAGATGAACAATAATCTACTCTAAATGGAAGCACATTTTTATCATTTATAGCATTTACAATAGTATATGTATGAAGTTTATCCCCAAATGTCTGTTCTGTGGTTTTCAGCAACGTCTTCGAACCTGCCGGTGCATTCACTGTGAAAATAGGAGTCCCAGTAAAGCCAAACATATAATATTTTTTAAAATTCTTCTCAATTGCCATATGCATATCACCAAACTGACTTCGATGACATTCATCAAAAATGATGACTGTTTCTTTTTCAAAAGCAGGATGATCTTTTGAATATTTTTTTATAAAATTTGAGAGTTTTTGAATTGTAGTAATGATAATCTTGGATTTATTATCACGTAATTGCTTCTCAAGTATTGTTGTTGACGAGTTACTATTTGCCGCACCCTTCTCGAATCTGTCATATTCCTTCATGGTTTGATAATCCAAATCCTTACGGTCTACAACAAATAATACTTTATCAATGAATGACATGTTACTTGCAAGTCTTGCGGTTTTAAATGAGGTAAGCGTTTTTCCACTTCCCGTCGTATGCCAAATATATCCTCCTGCCGCAATACTACCATACTTTTTATAATTATGTGCAATTTCTATTCTGTTTAAAATTCTCTCTGTTGCAGTAATCTGATATGGTCTCATAACCATAAGCATATTTTCAGATGTAAATACACAGTATTTTGTAAGTATATTCAAAATTGTATGCTTTGCAAAAAAAGTCTTCGTAAAGTCTATCAAATCTGTAATAACATGATTTTTTGAATCCGTCCAGAAGGAAGTAAATTCAAAAGAATTACTCGTTTTTCCTTTTTTTGTATTAGCCACCTCAGCATCTTTTATGGCATTATATCTCGTGCTATTTGAATAATACTTTGTATTGGTTCCATTGGAAATAACATAAATCTGAACATATTCAAACAAACCATATCCAGCACTAAAAGAATCTCTCTCATATCTATTGATCTGATTAAATGCTTCTCGGATAGATACCCCTCTTCTCTTAAGTTCAATATGAACTAATGGAAATCCATTTACAAGTACTGTTACATCGTAACGATTATCATGTCTTGCCCCTTGATCTGTAGTGACCACATATTGATTGATTACTTGCAACCTATTATTATGAATATTTTTCCGGTCAATCAGCGTAATATTCTTAGTCATATTGTCATCGCGCTTTAACACCTGAACATTATCCTCTTGAATTTTACAAGATTTTTCAGCAATTCCATCATTTCCATTTGCAATACATTCTTTGAAGAATCTATCCCATTCGGTGTCTGAAAATTTATAATCATTCAATTCTTCAAGTTTAGCACGAATATTTGTTACCATATCTTCTTCTGTATGAATATGTAAATATTCATAACCTTGTTCTTGAAGCATTCTGATAAATTCATTTTCAAGCTCTGCCTCACTCTGATAAGCATCTGAACGCTGTTTCACAGGTTCATACTGGGTTACGACAGTATTTTCATTCGTTTCTGCTACTATGTTAAAATATGGCACTTGCTTCACCTCTCTTTATCTTTTCTGTCTGATACAGTTATTTGGTCTTTCACATTCATACTGATAATTAACAAAACCTTTTAATCCACAGTATCCATCATGGCGATACATACAATCGGCAGACACAGTTTCTTCTTTTTTTACGGATTTCTTCATTGATACTACCTTGTCTTCAATATCTAATGATTTACCATAGCTTATAAATAAGAAAGACGACATAGAATGCATCAATGTATTAATCGCTCTGTTTCCACTGCTTACTACAATGAATTTATTTAATTCCATAACATTCATTACTTCTATAGAAGTTAACTTAAAATAAACAGTCGGAAACTTTTTTTTATCATATAATTCCGTTCGATAATAATCAGGAAATCCATTTATCGGTTTATCATAAATTACATCACTTACTTTACAAATAAATGCGTTATTCCTAGCATATAAAATTAGCATTGGATTTTCTTCACTCAACATCGCTTCAATTGATTTCTTTGCAGGCACAGTTCCCAACTTACCAAACCAACAAAAACCTGTGTTTTCAATCACTTCCTGATGCAATTCAATACAGTCATCAACTATTTGTTTTCCATATCGCAGAATCAATAGTTTTTGGCCATCATGAATTTTAAATGACATTAAATCACTCCACTTCTTTCTCCTTAAATGTCAGGAGTTTATCTCTATAATACTCATATTGTTTTTGACGAGCAGTTATTTCAGCCGGAATACCTATTTCAATATCGTCACATAAATTTTGAAATTTATCCAAAATTTCTATGACCCTAATTTGTTCTTGATAATCAGGTACCAGCATCTTAATTTGCTTAATCTGCCCAGCTGTAACAAGCGGCTGTCCTCCACCTTTTGCATACTGATTTAGATTTTCATTCACAAGAGAATAATAAACATATTTCATACAAAATTCCTTTTTTACATCAACAATTAAAGTATTGTCTGAAACATCATATTCTCCTGTTGCCATATGAGTATAACCCGCATTAGCTCCAACACGTGCAACCAGTATATTGTCTTTTCTATATACTGCTGTGTCAGTTCGTGCTATGATTCCTGTTGAACCATAAACAGGATACAAACCTTCATTTTCTTTTGTTTTAGCTTTACCAGATGATATTGAATTACAAACATCAATCAAATAAACATCAGCCCACCCAAACACATACTGTAAAATTCTAATCAAACTCTGTCTGTCTGTCTGTCTGTCTGTCTGTCTGTCTGTCTGTCTGTCTGTCTGTTAAAATGCTCTTACCTGTTGATGCAAATGTCAATATCTGATCTCTGTAAAATTCATATTGTTTTTGTCTTGCCTCAATTTCAGCAGGGAGTCCTATGTTTAAATCTGTACAGATAGATTCAAAATTATCAAGCACTTCAACAATTTTCTCCTGCACCTTCAATTTTGGAACTGGAATTTCTACTTGCTTGACCATTGGTGCCGTCAATTGTGATATCCCTGTAGTTGGAATTTTATATTCTTTTCCCTGCAAACAATAATATAAATACTTTGTATTAAGCACTTCTTTGTCCTTTGGGATTAATGTAAGCAATCTAATAATGGGTACGAATGGATAATTTCTATACTCGGCATAACCAATAGTCCCACGTGCGGCTACAGTTACTGCCGGTTCCATAATTTTTGCCTTGTCAGTATATCCATATAATGCATTTTCTCCAACACCGTTACTAATTACAGGTATCGCATATTTATCCGTCTTTTCTTTTGAAATTGCTTCCTTTGGAGCATCTCCTCCAGCCGATACATTGCATAATTCATCTATTGATTTTAATGTTATTGTTTTATCTCTAACAAGAAGCGCATTCCTATAATATTCGTACTGTTTTTTACGAGCTGTAAGCTCGGCTGTAAGCTCGGCTGTAAGTAACGTGAAAGAGTCCAGCACGTGGACTATTTCACGTTGTACCTCCAACGGAGGTACAGGCAACCTAAACGCTTTTACATTAGCATCCGAAATTGCCGGATAACTCGCTCCTTTTTGATTTTGCTCCACATATATATAAAAATCAGTTGTTGAAATAACATGGTATATCCATCTAGGAAGAACAATATTTGTTTTTGCTCTTAGTACACAAAATCCTGTGCTACAAATATCATCATTATAATCTTCTGATATCATACAATACCTTTTAAGCATAGGTCGTGTTGTTCCAAAAAGGATATCATCTTTTTGTACAATTTGCAGTGCTCTACTTGGAGCAGAATCAGGATTGATATATTGCGTTTCTATTATACAATGCGTATCCCGATCTACTGAACTTAAATCAATATATTTTTTACTTTTACCTACATATGTCTTCCATTTAATATTTTGAACCTTTTGTGTACATTCTTTAATAGTTAAATAATCTACACCATTTGGACAAAATTCTTGAATCAATGCATCTAATCTACTCATGCATCCACCTCTATTTCTGCAATGATTTTATCTATCTCATCACGAAGTTCCTGCTCTCTAACAACAATTTTCCGAATTTCAGCATTTAGCTTTACAATGTCGATTTTTTCCCTTGTATCCCTGGTTTCAACATAAGTTGAGACAGAAAGATTGAAGTCATTTTTTGCAATCTCATCGTATGTTACCAGTTTTGAAAAATGATCAATATTATCTCTTAATGTAAATACTTCAACAATTTTTTTAATATTGTTCTCTGTTAACTTATTATTATTTGTAACTTTGATACATTCGTCCGTTGCATCAATAAATAACACCTTATTATCTGCTTTTCCCTTTTTCATAACCATAATACAAGTTGCAATTGATGTACCAAAGAAAAGATTCGGTGGTAACTGAATGATACAATCTACATAGTTATTCTCTACAAGATATTTTCTAATTTTTTGTTCTGCACCACCACGATACATAATTCCAGGAAAGCATACAATCGCTGCTGTTCCGTTAGATGCAAGCCAGGAAAGGCTATGCATAATAAATGCCATATCTGCTTTGCTCTTTGGTGCAAGAACGCCAGCCGGAGCAAAACGAGGATCATTGATAAGCAGTGGATTATCATCTCCATCCCATTTAATAGAATAAGGAGGATTTGAAACGATTAACTCAAATGGCTCGTCATCCCAATGCTGCGGATTAGTTAACGTATCTTCACATTCAATATCAAATTTATCGAAACCGATATCATGAAGAAACATATTTATACGGCAAAGATTATATGTTGTGATATTTATTTCCTGTCCATAAAAGCCATTAAGAACTGACTCTTTACCTAATACTTTTTCAGCCTTAAGTAATAGTGAACCCGAACCGCAAGCAGGATCATATACTTTATTTATAGTTTTTTTCCCTACTGTTCCTAAACGAGTAAGCAATTCTGAAACGTCTGCCGGAGTAAAAAACTCTCCTCCAGACTTCCCAGCATTGGATGCATACATTGTCATAAGATACTCATAGGCATCACCAAATGCGTCTATATCATGTTCTTTTACCGAGCCAAGATTCATCGAAGCAACACCATTTAACAATTTAACAAGCCTTTCATTTCGCTTGGCTACTGTTGACCCCAGTTTATTACTGTTAACATCAAAATCATCAAATAATCCAGCAAAACTTCCTTCTGACTGACTCCCTTTAGCAGAATCCTCTATATGGTTAAATATTCGTTCAAGTAATTCATTTAAGTTATCCTTTACACTTTTTTCGTTGCCTTTTTCATCTTTAAAGGTTGCCTTATCGTTATCACAATTTTTTTGCACATTACAAAACAGCTCACTAGGTAAAATAAAAAATCCTTTTTCTTCGACTAATCCCGTACGTGCCTCTTCTGCATCAGCATCTCTCATTTCTGCATAGTCAAAGTTATCGTTTCCTGCTTCAATTTCTCCTTGATTTACATAAGTTGTTAAATTTTCAGATATGTATCTGTAAAACATTGTACCAAGAACATAATTTTTGAAATCCCAACCATCAACTGCGCCACGCAATTCATCTGCTATTGCCCATATAGCACGATGTAATTCTTCTCTTTCTTGCTCTTTCTTATTATCAATTGCCATCACATTATTCCTCCATTTGTCATTACTTGTCTGCATTTGCACTTTGCCCACTTTCAATCCATGCATCTACTTCTGACACTCTGAATTTGTATTGTCTACCCACTTTATGAAAAGGAATCGTGTCTTTTTTTATCCAAGAACGAATAGTATCTTTGCTTACTCCTAAGTGTATAGATATCTCTTCAAGATTGAGCCATCTTTCTGCGATTTCCATTATATCCTCCTTGTTGTCCTATAAAAAAGGACTCTTTATTTTATTCCACTGCGATGCTTCTCAATTTTTAACTTTTTCCAGTACCCTTTAAGTTTCAAAAACATTTCATAAGTTTTGTCACTATTATCAATCACATTTGCAAGCATATCACTAAATTCATCTGGCTCTGCATTTAAGTAATACCCCTCAATTGCAATTCTATGCCCCAAAATAATCAATTCTTTTTTATCATCCATTAAATATATATCTTGTTTGCCTTTTAAATGTTCATTGCGAAAATACTCATATACCTCTTTGGGTTTGCAATCGAGTAATAAATATCTTTCATTTTCAACTACTGTATCCCTCCCAATAATTATGCCCGATTCGCTTATATCCTTTGGCATACGAAGTGCTTTTAACTGCACTGACACCTCTGTTCCATACATTGAGAATGAAAAATCTTCATTTTCTCCCATATCTCTCAATATATAATTCAGCAAAATACTATTAGGATAATTATCCTCTTGTGGATATAAAACTTTCTTCACACTAATAGAATTCATGCATAAAAACTTTGCAGCATCATTAATTTCTATAATTTTGATTACATCAAAGCATAGACTTACAAAATTATAAAATGCTTCAAAATCACTTTTTGAATTAAAAATTTCATTCAAGTATGGTAATAGCACTTTATACTTAAACTTTTCAGATGATAGCTTATATAACATATCAAGAGCTTCATATCTTTCTAGCTTTTGAAAAGATATCTTTTTCAATGAATTTACCAACTCATCCATTTTATCTTCACTTGCTCGATAATAATACTCTGCAAAAAGGCACTCCTGAAACCCTGGATCTATATAATAAATGTCATATTCTTTTTCATACATAACGCATGCCGTAGAGCAGACATCATGCTTGAAATTTTTCACATTCATCTTGTGCGGATTTTCAAATTCTTTATAACTCTCAAGCCTATTAAAGTAATCTTCAAATGTTCTCGTATCTAACTGCAAAACTCCATCTTGATATGTTAATGCGCAAAATTCCATAAATACTTTTGTGAATTGTTCCGCATCATCCACACTCTTAAATACCCTTGCATATGGCTTTTTATTGTCATCATGCCCATAAACCAAGGCATCAAATGTAACCTTATAAAAAAGAGAATGATCTTTATAAAATTTGTTAAACTGTGGATACTTCAATGCAACAAATGTCAAAAGTAACGGATGCGATGCAAAAACCCCATCTTTCTTCAAAAAGCCCTTATTTATATAATCAAGTACTGCTACCTTTGCACCTGAATTTCCTTGATAATTTAATATTTTATCAATCAACATTTCGGATTGTGTATTTTCAAATGGCCATATATACAAATTAGTAAATAATCTCAGCCCCGTCAAATAATCATTTTGACGAGATGTAATCACGATTTGAACTAAGTCATATTTAGCAGTGAATTTTTGCAATTTTATTAAAAATGAATCGACATCTGTTGGATCAATCTCATCAAATCCATCTAAAAACAGTTGTACATTTCCTTCCATCAATAATCTATTTGCAGCATTCATATCAAAAGAATCATCAAAGTTTGCTACTGATTCTACGATAAATGATAATAAATCATGGCTCTGCTTGAAATGCCTTAATTCCAAGAAAACCGGAAATACTCCAGTATTGTTATACTCACTTGCTGTTTGCAAAAAGAGATGTTGTAGCATTAAGGATTTTCCACATCCGCCACTGCCTATCAATACGGTTCGTAAATTATCATATTTTCTATATTTAAATATGTCTCTAATTGCCTGCATAGATGGATTTTCCAAGTACGCACAATTTATTCTTTTTTTATCAGCAAAAACCTTTTCCTTTTCACCAATTGTATTACAAACAAAGAAACTTTCCAGCGGTACTTCATCCCCGCCTATCAATTTCATAACATTATAATGTTCAGATGCCTTTTCAACATAACGAGTATACTCTTTCTTCATTTCTCCTGAATAATATACTTTTGAAATCACTGACTCAGCTTCATGCTTCTTCTCTTTACTGGTCGAAAATGCACACATTTGTTTTGTAATTGCTACAGCTAACTGATGTTTACTTAAGGTTTCTCCAGTTGAAAACATCATTCCTAATTTCTCTGCCGTTTCTTGTAACGTAGCGTCATTAAAACTTCGTTCTAACAGTTCTACATATTCTGTCTCATTAAAATTATTTCTAAACCGTTCCCATACTTTATTACCCGGGCCTATCGTTCCTTTAAACCATTTACAAAAATTGCTCGGAGTATATCCACTCAAATACTCCTTGTAAGTTTCAGAACATCCTAGGCTAAAAAAGAACTCTGCAATTTCACTCTGTGTTGAAGCCTCTTTAATGCTAATACCTTTTAATTTAATTTTACCTTCTTCAGTTTTTCTAGTGAGATAAAAAGCTTCACATATATCACTGTAAAACAATATCTTTTCCTCCAATTAGCAAAAATCCAATTCGTGCATAAAAATCCTATATTAATCCAATTAAAATCCTAAAATCCATTCTCATTCTCCATCTCGCAAGCGATGCACAAATTTTATACACAATCTACAATATATGTATAAGTTCAAGAGAAAAACCGTACTTCTCAGACTCATAAAAATTTTGATTTAATAAAAGCTATTCACACTTATTCATACATAGCCAATTATACAATAACAAGTGCTTTTTTACAATCAGAACATGCTTTTAAGTCCTGGAGCATGACATTAAACTGCACCACCCTCAAAGCTAACTGGGAGTCATGAACCAAAACCAATACAGCTACCTGCGAGGGCAATTAAATATAGAACCGCTGATTTTATTGGTTGTCAGCTTAACCAACACATAGGGAGATTTCCTTGTATTGGCTAAGTTTTGACGCCATTTTTAAGTCAGCTTTGTCATAAGGACTTCTCCCGGAAAGAGAGAATAATTATGACAAAGACAGTAAAAACAAAGACCACAATAACAACAGTATCAAGCACCGTAGAAGCAGCACCTGTAAGCTATATGCCAATAGCTCCATCACAGGATCCAAATTCAGAACAGTTTTACAAAGATAACGGTATCAAGGTCAGAAAGATGAAAAAGTTCGGTAAGTACAGGACCTATGCTATTATCCCGGTAGAGGGCTATGAAAAGGCTTCCGAAGAGGAAAAAGCAGCGCTTAGAAATAAAGCAGAGGCATTCAATCATGGCATCGATAGCTACAGAAGAAAGCAGGTTCGTTCTACTGAAAAATACCTCGAGCACGAGATTGCAATCCTCTCTCCTATGATGGACTGTGGGTATGATCCCGCCATTGATTCGGACAAGCCATTGCAGGATGCCCAGAAAAAGATTAATGATGCCGATAAAGATGATATGGATTTATCTAAATCTCCAGATTTAATAGACAGCGAAACTTCTGTCGATATTGATAACACCGAAAACGATGATTGTTCTGGAAGAAAAGGAGCTATTCGTTATTCCTATGATTCATCTACAGATAACAACAATCCCGAATATATCGTTGCAAAGAACATTCTTTTTTCAAAACTATACGCAATGATTGACGAGTTGGAGGGGGAAGACTTGGAAATTGTAAAAATGATTACGGCTGGCACCTCAGAACGCCAGCTTGCAAGAGACCTCGGAATGAATCCTAGCACTCTCCAGTATCGCAGAGAAAAATTAATGGCTCGCTTAAGAGAAAAACTTAAAAATGACTACGAAGAATAATCTGTCTAAATAATCCTTGTAGGTGCTGATAGTTTTTATCATCAGCACCTACTTTTCATAATAAAACATAAAATCTATCAAATTTATGTCAGGTTTATTCCACAATCACTTCATCAGCTCTGGTAATCACAAGCCTTCCGCCTTCACACTCAACGCTTATAGGTGTTCCTGGCTCAAACCCAAGTGTCTCAAGCCATGCCCCCTTCAGTATGATGGTAGCAGTATCCTTATACTGATACCCTGACTGTGCGTATACCTTCATCTTCCGTTCTTTCTTAAATGCTGCCACAGTTAACCCTTCCTTCCTGTTTCATCCATCTGACGGTTTTCCCATTTTCAATCACATATGTATCATGGTTCTTAATGCTTTCCACCGCCATAGCTACCGTCCAGGTTTCCCAATGCTTGTGGTAATACTTTGTATCTGCTGTATGCTTGTGATATAAAGTCACGGGTTTATTTGAATCAATTGACCTATTGAAGATAATCCATTGATGCCGAGTGTTATTGGAAACCATCTCAATATAATTTTCTTCAATTCGAATGATGGTAAAATACCCACCTCTGAACATTTTCATCTCTTTATTACTAAACAATGTATCATTCCTTTCTCAGACCTTAATGGTCATGTGCGTTCCATCAATAAGTACTATTTTTATTTTCTGGGTAAACTATAGCCGATTTGACTATCATAGAAATATCCTGCATATCCATTGAATATGCATCATTTATTGTGACATCAGCATCTATACTGAGTTCTTTCGCAATCTCTTGTGATACTGATAATATTTGTGAATACTTTCGCATAATTCTATTTGCAATTTTTATAAATATACTAGGTATCTGCCTAAGATCAATTCTTGTATTTTTACAATAATATGGTGCCTTAAACCTGTTATGGCACATTAAGATTGTTCTGCGATACTTGTCATTTGAATGTTCCGGTTTTGCTCCGTAGAATGCTCCACACTTGCTGCATCTGAATAATGATGAGTAAAGATGCACTCCTGAATATCTTCCATTAGCATCCTTATTTCTTGCCCCCGCCAATGTTTGCACATAGTCAAACACTTCCCGGTTGATTATGGCTTCATGTCCATCATGCACATAGTATTGTGGAAGTTCTCCGTTGTTTTGCACTCTTTTATGTGTCAGAAAATCTTTAGTAAAGCATTTCTGCAGCAATGCATCTCCCTTATATTTCTCATTCTGAAGAATGCTTATTACAGAACTACTATGCCATTTACCACTTCCTGTAGGCGTTCTTACTTCCCATCTTGTCAAGAACTCCGAAATTCTATATGAAGAGTAACCTTGCAGGTACATCCTATATATCAGCCGAACAATTCTTGCCTGTCCTTCATTTATGACAAATTCACCCTTCTTTGCACCTCTGTCATATCCGAGTAAGCGTGTATAAGCTACAGAATATCTGCCATCAGCAAATGCTTTCCTTTTTCCCCATGTAGTATTTTCTGAAATAGATCTTGATTCTTCCTGTGCTAAAGAGGTAAGCAATGTGATGAGAAATTCCCCTTTTGCATCTAAAGTCCATATATTCTCACGTTCAAAGAATACCCCAATATTCCGTGCCTTTAATTCACGAATATTGTTTAATGCATCAACCGTGTTTCTGGCAAATCTGCTGACGGATTTGGTAAGAATCATATCTATCTTTCCAAGTCTGCAATCCTCAATCATCCTTAAAAACTCGGTACGGTTAATATAAGATGTTCCCGTTTTTCCTTCATCTGCATAAATACCTACAAGCTTCCAGTCCTTATTCTCACGAACCTTCTTCTCATAATAATCTTTCTGTGCTTCAAAGCTACTTGCCTGCTCTTCCATATCCGTAGATACTCTGGCATAAACTGCTACCCTTGTAATATTGGGTTTTATTGCCGTTTCAGGCAGTTTTGCAATTGGCTCTATCTTTCTCACCTTACTCATTGTCAAAAGCCTCCTGCACATAGGATCCGGGAGTCTCAACCGATTTCATTGGCGGGTTAAATCTCTCTATCAACTTTTTATGTATTTCCGTATATTCTTCTAAGGTTATCTCCCCGGCAAACATCATGTTCGTAAATATCCATTTTGCAGTACGATACTGCACTTCCACATCCAAACGTTCCATTGCTACCATCCTTTCTGAAATCTGATGTAGTACAAGTAAGTATCAGAAATCCAGAAAAGTCAAGTATTATATGCTTTAACGCAAGAAAACAATTTAACGACTGCATAAAGCTATCGTTAAAAGGGTTTCAAAACACTCAGAACATTTTTTCATTCTATAAAATATGTGCGAAATATGTCTGTCATAAAAATTACTGAACACAAGGTAAAAATATCAAGACCACCAGTAACCAAGCCATTTCAAAAATTATAACGATGAACCCTCAATCGAACATATGTATTATTTTGGTAATATCCTTGTTCGTTTGGACACTGATGTTGACACAATTTAACCATATTTTCTTAGGGGTGTTCAAAAGGGGGTTCAAATGAACCCCCTCTGAAATCTAAGAATACAGCATCTTATTATTTATTCTTATGCCACCTTTTCAATTCTTTTTGTATCAGTATTTTCTGGATTTTTTACTTGTGCATCACATTTTATTTTTGTTACCATAGCATATGTAAATCCAATTCCAATAACTGCAACTGCACATGGCCACCCCTCAAGTGATAACCTAACACTTGAATTTTTAAACATTTCCCGACTGCATTCTTCTGCTCCAAATTTAATAATTTCTTCTCTCATATGAATCATCCTTTCATCTTATTTGTTAATAAAAGGATAAGTCTAATCAGTAAAACAATCAATAAAATCAAGTCCGCATATTGCGGACTAAAACCCACTTTTTAACACACTCAAATATCACTACATGTTTTTAGAAAATCGAGTGCATACACATTTCCTATTTGAGCAAACGCCATAAGCATCTGCATTCCTATAACTTGATTCATTGCATCCGAATATTCCGTATCAACCATGCCTAATACATACCGCAAAGCCAAATAATAATCACCCAATTGCGACCATTCCTCATTTGTTTTAAGTTCTCTAATCAGTTCAATAAGCAACTTGTCAAAATCACAAATAAAAGATTTCTTTTTTGAAAATGACTTCTTTGCATCTTTTTGATACTCATATGTTAATTCTTTCCAATCAACTTCACCATTATTTATCCGTGTTTGAAGTTTTCTTAATCTCTCAAAATCAGTATATTGCTGAGACCAAATAAAGAATATACACCAAATCATATTAGCAACAGCTTCAATAACATTATCTTCTACTGCTTTAATAAAGCAATCACCAATTTGGGGAATTATCATTCCTTCTACTTCCATTCCACTGCGTAATGAATTAATCATACTTTTTATCTCAGTAACACCTTCCAAAAACGATTTATTCTTGCATGCTTCTTCAGTTTCAATAATGGGTAATACATGTAATGAAACATCAATCATTTCATCCATTTTTATTACTTTATCAGGACTAATTTTTTCTAATTCAAATAATTTGTTATGGATCATCTCATCTACAGTTTTTCCATAGTACCGTGCAATTTTTTCTACAGTATTAATATCCGGTTTCCGTCTGCCGCTCTCATATCCTTGAACGGTATTTTTAGATGAACAAATTGCGTATCCTAGTTCTTCCAAAGTCTCTCCATGCATTGTTCTCATATATTTTATGTTTTTTCCGATGATATTGTCATCAATCTCCATCTGATCTATTACCTTTCATTTTAGGCTCGTAATTTCAAATTCATTATACCTTATATCGGCAGAATCGCATATCCATTTTATGTCATATTTCTGTAATATAAAAGCCGGATGCGTCAAACCTCGGTGATTACTGACGAATCCGACCTGTTGTAGTTCAATTTCTGATTTTTTCTATTACAATATATTCAAATTCAGATTTAATTTGTTTCAATTCCATTCCTTTATACTTAAGGATACATTCCCCAAAAAAATCATGGTTCTAACTTACACCATGATCTTCTTCCAATTCTACATCATTTTGATTCTGTTCTCGCACCATCAACTGATTCAGATATGCTTCAAGCCTTGGTCTACAAATAAGATATTTGTTACCCCAACGAATGCTGAACTCTCCTTCATTGCTTTCGCACAGTCTTCTCATATTCTTTATTCCTATATTAAAATATGACGCAGCTTCTCGGATAGTTAGCATATACTTTTCAGGAATTGGAACCATGTCCTCATTATTCTTTTGATTCTGTAAATTTTTCATGTGTCATATCCTCCAATCTGATTTTTCAAAGGGTATAACATATATCACTCCTACAGCAAAATAAGTCAACTTCCTGTTAATCTTTTCTCAGTTAATATACACTTTATCCATCTGTCTCATAGAAAAGTCTTATAATCCATACTTTGACCTCATATCAGAAATTACATGATCTGCGTCCCTGAAGATTTCCTGTTCTCTAGACTTTTTCAATCTTGCAAGCATCTCCTCCTCAGTCATCGGTGCATATAATTTACTCTTTAACCCATTTACTACTCTGACCTTAATTGTACTATCCATGTTCAGTACCTCATTTCTTTATTGCAGTGGTAAATCATCTGTATTGTTTTTGCAAAAGTTGAAAACTGTTATGTTACTGCTACTTTTTAACGATTGTTCCTCATATTTTAACGGTTATCCACATTTCGTATTTTTCATTTTCTCATTCGTAGTATTACCGTAGTCCCCAAATGCTCTAACTACCAGACTATGCCCCGTTTTGCCCCATTATTCCTGGATTTATAAGGTTTTTCACAGTCCTGCCGTGGCAAATAAAAAGCACTTTTATCATTGTTTTGGTTCTCCTTGTTTTGCCCCGGAATGCCCTGTTTTGCAAGGGATTTCGGGGATTTGTGAAATGTGTGTATTGGCTGACATCTTGGCAAAATAGGGCAAGATGGAGCAAGTTGTTGTGGGCTGTTAGTAGTAAAGTTGGTAGTAAAACGGGATTTGGTTACTACTAAGGATTTTTATCATCAATGTATTACTTTAAGTGCATCCTTTCTTGGCATCTCAAAATGTTTTAGTTTTTCACTATTCTTTAATATCTGATAGCATGAAGCAGATGTAAGCGAAAGTAATTTTATAACCGCCACTCCAAAATATAAGCAAACACCTGTAGAGCAAGCATATTCACTTATGATACCATGTGCAATCTCATTTCTTATATTTGCACCCGCTTGTTCATTTAACAGTCCTCTAAATGAAAATAAAATATCATTATCATAACAATCAACCAATTCTGGCAACGACAGAATAGAACTCAGCACTTTTTCCATTGACGAGCCATCTTTTTCTAAAGTTACTGTTAATCCCCCTACCTCTCGTGCAATATTTCTAAAAAGATTTTCTACCTGTGGTGCAAGAATATGTAACGCTTCATAATAGTCTCCGTTCAAGAACATATATAATCCGCTTTGGAAAATTCGTTCTCTTCCATCGGGAATAATTGGATTATCTTTAACTAAAAACTCCACCATAGACTTATCAATAACAAATTTATCTCTTATTATAATTAAAGCATTCTTCACCCAAATATCACCAGCAACTTTTTGTTTTTCCAATGCATTTTGATACATATGTAGCTCCATAAGTTTCGGATCTTTTTCTGGGTCATGAATATCTAGCGGATGTAACGCCAATACCGTTTGTCCTTGAGCATTTATTAAACTCTTCCCAAATAAATGTGAAATAGGATTATCTTTAAATTCTTCTATTACACGTTTTTTTATATCTTCCTGTTTCTCAAACACAAACATCTGTGTCAACCGAATTACACATTCTTCAAATGATAATCCTTCCATATTTGCTTTTAGATTATCGATAACACCTTTTATATCTAATTCAACAGAAAATGGCACCATTATTTTAGGTATTTCTTTTTGTATTTCAACGAGTCTTTTATGAGCGGCGTCTGCTTTGTCTGATTCTCCATTATTGTGATATAGCATTATTCCTTTTTGATAAAAATTGACAGCCCTTAATGCCTCTTGTATATCCTTCTTGAATATTTTCTCTGCAAACTCCAGATAATAATCTGCCAATAAATTGTTATTTTTTATTGCATCTTCCTTTCTTTTCAATTTAAACAAACATTCCGTTTTTAATTTATATGCTTGTTCTACCTTTGCAATATTATCACTGTTGCCATCAATCAAATCATCTAATACTTTCAAAATTATGGATACATCAAAATTCTTTTGCTTAAAGAAAAGTTCCATTATTCTCAACGAAAAAAAGCCTTCGGCACTTGCAGCCTTAGTATCTATAAACTCGTTAAACCACTCTTGTATTTCATTATACAATGTAGTTTGTTTTGTTTGTACTGAAATGCATACTGCTCTGCGAATCATATCAATTGTACCGACATTATCTTCATCCGTATACCACAACATAAATAATTTCCAATATGCATCTGCTGCAATTTTAGCAGCACTAAATTCTTTTTTATTAGTCCACAATATATCCGCAATCAGTGCACGTAAAATCAATGGCATTTTATCTAATTCCAAACTATGCAATATCAAATAATCATCTTCTGATATATCTTCTATTGAAAAAGTTCGACTACCATCTGCCATTACAAACATAGGATGAAATTCTATTCCATCATCATGAATTTTTGTTCCCAATGAAACTATGTTTTTCAATAAATCAAAAATACTTTTTTCTTCTTCACTTAATTCGATCCTATCAGCTTCAATAAACAAATTAGGTGACAACGAATATCTTTTATTCACAATACTCCGATTCAATAACTCATATATGTTCACCATATCATCTCCTAAATGCTAAATCTCCCTAAATTATATTATATCGCCATTTATATTTCTTTTCCATAGAAAAAACGCCCCAGCCTAAGCCAGAGCGTTACCTATCTTCCATATTAAATTACCTTAAACATCTTCTGTGACATTGGTTTCTCTTTCTTCTGCTCAACCTCCGCCTGTGTCTTCCTAAACTCTTCCATTCGTTTCAGTTCTTCCTCAGCATCATCAAATCCGATATGCGTGTACACATTCATGGTAACGCTAATATCCGAATGCCCCATGAGGTACTGTAATGTCTTTGGATTCATTCCCGATTTTGCCATATTCGAGCAATAGGTGTGCCTGCATACATGAGGCGTGATGTTTGGCATCTGCACCCGGTAGATGTCATTGTATCTGCCGACCATATGATTGAATCGGTGCTGCCAATGCATTGCCACAAGTGGCATTCCATTATCATCATAGAATAAAAATCCGCTATATCCATCTATGGACTTCTCCACTTTCGGTGCATTTCTGTCCTCAATGATCGCCTGAAACATTTGTGCCACATCCTCTGTAATCGGCAACACTCTTGTTCCTGCATCCGTCTTTGTAGTTTCTATGATATACCGCATATCTGATGTTCTCTGCAACTGATGGTCGATATTCACAGTTTTGTTCTGCAAATCAATGTCCTTCAACGTCAGTCCACAAAATTCTGATATTCGCATTCCCGTATGAAAGAGTATGTACACCACTTCATAGTATTTACAATACACCACATCGTCATGCACAAACTTCAGGGACTTTCTCATCTGGTCTTTTGTAATTGCCTCTCTTATAACTGCATCATTTACCAATACCCCAGCAAGCTGAAATCCGAATGGATTCTTTACCAGAATATCATCATCCACCGCCATCTGAAAGGCTGGTCGCAGCACTCCTCGGATGGTATGAATGGAACTGTAGCTTTTCCCATCTTCCTGTTGCAATTTTATAAGAAATAACTTTGCATCGGAAGTTTTCACACTCCGTATCGTCTTTTTGCCAAATGCTTCCTTCGCAAGCAATCTCTGCACTGTAACATATCCCTGTTTCGTGCTTTGCCTTACTCCGGTCTTTGTTTGCAAATATCGGTCTACAAGTTCACAGACTGTCATCTGTCCGTCCACGATATTTACAAGTAAATCCAAATCTGTGTTTACCTGTTTTTCCAACTCACGAAGGGAAAGGCATGGCTTTTTGCCCTTTGGAAGTTTGTCCGTAGGCTCCAGTTTCCAACTATATACAAAATGTGGTTTTCCATCAATATGATATTTATATTGATATTTTCCGTCTGCCCTTATACTCTCTCCCGGTCTTAATACCCTGCGTTTGGAATCGCGCCTTGTCTGTCCTCTTCCTGCCTTTGCCATTATACCCGCCTCCTTAGTTCTGGATGGTTACGCAGATACTTTTCAAAGGCTACACGAAGTATCAGCTTGCGTTCTCCGTAGTATGCCAGAAAATCTTCTCCATCCGTATTACTCAATAAATCATAAAATTTTCTCCGGCTCAAAACAAAATATTCAATTGCCTCAGAAGGATTTAAAATATCCTTTTCTGCTAAACTTGGTCTTGCCATAAAATCACATTTCTTCCTGCCAAAAATGGCTGTTTTTCAAGGGTTTTCGGGGTCATCCTATGTTCGCTCTTATTCCCTGTAATAGCAACTACTTTCGGCAGATAAAAGGAACTATATTTCTGAAGAATTAAGGATAAATTCTTCGAACTTCGGGCGGATGATCAGGAATCTGTTTCCACAGTACACCGCCACTGTTCCAAGGTTGTCCTCTGCAATTCTTCTCAGTTTCTTTATACCAATATTAAAATAAGCTGCTGCCTCCTTGATGGTGAGCATATACTTCTCACTAACAGGAAGCGTTTCGTTGCTTTCTGCATTCATAGTATCTCTCCTTCCGACAAGGTGGTCACACAGCTGACTCCTTTGTACTATTTTTCCTTTTTTGTCATTTTTACTCTGATTCTGTGATACTTGCCCCAGGGACGGTCTTAATCTCTGTCACCTTTTATGCCGGGCAACGGTGCCGCCCCTTCACGCACAAAAATTGCGAATTTAAACGGGGTATTAACCCCCAATACAGCTAAATATCATACAAGGGGCATATATCCCATTCAAGATGATAGAAATAAAATCAAACAATTCTATGATTATTTCCCTGCATCTGCCATCTGAATAACCTTGATTGCTTCATTTCTTACAAGTTTTCCGTCAAGGAACTCAAATGCAAGATATCCAATCTGATCATACAGTACAAATTTTTCCAACAATGTTCTTACCGTCACAGGCTTTCTTCCCACAATCCAGTAATAAGAAAAGTCACCAAATGCAATCGGCTTAGTACCTGTTTCGATATCCGGCATATATTCTGAAATAATAACCTGTTTGCCAAGAATTGTATCATTTGCCTGATTCCACAAATAATTGCCATCGTTATCCTTCAGCTTTCTGAGTGCAAGTGCTGTCTTATCATTCATAAGCCAGATGCCATTTTTTCTGTATTCCTTATCAACACTAAAATATAAAGAAATCACATCATCATAAGTCAGCGTTTCTACTGTCAGTGCTGTTTTGGCTCCATCTGTATGATGAAGTATACCTGTAGGCTCATCTGCTCCGGTTCCATTAATAAATGCGTTATCCTCTGCTTTTCCAAATGACTTCCCAAGCTTTTGTGTCAGATACTTTTCAATATCAAATCCTGCGTCATTTACAAAATCCTCATCCAAAGTAACGATAGATGCCAGCTTATAGCTTTCAATCGTTTTTTCATTGAAATCTCCGGCACTTTCATATACCGGAATTGCAGCTCCCTCCGCTACAAATTCTGCCTTATCCTTGCAATCCTTTGTAAAGATTCTATATCCGTTTTTGTATGCACGAATAACCGTCGCTATCTTTCTGAAATCAGATTCCTTTTCAATTTCATTCATGACCTTTCCGGCTGCAACAGTCGGCATACTGTAAGTTCCTGTACTAATATCCCTGCCCTTTGCAAGAATATCCTCTCTCGCCTCTTTGTTTCTCATCGCATTCCAGAACTGAATATCATATTCTGGCTGTGCCGTAATCTGTGTATTGCTAATCATAATCTTATCCTCCTTAATTTCTGTCACACACAGGACATTTATAAAGTCCAAGTGTATTTAATGTCAGCTGTCTCCCAATCTGTTTCAAATGATTGCCACACTTCGGGCAATGAATTTCATACGCAAATGCCATTTCCTCTGTATGATCACTGCTCGCATGAAGTCTATACGTTCTCTTTATCTTTCCGGTCTCATCCCGGCTCAGTTCATCCGTCAAATATAAGCTGCACATTCTCTGTGCATATTCTTCAGAATAATAGGAATGGGACGCATTCAACAATGTTCCTTCCTTATTCAGTTTTGTTAATGGAAATACCATAGTAAAATCCTCCTTCTTTCTATTGTCTGCACCTGTCACAGGTGTACAGACCAAGTTTATTTGCATCATGGTTTTGAGCCATCTGCCTTAATACCGCACCGCACAAAGGACAGTGAATTTCTATGCTGTCAGTAGCATTCTGGCTCATCGGCTCTTTTGAATAAAGCCTGTAATAATTGGAAATAATCTCCGACATGTACATTCTACTGTTCTGCCGTACTGTTTCCTTGTCTGTTGATAAAAACATCGGTACCTTTTCCAGTCCATCTGTATCTCCATCAATCAGAGGATGGTATCTTATCATCTGCATCCACTACACCGCCTTTCCATCTAATCTTGTAAATCTGTCTCTGCAGAAATCCATTGCATCTTCATAAGTAGGGAACACCAGACACGAAAATCCATACTGCACTTTCCATATTGGAAAATTCTTATCCTGCTTCTGAGATACCACCACAGGCAATCCTGTCCTTCCCTGCAATAAATCCTTGCATTCATAGCACTTTCTTGAAAACATCTTCTTATCATAATCTGTCAACTTGAAATCAATTCCATAAAATATTCTGTGTGTCATCTTCTTCACTCCTCCTGCGTAATTTATTGTTTTTCCATATTTTAAGCGGAATAACTTATCGTAGCTGTCATAGCCTTGTGCAATCAGCAAATTACTATATTTCATCAGTTCTTCAACACTCTCGCCAATCAGCTCTCTCGGAATATCTCTAACAGTTTTTACGATGATGCATTCGGTCATTGTATCTCCATACCAGAGATATATTGTTGCCTTTTTCTTCATGCTGGACGTATGCATTCCACTGATTTCTACGTTAAATCCATTTCCAAAATCTCTGTAAATTACTCTTTCAAGATCTATAGTTGTTACTCTGTAATCAACTCCGAGACTCTTACATAATGCTCGGATCATTGTGTCTCGTTTCGACATCTTCTTCTCTCCTTCCTTTTATCTGTGGGTAGCAGTTCTATCTTCCGAGGTAGCAGTACAGGTAGCAGCAATTCTTGTAACTGCTACCCGGCTTATCCCTTGTTTACCAAGGTTTTCCGGCTATTCGGTAGCAGAAGGTAGCAGTTCTCACGGTTTTATAATCACAATTACTCTTTTTATATGCCGTTTTATTTCTACATTAAACTTTTTGTTTTTCAGCTAAGAAGTTAAAAACTCTGCTACCCATTGCTACCAATATACTCAATGCCTTGTGTTTACTGACTTTTCACGGGTAGCAGTACCTAAAATCACTGCTACCCGTACTGCTACCTCTGCTACCCGGCAAGGAACTCTGTTTCCTCATATCCGTATTCCTTGGCATAAAGTTCCTTAGTTTCCTCTGTTATCGTGAAATCTTTATAATAGGTATTACCCTTCTGTCTTGTTGTCACATCTGCAAATGTGACACCAAGATATCCTGCAAGCTGTTCTCTGAACTCTTTTGCAGTTCTGGCATAACCATGATTGTTCTCCCTGCACCATGCCTGATATACCTTGTATATTCTCCCTGTGGTACAATGTCTGACAATCTTGCCATTCTCCCAAGGGCACATACATTCTTCATAAAAAGAAATCACTGTACTGTTTGCGCTCTGGTAATCTCTTCTTGCCTCTGCAATGCTGTCCGGCTCTGTAAATCGATATCCATTTGCTATAACAGTCTGCAACGCTTTCACAGCTTTTTTCACAATGCCTCTGCGCTCTGCATACATTTTTTCTAAAAGCTGCTTGTCCTGCTGTTCTTTAGGTATCACATTCGGACAATCCACCACCATAATGCGGTCATATACCCATTTGCCGTCATCTCCTCCGAACTTCGGCAGCCAGTTCATACAGAACCACAGCAATCCATTAAATGTAAATTCAAATGCCTGCTGTCCTTTAAATTCAGCAAAAAGGCTGTCCCCGCCTGTCATTTTCTTAAATGTTTTCAGTTCATCCACAGACAAAAAACTCATATCCGAACTTCCTGCAAGCCTTGTTCCATACACTGCTCCTGTTCCAAAGCGGGATTCAATTTCTTTCAGATCAATGCCTATAAAGTTGCCCCTGCCAAGCAGACGCTCCACAAGACTTTTAAGCTGTGACTTTCCTGTATCTCCCTGCCCTACAAGAAATAATGCTTTTTTCATTCGCCAGCCTTTCACATTGGAAATACAGACACCAATAAATTCCATCAACAGCTGCTTTACCATCTCATCTCCGTTAGTAAGCGTGTCCATATAAGAATCAAATACAGGTGTATCAATATACTCATCCGACCATTCACAAGGAAGTTGTATGGTGGAAAGTATATCTGCTGAATGTGGTATCAGTTCTGTATCAGTTGCAGTAATCTTCAAAATTCCATTCTGGAAATTGATGATATCCTCATCTGCATTTAATGCATCCTGACTTACATATGTAAGGTCTGTGGTAATATGCAAAAGCACCTCATTGACCTTACTCATCTTCACAAGTTCCTCGTCATAATCAGCAATATACTTTTTTATGATTCCAAGCAGCATATTATCTGCATAAAGCCTGTAACATCCACCTTCATATACATATTTCAAAAGTCCCTGTTTACCATTGTCCCGGACTAAAATATATTGCAGATGTTCTCTTACATATTTTGCAAGAAGCGGTACACTCACATATGGTTCTCCTGTCTGTTCATTAAACTTTATGAAATCAGGATGTTCCATTTTCGACCTGTGAAATACACCATTACAGGCTGAAATTCCTGCATTGATTGTGTTTTCCCTGTAATCGTCCCTTTCCCATTTGCTTCGGTATAAAGCAGAGCTGCGAAACACTTCATCAATCGCATCCGGGTCTGCTCCTGTCCTAAATGCTATCAAAGCGCAAAGAGCAGCATCCGCCTCAGACTGGGAACCATATTCACTGAAATCACCTTTATCATAAAGCCGGATGAACTTGTCTCCGTTCTTCTGCTTACGAAGATCACAGACAATATCAAATACTGCCCTATCTCCATCACGCTTTGCGCTATACTTCGCTTTTGCTTTTTCCTCATTTCCTTATCCAAGGTGGTAAGAACCGCCTGTGTACAGTCAGCTATTGGCAGACTGTTAATCGTATTTCCTGTAAAAGTGCCATATCGGTTTGTAATATCACCGATATAAAGTTCCAATCCAATATCAGAGCATTTCTGATAATATTCACTGTCCAGCACAAGTCTCTTCCTTCTGTCATCAAAATGTACCGGAAGTTTTGTAATATCACACTGACCAATAATATAAATCCCTTTGCCACTTGGAGATACTTCTGCATAGGAAGAAAACCGAGATAACATAAGCTGTGCAAATGGATCTGAAATATCCTTATGGTCTATATCTAATAAGAAGAATCCTTTCGGAATCTTCAAGCCAAGCCCCGATGCCTGAAACTGATTTCTGGCTGATTCTGCATCATCAAAAGATACCAATGTACCCTTATGTGCATCATCTGTTCCTGTAGCTCCTCCGTTTGCTGCGAATGGAACTTTGGTAACTTTCCCATTCCTGCCGGGTTTTGCTGACCATAAAAACCACAGCTTTTTATCCTTTAATTCATCCACTGTCATATCTCCCATCCTGCTCACCTCCTCCTTTTCTGCAATTCTATTTAATGGTTAATAGACGTTCTTACAAGCCATTCTTTATAAGCTTCAATCGGAATCAGAATTCTTGCTCCGATTCGTATTGTCGGAAATCCCGGTGTCTTTACCAGTTCATATGCCTTTGGCAGGCTAATTCCCATCTGTGCAGATAATTCTTGCACACTCATAGTTGTTTTCTCCATAAGATGTTGCTCCTTTCTTTAGGGTAATGAAATACCGCCAGTTTCCCGGCGGTCTATCTCCATACTATTGATGCTTTTCCATTAGTTACCATTTGCTTAACGGCATTATATGCTGTCAGATCCTTAACACCCAGGTCATTTTTATTGTGAAGAAGTTCTTCCTTGTGCTTTAATCTGCGATTCAACCGCTGTCTCTTCCTGTCCTTAATCTTAATCACCTTCTCTCGTATGAAAATCCAATTATCCCATTATTTGTGGGAAACATTTTGTATGACATCCGCTGTCGTTTTCTCACTTATTGTGAGATTTTATATTTTATTTATATCACATATTGTTACCCATGTCAATCTATAATCTCACATTTTATGATATAAATATCTATAATTATTTAAAATCGCTTGTATTTTCTAACAGTTAGTGATATTATTCTCACATAGGAGGTGTGCTTATGTTTGATGAACGTCTGAAATCACTACGAAAAAAATGCGGATATACGCAGGTTTCCCTTGCAGAAACCCTTGGCGTTTCCAAAGGAACTGTTGCTATGTGGGAGACTGGTAAACGTACCCCGGATTTTGAAACCTTAATTAGACTTTCTGATTTATTTGATGTGCGTACGGATTATATACTTGGGAAATCCAACGATTCATCATCAGCCAAATTGTCAGATGATGATATAGAACAGCTGGGACGCTGGGAACTGGAATCCGTTTATACTGATCTTATGAAATTGTATCTTTCTCTTGATTCCTTTGGGCAGAAAGATGTTGAAAACCTTATCAAATCCGAAGCGCAACGCTGCAAAGAACAAAATACTCTACAGGATGTTTCTAATATGGCAGTGCAGATTACTATAAAAAAATAAAGAATGAGGGTATTGACTGCTGCATGAGTCAATACCCTCATTCTTTATTTTACACTTCTAAATGCTGAATTTCCTGTAAGATTCCTAAGCAGAATCTTTCTCGCTGTCTTATACTCTTTCCCAATAAAGCCAAGTCTGAGCAGAAAACAGCGGAAAGCATATTTGTCATTGTCCGTTTCGGTCGGCTTTGATGATACCCTTTTTGCATCTCTTGCCATATCACACAGCCTTGAGATAAATTGCGTGTAGGCTGCAATATCATCTCCATCCACTGTGTATGAAAACCATGTGAAATTTATTTTTTCATCTGTAATTTCAATCTCTATGCTGTCCGTCTGAAATGCGCGTTGAAAAAGCATCTGCTTATTTGCTATAATCTTCTGTAAATTTTCCAATGCCGTATCCGTAAGGCTTTCTTTCGGAATCGCTATTGTCAGCTTATCCTGTTGCTCTGGCACTTCTTCCGTTATTTCCATATCGTCCTGAAACCCATGTTCCCGTAACTGCCGAATCAGGTCTTCCACTATTTCTTTTTCAATTCCATCCAGGATATGCAATACACCCTCTTTATCCAGTCGGTATCCTGCAATATCGTATGCACAGCTTGGTACCCGTTCATAATGCGGTACTGTCCCAAGTATGTTTCCAATCTCCTGTGCTAGTTTTGGTCTCTGCTTCGATTCCAATGTGAATCTGATTTCATTCTTCATAATATGTACCCACCTTTCTTTATTCGGTAGTACATATATCACTCTGACGGCACAGAATAGCAAGACAATTCGGATTATATTTCTGCCAAAATGTACGCAGAAAAACTATGCTTTTTATGCATTTTTCCTGCGGATTTCGGTACTATCCGGCAAAACAAAATCGGCTTTAGCGATGATATTCTGCGGATATTTTTACATAAACCAACCTTGGTGGGTATCCCCCCTGTTTAATTCTGCGAAAATTCGCACGAAGGGGGCCATAGGTTTTCAGGAAGAAAGGATGTAGAGATTTGGATACCCCCTATGATATTTATCCCTTATTATTTAATCTAATAAATTTATCTGCCATACTTTTTATTCTCATCAACTGTAAATAAAAATTCATTACAACTGTTTGAAACATTAATCTTCATCAAACTTTAAAACCTGCTGTTTCCCATTTGAATTCTTCTTGCCACGCATTTCTCTATCCATTTCACCAGCAGTTTTAATTTCAATTTTTACATTAGGAATCTCCAATCCCCAATTATCCCATCCAACATAGTTATTACGTGCAAATAATTCAATTTTATCTTGCTCTGGGAACATTTTTGTTATCCCTTCAATAACATCAACAGGTTTAACACTATGTGCTCCTCTATGTATTGTAACCATCTGACGAACATTTCTTGCACCCCTTGGTTGTGGAAATTTTCCTTTCTTAAAGGCAAGAACAAATTCCGTTTGACTTAGCGTATATCTTCCTGGATTATGTACCATTTTATCCCACACGAATGCCACTGTTTTATATTCAAATCCCCAAGCCTCCCCTAGCTCTATTGAATTTGCCATCTGCGGTCCAGTTGTCCACATAAACAAAATACAATCATCTGCAGCAATAGAATTTACATCTAGCTCTTTTAATTGCTTCAATTTCACAGTAGGATATTTAAAAGATGCTGAACTAAGAAAAATTTTCTTTTCAAATCCAACATTCTCATCTTTGATTGTTGACTTATCATACTGCATCTTTCCACCATAATCCCAAGGTGGATCTGCGTAAATAACTTGGTATTTTTTTCCCGGCAACTTAGGATATATATCCTCTAATGGATTAATCTTTGTTCTTTTTTTCTGTTCAACATTATAAATGGAATATGCTGTAACTTCTGAATTTTCTTTCTGAGACATTTATATCATCCTTCCTATACAAAACATAATTATAGGATAATCTAATCTAGCTTCAAAGTCAACATTTTTGTGACTTATAATCCGTTGTTTTATAATCAACACAGCAATAAAATATTTATGAGAGGTGATTTTTATGGTAGTAGATGATTTTGCAAACCGTATTAAAGAACTAAGACAGCAGCAAGGGTTAAGTCAAGAAAAGTTTGCATTAAAAATTGATATGGACAGGACTTATTATGCCTCTGTTGAAGCCGGAAAGCGAAATGTATCCATAAAGAATATCAAAAAAATTGCTGATGGCTTTGAAATATCACTTGAGGAACTATTTAAAAATATGTGAGGTGTAATATTATGGCAAAAAAGGATTTACAAGGAAGAGATAATTGGCAAACCGAGTCTGGCCCTGGTGGAAAAGCCGGTGTTGCAGAACAAAATTTAATATCGGTCTTTAAAGAAGCATTTAAGGATACAGATTATGTGATCTCAGATCATCCTACCGACTTAAAGCATCTTTACGAAAATGTAGAACTCCCTGCCAAAACAATAGCGGCTATATTCAATCCAGACTTAGCAACAATGAAGAATGCTCAAAAACGTGGTTGGGGTGTATCTCCTGATTTTTCTATTACAAATAAAAAAACGGGAAAAATTTTATTTGGTGAAATAAAAAGACAGGATGGCTGGGTTGAAGGAAAAGATCCAAGTGCCGGCCGTGGAAATGCACACGAACGTATGTGTAAATTGTTCACTCCAGGACTTATGAAAGCATACCGCCAAATCAGCAAAATCTCAGATCCTTCAATCTTACCATTTTGGGTTGTTCTTGAAGGTGACATCACAAGAGATCCAAAGAGAAATAGAGAAATTGCTTTTTGGTTTGATGAATATGACAAGAACTATTTTATGTGGAGACCCGGAGTAGATGGAAGTGCTTTGGTTGAGCATTTCAATAAATATCTAAAAAAATTCTTAGATTAATTCATAAGCAGTTCATTATTTTCTCTATAATGAACTGCTTTTTACATTTTCTCCATTTGTTTAATATAATAATTGGAATAATTATCCTCAGAATAAGTTGGATCGCTTTCAGAATACCCCTCTTCGAGATTAATTTCACTAAAATTGGAATATAGATGATTATTTTCAATCAGTAACCTCATATGAGCAACTGCATTATCCCAAGTATCACAAACACCTCTTACACCACAAAGCTGACTTGACTCTCTCTCTTCATACAAAACATATACCATATTCATAGAAAAATCTCCTTTCTCTTTTACTCATTTATTATTTTCTTCAAGTGGCAATGCATTAATTGCCTCTCTAATAGCCTGAGATTTAAGCATTCCCATTTTTTTACAATACAATTCAAGCCTTCGCAATGTTGCTTCATCCATTCTAATAGTATATCCTATTTTCTTATTATTATCTCCTTTAGGTCTTCCCATTTTCTTCAATATCATCACCTCCGATAAACATATTATACTTTTTGCATTGCAAAAAGTCAATACATTTTTAGAACATGTGTTCTGTTTTTTATTTTCTAACATCGTTAATGAATCACATTTAAATTAGCTAGAAATCATAAATTATATATAATTGTTACATTAGCATTTAACATTTTTTGCTGCAGAGAGTATGCCGAATCATCCCTAAGTAGTCGCTTACTACTAAGGATTTCTCCCAACACCTTTGCCTTTATCCAGATTCTGCCCATGAGCCTTAGTAGTCGAAACCGTAGTATTTTCAATACTTTCCGCCTTATTCTGCCCTGTGTTGCCCCGGTCTGCGAAGGTATGCACTATCATAAAACTGGAGTGCCGTGGCAGATGAAGAGCACTCGAATCATTGTTTTATTTCTCCTTGTTTTGCCCCGGAATTCCCTGTTTTGCAAGGGTTTCCGGGAATTTTATGAAAGTGTTATTTAAATGTCAACTAGGCAAATTATTGCAAACTTTTGCAAGTTGTGACTACCTGTTAGTAGTAAAATTAGTAGTAAAACGATTATGCCTTACTACTAAGCATTTTTTCATTTTCCCAGACAACTTTTCTAATATTGCTTCCATCCGGGCATTGTTCCAAACACTGACCTAAAGCTTGGTAATGGTCTATATAATAGCATTCTCTCGAAGCCATAAACTGAGTATCTTTATAATAGTTTTCATAATTAAACGTTATTTGTTCAATCACACGTACTTCTATTCTTTTATGCTTATCATTTAGCGCCTCAATTACCTTATCATTTTCTAAGTTTAACAAAATGTGCATCATCACCCTTCAAAAATCTTTTATAGATATTGACTGCTCTTCCAATATAAGCACAATACTCCGTATCCCGCGTGTCATCAATCACAAAAATACCATATATACCTCTATTTTTTGTGCCATCAATAATTCCATTTTCAAAAGCAATCTTGTTACTTCCGAGAGTATTTATCCATTTTAATGTATGATTTCTATTTGCCATCACATTCCTCTTTATTCAATTAATGTTATCCAAAAACTTGCTACGCATCTTGTCTTCGTTTCCACAAATATGTACCATCTTCTTGCTTCTCAACAGGAAATCCTAATGCAATTATCCTATCTGCCATTTCATTCATGCCTACAGTAATATTGTTTCCTGTTGTAACATACCAATTAATGCTCTCAATTATACTATGTACATTACCTGCAGTAAGTCTATCACGAGAATCGAACATCATTTGTAAACGCCTCTCCATTTCAACATAATCTTTCTTTATATTAAGGAAATAAATGGCAGCGTTAATATGCGCCTCTGGTATTCCTGCATCCGATGCCATAACAATAAATTCATTATATCGCTCCGGATTTTTATCCAGTTTCCATTCCCTATCCATATACAGTTTAGAAATATCACACCACATTCGCAAACGGGTTTCATCATCTGAACATGATAAAAGTCTATTGATATCCTTTGTAATATCCTTTGTTCTCTGAATTAGTGCAATTCTCTCCTCATCAAGAATATCCATCAATTCTTCAATCTGGGGGATATACTTATTTCTATAATTCAATCTATCGGCATCATCAATATTAATTTCAAATTTATCTACTGCCTTTACAAAACTCCTCAAATTACACAATGATAACAAGCCCCTTAAATATAGTTCTTCATCTTCTTCGTTCTCATTCGAATGATTTGTAAGGTTTCTATCATCACGCAATTTTGTCAATGCATCCTTTGTTTGTTTTTGAACGGACACAATGCTAGAGCAAAAACAAACCACTTGGGTAATAAATGTAACATCCATTTCATCAATACTATAATTTTCAATTCCTATATCACGCATTTTTTCATACGCAGGTCTATAATTATCAGCATAACGATTATGTTCAATAGCCTCTTTTGCTATATCATATAATCTCTGTTGCCAATTAGGTTTTATAACCATCTTCAAAAATTCCTGACAAGCATTACCTCTTAATTTTGCTACATCTGGCATTCGATTTCTCATTTCCATCCCAATACCTCCCAATAATATGAAAGCACATACTCCGAAGACTATGTGCCCCAAGTTTCATTTTATATAGAGCTAGCGGTCGCTGTTTCCAGCGATCGCATACTCCTTACAAGCATCAACTACATGAGTCGATACTCTCTCAACAGCATCAGTATCCATTTTAACTGCAAAAATAGTACCAACAACTGCTGTGCCAAGGGCAACAACAAACTTCCAGTCAATTATGACGTTCAAGTTCATAGCACTACCTCCTTCCCGAGCATAACCCTAAGATAATATACGGAGTACTATGTTGCCCCTTCCAATTAAAATTGGAATACTATAGGATATCACAATATTTCCATTTGTCAACATTTATTTTATCACAACTGTAGGATTACTGTAGGATTACAATACATGTGTTACAACTGAATATAAAAAAGCAGAGATGCTTCTTTTGTGTTATATTTTAGTCACCACAACAAAAAAACAAAAAAGGAGTTCTCTGCTATGGCTACTATAACACAAGATATGCGGTATCGTCTATCCTTAATCAAATACGCTGAAAGGTTTGGTGTCACCAAAGCTGCTATCAAATATAAAACCAACCGTCAATACATTTATCGTTGGAAACGACGTTATGACGGTTCTATTGAGTCCCTTCGTGACCGCTCTCGCAGACCCCATCATCATCCAAACCAACATACCCCTGAAGAGATCAAGCTGATCTTTGATATGTGCAGACGCAATCCCAATGCCGGTCTTGTTGTCTTTTGGGTTAAACTCAAGCAGCGTGGTTACTCCCGTTCCATCCCTGGACTATACAGATTTCTCCGTAAGCAGGGAATTATGGCAGTTCATCCGCCAAATCCTAAATATATTCCAAAGCCTTACGAACAGATGAATTATCCGGGACAACGCATACAGGTTGATGTAAAATTTGTTCCTTCTGCATGCCTCAAAAACCCCAAGGTCATCGGCAAACAATTCTTTCAGTATACTGCCATTGACGAGTATTCCAGATGGCGTTTCGTAGAGGCTTTTGAAGAACACAACACGTATTCTTCTGCTATGTTTATAGAGCATCTGGTGAAAGCCTTTCCGTTACCCATTCAGTGTATCCAAACTGATAATGGAGCAAAATTTACAAATCGTTTTACCACTCACCGTGACAAGCCCACACTATTTCAGGTGCATCTGAAGCAGCATGGGATTTGCCATAAAGTTATACGACCTTTTACACCACGACATAACGGGAAAGTTGAAAGAAGCCACCGAAAGGATAATGAGCGTTTTTATGCAACTCATACTTTTTATTCTTTTGAGGACTTTGCCAAACAGTTGAAAGTGTATAATCGCCGGGATTATAACAACTTTCCTATGCGTCCATTAGGATGGAAATCTCCAAATCAGGTACTAAAGGATTATCTGGCATCTGTGTAACATATGTTTGACAAACCTACATATCTGGCCAATGAAAATACTATATTGTCACTCAACTTTTTCTTATTTCAACCATTTTCAAGTCCTTCTTTTCATGCTGTATCAAAAATATTTCTGTAAGCCTTCTTTGTTAAAGCAATCAAACTATTGCACAAACATCACTTTAAAGTATTTATATATGTTTGCATAATTTAAACTACATACTTCCTAAAAATCAAATACTATTTACTTTTTTCATACATTGCTCTAATTCTCTCTCTGTTTCTCTACATAAACTCAATACATCTATAGTTGCTCGCGTCCGAATTCTCTTATCTTCATTCTCTTTCCCTTTTATTTTTTCATATGCGCCTTCTATACTATTGATCCAATTATTTTTTAATTTAGGAATAGCAATATCTTTACCCAATGCGATTTGTTCTATAGGATTAATTTGTAAAATTTCTTTTAATCCATTGTCAAATGTTAAAAGCATATGTATAGCAAATTTAACATCTTTTATTAATATCGTCGTATATTCATTTTCTATCAATCTAATATGAACCAAATCCCACGCCATCCCATTTATAGTTTCATTTAATCTATTACTATTTTTTTGTATCTTTTTGAAAAATTTTTTAGTTCTATTATCATGTTCAAAATAACGAAAACATATCTCAAACTCCCTTTCCATAAACACACCCAGTTTTTCATTCATAAAATCTAATAAATCTAACATTTTATTTTTAGCTGATCTTTTGGAATTTGTAAATTCAATGCAAATAGACTTCATTAATAAAATATAAACCATTTTTTGCACTTCAGAAAAAGCGCTACAACATTCCATAAATCTATCCGAATGGAAATCATTATACAAAAGATCGGTATCTATTTGAATATCTGCCTCTGATTTATCATATACACAGTTTTTATTTTGTAACAATCTATGGTAATTGAATGCTTTGAATAGCATAATACTTTTTATATTCTTATAAACTTCAATTATGTTTATCGAATCCTTTTTTGCAGCATTTTCAACTAAATAAGGAAAACAACTATAATTCACATTTGGCAATTGTAAATAATGCACCAAATCTTCAATATTACTATAGTCAATTTTCTGATTATATTCTTTAAAAATATTTTTCATATAACTTACTGCTTGTGTATCCAAATCTACACAAACATCAATATTATAATTAGATTTTCCTGTAGCCAACATTTCTTCATATATGCTTTTATTCATTGCATAACATTTGCTATCACATCCTAAATTAATTACTGCAAATTCATTATCATAATTTGTGCACAAAGCATCTGGCAATTTTGAGCCTTGACTATCTGAAAAAACAACAAACGTCCAATCTTTTAGTTGTTCTAAATGGTACTGATAACATACCATATGCTCTAATAAGTTACGGCATCTAAACATATCATCAATTGCCTTTCTCTCCTCCAAAGAAATTTGCATTTATTTTCTCCTTATCGAAATCATATTTTCCTTAATACTCTATATCTAACTTTCAAAGGATTCTCGCTATCATCATATACAAATTCAGTAAAGCTTTTTCCCTTTTGCTTACATTCATTTTTATTTTCCCCCCACCTAGACATGTGATTGACTTCATCCTTTTCCCTATGCCGCTGCATTAGCGTTTATTGTGTCTATAACCTTTCTTATTCCCATCCACACATTTAAATCAGTAAATATTTCAACAACACTTCCCTGATCTGTAAATGGAGATTCCTGTAAGACAGAAAGATCCTTCATCATTCCATTATGAACTATATATTCGATAATCTGATTTACAAAGTAAATTTGCCTGCTGTCAAGACTTGTATTTGTAAGATATTCGGAAAAGGCCTCTTTTGCTGCATTCATGTCTAAGCCAACAATCTCACGAACAAATTCGCCAAGCGGTTTTGTACCAATTTCTTGTTCATAATCCTGTTTTGTGCCAATTTCCTGCCATAATATTTCTTCCAATGAAGCAATATCTGTTGATGTCAATGGATGGTTAGTCTTTAACTTTGCAATAGCAATATTATCCTGATGCTGTCTTATATAATATTCTGCTTTTGCCTTGTAATTCTTTAATTCATCATTTTCAAGTTCAGATTCATTCCATTCTGTCGAAAGTATTTCATCTGTGAAATTAGTATCATAACGTATATTCGGATGTGGCAAATATTTCATAAGATCACGAAGTTTCTCTCTTATTTCTTCAAATTCATTTATTCCCGCATTATCAACGTAATCTGTATTCAAAATCTTATTGATTAATTCGGATTGTGCCTGAATTTCAGGAATATTCGCTACACTCGCAATTCCCGTTACTTTCTTATAAAGGTCTGTACGAGCCTTCGAATACTTTTTGCCAACTAAATATGCTAATTCAATTCCATACATAAGCGCATCAAATCTTACAGCACTTGCATCCTCACCATCCGGTAAGATCAGTGGTGCAACCTCTTCTTTAACTATTAAAGTATCCTCATATGTAAGGGTTTGATAATTCGATTCTGTAGAATATAATTCTACATATTTCAGGTGTTGACGAACAGCAAAATTGTCCCTTGGCAGTTCTTGAACCTTCTCGCTCATTTGTTGAACTAATGCTTTTCGATATGCAATAAGCCTGTCCATTTGATATTCAATATCCTGAAGCTTATAGGTAATCTCAAATTTCAGATTAAAAATCGCCCCTTGAAGTGCAATCATATTCGCTGAGGCTTTACCTTTATTCATTCGGAAGAACTCGAAATTCCCACAAAAATCAAAGATATAGAATTTCTGTTTGTCCGCTCCGTCCAATAAACCAGGGCAAAGTCTTGTACCTCGACCAATCATCTGCCAGAATTTTGCTTTACTCATAACTTTTTTGAAGAACACCAAATTCAACACTTCAGGTACATCAATACCTGTATCTAACATATCTACAGATATTGCTATCTGCGGCATTTTCTTTGAATCAGAAAACTCATCTATTGCGCTCTGTGCATAGGTCATATAATTATCTATTACTTTTGCAAAGTCAGGAAGATGCGGATATTCCTGATTAAATACTTCTAATATTTTCTCTGCATGATCATGATTCTTTGCAAAAATAATTGTCTTACCTATTTTCTGTCCGTATTCAATCTTAATGCCTTCCGTCATTAAAATATTTAACACCTGTTTGATGGTATCCTCATTAAACAACCATGTATTAAGTGCAGATGAACTTATTGACTCTGGTAAATTACCATACTCATCTTCAAATGTATCTTCATATGCTTTTTTATCTTCTTCTGATAATTCATCGTATACAATTCCCTGTTCAATGAATTTTAGCCTCGATTCAACCGAAACATAATCAACAAGATATCCATCTTTTACAGCCTGAGCTAGATCGTAACCATACGTTGGAACACCATTTTCCAATTCAAATATCTCATATGTATTTTTATCAATTTCATCTTTTGGGGTAGCAGTAAGACCAACCAATGGCGCATCAAAATATGAAAATATATCTCTATATTTATTATAAATCGATCTATGTGCCTCATCACAAATTACAAGATCAAAATGACCACATGTAAATAATTTTCCCTCATTATCATTTACTGTATCAATACACTTCATCATTGTCTGATATGTTGAAAATACACAATGTGCATTATAATTGTCTTTTTCTTCAACAAGATTTGTACATGATAAATTAGGCAGCATATTCACAAAACTTCTTTTTGCCTGTGTAACAAGTGAATTTCGATCTGCAAGAAATAAAATATTTTTTATCCAACCGGCTTTTAATAAACAATCACATAACGCTATTACAGTTCTTGTTTTTCCAGAGCCCGTTGCCATGACAAGCAATGCCTTTCTACGATTTTTCTCATCAAAGCTATTACAAACTGCTTTAATAGCAGCCTCCTGATAATATCGTCCAGCAATATTTTTATTGACTGCAACATACTTAAGACTTGTCCTCATAGTTAATAAATTAAACCACTTCTCCAAGTCTCGTTTTGAATAAATAACGGAACATTTTCTTTCCGGATATTGTCCATCAATAATATGTGTTTCAAATCCATTGGTAAGGAAAATAACCGGTCTTCTCTTATATTCTTTTTCTAACAAATCTGCATAGAGCTTAGCCTGTTGTCTGCCTTTTGCAACGTCCACACAAGTTCTTTTTGCCTCTATAACCGCTAACGGACGGTGCATATCATCATAAAGCACATAATCTGCAAATCCTATACCTGATTTATTTGGCATACCAGAAATTTCGACCTCATTCATCCAGTCCTTTCCTTCTGTCCATCCCGCATCCATTAGCATAGAATCAATGTATAATTTTCTTGTTTTGTACTCTGACAAATCAAGAGGCTTCGGAACATATGTCTGCTGTTGTTCCTGTCTTCGCGCAGAAAGAGCTTCCTTAAGCGAAGCATTTTCTTCAATTAATTTTTGTAAATCAAGTTCTTGTTTTGCGGACTTTTTCTGTTCTTTTATTAGTTCCTCATTAACTACATTTGCAATCTCTTTTGATTGCTTTGCTTTTTCAATGCGAGATATGATTAATGATTTGTCAAAAGATCTGTCTTCATAATGATCAGAATAACAATATGCAATATAATCTAAATAAATAAACAAATTTTCAAGACAAAGCATAGCTTCATCCCGTCCTAATTTCTTATTGCTATGAGCAACATTATTTCCGCTTCGACGAATATAGTTCATGCGTTTCCAAAGATCCGGTCCTACAATCTGGCGATATTCTTCTGCATTCATTAAGCTGTATAAATTATCCTGATATGGCCTTTCAAGTTCCTCATCTACTGAATACATCCACTTTAATGCAAATTCCATAGCCCGACGGCTATTAATGATACTTGCTTCCGGATCTATAAGAATAATTTTCTCTGCCGAAATGGCAACATCTGCAAAACTGGAAAACTTTGATTCGTTTTTTAAGTAATCAAAATTGGTTATCATATAATCCCCTCCATTCTCTCAAGTATTTACATCTGAATAATCTATTATTTCATTATTATGAATTCTTCTTTTTTGTGCGGATACATCCACACTGATAATATATTATCTCACCTAACGCTTGCAACTACAACTTTTGATTTGTCGACTTGGTGGACGAAGTCGGCGAACTGGTTTTGTAACTCTGCTGGTGGAATCATTATTTCAAAACTTCTAATATCTTTTGCCGATATATGCGGCACTAATGAGCCTGTAACATAACTGTGTTTGTCGAATCCACCATTTATGAAACAATTATATAAATATTCTTGATTCATATCGATTGCTCGAATTCTCGCAGTTCGCTGAATCAATAACGCCGGCAAATGTTCTGCATCAACTTTAGCCATCTTAAATCCCTCTGAAATCCAAGGACGATCAAGCGCCATTACTATATCATTTTCATTAAGCAAATAGTCTTCAAAACCTTCTGCCGAGCTCCAATGAACACATTCATTCCATTTAATTTTTTGTGGCATAATTATAAGGCCACCACAAATATTGATTCCCTCTTCCACATACTGTTCACTCTTAAATGGATATCCAGAAAGTAAATCAATATGTTTTTCAATTTTTTCCTTCAAATACCCATTAGGATTCAAAATAGGATCCCCAAACATCTCGACAAATCGGGCTTTGATGAGGTCGTCTAATAACTGTAATTCTTGCTGGCGCCGCTCTTTTAACTTAATGATATGATTCAGTACATCAACAATATATTTCTGCTTATCCATACTTCTTAATGGAATCTGCATCTTTCGCATAGCAGCTTGGGTTAATTTTTGCCTTGTAGCACCATTAACCATTCCATCGACCTTATAAAACATTAACGAATAGCATAGATAATCAACATCCAATCCCGTTTTTGGCTTTAATACATGTGCATGGTTATTAACCCAGCATTTTCCAGAAACTCTATATGCAATAGGTCTTTCTCTGGAACCAAAATTACCTCCATCTTCAGCCAATAGTACAAGTTCATCATCAAAAATATAATCAGCAATATGGTCTTGAATACCATTTGCTCCATAATAAGGATATTCTCCTTCTTCCCTTTCAGATGCTGTGATAGGCACTCGCATAGAATCAAGTATCTCACAACAGTCTTCTACATACAGCATATCCATAATACAATCCCTACAATTCTTCATCAGCTTACTCAGTGCTTTCACAGTGCTACATTCGCTACGGCTTCGCCTACGCTCATGCGTGCTATCGCACTATATGTCCAATCTGAAAATCATCCGCCTGCGAGCAAGCTCCCGGCGTCTGTTTTCATCTTGTCCATGCACTGCTCATTACCTCGTCAAATCCGAATTTGAGGAAATTCCCCTAAATTACGCAATATATCTCTGATGTGATGCTTTTACATTTCCTTGGTTTACAATTGCATACTGCATTGTAGTATCAATCTGTGAATGTCCAAGAATTTTCTGTACCTGTTCTATCGGCATTCCCTTATCAATTGCTCTTGTAGCCATGGTTCTTCTGAATTTATGTGGATGAATCTTCGTAAGATGTAGTCTTCTTCCTAACTCTCTGATTCTTATTTCTACTCCGCTTATTTTTAATCTGTCATAAGGACTATCCAATGTTACAAACAATGCCGGATTATCATCCTTTCGGCTTTCCAAATACTCTTTCATATGCAATTTGGCCTTTGCATCAAAATAAACACGCCGTTCTTTATCTCCTTTTCCGTAAACAACGCATTCTCGTGCCTCAAAATCTATATCATCCCTATTTAAATTAACTAATTCTCCAACTCGAATTCCTGTTGAATATAGCAGATCGATCATTGCCCGATCTCTAGGATGCTTGCAATTATCACGTAACCGCTCAATAGCTTCATCAGAAATAATTTCCTTTACTGGTTGTTTCGTCTTTATCTTGTGAATGCGTCGCATCGGACTCTTTAATATGTAATCTTCTTCCTCTAACCAAGAAAAGAAACTGCTAATATTTCTGCGTATATTATCAACGGTTACTTTACTGCAATTATTTATTTTTTGATATTCTGAAAGATAACTTCGAATCTCTTCTGTAGTTATCTTCCGAATCGGACTTGCAACCCTTAATAATAACTTTTCGATTGTAACTCTATAATATTGTAATGTTCGTTCCGAACACCCTTCAATCTTTTTAGCATCCAAATACAATTGCAAATATTCTGTATTGCTTATTTTTGTTTTTTCTTCATGTGATTCATCCAAATTTTCCAAAAGTACTTCTTGTAACTTTTTCATCTGAGCAATACTCAAATATTCTGCCATTTCATTTAAAATTTTTACTAACTTCTCCTGCATGTTCATACACTCCTTTCGAATGTACCAACATCCTACACCAGTCTTTACCTTATTTTTCTTAAATATTCTACAAACACATCTATATTATGGTTTGAAAAATTTTAAATCGAACAAATATATTTTTTATGATATCCCGTATACTAACTCATCCCCAAATATAATCAGCTATAATTTTCTATTGCTATTTTTATAAACGTACTAAGATCGCTTTTATAATCATCCTCTGAATATTCTTTTCTTTCGCATCCAATCCATTTTAAATGTTGTATACCGTCTTCCGTTAGGGCATAATTACCCTTTATGCAGCCATCTAATGTTATAACTTGCTCTGCTCCAGAGACTTCGAATGGGGAATATGCTGAACAATATCGTAATCCATTTAGATTGCGTTGCAAAACCAAATCAAATATTTGATTTGTAATATCATACAAATTTTTATGTATATATTTATTAATATAAAATACTGCTGTTGGCGCTTCTAAAATATTAGATATACTGCTTGTATCACACTCTAACTTTGACAAAGCATCAATCTCATTTGGAGTTAATTTTCCTTCATTTTCTTGAACAGATGAGATGGCGATGACTTTTAAGTCCACCCCACTCAATTGGATATTCGTTGCAAGGGCATTGTAATTATACTTCTATTTTTAAGTAATGAGCCCACCTTAAATGTCTCTACGCACTCATATCTTGCAAGGTAATAGTTTTCATTTGGTTTTAATCCGATTTCTCTTGGTAATAAAAAATCCTCCGTACCTAAATATAGTACAGGTGATTTTGCTTTATTAAAACGACCTTTAGTAACCACTTCTTGCGGTGGTAACCACCATTCATTTTCATCTTCTAATGGTCGTCCCTCGTCTTTTCTAGCTCTGTAGAAAATAGTACCTTTAGGAACTATCATATCATCGCCTAATACCGATAATTTTTCACACAGACTTAATCCAAAAAACATAGTTACAAATTCATCCAACGATTTGCAATTTATTAATTTTTCTATATATTTATTATGCATATAATAATCCCCCCTTATCCAATCTATTTATCCGAAATATTGCTGCATTAAACTATTAAATAAAATCTGTGTCTCATCAAGTGCCTTTTGTACCACAACTTTTGATTTGTCGACTTGCTTAACGAAATCAGAGAACTCCATTTGCAATTCAATTGGCGGGACTGGAATTATTAAAGTCCCCAAAATCTGTTGATTTAGATTTTGAATATTTGCGCCTCTCCCAGCCATCTTTTTTCTTATTGAATCCGCCTTTAAAACTCTTAATAAATAAGGGATTGTAACCGCATTATCATACTTTCTATATCTTATACAGAATCCACTAAAAGTAGTCGGAATATCCCCTGGATAAACCGCAACACTCCTTCCCACCAATGCTTTATTTCCATTTGAGCGGACAAATACAATATCATCATCTTTTAACAAGTATTCTTCAGATGGCATCTCATTCAGCGATACTGTTGGGAGTTGTTCAGTATTATCTATTACTGATAAATCCTTAAAATCGCCTACCCCTAAACAATTTATTTCCACTCCGCTATCATCATAATGAAAATTCATACCATTCTTACATTTTCCCATATCTAATAATGGTTTAGTTTTCCAACCTTTTTCATTTAAAACTGAATCCCCAAACATCTCGACAAATCGGGCTTTGATGAGGTCATCTAGTTTTTCTAATTCTGCTTTTCTATTAGAAATAACCTCTTGTATTAAATGCATTCTCTTAGCAATACTCACTTGTTCATCATTCGAAAATACGGGTATATCAAGTTCATCAATATGCTCATTTCTAATGTTATTAATATTAGCACCAATAGCTACTTCTGATATTTTTCGTCTGTATATAGGACTTTGAAAATAGACGCCCAAATACTCTTCAATACCTTCCTTGGGTCTAACAACCTTACAAAATGCACCAAATGTACATTCCATGTTGAGTCTTATGCTTGCTGCCTTACCCACCAAGTTTTTACTTCCACTCGAAGCACAAATAAGAATATCCCCATCTTTAAGATACTGTTCATCTGACACTTTACTTTTGTCTACATATACAACATCATCAAAATTTATTTTTCCCTCATCTATATTATTTGCTCTTAGCAATATTACAGAATTATCATCTAGCTCATTATGCAAATCTTCTGGCTTATAAGAAACACCTCTGACTTGCCTTATAAGTGTTCTTACTTTCGTTTTTTCCATCTACACCATCCCTACAAATCCGAATTTGTTTTTCCTTTCCTTTTATTTTAGCCCTCTGACCCCATAATGAATTTTTCAAGGTCTTGACATGTAATTCTATTATGTTACTATTAACCATAGTCAACTTGCGCTGGATTAAAGCTGGGTTCCTGAATAGGAGTAGGCATGTTATTGCTTAGAATCCTTTGCTCCTGGGGTTGACTATTTTCGTCAATTTAGGGTTCAATGTATTAAATATTGTGTTTGATTTCTTTTTGTCATTTTCTTCTAAGTCAAAATAGAGATATTTTTTTAATATGACATATATCTAACTCTGTTTCATTCACACAATATAAATACAATTTTATCCTCTTACAAATGCAATAAGTGCTCTAACTCATCCATCTCTTTCCCAATCTCTATTTCAATCTCACGAATATTTGCCATTATCTCCGATGTCGGCGGATACTCTACAGCAACATATTCAATCTCTTTATACTTGTTAATACTAAGATCATAAGCATTATCCACAATATCCTGTTTTGGAACCATAAATGACTTATCTGTACGTTTTCGGTCTGTCTCCTTATCCAGATTTCTAAATCTCTCAATAATATCAGGAATATCATTTTCCGAGATCGGAGCTCGTTTATCATCCAAACTGAAACCATCTGCTGTCATATCATAGAACCAAACATTATCTGTTCCGCCATGCTCCGTTTTGGTAAACACAAGAATAGCAGTTGAAACTCCGGCATATGGTTTAAATACTCCAGAAGGCATTGAAATAACAGCCTCCAACCTCTGATTTTCAACAATCTCTTTTCTTATATCCTTATGCGCTTTGGATGATCCAAATAACACACCATCCGGAACGATACATGCACATCGTCCACCTATTTTTAATATACGTATGAATAACGCAAGGAACAATAATTCTGTCTTCTTCGTCTTGCAAACTTTAAGTAAATCTCCTGATACAGATTCTGCATCAAGACTTCCTTTAAATGGCGGATTTGCTAATACCAAAGAATATTTATCCTTGTCTGTGTTTTGATCAGACAAACTATCTCTGTATTCAATAAATGGATTGTCAATTCCATGTGTCATCATATTCATTGCCCCAATGCGAAGCATTGTTCTATCCATATCATAACCATAGAACATGTGATTCATATAATGCTCTTTCTTTTGCTTATCATAGAAGATTTCTTCTCTCTTTTTTTCTTTCAGATATTCTCCTGAAGCTACCAAAAAACCAGAGGTTCCACATGCCGGATCACAAATCACTTCATCGCTTGAAGGATCCATCATCTCAACCATCATTCGAATAATATGTCTTGGCGTTCTAAACTGACCATTAAGCCCCGACTGAGCAATTTTTGATAATAGGTATTCATACACATCTCCCCGTACATCAGCAGTCTGAACTTCATTCATCATTGCATAGATTTCATCCAAAGAGTCAACTACCTTTGATAAAACAAGGGGTGTTGGTAATTTAAATATTGCATCATCCATGTATTTGGAATATGCACTATTCTTATCACTGTGCAGTGTTTTAATAAATGGGAATACCCATTCCTGCATTATAGAGTACATTCTATCTGCTGGAAAATCACGAAAGACAGACCATTTAAGCTGTGAACCGTCAATTGTTCTTTCTCCAATCTTTACTTCTTCTGAAAAAATACTCTGAAATGGAAGCCCCAGCATTGCACTCTCTTTTGCTCTTATATTATCGGAATCATCCAAATCATGAATAAACATCAGATAGGTAATCTGCTCAATCACTTCAAGAGGATTAACCAGACCTCCTGCAGCAAAAATATCCCATAAACCATCAATTTTATTTTTTAATTCACCTGTAATCATTTAATCCTCCACTCTCCACACATATTTCGTGTAGCGTCCTCCACCAATTTTTTCAATTTCTCCATTCTTTAACAAATCTGCTAAAGCTCTCTGAATAGTTGTATCACTTATATCCGGATTCATATTCAACAATTCCGCTTTTGTAATTGTCCCTATATGTTTTCTTATTATCTCACGAACACGATCTGCTTTTGACAGATTAGGATTCGTCAGCAATTCCACTCTGGATTCAAATTCCTTATATGCGTTTACAACAACTCCCAGCATATAGTTCACAAATGGTTTATAATCATTTTCATTCTCATGCCAGTTAATGGAACTATCCTGAAGAACTTCATAATAAGTTTCTTTTGATTCTTCAATAATTCTTTCAATACTTATATACTTACCAACAATAAAACCCGACTGGTAAAGCAAAAGTAAAGTAAGCAATCTACTCATACGTCCATTTCCATCATTAAACGGATGTATACATAAAAAATCTAAGATAAACATCAAACTCAAAAGCAACGGATCTGCTTCAGACTTTGCCTCATGATACGATTTACACAATTCATCAATTGAAGGTGCAGTTTCCCATGCTGGAACCGGTCTAAATCGAACACATTCATTCCCATCCGCATCTGTTTCTCGAATAATATTGTCAGAAGTCTTAAACCGTCCACCTTCTGTACTTCCCAAAAATTTATACAAATCTCTATGCAACTGCAAAATATAATTTGCATTAATTGGAATATAATCATAATTTTCGTGAATTGTATTTAACACATCTCTATATCCCGCTATCTCAGCTTCATCACGATCCCGTGGTGTAGTTTTAGCCTGAACAAGGCTTTTGATTCTGTCATCTGCGGTAAATATTCCCTCTATTCTATTTGAAGCCTCAGTACTCTGAATTTTAGCAATTTCTACTAACTCAATTAATTCATCCTTATGTGCCTCGATAAATAATCTTTGTTCCCCTTTATACTCATTGATGAGCGTGAGTTTCTTTACTATCTCAGGCGTTAGCAGTTTGCTCCACTTTTCTTTATAATTATAATCTCTCATTCAATAGCCTCACATTTTTAATTTAGTCATTATATACTCGAATAACCTAATTGATTACTTATAAAATATCATGTTTTAATTTTATCGTCAAGGTTTTCAATTTAGTCATTATTGTTTATTTTGACTAAATTATTATCTGCGTGAAGCATTTAAATTTTCAGTAACTATACAAAAACAGCCAGAATATTGGCTCCGACTGTTATCTCACCCCTTATTTCTCTCCATCTCTCTCTGAATCCAGGTCATGATCACATCCACAAGATACTCCTGCTGTATCTGGCTCAATTCCCTGCCCGGCTGTATCTTATGCCATTTTCGGATGCACTCCCTGCAGCAGGTTGCAGTTGCATGCTGTGCGATAAATACCGGATGCCCTTTCATCGGCGTCTGTTTTCCATCGTTTGGAATAACCGCCGGAGCTTCCCGCTTTGCAATAAAGTCCTGCGCATGCTGTCTTATAGTATCCAGTCCTTTTTCATTTATGTAATCAATATCCTTCTGCTTTAAATGAAAGCTGCTTCGGAACTTGGAATTACCAAGTCTCTCAAATAGCTGCTTATACCATTCCTCTTTTGTCATCAAAATTCTCCAAACTTCTTATGGCATCCTAACACCTCCTGTTAGAATGCCATCTATAAACATAAATACTATATTATTTTTCCCCATGCTCCTTCACGACCAGTCTGCCTCTTCCGCTTTCCTTCGCCTCGTATAATGCATTATCTGCTTCCTCATATAACCGGTTAAAGGTTGCTTCTGACTTAGCGATGACTGCGCCCATAGAGATGCCGGTACCTCCCTCTGCAGATTTTACTGTCAGATTTACTTTGTCAAATATCTGCTGGGCATGTTCTTTGATCGCCTTCTCCGGCACACTCTTATTGAAGAACATCATTACCGCAAATTCGTCCCCACCCATACGACTGGCAAAATCTTCATTTCGTAAAGACGCAAGCAATGTCTGGGCGACTAAAATCAGATATTTATCACCATTATGATGACCATAGGTATCATTATATTGCTTAAATTTATCAACATCTATCATGATCATCATTGCATTAAAATCACCTGATAACAGCTTCATCTCCATATCATTCCGAAAAGCCGCATGGTTCAAAAGACCCGTCAGGGAATCTGTACGATATGTATTCTCCCAATTCCGCAATCTGACTTCTGCCTTATTCTGCTCTGCATCTGTCAGGATCTTCATGGAATAAGTACTCGATACATCTGAAATAATAATCTCTGCACGATCCTGTTTAACTGCCGAATCGTAAAAGACACGTCCATAGCAAAAGACATAAATATCCTTTCCATCCTTTCGATGGAGTCTGTGTTCCTGCAATACATATGTACTCTTAGCCAGATTGGCATTTGTCCGGCACAAATATTCTGTCCGATCAGCTTCAGGGATCAGATCCATCTGATTCATGGAATTTTTTTCTACATCCTCACCGGAATAACCTGTCAGCTTCTCGAAATTATCATCCACAGACAAAATATTCCATGAATCATCCAGCAAATATCTGCTGCATTGCACTGTATGTACACAGAATGCTTCCTGAAGTGTACTGTTATCCTCCGGTTTTGCCACTTGTTTGTGTTGAGGTTTTTCCTTCTCCTGCCTGAACTTATGAACTCCCTTTACGGTATCAGAATAATTCTCTGATATCATTTGAATAAACTCGGAAACAATAAACGGATCAAATTGTGTTCCGGCGCATTTTTTTAATTCTTCAAGTGCATCGGATACAGGCATTCCATTTCTATATGGACGGTCACTTACCATCGCATCAAATGCATCAACAACAGCTATTACACGTGACAGTACCGGTATACTCTCCCTGCTCAGTCCGTCCGGATAGCCCTTTCCATCCCATCTTTCATGATGATGTCTGATTTCCTCTGCAATCTGCTTCAATTCTACATTACTGTTTGCAATATCGTAGCCCTTTTCAACATGTGAACGCATGATCTTCCATTCTTCATCGGTAAGTTTTCCCGGTTTGTTCAATATCTCCATCGGAACACCGATCTTTCCGATATCATGAAGCAGACAGAGTAGGGACAAGCGGCTTTGCTGTATATCGGATAACTCTATACGTTTACCAAGCTCTGCACCCATAATCTGTGTACGGCGAACGTGATGCTCCGTATCACTGTCACATTCCTCAAGTGCCCGTATCAGAGATACCAGCATATCCGAATGAATGGATTTGCTGTCTACTAATTTCTTTGTACGCATAGCTTTAGTTGTATTTCGAATGCTTTCAACTATACTGTGTGTCTCATCTTCTACCACACTGACTGCATACTGAATACTTCCGTCGAACTTCTCCTTAAGTTTTCCGGCACATACTGCCCGAGGATGTCAAGTCATTGCTACAAAAAATATGCGGCTTTTTTACCACGAAAATGGCTTAAAACCGCATATTTCTGTATAGAGGACGTTATATAATTGTCACAAAGTAGGTGAGGAGGATGTTATATTATTGTCACAAGGTAAGTGGGAAAATGATACGTTATTACCAGAAACCCCTATTTTTAATTTAGTTTTTCAATGACATGCATCGCATCTAGATCATAACCACATTTTGTTACATTTTTGATTTCACCAAATTGTAAGATATCTCTCACCTTATAATAATAAACTTCCTGATCCTGTTGATTAAAAAATATAAGAAGTACTTTATCAGCTACTCCTACACTTTCCCATGCTCTGATTTTGTCTACAGATATATATTTTTTTATTTTATCTCCTCCTTCAATTTTAATATCAATCATTGCTACATGACACAAGAATGTCTCTCCATTATATTCTAATTCATAAAGTAGGTCATAATCCTCGTCTACTTCTTTTACTTCTCCCACTTTTTTTAACTTTCTGACAATTAATTCATCAATTTCATTGTCAAAAGCATTCTTGGTCATACGATAATTTGCACCTTCATCCAGAATATGCTTCCATTCGTCAATGTCCTTTTCTAAAAATTCCCCATCAGATTTAAAGTTTTCTGTTTCTAATAGCTTAGCTACTATCTCCTCGTACTCTTTCAATTTTTCACGTAATTCTGTTTGTTGTGTTTCTATAGTACGGCGTCTTACTACATACGATTTTCGATTCAACTTAAATGTTCTTATGTACTCTTTTCCTTGCATTGTCAATGCTTCAATTTGACAATTCTCTGACAATTTAATATGAACATTCCATATGTCATCTTTACAAGGATCTAATAGAGTCTGAGACCATGTATCTGACTTTCCAGCTTTGCCATTACAACTAACACATGAATAATACAAATTTTCATAATCATCTTTTCCGCCCTTTGCTATTGGAAAAAAATGATCTTTTTCGAAACTTTCTGGTCCTGCTAAATCGCCTTCTCTTATTTTACAATATGCACATTTTCTATTAAAATCTTTACTTAAAAATTTTTTACATCTTGAATCATTGTATTTCAAGAATCTTTTTTTCCTTAAGAATTCTGCCATTTTTTGCTCATTTCCTCAAATATTCTTTTAGTGCTTCGATTCGTTCATCTAAATATTCCTTTTGTAATTTATAGTTATTTTCAATTTCCCTTTCATTTTTTAAAGATAAATCCCTAGATAATGCCCGTGTAAGTCTCCTAACTACATTATCTATTTCTTTTGCAAGCTCTTTCTTTTTAACAGTCTGATCAAATTCTCCTATATGATCTTCAACAAAATCTTTATTTGTTAAATATATTATATAAATTTCTGCATCCTGTTCACGTATATTCTTTAAAACATCTATTCCTGTATATTTAACAGCTTGCTTTCCTAAATCATAATCTATAATTACGAAATCTACATTCTGATCAATCACTTTTTGATAAATCTCATTAATATCTTGTGGTAAATTTTCATATGGCAGCAATTGTATATTTTTTAATGAAAATAACCTTTTAATCGATTCAAAATTTTTTTGATCATCATCAATAAATAAGCCTAAATATTTATTCATCTTTCACCTCATCTACTGGAAATATAACTGTAAATTGGGCTCCTCCTATTGCATTACTCTTTCCAACCTCAATTTTTCCATTATAACTTTCCACAATATCCTTTACTATTGTTAATCCCAATCCTACACCATCTTCCTCTTTCGTTGTATTAAGCGGTATAAAAATCCATTCTTTCAAATTATCTGGTACTCCTGGGCCAGAATCTTCAAATACAATTTGATACTCTTCGCCAAAATCTATAGTCGATATTTTTATAACTCGTTTTCCGCCGGTACCTTTTAAAGCTTCAAATGAATTGGTTAACATATTCACTATTATTGATTCTAAATCTATTTGTTTCATAAAAATTTCACAAGAAAACTCCTGTAAATTGCTAATATCAATACTTATATTATACTCATCGACCAATATTTTATAATATTTAACTATTGTTTCAATAACATTTTTAAACGACAGTTTTTTTACTTCACTCCTCTTATTTTTCTTCAAAAATGCCATTAGCAAATCACTATAACAAGATATTCTTTGTATATCATTATCCAAATCGTTAAATGATGCTTTTATATCATTATCGTCAGGGAATTCCATAATAAGGCGTTCACGTGGATATACGATATTTAATAAGATTCTTGCTATTGCATCATCTGTCTCATGCCCAAAACTTCCTGCTAATATGCCTAATGCTGCCAAATTTTTATACAACCGCAATTCATTGTTACTGTCTCTCAACTTTTTTTCATATTCTTTTTTTGTATTTTCAAAATGCTTCTGCTCTTTTTTTTGATCGCGAGATACTGTTTCTAAAATCTCTGATACAGCTTTTTCGGCCTTATCAATATTTCCATTTTTTAATGCTTTTGAAAACTTTTCTTTCGTTTGAGATATTGATTTTGTCAATTCTCCACGTTCTTGTTTTCGTTTTTCCTCCTCTTCTGCAATCTTTGTTTGTTTTCGCTCTTCTAAATATTGAGTATATCTATGATTTTCAATAATATTAATACATTTGTTCACAACTTGTTTTAATTGTGCAAATGCTTCGTTTTCTATGATTGCCTCTCTATTTGTTGAATCAATAAGCAACGGATTAGCGTCCGAGTTTATATTCACAACACCAATTACCTGGTTATTTCCAACCCTGTAACCATGCGGATCACTTATCTTAATTTTATCCAATAAAAGCCAATCATTTCCCTCTTCCCCATATGGGCGTACTCTAAAACCATCTCTATATATTTTCACTCCACAAAATGTATCTAATACAGCCTTTGCTTCTGAGGCTTTCAATCCATCAAATTTTAAAGACGCATCTCTCAAGAAATAATAAATCGTTATTTGTAAATCACCGCATATATACACTTTTTTAAGTTCTTCCGAAAAATCTTTAATTGTGCCTTCTCGATCAGCATATCTTGCACAAAAAACTGTTTTTCTCTCTCCATTATCTATAGATTGAGTTTTTATTTTCGCCTCTACCTTTGCATATCTTTGTCTTAGTATATTATTCTCAAGTTTTACCTCATATAAATCATATTCTGGTGCTGTTATATATATAGAAAAATTGTTTTTTTCTTCAAAAGGTGACACTAAAAGTCTAAATTCTTTTATTACTTTCTCAATATCTTCCTTTTTCCAATTATCTCTTAAAGAATCTAATATCAAAAAAGTACCTGTATAATATTGTTCTTTATTTTTTCCAATTTTTTTATATAAAGTTCGTAATTTATTATAATATAATTCTTTTTCTTCCTGCTTTTCCACCTAATACAGCCTTTTCAATTGTACAATTTTCAACGAATGCAGCCATACATCTTTCTTCAACAACATTTTTTATATCTTCAACTCTCTCTTCTATACCATTATATTTTTCATATATAGGATATAAAAATTGCTGTATATTTCCAAGTGTTTCTTTACTATAAAATATTGAAAAATCCAGCTTATTATTTTTTAATATTTTCTCCCGGATTATGTTTTTAGAATCAATATCAATTCGTTCACTGACAAGCAAATATTCTACAGCTCGTTTTATATACTTCGCACTTTCAAAATCTGGACTATTTTCCAAAATTTCAACTCTTTGTTTCAACTCGTTAAAGTCAATTCCTTCGTATTTATTCCAATTCATATAATACTTAACAGGTCTGTTATCTTTCGTAAAAGAATACAACGTACAATATTCAGCCAATCTTTCAACAGAATATCTTCCTATCCCTTTTCTGCCCACACATCTACGTTTGTACTTCTTCGAATAAGGATTTTTCACCTTACTACTCGTTCCTATAACTGCCCATTTCGTTTCGATGTCATCACTCGAAAACCCACAGCCTGTATCAGCAATTATTATTTTCCCCTCCCCCGAAAGCATATTTGTGAATGCAACTTCAACTCCCTCACCGTCTGCATCATATGAATTTTTTACTAATTCAGTAAGAGCAGTAACATAATCCGTAACTAATTCACGTCCAAGTTGCCCTACATGTCTAGCATTAACCTTTATGCTTATTTCTTTTTCCATATCTTCACCTACTTTATACCCTGTTCAAATCATCACATAAAAAAGTAAACTCATTTATATCTTTTGCTGTAATTCGCAGTGATTTTCCACTTGCCGGGGTACCAATTCCATGCACGTATTTCAAAAACTCTTCACTCTCCAGTATTTTCTTTGCAATTTTTAAATCATACCCTTTTTCTGAAATCACATATATTCCTGCATATGGGATTGACTTTGTTCCAGTTTCATATGTGTTTACTTCATTAGTGACAACTGTTGAAATCAGCAATTTTTTCTTGTTCATATTTTGTAACGCCTGACTTCTTCCATATTCAAACCACTGTGCTGATTTATCTGCATCCCTTTTTTCTAATTCTTTTTTGTTTTTCAACAAATATGCATATGCATTTGGATATTTTCTTTTGAATAATTCTTCCGAATAATTAATAACCTTATCTTTTCGTATCATATATGGAAAAATAATATATTCTTTATTTCCATATTTCTGATTTCTTGGGCTAAGTGCCAATCGCATTGCCCCTCTTTCCAATTTCCAATGTTTTTTTTCAGCCTCATTAACAACAAAAACTTTATTTCTCTGTGTTGCTATTGCCATAGAAGCTTGAAATAAATCTCCAAAACGAATTTTGGAATGATTTTCTTGCGAGTTTTCAAAAATCCATTTTCCATATAATTTTTTCTTTGCAATAGTGATTTGTTCTTTTTTAGGGACATTATTATAATCTACCACTTCGGCATATTCGCCTTTCCTAAGAAACATTATCGTAGAAGATGTCATTGCATTATCAAATAATTTCTGATTAGGATAATCTTTTATCTCTACAAGATATTTTTTAATTAATTTTCTCAAATTCTGTGCATATACATTCTTATATATACTATTAGGAACCAAATACACCATCTTCCCATTTGAATCCAAATATTGAATAGCATTTTCGATAAAAGCATAGCAATAATCAGGCTTTCCATTTTTGCAGGTTATATATTCTTTTTTTATAAAATCGCGTACTTCTTTTTCAAGATTCCTATATGATATATAGGGCGGGTTTCCTATGACATATTCAAATTTAATATTAAATGGTCGTGCAAGTACATCTCCATAAAAAATATTCCATCTTACTTTTCCTAAGTCATACTTTTTAGCAATATTGTCTAAATTTTCTATACATTTATCATATGTCGTTTTTACAATTTCTGCACCATATATATCAGATTCTAGACCGAGAACTATGGCTTCTCTTGAATAACCTTCCTCATACGCATTTTGAATATACCGTTCTACAACAAGACACAGTATATTTCCTTCGCCACATGAGTTTTCTAGTATTTTTTTTCCATATACTGATTTCCGATATCCTAACAAATCCAGCATTTCATTAGCTATATACTCTTTCGTGAACTGTTGACATCTTATATCCATAGTTCTCACCACCTTTCTCTACGCATAGTTTGTTTTATTTTATCATGCTTCACCTGCTTTCTCAATGTGTTTTCAAACAATAAAATTTCTAAATTTTCACTCTTTCCACTCTACCTCCACTCTCCCATCATCATACACATATATCCCCTGCACATATTCTTCCAGCATTTCTCGTGTCAGCTTTTCATATCCTAAATACATCAACATCTGCTCCACCGGAACATTCTTTTTCATCAGGATTTCTTTCTCACCATTTATCAGTTCTCCCAGTTCCTGTACACGTTTCTGCAGTCGTTCTCTTTCTTCTTCCAACTGCATCTTTTCTTCCATGAACTGTTTCTGATTCATCTGTCCTTCGTGATATTTCTCATAGTTCTGACGGTTCTGAATCTTTATCTGCTCCTGACGCTTTTCACAATCTGCACTTTCGGTCTTATAGGCTTCTATGCTGTCCTCATGCTGTTTCCTCATTGTAAACAAGAAGATTATTCTGAAAGATTGGCTCCTTGTCATATCTGGCTACACCGGATGGAAAGCATCTGGTGGCTGTTTTCATGTTTCCATACCCATGATCAATCCCGATCACCATAACTGTCTCATTATTGTTGTTTTTCATCATTCTCATAATCATACCTCATACTTTCTTAATATTTATTTTTGACTTTCTCCCAAATTCGGGAAAAACCTATATTTGTATCAGCTAAAACGTTGATACCTGAAAAAGGGCAATCAGTGTAAAAAAAGCAAAATTTTATGTACTCTGGCAGCTATCTTTGTTATTTCTCCTGCTCCGGTAACATTTCTTTTTGCTTATTTTGCCCTAAATGCCCTTAATTCCCTGATTCATATTTAACTGTAACTGTTTATAATCTGTATCTGTTTCTTCAAAAGGTATTCTTTCTTCTGGATCTACAGGACAAAAATCTTCTTCCTTAACTGCAATATCCTGATAATAAAACTCACCATTGTACTGCTTTAGAAGGAAACCTTTATCTGTCATATTCCTGAAAAAGTTAGATTTACCATGCCCCTGTCTGCCATTCTCTTTGCAGTATTCCTCATACATATGGAACACTTCACTTCGTTTCAGACGTTTTCCTTTGGCACGCACCAATGACTCATCAATAAAAGCACAGATACTATCTGACGTCCGTTGCACTTCTCTTACACATTCTTTGCTGTGTTCGCTCTCCGTGAACTTTCCCTGTTCATACAGTTCTTTCAATGCAATCATCGCCATATGAATCGCATAATCGGATTCTGCCTGTACCTTTTCCTTTAAGTGCAGATCTTTTTCACCACTTTTTACTACCCGGTTCATATCGAGAATCAGTAGTCTACGATAAAAAGCATCTGACTTGTCCTCAAGATTCTGTGGCATTTCATTGGTAGAAAAAAGCAGCTTTGCATAAGAGTGGAAATGAATTGCATCCTGTCCTTTTTTCTCATAAATCAGTGTGTCCTCACCGACTGCTTTCTTTAATACATCTGTGTTCTCCATTGCTTTGCATGGAATATCCGCACAGGCATTTAACAGCTTTCCATACATTCCAGTCGCATAGAATCGTTTGTTCAAATCCTGTAAAGAAATGCTGGACATATTGGTGATTCCTACCACATACTGGATTAGCGATACTGCTACAGACTTTCCGGTTCCACCATTTCCTTTCAGCGTAAGAAATTTTTGAAACTGCGTATCCTGTGTCATGCAGTATCCAAAATACTCCCAGAATGTCTGCTGTTCTTCTTTGTTAGGAAGAGACGATGCAAGATACTTTTTGATATTTTCTCCACCTTGTAACACCTGCTCACGATCCTCTGGATAATAGGGAAATGGAATCTGATTGATTGTCAGATAATCTGGATTGTGTTCCAGCATTTCACCCGTAACCGGATCATAATATCCATTTTTAAAGTTAATCCACCGCACAGGCTGTTTATTTAATTCATAGGCTTCTCTGTGGACTTTTGGCTGTGTGATCAACAGATTATAGATTCTTTTGATCACTCCACTTTGTACCTGATCTCGATAGATCAGCTTCTGAATACGATATTTCATTCTTACCCCATCATGGTCTTCCATGAAAACGCCATGCTCATAATAATACGGTGTGATTCCTACCACAAAAAACTGAACATTCTCCACCAGATAATCTACAATCTCCATATCCCGGACGCCTTTCACATTTCCTTTTGCATCAAATAAGTGAAAACGACTCAGTTCCGGTTCTTCTTTTGGATTTCGCTCAAACCGAAGAATATACTGTTCCAGTAATTTCTCAACTTCTTTCTGATTATCCAGTTTGCCAAGATACTCTTTCTCTTTGAACAACTGCCAGCCTGCTTTTCCATCAAGACCAGCGTCTTTGAAAAATGTCAGCAACTTATCATTTACCCACTTCACTGAACAGGAAGCCACATAATGATAGGCACACTGACAGCTTCCAGTAAACTGAATAGCTCTCATTTCTTCTATAAAGGAATCTACACTGAAATAATATCCGTCATCTTCCTGCGCCAGACAAAGTGCCTGATAACCTGACATCACAATATTAAGTGCGATATCCTGATTGTCCACCAGAAAGATATAGGTCTGTGCTGTCCCTTCTGGATTGGTTTCCATATAATGCTTCAAAAACTTCTTGTTCAAACTTATCACTTCCTTTCAGGCAAAGAAAAAGACGCAAGCCATATTTTATGACTCACGCCTTACTTCGCTCACAATATTCTATTTTTATCAGTTACCTGCCAGATTGATTACTGGCATTCCTTATACATAAATCAATTCTTTCAGGATAATCTCTTCTGCAATCGCTCTGTGCTGATTGGCAGCTCTTACCCATGCCATCTGATCTTTCTCCTTATCCGGCAGTGGTTCTTTTTCTTCCAACTGTTTCAGAATCACTTCTTCCCGTTCCCTGGCTGCCTTGTCCACTTCCAGAAGATGCTCTCCAATGGTATCCTGTAAAAGCATCACCTGATAGGTTGAATTTCGATGGTTCTTCAGATAATCTCTGCGTAAGAATCCATATTTGCCAAGTTGCTCCATCTGATTACCGGATTTATAGGTGAGGTTCGGAATCAGGTATCCATTTACATTTGTATAAGTCAGTTTCATATTCATAAGACCTCTCTTTCGTTTAAACTTTTATCTGTAACAGAACCAGATGTTCATGTTACGTCATTGCTACAAATCTTTCTTTCCATATTATTTTGAATCCAACCCGGGCAGATTTTCTTCAAAATCATGGTGAAAGTGCTTCGTTTCTGTGTTGGGAAAATGAACGGAAACACTTGATTTTACTGACTTTCTTCAATGTAACCTTATTATAACGTCCTCCCCATCTCATCTTCACTGCTTCGGCTACACAGTGCTATAAGATGTGCCTCGGTTCCTCTGACATAATATGCCCTTTCAGGAAAACAGGTTCTCATATTTTCCGACAACAACCGGATCTTCTGATCCCCTGCTTTTTTCCCAAGTGTGCTGTTGATAACAGACAAACTATTAATATCACATACAGCAATTCCTACCGGGAACGTAAAATGATCATTTTTTTCCAATGCAAGCTGTTTGAAATTTTCCCATTTCTGAAATCCTGTAAGCATATCCGTCTCAAGTGCGATATCTGTAAATACAAACATCTGACCAATCTTATGGCCGTTTTTATTTTCAAGCTTCTTTACATCACACCGCAATGTCTTTTCTTCCGTTTCCAACTTAACATAGCATTGCAGGGAAAAGCTGTCGTCATCTGATTCCGGATCAAACGACAATCCATATACATCCAGAAAACTCTGAAGATCTTTACATCCGGTCAACAGTTCTTCTCCCAGGAAAAAATCAGCTCTTTCATTATGCAGAATCAGGTGCTCGTCATCATCAAACAAAACGATGCCCTGCCCTATATTTTCAAATATACTTGTCTTCAATTTATTCAACATCCCATGTGTGGAATAATCAAAGCAGCTCCAATAAATAATAAATGATACTACACTGTATCCTCCGATCGAATAGTCCAGTAAATTCACTACAGATTCGCCCGGTAAAAATAAAAAGATCGCATTTGACCCTACAATAATAAGAATTCCTATGATAACACTTAAATACTGCCAACGATATTCTTGCGGAATCTTGCAAATCTTCCGAATCAATAAACCTACCACCAATAACACCATTACATACGAAAATATCAGATGGAGCTCATACAAGGGCTTCATCTGATAGCTATACTTTGCAATCAGCGTATCCCGTGGTTTATATTCAATTGCAATTTCCATAAATGGATTAACTGCAAACACGATCAATTCATATATACAATATAAAAAGCAGAATGCTACCATCCATTTCCCATATCCGGAAAACTTTCCTTTTGTGAAATAAACCGTGAAAATTAAAAGAGAGACAAGCATAAAATCTATACTTATAAAATATATACTCGACATAGCCGCCATGCACATATAGGAATCACTTATGATACTGATCAGATAACTAATATCTACAATAGCCGCACCCATACAGGCAAACCCCAGAAATCTACCTGTTGTTTTATTCTTTTTAAAAGATTTTACCGCTAATAATATATCTGTAGCAGCAATAATAATTGATATGACTATATATGCATTGATCATAACTGTCTCATTCATAGAAAGCCTCCCATATTCAGGCAAAATCTGAGTTTATTTTACTATTTTTGAGGCAGTATGGCAACACCTATGCGTATCACAAGCGCCGGCAGTTTAGTTGAAATGTAAAAATTCTTGTCGGCTATCACTTTTCGCCACCTGTCGCAAATGGCAAAAATTTTTCCAGTTTCCCATTTGTTTCTTTTAAGATTATCAGATCCTTATACTGCACCTCATTTGCACTATCTTCTATATTTAATGTATAAGAAATATAAGTCTTATCTGCTATCTGATAGGTAGATGCATACTCTGAAAGAGAGTGGTCTGCCGATACATCCGGCATCGTATCTGATACCTTCTGCATTTCATCATATGTTGCTACTTCTTTAAATTCATCCTTATTTACATCATAAAGATATCTTTTACTGTTATCTGACATATAAAATTCGACAAATTTTCCATTTTCTACAGCTTTCACACAAACATATGGATATCCCTGAATCTGTGTCATATCAAGCGGACGAAAATCACAATATCCAACCAAGTTATTTTTTGAAAAATCATATACCCATATTCCTATGTAGTCATACATAATTATTTTCTTGTCATTACAATATAGGATCTGTGGCATCGTTGCCCCGAGCTGCATATATTCTTTTCCCACTTCAGATGCGATCACCTTATACGCATTTTCTTTTCGATTGCTTATCAATATAAAACATCCGGCAAAAATAAATATAACTATTACTGCCGCAACCGATAACCACTTAATCCAGCCATGTTTTTTCTTTCTATCTACTTCAGTTATATATCGGCCATCCAAATCCTGCAACAGCTCAAACATATCTTCTCTGTTCATAATTCGAACCCCCTTTCTGACAAATATATGCGTAATTCTGCCCGCATTCGATTTAATATCACCGATACATAATTCTCCGTCATATTATACCTGTCAGCAATATTTCTAATGCTATCCGCATACCAGTATCTGCATACAAATAATTGCCTCTTTCTTTGGGATACATTTGCCAGATACTCATTTATAGTTCTAATTAATTCTTTCCGTTCTACTTCATCCACAGGAGTATTTCTCTCTGAAATGATATCTTCTAATTCATCTAAGATCAATTTCGTTTGTCCTCCACCCCTTTTGGTCGCCGTGTTTTTCTTATATCTGTCAAATGAAAGATTTCTTACAATTTTCCCTAGATAAGTTGACAACCTAACCGGTTTTTGCGGTGGTATTGAATTCCATACCCGTAAATAAGTATCATTTACACATTCCTGTGCATCCTCATAATTTCCCAGAATATTATTTGATATTGCATAACAGTACGCCTCATATTTTTCCTTTGTTTTCAAAATCGCATTTTCATCTCTATCCAGATACATCTGAACAATCACCTTGTCATCCATTCAAATACCTCCTTCTATCTATATACACGACTTTTCAACAAAAATCTTACAATATTCTTTATCTCTCCCCCACCGAATTTTCCAGCACTCCATAAATGCAATCAAAGCAGCCGGTTCCGCTTCGTATTGCGATTAAACCGGCTGCTCCATCCATTCATCGATTACAACAAGGTCCCGGCAACAACATCAAAGTCTTACCGATCTCAAGCCCTTTTTCGTCAAATCTCATAACTGCCTTCTGTCTTTTTATTTAAAAAAAGAGAGATGTCTCGCTTTTTTCAAAAATACATCAACAAAAAAGATATTGTCAAGTTTTTTCCAAGCTCCTATTGTTTATAAATTATCGTTTATTCAGTACCAGAATCTTGTTTGAAAAATTCCTTACAGACGGAATCTTTCCAAGCACTTTATATATGGGAGCAAATTCTTTCATCCCCTCTACCAGACTGATATCTCTTTCGCTCCGGAAAGAAGGTGTAACACTCTGAAATGCTTTTCCACTTTTCACACCCCAGATGAATTTCGCCCGGCTTCCCTCTATGGACTTCTCTTTCATATGCTTCACAACAAATGGTGCCATTACCTCAACCAGAACCTTTGCCTGTGTAAATGTCTGATCAATGATCTCAAACATCTTCCGCACATCCTGCTCCGTTAAATACATCGTAAGACCTTCGATCACCACCAGAACCGGTTCTCCATGATACTCGATATCCACCGTATAAGATGGATCAGTTGCAGACTTTGCGATCTGGTAAACCGGACCATTCTCCTCAAGGAAACGGCTTCGGATATCCATGGTCTCCGGAAGATCGATATTGTACCAACGCTGATATTTTCCCTTCATCCGGTAGCAACGGGTATCCAGTCCGCAGGCAATATTTACAACAATGGCATCCGGGTGTTTGGTCAGATAATCATTTACCAGACGATCCAGCACGATCGTTCTCGCAATTACACCGCTGCTCATCAGCTTATCGGATTCTGCTTTTGAGAAATCATAATCTAACTGTGATACGATCTCGATCGCTTTCTTATCATAGATATGGTGATTCTCTTTTTCGGATTCTGCCGCTCTTGCAAATAAAGTCTGCAGCATCGTCTCCGGTACTCCCTGTACTCCTACCTTTGTTTTAGCCTGTTCTCCTGTTGTTCCTGTCTGCATTACTTTTCCTTCACTCATAGCTAATTCTCCTTTTCTGTGTTTGCATAACAAATGTTATTTTTTGTTATGTTGTAAAAAAAGAACCCCACAGCTATATGCTGTGAGGCTCTCTTAGATTCTGTATTAATTTGTCTGTTCCACCCATTGAGTAGATCCCGATCTTCTCAACCAAATACAAACTATCTTCCATACTATAATTTCCTTTAATAATCTCCAGACATCCATCCAAACGGATCTTTGCCAGTATCTTTACAAGCTTTTCATCCGGCTCGTAATCCATCCGGCTCTTATAAAATGTATATATGGACTGCTCCATCAGTTGTTCTACCTTGGAGCGATACATCTCATAACAGCTTCCCTGCGCCTTTTCCAGAATGATCACCGCTTCCTTCCGATGTTCCAGAATAAACTGCATCATCTGGACATCCAACTGTGTGCCAAGCTCCGGTTCTGCAAGCTCTAACTTCATATATCTGACAAGCAATTCTTCATATTGAACGACCAATGGTTCAAATATCTCCCGAAACAATGCTTCTTTATTCTTAAAATAAAAATACATTGCACCGGTCGTAACTCCTGCCCGACTGCAGATCGTTCGAAGACTTGCTTTGTTATAGCCATGCATGAAGAATTCGTCTAATGCTGTCTGTTTAATTTTCTCTATTGTGTTTTCCTGATCATTCATCATAACACATGTTATGTTAGATACTTCTAACCAAAATGTCAAGTATTATTTTCCGGTCACGCCCTTTACCTTATAATTTCTGACACCCGAAGCCTTCTTCTCTTTTATTTTTCTGTCACCCGACATATTTTCCTGCAAAATCTGTGTCCTCTATCCCACATGATCTTACATTAGCAACAGTAAAACAATATACATTTATTTTACTTACATAATCTTTCCATCTGTTGAAATTGTAACTACATTCCACGGAAGGAATTTTCCGCTGTTCTGAAGCGCATTCTTTACAGCCATCTCAATACCACCACAACACGGAACCTCCATTCTTACAACCGTAATGCTCCGGATATTATTATTCCGGATGATCTCTGTCAGCTTTGCAGAATAATCTATCATGTCAAGCTTCGGGCAGCCCACCAAAGTGATATGTCCCTTAATAAAATCCCGGTGGAAATTCGCATATGCATACGCTGTACAATCCGCCGCAACAAGCAGCTTTGCTCCATCAAACCAAGGGGCTGTCACCGGAACAAGCTTAATCTGTACCGGCCACTGGCGCAGCTCTGACTCCTGCTGTCCCATCATCGATGCTAACTGCTGTGCAAGCTCAGGTGATATTGCACCATTCTGCGCAGTCTTACTCCCAGCTTCAACAGCTCTTGTCTTTTTGTCATACTGGTCTCTGTTAAATGTTTTCATAGCCGTACCCGGACAACCACATGGCAGAGGTTCTCCTGATGGATTGCCTGCTTCATTTGCCATCTTCTCAGCTTTTGCCGCCAATACCGCCGCCTCATCATAGTCTGCTGCTTCACGCTCAACAAATGTAATAGCCCCGGTCGGGCAGGTTGGAAGACAGTCTCCCAGTCCGTCACAATAGTCATCCCGAAGCAGCTTTGCCTTACCATTCACCATCCCGATCGCGCCCTCATGGCATGCCGATGCACATGCCCCACAGCCGTTACACTTTTCTTCATTAATTTCTATAATCCTGCGAATCATCATTTTTCCTCCTGAATACCCGATACCTGATCATTCTATGATATTTGCTGTTATATTTGTCGCTTCATTGATGGACAATATACATCATAGCTTTCTTTCATCACTTAACTGTCAATCAGGTTCTTGATTTTATGTGCTTATTCTAATATACTTATTTCAAAATGTATGTTGGATTTCCAACAAAATAACATTTAAGGAAATGGAAATTTTATGAACAAATCTGATCTTACATCCTATATTGATACCCTGTCAGCCTGTCGCCTGTTTACCGGCATCGATGAACAGAATCTGCCGGCCATGCTTACATGTCTGGATGGAAACCATATTCATGTAAAAAAAGGGAATCCCATATTCGTAGAGGGCGATCCAGCTCGCTTTATCGGAATCATCCTTACCGGAACAGCGCAGGTGATCCGAGAAGATTATTATGGAAACCGAAGCGTTATGACAAATTTACAACCCAGTGATCTGTTTGCAGAAGCCTTCTCCTGCGCAGGTCTTTCTACTGTACCAGTCAGCGTCTTTGCCATGACTGACAGTGATATTCTGCTTCTGGACTGCCATCATCTTCTGACCTCATGTTCGAATTCCTGTGATTTTCACAATACCCTGATCCGGAATCTGCTGCATGAAATTGCCCGGAAAAACCTTGCGTTAAATCAAAAAATACGCTATATGTCAGAGAAAACAACCCGTGATAAATTAATGGCATACCTCTCCGATCAGGCAAAACAGAATCATTCGGATACCTTCACGATTCCTTTCAATCGTCAGGCACTCGCAGACTATCTCGGTGTAGAACGCTCCGCCATGTCCGCTGAAATCAGCAAACTAAAAAAAGACGGAATCATTGACACTCAAAAGTCAACCTTCCGCCTACTCTAAAAACATGCTTGCAAAGAGCATACCTTACTATATAAGTTTATGGCATAAAAATGGAAGATGAATTATTATTATGCAGCAAGCCTTTCCGAGCGCCGGTACTTAAGTTACGTCTTTCGTAACTTTACGTACCGCTGCGCCGAGGAATAGAGCGAAAGCGTCTTGCGAAATAATAAGTAATTTCATCTTCCATTTTTATTCACAGCCTAATTTTCAAGAATGCTCTTTGCAAGCTTCTGCTGCTCCTCTGTTGGAGGATCGATTCCCTCTAATTTATAAGGGATTCCAAGTCTCTCCCACTCCTGAATACCCAGCTTATGATATGGAAGTACCTCTACCTTATCCACTGTTTTAAGAGTATCTATAAATTCTTTTGTCTTCTTCAGATCATCCTCATCTGTCGTAATTCCCGGAACAAGTACATGTCTGATCCACATATGCTTGCCATGATCGGACAGATACTGTGCAAGCTCCAGAATATTCTGATTTGAGAACCCTGTTAATTCACGATGCTTATCATCATGAATCTGCTTAATATCAAGCAGAAAAAGATCTGTAAGGCTCATCAGTTCATTGAACTTTGAGAAGAACGGTTCTTCTCTGGTAAATGGATTTCCGGCCGTATCGATCGTAGTATGGATACCCTGCGCCTTCGCAAGCTTAAAAAATTCGATCAGGAAATCCATCTGAAGTAAAGCTTCACCACCGCTTACAGTGATACCACCCTGACCTTTCCAGTATGGCTTATAACGAAGTGCCTGCTTTAACAGATCTTCCGGAGTTCTGGCCTCGATCTTAACACCTTTATCTTTGAGCAGTTTTGTATTCTCTTCAATTTTTTTCTCAAGTGCTTCTCTTTCATCATCGCTGACATCGTCAGCATACAGTCTGCTGTAATCTGTTACAAGATTCCATGTCTCTGGGTTATGACAATATTTGCATCTCATCTTGCATCCCTGTAAAAATACAACAAATCGAATTCCCGGACCATCGACTGCTCCAAAGCTTTCTGTTGAATGAATATATCCTAAAATCTGTTTCTTTTCCGGCATGTTCCACCTCTAAGTTCTTTCTATTATTTTACACAATTACACATTAAACAACCACGACTATGCATCTGTTTCCACCACTCACAGCTTCATAGCCTCTTTCTATTTTCTCTCTGATACACAATTTTCATACATGATATAATGAACGCAAAATTATTTGCTCGCAAGGATGCTGATTTTGCGAAATGCATAGAATGTGCGAAGCACATGATATAATGAACGCAAAATTATTTGCTCGCAAGAATGCTGATTTTGCGAAATGCATAGAATGTGCGAAGCACATGATATACGGATAAAAATCCGTCTGCCTTATGCTGTAAAAAAGTCCCGGAGATAGACTCCCCGGGACTCCAATCTTTTACTTATCTGTTAAAACATTCAGACTGTGTAAGATTTACAGTGAGTCATGGAATGTTCTGTTGATAACGTCGAGCTGCTGCTCACGTGTAAGTGAGATAAACTTAACAGCATATCCTGATACACGGATTGTGAAGTTAGCGTACTCTGGCTTATCCGGATTCTCCATTGCATCAAGGAGCTTATCCTTACCGAATACGTTTACATTTAAGTGGTGAGCACCCTGATCGAAGTATCCGTCCATAGCGCTTACAAGCTTCTCAGCTCTTTCTTCCTCGTCATGTCCGAGTGCTGATGGGTTCATTGTCTGAGTATTTGAGATACCATCTAATGACCACTCATAAGGAATCTTAGCTACTGAGTTCAGTGAAGCAAGAAGTCCTGATGTCTCTGCACCGTAACTTGGGTTAGCACCTGGTGCGAATGGTGTCCAAGCACGTCTTCCATCCGGAAGGTTACCTGTGTACTTACCATATACTACGTTTGATGTAATTGTCAGGATAGATGTTGTAGGCTCTGAATTACGATATGTGTGTCTCTTCTTGATGTCTGTAAGGAACTCATGAAGAAGCCATACACCGATGTTATCAGCTCTGTCATCATCATTACCATATTTAGGGAATTCTCCCTCGATCTCAAAGTCTTCTGCAAGACCTGTTTCTGCGTTACGAATAACCTTAACCTTAGCATACTTGATAGCTGACAGTGAGTCGATTACGTGTGAGAATCCGGCAATACCTGTTGCAAATGTACGACGTACATCTGTATCGATAAGTGCCATCTCTGCTGACTCATAGTAATACTTATCATGCATGTACTGAATCAGGTTCAGGATATTTACATAAAGTCCTGCTAACCAATCAAGCATCTTCTTGTACTTAGCAAGAACTTCATCATAGTCAAGATACTCTGCAGTAATTGGAGCATACTCAGGACCAACCTGCATTGGCTTACCTGTCTTCTTGTCTAAGAACTTCTCATCTTTACCACCGTTGATAGCGTAAAGGAGACACTTAGCAAGGTTTGCACGAGCTCCGAAGAACTGCATCTCTTTACCTGTCTGTGTAGCTGATACACAGCAGCAAATTGAATAGTCATCACCCCAGATAGGCTTCATAACATCATCATTCTCGTACTGGATTGAGCTTGTTCTTACTGAGATCTTAGCAGCATACTTCTTGAATGTATCCTGAAGAGCTGAAGAATAAAGAACTGTAAGGTTTGGTTCTGGAGCCGGTCCCATGTTCTCAAGAGTATGAAGGAATCTGTAGTCGTTCTTTGTAACCATTGAACGTCCGTCAACACCGATACCACCAACTTCAAGTGTAGCCCATACAGGGTCACCTGAGAACAGTTCGTTGTATGACTTAATTCTTGCGAACTTAACCATACGAAGCTTCATTGTGAAATGATCGATAAGCTCCTGAGCCTCAGCCTCTGTAAGCTTTCCGGCCTTAATATCTCTCTCAATATAAATATCAAGGAATGTTGATACACGTCCTACTGACATAGCAGCACCATTCTGAGTCTTGATAGCTGAAAGGTATCCGAAGTATAACCACTGAACAGCTTCCTTAGCGTTTGAAGCAGGCTTAGAAATATCATAACCATATGACTGAGCCATAACCTTCATCTCCTGCAGACGTCTGATCTGCTCTGCAAGCTCTTCTCTCTGACGGATAACATCATCAAACATATTACCATCGCCACAGTTTGCCTTATCTTCCTCTTTCCAAGCGATCAGCTGATCGATACCGTAAAGAGCAACTCTTCTGTAGTCACCTACGATACGTCCACGTCCATAAGTATCAGGAAGACCTGTTACGATATGTGTATGACGTGCAGCTTTCATCTCTGGTGTATAGGCATCAAATACTGCCTGGTTATGTGTCTTGTGATACTCTGTAAAGATCTTATGGAAGTTCTCGTTTGGCTTGTAACCATACATCTCAAGAGCTTCCTCAGCCATCTTAATACCACCATAAGGCATGAATGCTCTCTTAAGTGGTTCATCTGTCTGAAGACCAACAACCTGCTCAAGGTCCTTTGTCTCAGGATCAATATATCCAGGGCCGTATGCTGTGATGCTTGATACAACATCAGCATCCTCCTTTAATACACCGCCGTTATCTCTTTCTGCTTTCTGAAGAGCCTGAAGCTTGTCCCAGAGCTTGTTAGTAGCATCTGTTGGTCCAGCAAGGAAGCTCTCGTCTCCGTCGTACATTGTGTAGTTGTTCTGGATGAAGTCTCTGACATTACATTCTTCTTTCCAGAGTCTACCTGTGAATGAATCCCATTCCTGGTTCTGTAACATAATAATTTTTTCTCCTTTCAATTTTATATTATGTGAATATATAAAACACTCTAATGGTATTATACAGAATCTTTTTTTATAATTCAACAATCCTTATCATTTTTATTGTATTTCTTTTCGTACATTCGCATAATTTTTACAAATTTTTTTAATCTCTGAAAAAAGCTTGACACAGAGTGAACTCCAAGGACTATCATTTAATTATCAAAGACAAGAAGGATCGTCAAATGAATAAATTATCAGACACATTTGAACTGAAAAATAGAGTATCAATTCCATGCATCAGATATGGAAATGAAATCAGCGTTGGCAAAGGGATTTCCGAAAGTGGAATTGCGATACATGGAACGCCATGACAGATTTGTATAAATCCGGCAAAATCAGTAACACCATATCGAATCGTTGAAAATGCCAACGTGTGCTTATCATATTGAATACCGGTTGTTTTCCTGCCGGCACATCCAGTGCCAACCGCAGCTTGGTCGCCGGCTTTATATCTATCGTTCCTGCCATTTTATCCCTTACTTTCTTCTTTATATATCGTTCATTCTGAACAGACGAATCTATACTTTATCTCCCATCCTGATTTTTGTCGATTTTTAAGTATATGTAATGAATATTTTAACATATTGTAAACAGAAAATCCAGTATTTTATATCAGGAATGCGTTAATTACGGCAAATAACCGCATACGTGAAAAAAGCTGCCGGAATCCATCATATATCTCCCTTTTCACCTGCATTATATCAGGCAAAACCGGTTAATAAATGACCAATTCCGACAGCTTTTTGTCTCAGCTATTGTTTCTTATAATATCCCATATAATAGTATACTGCTTATGATTCTCTGCTGTTCTTCTCTGCATCTGCAGATATCTTATCGCTATCCGATTCTTTTTTAATAAATGTCTCATTAATGAAAAAGAATCCTCCGAGACCGATTGCAACAACGCCAAAAACAATAGCAAATATATCCATACCCATTTTATTATTCTCCTTTTCTTCTTACATATTCAGTTTTCAAATGTAAGAAGTCAGGAGTTTCTTTCCGTCCTTTTTATGTATATACTCAAGCCTTCGATACCATTGAGATGCATGCACCAGTGTGCCGATCTTCACCCACCATTTTCTGGTATCACAAACGAACCCGGATAAGGTAAACAGAAACGGTAAAACCAGGATCCACAGATCAACTGTTTTCTCCGATTGAAACGATTTCAGGCTCTGCGTTTCAAACACTGTACGAAGAACGCTTCCTGTCGGAAGTATCCCTATTTCATTAATTGATGTCGTCCGGACTTCACGAAGCACAGATTTATTCTGTTCAAGCCCCCGCTCCATTCTGGAACTTTCTATATCACCTATGCCAAAAACGGTGGCAGCTAATATCAATATGATACAATATATCACACATATTTGTTTCTTCTGTTGTTGAAGCATAGTTGCCACCTCACTTTCTGTAGATTTCTTTCTGCATATCCTATACTTACTGCATGCCACATAATCAACACACTTGAGAACGAATAATTCTGCGTTCATTATCTCATAAATATAACAAAATGAATATTCTTTATTTTATTCTTATCTATTTCTTAATTTCTTCGCGGAGCTGTGTTCCAAGTTTCTGAATATCTTCTTCCAGATCACCCTCCAGCTCATGCACATCTTTTTCAAGACGATCCTTAAACATCAGAAGGAAACTGATAAGAAGCAATCCGCTGGATACCCAGATAGCATGGAAGCCCAGATGTACCGACAAAACACCTCCGATTCCGGCTCCGACCGCAAAGAACAGGATCACACCGAAATAATATAGTGACATTTCTAACTGCTCCGGCTTCTTTTCTCTTAAATATACAGATAAGGCTGCTGTACCACTTCTGAGATTTCCGATACACATCGTACTCGCATAAGAATGTCCGTTGACTTTCCGGAATGTCTGAACCTGCATTGCACAGGAAAAAGATACCAATACCGTTGCCAGCATGTTCCATCCTTCTGTTAAAAATCCAACAAAAAACAAAATTAAAATCTCCATCAATAAAATGGATTGTCTCCAATGAAGCTTCTTTGCGTATTTGAACCGTCCCTGTACCTGTTCTGCAAAGAACACCCCAAATGCAAATGCAAACAATGGATACAGATAACGAAGTCCTGCCTGCCATTCACCCATCATAAAATGCTGACTCATCAGCACTACATTTCCTGTCTGCGCATTTGAAAACACTTCATCTCTTGTAAAATATGTATAAGCATCCTGAAATCCACCGGATAACGCCAGAAACACACTGGTAATAAATGCTTCCGACATCTGCCGTTCTGCCTGTCTGTTCTGCCTAACTTTCATCTCAATCAACTCTCCGTTCTTCTTCAAATAATATCAGACACAATATAGTTAGCAAGAACGATATGCTCTGCTACAAAGAAAAACCGGATGTGAAACCCACACCCGGTTCTTCTTTGTCCGAAGTATATCCTGACGTTATAGTGTCTCAGGTGTATCTCACGAACATATATTGTATTCTGATCATTCAGATATTATTTCTGAGGACCTGCTGCAACTAATGCCTTACCGGCTTCGTTGCTCTCGTACTTAGCAAAGTTCTTGATGAATCTGTCAGCAAGATCTAATGCCTTTGTCTCCCATGCAGAAGCATCTGCATAAGTGTCACGAGGATCAAGGATTGCCGGATCAACACCCGGAAGCTCTGTAGGTACTTCAAAGTTGAAGTAAGGGATCTTCTTTGTAGGAGCTGAAAGGATAGCACCGCTAAGGATAGCATCGATGATACCTCTTGTATCCTTGATTGAGATACGCTTGCCTGTTCCGTTCCATCCTGTATTTACAAGATAAGCCTTAGCTCCGCTCTTCTCCATCTTCTTAACAAGCTCTTCAGCATACTTTGTAGGATGTAACTCAAGGAATGCCTGTCCGAAACATGCTGAGAATGTAGGTGTCGGCTCTGTGATTCCACGCTCTGTACCGGCAAGCTTAGCTGTGAAGCCTGACAGGAAGTAGTACTGTGTCTGCTCTGGTGTCAGAATAGATACCGGAGGAAGTACTCCGAATGCATCTGCTGAAAGGAAGATAACATTCTTTGCTGCAGGAGCTGATGAAATAGGACGAACGATGTTCTTAATATGATCAATTGGATAAGATACACGAGTATTCTCTGTAACGCTCTTATCTGTGAAGTCGATCTTACCATTTGCATCTACTGTTACGTTCTCAAGAAGAGCATCTCTTCTGATCGCATTATAGATATCTGGCTCTGAATCCTTATCAAGGTCGATAACCTTTGCGTAGCAGCCACCTTCGAAGTTGAATACGCCGTTGTCATCCCAGCCGTGCTCATCATCACCGATCAGGAGACGCTTAGGATCTGTTGAAAGTGTTGTCTTACCTGTTCCTGAAAGGCCGAAGAAGATAGCTGTGTTCTCACCGTTCATATCTGTGTTTGCTGAACAGTGCATAGCTGCCATTCCCTTAAGTGGAAGGTAGTAGTTCATCATTGAGAACATACCCTTCTTCATCTCTCCGCCGTACCATGTATTGATGATAACCTGCTCTTTTGATGTGATGTTGAATGCAACACATGTCTCTGAGTTAAGACCTAACTCCTTGTAGTTCTCAACCTTAGCCTTTGAAGCATTGTATACTACAAAATCAGGCTCGAAGCTCTCAAGCTCCTCTGCTGATGGCTGGATAAACATGTTTGTTACAAAATGAGCCTGCCAAGCAACCTCAACGATGAAACGAACTGCCATACGTGTATCCTTGTTTGCTCCACAGAATGCATCTACTACGAAAAGCTTCTTGTTGCAGAGCTCTTTCTTAGCAAGCTCCTTAACTGTTGCCCAAACATCCTCTTTCATTGGATGGTTGTCGTTTGGATACTCAGGTGTATTCCACCATACTGTGTCCTTGGAATTCTCGTCCATAACGATATATTTATCTTTAGGAGAACGTCCAGTGTAGATACCTGTCTTAACGTTAACTGCACCAAGCTCTGTCTCCTTACCAACCTCGTAACCCTCAAGGCCGGCTTTTGTCTCTTCCTCGAATAATGTCTCGTAAGAAGGATTGTGAACGATCTCTGTTGTTCCGGTAATGCCATACTTTGTTAAATCAACATTTGCCATTTGAATAAACCTCTTTTCTATAAATTATGGATTTACATCCATTTCTTTTGTTAGTATATATGTTTGTTAAAAAAAAATCAATATCTACTTTTCAATTTACACTTATTTCACACTTTTTCGACATGTATAATATATTCTCACACATCAGCCATTCGCATATCTGGTAAGGAACTGCCTGGTACGCTCCTCCCTAGGATGGTCAATCACCTCATGCGGGTCTCCCTGCTCAACAATCACACCACCGTCCATGAAGATCACCTGGTCTGCAACATCACGAGCAAAAGCCATCTCATGTGTGACAATAATCATTGTGGTATTCTGCTGCGCAAGTGAACGGATGACCTTAAGCACCTCTCCGGTAAGCTCCGGGTCAAGAGCCGATGTAGGCTCATCAAAGCAGAGTATATCAGGCTTAAGTGCCAGTGCCCTTGCTATAGCAACACGCTGCTGCTGTCCACCTGAGAGCTGATGCGGATAATGGTTCATCCTCTCAGCAAGCCCCATTCTGTCAAGAAGCTCCTTTCCATGCTCATCAATACGCGCAAGGATTGCTTTTTTATCCTTTTTAAACTCAGGTGTCTCTTGTGCCAGAAGGCGCTCTGCCAAAGTGACATTCTCAAGTGCTGTGTACTGTGGAAAAAGATTAAACTGCTGAAACACCATACCAAAATGCAGCCTCTTTTTGCGAAGCTCCGCGTCTTTATCCTTGCCCGCTTCGGAAGCATCAAAAAGAGTCTCACCATTTACAATAATCTGACCACTGTCAGGTCTCTCAAGGAAGTTAAGGCACCGTAACAGCGTAGTCTTTCCTGAGCCTGATGAACCGATTATGGCAAGAGCATTGCCCTCCTCCATGGAAAAACTTACATCCTTAAGCACATTAGTCCTTCCAAAGTGTTTTTCTATATTTCTAACCTCTAAAATTGCCATGTCTTCCTCCTACCTGAAATAATCCAGCTTTTTCTCGATATAATTAAATAAAAGTGTAAGGATTCCGACAAATACGAGATAAAATACACCTGTATAAAACAGCGGCCATGTAAGTCCGTCAGACTTCATAAACGCCGCTCCCGCAAAGGTAAGCTCGTATGCCGCAATAATTCTGGCAAGAGAAGTATCCTTTACCAGAGTGATTATCTCATTTGACATAGGCGGAACAACACGCTTAATCATCTGAAGCAGAGTAATTTTAAAGAAAATCTGCTGCTTTGTCATGCCTAACACCTGTCCTGCCTCTCTCTGACCGGCCGGAACGCCCTCTATGCCACCCCTGAATATAACAGAGAAATAACATGCATAGTTGATGACAAACGCTACAACAGTTGCTGTAATACGTCCTGTCTCGTCACCACTCCATATGGCCTGATGAAGCCATAAGCCCGGTCCGTAAAATATGATGATAAGCTGAAGCATAAGCGGTGTGCCGCGGATAACCCATACAAACACATTCATGACAGCCTTGACAGGCTTAAACCTGCTCAAAAGCCCAAATGCAAATACCAGCCCCAGTGGCAGCGAAAATATAAGTGTCAGTATAAATATTTCAAAGGTGGTCCACAGACCACTCATAAGTGCTTGTGTAACAGTCCAGAACATTTTATTTCTCCCGCTCTACAACTACCTGTGCATTGTTACAGTATGCATTTGTGCATTCCATAGACTTTGTAACCTCATCTGTGAGTGTCATGCCATTCCAGACAACGTCAATCTTCTTTGAATCAAGCTCCATAACCTTGTTGTCCCAGTCGATAACTACAAATTCAACATCCACACCGAGCTTCTCACCGACAAGTCTAGCCATATCTGCATCAAAGCCAATCCATTTGTCATCCTTATCCTTGTAATCCATAGGCTCAAACTCTGTGATACCGACAATCATCTTGCCCTGTGACTTGATATAATCCACATCACTGTCGCTTTCAGACTGCTTGAACTCGCAAGGCTCCTGCTCAAGAAGTGAATCCTGTACTCCGTAATTCTTTGCAATCTCCTGCGCGCTGCCATCAGCATATGAATCTGCGAATACACTGTTGATATATGAAGCAAGATCAGAGCCCTTACGGCATCCGACACCATACTTCTCTGATGTAAGCTCTGTTGTATGTACTAAATCAGGGTAGCTTGTGCCCTCTCCAATCATGGCTCCTGCCATTAAAAGGTCTATGATTGCCGCATCAGATGTACCTGATTTAACCTCCATAAGCGCATCAGCCTGTGATGAAACCGAATTGTAATTAAAGCCCTTTTCCTTTGCCACAGCCTCTCCTGCTGAGCCTGCCTCAACTGCGTAGGTCATGCCGTCGCCCTTTTCGCTTTTTTGTGTTCCTGCACCCTTGCTGCCACCACAGGCAGTCATTGAAAGTGCTAAAGTTGCTGTCAAAAGAAGTGCTAATCCTCTTCTCATGCTCATTTCCTCCATATGTTAAATAATCATTGTAATTATTCAAAATCATCCAATAACTACAACCTTTTAACATATTAGCAAATTATCACGCTAAAGTAAAGAGGAATTATCCACCAAATCAACAGTTATGTTCTTCCATTTTATACAAGCCCCAGACTTTTAATTATATAAAGCCAGAGTGTCAGCGTAAACGAACTGAGCAGTGTTGTGAGCATTATCGTGGTCGATGAGATAACGCCCTCATGTCCCATGTTCCTTGCCATGACAAAGCAGCTGACTGTAGTTGCTGAACCAAGCATCACAAGAATTGCAATGAGCTCACTGTCCCTGAACCCGAAGGCTACCGCAATAGGAAGAAATACAGCCACAAAGCCTACAAGCTTGATAAATGTGGCTGCAAATGCAGGCTTCGCCTTTGCTGATGCTTTTTTCAAATCAAAGGTGGCCCCCATAGCCATAAGTCCCATAGGTGTTGCCATATTGCCAATGCTCGTCACAGCCTTTGCCGGTATTCCCGCAAACGGCAGACCTATAGCTGACCACAGAAGTCCTGCAACAATTCCTAAAATAATAGGATTGGTCACTATTCCCTTAAATGTCTTTTTGAGCACTGCCATGTCTATGCCGTTTTGCCCCGGCTTAAAAAATGAAAGCACAATAACCGCCATCACATTGTAAAGCGGCACACTTCCTATAATCATGACAGGTGCCATGCCTGCGTTTCCATAGATATTCTGGATAAAAGCTATTCCAAGCAGTGCCGCACTGCTTCTGTATGAGGCCTGTATAAACTCGCCCCGTATGGATTTATCCCTCCACAAACAGGAAACAAATGTTGATATTGTAATGCTTATCAGCGTAACCACAAAACAGAATACTATAAACTTAATGTTCCAAACCTTTGAAAAATCAACTGCTGCAAGATCACTAAACAGCAAAAATGGTAAAGGAATCTTAAACACAAACTTATTCATCCTGTTTGCAAAGTCTTCGTCCAAAATTCCCACTTTGCGAAGAAAAAGTCCAAACACCATCATCAGAAAAATAGGTCCTGTGGCATTTAGACAAAACATTAAATTTTCCATCTTAAGTTAAGCCTCCGTCATATCAGTAATCTGTAGTTTATAATTATACTATTTTGTACATTCCAGCTACCACAATAAGCTTTGAACTGAGATATGTCAACCTTTTATTGCACTGTAGATTATTTTAAAAAATTATGGTACACTTATCGCATATTTTATTTAGGAAGGAATTAAACAGTTTGAAAATTCTTATTTTATCCTGTGACACCGGCGAGGGACACAACAGTGCCGGTAAAGCTATAAAAGAAGCGGCAGAGCATAAAGGACATTCTGTGACAATGATAGATATGTTTCTCTTATCGGGTAAAGGAACATCGCACGCAGTATCAGGAGCATATATAGGCATTGTAAAGCATATTCCGTTTTTCTTCGGACTACTCTATAATGTTGGCATGCTGATATCGAGTGATAAACGTAAATCCCCTGTCTATTTTGCCAATGCCCTGCTTTGTAAAAAGCTATCAACATACATTGAATCAAACGGCTTTGATGCTGTCGTCACACCTCATCTGTACCCTGCTGAGACCTTGAGCTGCATGAAGCGAAAAAATCTGCTTCATATCCCTGCCGTCGCTGTAGGAACCGACTACACCTGTATCCCATTCTGGGAAGAGACAAATATGGATTATTATGTTATTCCACACGATGATCTGACCGATGAATTTGCAAAACGTGGTATTCCTGAAAACAAGCTGCTGCCATTAGGCATTCCGGTACGACAGGCCTTCTGTACAAGGACTGCTAAAGCTGCTGCAAGAACAATATTACATCTGCCATCCGATGTGCCTATCTTTCTTGTGATGAGTGGCAGCATGGGTTTTGGCAAGCTTGCTGTCTTTGCCGCAGAGCTTGCAATAAGATGCCATAATAATGAGCATATTGTAATCATTTGCGGCAACAATACTAAAATAAAACGCATACTGCAAAATGAGTTTAAGTTCAACAAACGTGTACACGTAATAGGCTACACCAATCAGGTTTCACTTTTCATGGATGCCTGTGATGTAATCTATACAAAGCCAGGCGGCCTCACATCAACTGAGGCACTGGTAAAAAATATACCGATTGTACACACTGCTCCAATCCCCGGATGCGAGGCAGCAAATGTTGCATTTTTCAAAAAACGTCATCTTTCTGTCTCATCAAAGCGTCTGTCAAAGCAGATTGAGCTTGGGAAAATAATGATAGAAAATAAAGAGCTAAATGCAGAAATGATACGTGCACAGCGCCGTGAGCGAAAGCCCTATGCTGCCATACAGATTGTTGGTCTGCTTGAAGAACTGGCTCACACTAATACAACTGACTGACTATAAAACCATGTAACTATAAAACTATAAGGAAATTATCATGCTATATTTTTTATTTACACTCTTAGGCTTCGTACTCGGAAGCACTCTCTTTGCTTACTGGA